>Ga0268299_1002412_pt1 | contig 22468 bp, 22 predicted proteins | sample NOBtaG_FD_193484 | JGI IMG/M metagenome (GOLD analysis project Ga0268299, IMG submission 193484) | Activated sludge microbial communities from bioreactor in Nijmegen, Gelderland, Netherland - NOB reactor | ecosystem: Engineered > Bioreactor > Aerobic > Activated sludge | place: Netherlands... | reverse complement strand
GCAGCAGCGAGGTCGCGAGCTTGCGGCCCAGCCCGCCCTTCTCGATCGACACCTCGGGCTTCGCCAGGCTGCCGCGCACGCGCAAGGGCGTGCGCAGCGCCAGCGGGCTGAAGTCCTTGGGCGCCACCACCGCGCACAGGTCCAGCGTCTCGTCGACCAGCGACAGCGAGCCGTCGATCCAGATCGCCGAGTCGCTGGTGTCCACCACCATCACGCGCGGCCGCAGCACGCCCTTGTCGGCGACCAGGTCGGCCACCGCGCACTGCACCGGCAGCGCAGCGTCGCCGCGGATCAGCAGGCCCAGGCTCTCGGCCAGGTCCAGGCCGGCGGCCTCGACCGTGGCGTGCGAGATCGAACCTTCGTGCAGCTCGGTGCGCACGCTGCCGCGCAGGCTGCCCAGGATCTCGGCCGTGGAGCGCCCCTGCCAAGTCAGCGCCGCCTTGCCGCTGAGCCGGCCCGACACGAAGGGCGGCGCACCGTCGGCGCGCGCCTGGCGCACCCAGCGTTCGAGCCGCACGCCGTCCCAGCGCAGGTCGGTGGTCCAGCCGGCCGGGCTATCGCGGCCGTCGAGGCTCAACCGGCCCTGCAGGCGCCCCTGGGCCGTGCGCGCGTCGACGTCGCGCAGCGTCATCACGCCCTTCGACAGCAGCAGGTGCGCGCGCAGCGGCCGCAAGGGCTCGAGCAGCGCGGTGTTCAGGTCGACCTCGCCGATGTCGATCAGCACGTTGGCATCCATCGCGCGCAAGGACGGCAGGTCGAAGGCCCGGTCGGGCAGGACGCGACCCGGCTTGCGCGCGACGCCGTTCGAGGCCGGGGTCACGCCCACCGCCGGCCCCAGGTCGGTCAGCAGCAGGCGGCTGCCGCCCAGCCGCCCGGTCAGCATCGGCCGCGCCGGCCCCGGGCCGGGCACCGGGCCGTAGGCGAAGGCGCCGCGCAGGCGGCTGCTGCCGACGGTCGCATCGTCGATCGCCAGCTGCCACAGCGCGTCTTTGCGCACGACGCTGCCCTCGGCACGGAAGGCGCCGGTGGTCGGCAGCGTGACGCCCACGGTGTCGCCGACCGCCGCGAGCGACGAACCCTGCAGGCTGAAGCGGCCGCCCAGGTCCTGCAGGCTGCCGGCACGACCGTCGAAGGCGAGTCGCGAGCGGCCGATCTCGGCCTTCAGCCGTACGTTCTTCGGGGCGGTGGCCGTCCCGCCGTCCGAGGCCAGCAGGTCCAGCTTCAGCGGCAGGTCGCGAAAGCGCCCCGTCGCCTCGAGCCGCCAGCCGGACGTCGGGCCCGACGCCGGCGACACGCGCCCCTCGGCATCGACGGCCAGGATCTCGTCGCGCACGTGGAGCTCGGCACTGCCGAGACGCAGGTGCACGAAGCGCGGCAAGGACAGCGGGCGCGGCGCCGCATCCGGCGGCTGCTCGCCGAACTGCCACGAGGCGCGGCCGTCGGCGCGGCGCTCCAGGTGGCTGTCGAGCGTCGCCGCTTCCAGCCGCTCGACGCGCAGCACGTCGCCGCGGTGGGCGCGCCAGAGGTCGATGTAGCGCAGGTCGAGCGCGACCTCGTTCGCCTGCAGCAGGTGCGGCGCCCGGCTCCAGGCCGGCGCGCCGACGACGAGCCGCGGCGCGCGCAGCTGCAGCCCGCCCAGGAAGCGCAAGCGGACGCTGCCGCTGCCTGCCGCGTCGGCCGACAGGTCGACGCTGCGTTGCAGGCGCTCCGCCAGCACCCGCTGGAGCGGCGCCACGAGGAGGGGCCAGCCGCGCCATTCGCCCAGTGCCAGAGCAGCCAGCAGAGCCAGCAGGACGCCCGCCGCCGCGACGCGCCGGTGCCGCCATGGCCCCCGTGCAGCGTCAGCGGCCACGGCTCAGGCGGCCTGCGGCAGAGGCAGCAGGCGCTGCTGCTCCTTCCGGACGACCGCATAGCACTCGCAGCTGCGCTGCTCGAGCCGGGGCCGGTCGAGCACCGTGATGCGGCCTCGGCGATAGCGGATCACGCCGGCGCGCTGCAGCTTGAGCGCCGCCGACGTCACGCCCTCGCGGCGCACCCCCAGCAGCCTGGCGACGCCTTCCTGCGTCATCTCGAACTCGTCGGAGGAAGATCGGTCCAGGCTCTGCAGCAGCCGGCGGCAGAGCTGCTGGTCGATGGTGTGATGGCGATTGCAGGCCGCCGTCTGCGTCACCTGCACGATCATCGACCGCGTGTAGCAGAGCAGCATCGTCAGCACCGGACCGCCGCGCGCAAGCTCCTGCTTCATCAGCGCGGCGTGCAGGCGATAGGCCTGGCCTGCGTACTGCACCACCGCCTGGCTGGGCGTCGCATCGCCACCCATGCAGTGCGCCAGGCCCACCATGCCGTCGTTGCCGACGATGGCGGTCTCGATCGAGGCGCCGTCCTGCGTCAGGTACAGCAGCGACACGACGGCCGAGACCGGAAAGAGGACATGGCAGGCAGCCGGCCCGGATTCGCCGATCACCTGGCCGGCGCGCAACTCCACCAGTTCCATCTCCGGCAACCAGCGCCGCAGGTCGGCGTCCGGCAGCGAGGCGAGCAGATAGTTCTGCCGCAGATCGGCGATCGAGCGGGCTGACGTGTTCACGGGACTCTCCGCAGTGTCGAGTCCCCATGGTCCGCCCCGCCGCCACCCGGCGATATCGGCGCAGGCCGGGTTCCGCTGTCGGCCGCTTCCTACAGCAGCGCTCCCTGGGCGGCGCAGCGGCGGCCCTCGTGGGCCGCCACCCTCCAGCCCGATCGACTCTTGCAATGACTTTGCCGCTACCCTGTCGACTCCCTCACCTCCGCCACCCCCATGCCCCGCGGCCGCTGGCACGTCGAACACCACCGGGCCGACCGGATCGGCTGGCTGCGCGCGGCCGTGCTCGGCGCGAACGACGGCATCGTCTCGACCGCGAGCCTGGTGGTGGGCGTCGCTGCGGCGCAGGCGAGCCATGCCGGCATCCTGCTGACCGGCATCGCGGGCCTGGTGGCCGGGGCGATGTCGATGGCGGCCGGGGAGTACGTGTCCGTGCACTCGCAGGCCGACACCGAGGCGGCCGACCTGGCGCGCGAGCGGGCGGAGCTCGAGGCGAGCCCGGCTGCCGAGCGGCGCGAGCTGGCGGCCATCTACGTGGCGCGCGGGCTCGACGCGACGCTGGCTGACCAGGTGGCCGGGCAGCTGATGTCGCACGATGCGCTGGGCGCCCACGCGCGCGACGAACTCGGCCTGAGCGAGAGCACGGCGGCGCGCCCGCTGCAGGCCGCCCTGGCCTCGGCCGGCAGCTTCGCCGTGGGAGCGGCCCTGCCGCTGGCGGTGACGGCGTGGGGGCCGCCAGGCACGCTCATCGCGTGGGTCTCGGCGACCTCACTGCTCTTCCTGGCCCTGCTGGGCGCGGTGGCCGCGCGCGTCGGCGGCGCCCGCCCCGCGATCGGCGCCCTGCGCGTCGCCTTCTGGGGCGCACTGGCGATGGCGATCACGGCCGGCGCAGGGCTGGTGTTCGGCGCGACGGCCTGAACCGGTCGCCGGGCCCCGGCCGCGGGCCGCGCGCTCCGCGGTGCGCCGGACTTCGTCAGGCCGGGGCCGCCTCCGCGCGCCGCACCTGGGCGGCCAGGGCCAGCAGCGCGCCGACGACGATGCCGGCCACCGCCAGCGCCGCGCCGGCCGACAGCATGGCGAGCCCGGTCACGCCCTGCCCCACCGAGCAGCCGGCCGCCGTCACGCCGCCGACGCCCATCAGCAGGCCGCCCAGCAGGTGGTCGCGCAGCTCGCGCGGGCCGGAGAAGGATTCGAGCCGGAACTCGCCGCGCAGTCGTGCCGAGACGAAGCTGCCCACCAGCACGCCGACCGTCAGCATCACGCCGAAGGTGGCGGTCGCATTCTTGTCGGACCAGAAGGTCAGCAGGTCCAGCGTGTGCGCCACCGGCGCGGTGAAGGTCAGCGCCTCGGGGCGGCGCGACTGGGTGCCGAGCCAGGCCGGCTCCAGCGTCTCGGGGTGGTCGGGCAGGTAGCCGACGAAGCCGGTCAGCCACCAGGCGGCCGGCACCAGCAGGCCGATCACGACGCTGGCCCCCCACTGCACCGGCTCCATGTCGGCGCGCCGCCGCCACAGCCACGCGAGCGCCACCGCGACCAGCGCCGCCAGCAGCACGCCGCGCCAGGTCGCGGCCGATCCGGGCAGCCAGGCCGTGAGCAGCGAGCCCAGGTCCTGCGGCACCGGCAGCTGCACGCCCCAGCTGTCGACGCTGCGCACGCGCGCCTCGGCGAACACGCCGCGCAGCGTCATCTGCGCGGCGATCGCCGCGACCAGCAGCGTGACGATCGCCTTCAGGTTGCCCGCGCCCGCCTTCACCAGGCTGCGCTGCGGGCAGCCGGCCGCCAGCACCATGCCGTAGCCGAACACCAGGCCGCCGAGCAGGTAGGACGCCCACAGGAAGCGGTCGCTCCAGGCCAGCGCGCGCGGCGCCTCGAAGACCTGCAGCGCGATCAGCGCCTGCGTGCCCGCCGCGGCGACCACGACCACCAGCAGCCACGACAGCATGCGGCCCTGGCCGCCGAAGATGTACCAGTCCGCGATCGCGCCGCGCACGCAGAAGCGCGAGGCCTGACCTGCGGCGCCGAGCACCAGCCCGAGCAACAAGGCCCCCCAGACGACGGCCTGGGTGGCGGCTTGCGGAGAGAGCGGGAAGTCCATGCGGGGGCTCGTGGCGATCGGGCGGCCATTCTGCCCGGGACACCGTGCAAACCCCTATAGCCGCATATTTGCATACGCTTATATTTGCAGTCGCTGATCTACACCGCCCCCTCTGCCGTGCCCCCCACCCCCTCCCTGGCCGGCCGCCTGCTGAAGGCCCCCGAGCACTTCCTCGACCGCGACGGTGTCCGCACGGTGTTCCGCGAAGGCCAGGCCGGACGGCGCGACTTCATCCGCAGCGCCCTCGCCGCTGCGGTGGCCGGCGGCGCCGCGCCGCTGGCCGCGGCCCAGGCCAACCCGGTGGCCGGCGACGGCGACCCGAACATCCTGACGCTGCCCGAGCACAGCCGCGGCCTCGGCCGCCCGGTGGCGAGCGACGGCTACGGCAAGCCGTCGAAGTACGAGGCCAACGTCCAGCGCCGCCAGAGCCCGGGGCTGACGCAGACCACGCAGGCCTCGGTGTCGTTCGCGCCGCTGCAGAGCCTGTTCGGCATCGTCACGCCCAGCGGCCTGCATTTCGAGCGCCACCACCAGGGCTGGTGGGACATCGACCCGTCGAAGCACCGCCTGCTGATCAACGGCTCGGACGCGGCGATGCTGAAGCGCGCCATGGTCTTCACGCTGGACGAGCTGATGCGGCTGCCCTCGGTGTCGCGCTTCCACTTCATCGAGTGCGGCGCCAACACCGGCATGGAATGGGGCAACGTCGCAGTGCCGACCTGCCAGTACAGCCACGGCATGCTGTCCTGCAGCGAGTTCACCGGCGTGCCGCTGAAGACGCTGCTGGACCTGTGCGGCGCCGACTGGAAGCGCGGCCGCTTCGTGCTGGCCGAGGGCGCCGACGGCTCGTCGATGACGCGCACCATCCCGCGCTCGCTGATCGACAGCGGCGAGGTCCTGGTGGCCTACGGCCAGAACGGCGAGATGCTGCGACCCGAGAACGGCTACCCGCTGCGCCTCGTCGTGCCCGGCGTGCAGGGCGTGAGCTGGGTCAAGTACCTGCGGCGTATCGAGCTCGGCGACCAGCCCTACGGCGCCAAGGACGAGGTGCTGCACTACGTCGACCTGATGCCCGGCGGTCTGCATCGCCAGTACACGTCGCTGCAGGAAGTGAAGAGCGTCGTCACCACGCCCTCGGGCGGCCAGGTGCTGCTGGACCGCGGCTACTACAACGTCTCGGGGCTCGCGTGGTCGGGCCGGGGCAAGATCCGCCACGTCGACGTCTCGGTCGACGGCGGGCGTAACTGGCGGCGCGCGCGGCTCGAGCAGCCCGTGATGTCGAAGTGCCTGACGCGCTTCAACATCGACTGGACCTGGGACGGCAAGCCGGCGCTGGTGCAGAGCCGCGCGACCGACGAGAGCGGCCACGTCCAGCCGAGCTATCGGCAGCTGCGCGCGGTGCGCGGCTCGCGCTCGATCTATCACAACAACGCGATCCAGACCTGGCTGGTGCAGGAGAGCGGCGAGGTGCGCAATGTGCAGCTGGCGTGAGGCCGTGGTCGCCGCCGGTACGCTGCTGCTGTCCGGCGCGGCGCTGGCACAGTCCGCCGCCCTGCCCGGCATCGGCCGCCCCGCGACGCCGAAGGAGATCGCCGCCTGGGACATCGACGTGCGTCCGGACTTCAAGGGGCTGCCGGCCGGGTCGGGATCGGTCGCCAAGGGCCAGGACGTGTGGGAGGCCAAGTGCGCGTCCTGCCACGGCGTGTTCGGCGAATCGGGCGAGGTCTTCAATCCCGTGGTCGGCGGCACGACGAAGGCCGACGTCGAGCGCGGCCGCGTGGCGCGGCTGACCGATCCCGGCTATCCCGGCCGCACGACGCTGATGAAGGCCTCGCAGGTCTCGACGCTGTGGGACTACATCAACCGCGCGATGCCGTGGACCGCGCCCAAGTCGCTGAGCGTCGAGGAGGTCTACGCGGTCACCGCCTACGTGCTCAACCTCGGCGGCGTGCTGCCCGACGACTTCGTGCTGAGCGACCGCAACATCGCCGAGGTGCAGCAGCGCCTGCCCAACCGCGACGGCATGACGCAGCGCCACGCGCTGTGGCCGGGCCGCGAGTTCGGCGGCAGCGTGCGCCCCGACGTGCAGGGCTCGTCGTGCATGCGCGACTGCGGCGGCGAGCCGAAGCTCGCGTCCTTCCTGCCCGACTTCGCACGCGATGCGCACGGCAACCTGGCCGACCAGAACCGCGAGGTCGGCGCGCAACGCGGCGCCGACACGCGCCGCGGCGCAACCGGCAAGCCCGCTGCGGCTTCGGCACCGGCGAACGCCGTCGCCCTCGCGCAGAAGCACGGCTGCACCGCCTGCCACGGCCTGGACAGCAAGGTCCTCGGGCCCTCGTTCCGCGAGATCGCGGCGCGCCATGCCGGTCGCGAGGACGCGGCCGCCTACCTCGCAGGCCGCATCAAGTCCGGCGGCAGCGGCGCCTGGGGCACGATCCCCATGCCGCCGCAGGCCGTCCCCGAGGCCGAGCTGCGCGCGATCGCCGACTGGCTGGCGCGCGGCGCCGCACCATGACGCCGCTAGGGATGGCACCGAGACCCGCGACCCCGCGAATCATTAGCATCGAGTGATGAAGGAGACCCTGATGAACACCCGTCGAGACATGCTCCAGCGCAGCGCCGGCGTCGCCGCGCTGATGATGGCGGCCGGCCTGCTGCCGACCGTCGCCCGCGCCCAGGCTGCCGGCTACAACGCCGCGGCCTTCGACACCAAGACCATGGCCGACCTGATGAAGGCGCTCGGCGGCTCGGCACCCACCGAGAGCAAGGACGTGACGATCACCGGCCCGGACATCGCCGAGAACGGCGCGGTCGTGCCGCTCGGCGCCGCGACCACGCTGCCGGGCGTGAAGCGCCTCGCGCTGCTGGTCGAGAAGAACCCGAGCATCCTCACCTCGATGTTCGACCTGACCGACGCGGTCGAGCCCTCGATCACGACGCGCGTGAAGATGGGCCAGTCGTCCAACGTCTTCGCGGTGGCGATGATGAACGACGGGCGCGTGCTGTATGCGCAGAAGGAAGTCAAGGTGACGCTGGGCGGCTGCGGCGGCTGAATGACCCACCCCCGAATCGTTGGACATCGTTTACAGGAGCAAGACCATGGCAGACCCGATGCGCATCCGAGCCCAGGTGGCCGGCCCCAACGCCACCGTCCGCGTGCTGATGGCCCACGAGATGGAGACCGGCCAGCGCAAGGACTCGGCCGGCAAGACCATCCCGGCCTGGCACATCCAGCAGGTCAGCGCCAGGCACAACGACAAGACGGTCATGACCGCCCAGTGGGGCCCGGCCGTCGCCAAGAACCCCTTCCTGCAGTTCACGATCAAGGGGGCGAAGGCCGGCGACAAGGTCTCGATCACCTGGGTCGACAACAAGGGCGACACGCGCACCGACGAAGCGACGGTGTCCTGATCGCCTGCCGCATCCACCACGGAGACAAGTCCGCATGAGACACGCAAGGATCGCCGGCGGTGCGCTGGCCGCCGTCGCACTGGCCACGGCTGGAGTCGCCTGGTCGCAGGGCAAGAGCACGGCCGACGGCATCGCCGAGTACCGCAAGATGCTCGAGGACGGCAACCCGGCCGACCTCTTCGAGGCGAAGGGCGAGGCCCTGTGGAAGCAGAAGCGCGGGCCGAAGAACGCCTCGCTCGAGCGCTGCGACCTCGGCAAGGGTCCCGGCGTCGTCAAGGGCGCCTGGGTCGAGATGCCGCGCTGGTTCGCCGACACGCAGCGCGTGCAGGACCTGGAGTCGCGGCTGCTGACCTGCATGTCGACGCTGCAGGGGCTGGACGCCGCCGAGATCGCGAAGACGCCGTTCGGCCGCGGCGAGCAGGCCAACATGGAGGCGCTGGCCGCCTACATCTCGGCGGCCTCGCGCGGCATGAAGATGAACCTGCCGCAGTCGCACGTCGAAGAGAAGGTCATGTACGAGGTCGGCAAGCGGGCCTTCTACTTCCGCGGCGGACCGATGGACTTCTCGTGCGCGTCCTGCCACGACGGCCCCGGCAAGCGGGTGCGCCTGCAGGACCTGCCCGACCTGACGAAGAACCCGGGCGACGGCGTCGGCTTCGCGGCTTGGCCGGCCTACCGCGTGTCGAGCGGCGAGCTGTGGAGCATGCAGCGGCGCCTCAACGACTGCTACCGCCAGCAGCGCTTCCCCTTCCCCGGCTACGCCTCCGACGTGACGATCGCGCTCGGCGTGTACATGGGCGTCAATGCCAAGGGCGCCGAGTCGATCGCGCCTTCCATCAAGCGCTGAGAGGACCGCGATGAATCACCGCACTTCGCTCGTCGCGGCCGGCCTGGCGCTGCTGGCGGCCGGCTGCGCCAGCCTGCCCTCGTCGCAGGAGCTCGACGCCCGCGCGCTCGCCGTCATCAAGGGCTCGTTCCGCGACCAGGGCATCGCCAAGGTCGATCGCCTCAACCAGGATCTCGGCCAGCAGGCCTGCTCGTCCGACAAGCCGCCGAGCGCCGAGGTCGCCGCGCGCATCCAGGACAGCGCGCTCGCCAGCATCAAGTGGCCGGCCGGCGGGCAGTACCTCGGCGACTGGAAGGAAGGCGAGAAGCTGGCGCAGAACGGCCGCGGCAGCACCTGGACCGACCCGGCCGGCAGCCCCAACGGCGGCAGCTGCTACAACTGCCACCAGGTCGGCAAGGCCGAGCTGTCCTACGGCAGCATCGGCCCCAGCCTCTACAACTACGGCAAGCTGCGCGGCGTCAGCGACCCCAGCAGCCAGGCCAGCGCACCGATCGTCCAGTACACCTGGGCCAAGCTGTGGAACAGCAAGGCCTACGCCGCCTGCTCCAACATGCCGCGCTTCGGCCACGCCGGCCTGCTGACCGAGGACCAGCTCCGCCATGTGATGGCGCTGCTGCTGGACCCGAAGTCGCCGGTGAACCAGTGACGCTCGGCAAGCGCGAGTTCCTCCAGGTGCTGGGCGCGGCCGCGACGGCCGGCCTGGCCCTGGGCCGCCACGCCGAGGCCGACGCGGCCACGGCGTCCGCGGGCCTCTACGACCTGCCCCCGTTCGGCAACGTCTCGTTGCTGCACATGACGGACTGCCATGCGCAGCTGCTGCCGGTGCGCTTCCGCGAGCCGAGCGTGAACCTCGGCGTCGGCTCGATGAGCGGCAAGCTGCCGCACCTGGTCGGCGAGAGGCTGCTGAAGGCGGCCGGCCTGCGCCCCGGCACCGCGCTGGCGCATGCCTACACCAGCCTCGACTTCGAGAAGGCCGCGCGCCGCTACGGCAAGCTCGGCGGCTTCGCGCACCTGGCCACGCTGGTCAAGCGCCTGAAGGCCAGCCGCCCGGGCGCGCTGCTGCTGGACGGCGGCGACACCTGGCAGGGCTCGGCCACCTCGCTGTGGACGAAGGGCCAGGACATGGTCGACGCCTGCAAGCTGCTGGGCGTGGACGTGATGACCGGCCACTGGGAGTTCACCTACGGCCAGGAGCGCGTGCAGCAGGTCGTCGACGGCGACTTCAAGGGCCGCATCGACTTCGTCGCGCAGAACGTCAAGACCGCCGACTTCGGCGATCCGGTGTTCAAGGCCTACACGCTGCGCGAGGTGGGCGGTGTGAAGCTCGCGATCGTCGGCCAGGCCTTCCCCTACACGCCGATCGCGAACCCGCGCTATATGGTGGCCGACTGGAGCTTCGGCATCCAGGACGAGCAGATGCAGAAGACCGTCGACGCGGCACGGGCCGAGGGCGCGCAGATCGTGGTCGTGCTGTCGCACAACGGCATGGACGTCGACCTGAAGATGGCCAGCCGCGTGCGCGGCATCGACGCGATCCTGGGCGGCCACACGCACGACGGCGTGCCGGTGCCGGTGATCGTCGACAACGGCGGCGGCAAGACGCTGGTGACCAACGCCGGGTCCAACACCAAGTTCCTCGGCGTGCTGGACCTCGACGTGAAGAACGGCAGGCTGGCCGACTACCGCTACAAGCTGCTGCCGGTGTTCGCCGACCAGCTGCCGGCCGATGCCGAGATGCAGGCCCTGATCGACCGCATCCGTGCGCCGTACAAGGACCAGCTGGCCGAGAAGCTGGCCGTCACCGACGGCCTGCTGTACCGCCGCGGCAACTTCAACGGGGCCTGGGATCAGTTGCTGTGCGACGCGCTGATCGAGGCGCAGGGCGCCGAGATCGCCTTCTCGCCCGGCTTCCGCTGGGGCACCAGCCTGCTGCCCGGCGACGTGATCACGCGCGAGCTGATGATGGACCAGGTCGCGACGACCTATTCGTACGCCACCGTCACCGAGATGAGCGGCGAAACGATCAAGACCATCCTCGAGGACGTGGCCGACAACCTCTTCAACCCCGATCCGTACTACCAGCAGGGCGGCGACATGGTGCGCGTCGGCGGCATGAGCTACGCGATCGAGCCGGCGGCCGCGATGGGCCGCCGCATCCAGGACATGCGCCTCGCGGGCCGGCCCATCGACGCCGGCAAGCGCTACAAGGTCGCCGGCTGGGCCCCGGTGGCGCAGGAGGCCAGCACCGCCGGCCACCCGATGGTGTGGGACGTGGTCGAATCCTGGCTCCGCGCCAAGGGTCGCATCACACCGCGCCGTCCCAACGTGCCGCGACTGATCGGCATGGCCGGCAATCCCGGCCTGGCCTGAACCCGAGGACACTGCCATGAAGACACGCCCCTGGATCGCTGCCGCCCTGCTGACCCTCGCCGCCACGGCCTCGTGGGCGCAGGACAAGGTGGCCTATCACGTCAACGACGCGAAGGCGCAGGCGCTGGCGACGCTGCGCAACATCCGCAACCACCTCGACACCGACCCGACCGCGCAGATCTGGGTGGTGACGCACGCGAACGGCGTCGACTTCCTGATGGAAGGCGCCAAGGACCCGAATGGCGGCGACTACGCGGCCACCGTGTCGGCGCTGGCCAGCCGCGGCGTCAAGTTCGAGATCTGCGAGATCACGCTGAAGAACCGCAACCTGAAGAAGGAGCAGTTCATCCAGGAAGCCGAGTTCACGCCGTCGGGCGTGGTGCGGCTGACGAAGATGCAGCTGCAGGGCCATGCCTACATCAAGCCTTGAACGCCCGGCCCGCGCCAGCGGGCTGCTGCCGGTCGCGACGCTGGCGCTGCTGGCCGCGCTGGCGTGGCCGGTGCAGGCCCAGCCGGCGGCAGGCACCTTCTCGACCCGGTCGCTGACCCCCGAGACGGCGCTGGCCGCCGCGCGCGCCGCGCTCGAGCATTGCCGCAAGGCCGGCTACCAGGTCGGCGTCGCCGTCGTGGACCGTGCCGGGCTGCCGCAGGTCTTCCTGCGCGACCGCTTTGCCGGCGCGCACACCGTGCAGGTCGCGATCGACAAGGCCTGGACCGCGGCGAGCTTCCGCATCCCGACGACGGCACTGGCGACCGAGACCCAGGCCGGCAAGCCGATGAGCGGCATCCGGGGCCAGCCGCGCGTGGTCGCCGCGGGCGGCGGGCTGGTGATCGAGTCGGCCGGCTCGGTGGTCGGCGCGATCGCGGTATCCGGCGCGCCGGGCGGCGATGCCGACGATGCCTGCGCGAAGGCCGGCATCCAGGCGATTGCCGACGCGCTGGAGTTCTAGCGCCACGGCGATGCGCAACCTGTGCCGGCTGGCCACGCTGCTGGCGGCCGCCTGCCTGACGCCCGTGGGGGCCCAGCCGCTGGCGACGGTGGAGATGCCGGTGCTGCAGGTCGCGCCGCGCAGCCACTTCGTGCAGGGCGAGGCCGCGCTGGGCTCGGCCGCCAACCAGAACTTCATCTCCAACGCGGGCTTCGTCGTGACCGACGACTCGGTCGTCGTGATCGATGCGCTGGGCTCGCCGGCGCTGGCGACGCTGCTGCTGCAGCGCATCGCGCGCGTCACGACCAAGCCGGTGAGCCACGTGCTGGTGACGCACTACCACGCCGACCACATCTACGGCCTGCAGGTCTTCAAGGCCGCGGGCGCGAGCATCGTCGCGCAGCGCCAGGCGCAGGACTACCTGCAGTCCGACACGGCGCAGCGGCGGCTCGAGGCCAGCCGGCAGGACCTCTTCCCGTGGATCGACGAGGCGACGCGGCTGGTGCCGGCCGACCGCTGGCTGGACGGCGACACCGACCTGCGCATCGGCGGTGTCGACTTCCAGCTGCGCGCGGTCGGGCCGTCGCACACGCCCGAGGACATGGTCGTCCACCTGCCGCAGGAGCGCGTGCTGTTCGTCGGCGACCTGGTGTTCCGCGGCCGCATCCCCTTCGTCGGCCAGGCCGACAGCCGCCGCTGGATCGCCGCGCTGGACCGGCTGCTGGCCTTCGACGCGCGCCTGATGCTGCCGGGCCACGGGCCGCCGTCGCGGCAGGCGGCCGAGGACATCCGCCTGACGCGCGACTACCTCGGCCACCTGCGCGCGACGATGGGCGAGGCGGCCCGCAAGCTGGAACCCTTCGACGAGGCCTACCGCAAGGCCGACTGGTCGCGTTACGAGAAGCTGCCGCTGTTCGGGCCGGCCAACCGCATGAACGCCTACAACACCTACCTGCTGATGGAGCAGGAGCGCGACTGAGCGGCGCGGCACCGCTACGATGTCGCTTCATCCACCGAGGAGCGGACCATGCGCATCCCGTCGTTGCTGGCCACCGGCCTGATGCTGCTTGCCGGCGCCGGCGCGGCCGCTGCCCAGGGCATCGCGATCTTCAAGGACGCCGACCTGGCCCTGGGCGCGAAGCTGATGCAGGAGCACAAGTGCGCCGGCTGCCACGCCGCCAAGTTCGGCGGCGACGGTTCGTCCATCTACCGGCCCGCCGGCCGCATCAGCACGCCGGGGCTGCTGCGCGGCATGGTCGAACATTGCAACACCGAGATGAACCTCGGCCTCTTTCCCGACGAGGTGACGGCGATCGCCGCGGTGCTGCAGCGCGACCACTACCGCTTCAAGTGATCGGCCCAGCCGCTACCATCGAGACCCACGGAGCACGCGGGAGCGCAGAGTGAGCCAGGACGAGTCGGAGCAGGTCTTCAGCAGCGCGGCCGAGCTGTTCGCCTTGCTGTCCACGCCGATCCGCCTGCGCCTGATCAGCGCGCTGTGCAACGGCGAGAAGAACGTGTCGCAGCTGCTGTCCGAGATCGACGCGACGCAGCCCAACATGTCGCAGCACCTGGCCACGCTCTACCGGGCCGGCATCTTGGGCAAGCGCCGCGACGGCACGCAGATCTTCTACCGGCTGCAGAGCCAGCGCGCCGCGACGCTATGCCGCGCGGTCTGCACCCAGATCGCCACCGAGATCGACGGCGACGCCGACATCCCGGCCACCGAGCGGCTGCTGCCCTCGCTGCGCCAGGGCTGAGGCGCCCGGCACGCCGACGCCCCGTGTCGACACCCTCCCCGTCGCCGCTGTTCATCGTCTTCAACCTCGGCTCCGGCCACGGCGACGCGGCCGAGACGCGGGCCCTCATCGAGGCGCGCTGCGCCGAGGCGGGCTGCCGGCTGCACCTGCTGATGGTGGAGGACCCGCGCCGCATCGCCGAGATCGCCGCCGAGGCCGTGCGCGGCGCGCGCGCCGAGGGCGGCATCGTCGTGGCCGCCGGCGGCGACGGCACGATCAACGCCGTCGCGCAGGCCACGCTGGGCAGCGGCTGCCGCTTCGGCGTGCTGCCGCAAGGCACCTTCAACTACTTCAGCCGCGCCCACGGCATTCCCGCCGACACGCAGGAGGCCGTGCAGGTCCTGCTGTCGGGCCGGGTGCGACCGGCGCAGGTGGGGCTGGTGAACGATCGCGTCTTCCTGGTCAACGCGAGCCTCGGCCTGTACCCGAAGCTGCTGGAAGACCGCGAGGCGCTGAAGCGCCAGTGGGGCCGCAGCCGGCTGGTCGCCTTCTGGGCGGGGCTGATGACCCTGCTGCGCGGCCACCGCAACCTGCGCGTGGAGATCGAGGTCCACGGTCGCGCGACCGAGGTGCGCACGCCGACGCTCTTCGTGGCAAACAACGCGCTGCAGCTCGAGCAGCTGGGGCTGCCGGAGGCGAGCGCCATCGAAGCCGGCCAGCTGGCGGCGATCACCGTGCGCCCGGCCGGCCGATTGGCCTGGCTCGGCCTGCTGCTGCGCGGCGCGCTCGGCCGGCTGGGCGAGGCCGAGCAGGTGAACCGCATCGGCTTTCGGCGCCTGACCGTGCGCTCGGCGGGCCGCTTTCGGCCACGCCGGATCAAGGTCGCCACCGACGGCGAGATCGTGTGGCTGCGCCTGCCGCTCGAGTTCGCCGTGTCGCCGGTGAGCCTGGACCTCGTCGGCCCGACCGACAGCCCCGACGCCCCACCCGGACCGGCCGCGGCATGACGGTCCTGCTGCAGGTCTCCGATCCGCACTTCGGGACCGAGGATGCGTCGGTGGCCGCCGCGCTGGAACGCCTGGCCGGCGAACTGCGGCCCGATGTGCTGCTGCTGTCGGGCGACATCACGCAACGCGCCACGCGCGCGCAGTTCGCCGCCGCGCGAACCTTCGTCGACCGGCTCGGCATCCCGGCACGCGTGGCGGTCCCGGGCAATCACGACATCCCGCTCTTCGACCTGGTGGCGCGCAGCCTGAGGCCGTATGCGCGCTACGCCGCGGCGTTCGGCGATGACCTCGAACCCCGCTTCGAGACCGACGACGTGCTCGTGCTCGGCGTCAACACGACGCGCTGGTATCGCCACAAGGACGGTGCGGTGTCGGCGGCACAGGTCGAGCGCGTGGCGGAGCGGCTGTCGGCGGCGAGGCCCGCGCAGTGGCGCATCGTCCTCGTGCACCAGCCCCTGGCCGTGACGCTGCAGAAGGACGTGAAGAACCTCGCGCACGGCCACGCCGCGGCCATCTGCCGCTGGCGGCAGGCCGGCGCCGATCTCGTCGTCGGCGGCCACATCCACCTGCCCTACGTGCTGCCGCTGCCGGAGGCTGCGCAGGCCGCAGGCGCGACGCCACCGCGAACGCTGTGGGTGGTGCAGGCCGGCACGGCGATCAGCCGCCGCGTGCGCCCCGAGGCCGGCCATTCGGTGAACGTGATTCGTGTCGAGGCCGCACCGCGCCGCGCCGTGATCGAGCGCTGGGATCACGATGCGAGCGCGCGATGCTTCGTGCGTATCGAGGCCCACACGCTGGGATCGGCCCTCGCGCCAACCGACGCCGCCAATGACGAAGGGGCTGGCTCGTGAAAGCCAACCCCTTGCTTTTTCTGGCGGAGTGGACGGGGCTCGAACCCGCGACCCCCGGCGTGACAGGCCGGTATTCTAACCAACTGAACTACCACTCCCCGTGGCCGGCGGCTTCTGCGTCGACGTGCGTCGCTGCACAAGTGCCTCCGAAACTTGGCGTCCCCTAGGGGATTCGAACCCCTGTAATCACCGTGAAAGGGTGGTGTCCTAGGCCTCTAGACGAAGGGGACTGAACCTTCTGCCTCTCTCGAACAGCGCCACCGCAGCCTGAGCTTTTGGTGGAGGTAAGCGGGATCGAACCGCTGACCTCTTGCATGCCATGCAAGCGCTCTCCCAGCTGAGCTATACCCCCGGCGCTGTTCAAGCGAGACCGGGATTATAGGTGGGTTTTCAAAGGGCTCGCAAGCGAGCCAGCACCGTCTCCCGCGGGAAGAGCGCGAGCACCGCGTCGATCGATGGCGTCTGTGTCCGACCGCACACCAGCACGCGAACCGGATGCGCCAGTTGCGGCATCTTGAGCCCGTGCTCGGCCAGCGTCGCCTTGAACGCCTGCTGGATGGACGCAGCGTCCCAGCTCGCGCCATCGAGCCTGGACGCGAGCGTGGCCAACGCCGGCCGCACCGCGTCGGTCACATACGTCGCGCGATCCTCGGCGCTCGGCACGACGTCGGTGAAGTACATCGCCAGCCACTGCGCCAGCTCGACCGTGGTGGCGCAGCGGTCCTTGAACAAGGCGCACAGGCGCGCCAGCCGATCGTCGACCGGCGCGCTCGCGCCGAGCTTGCGCAACTGCCCGGCCACCAGCGGCGCGAGCACCGCATCATCGGTGAGCTTCATGTGCTGGTTCGCCACCCAGCGCAGCTTGGCCTCGTCGAACTGCGCCGCGCTGCGGCCGAGGTGGTCGAGGTCGAACCAGGCGACGAACTGCTCGCGCGAGAAGATCTCGTCGTCGCCGTGGCTCCAGCCGAGCCGTGCGAGGTAGTTCACCACCGCGTCCGCGAGGTAGCCGTCGTCGCGGTACTGCGTGACGGGCTTCGCGCCGTGGCGCTTGCTCAGCTTCTCGCCCTGCTCGTTCAGCACGGTCGGCAGGTGGGCGTAGACCGGCGGCTCGTGGCCGAGCGCGCGCAGGATGTGGATCTGCCTCGGCGTGTTGTTCACATGGTCGTCGCCGCGGATCACGTGCGTGATGCGCATGTCGATGTCGTCGACGACCACGCAGAAGTTGTAGGTCGGCGTGCCGTCGGCTCGCGCGATCACCAGGTCGTCGAGCTCGTCGTTGCTGAACTCGACGCGGCCCTTGACCTTGTCGTCCCAGCCCACGCTGCCGCCGATCGGCGACCGGAAGCGGATCACCGGCTGCACGCCCGCCGGCACCGGCGGCAGCGTCTTGCCGGTCTCGGGGCGCCAGGTGCCGTCGTAGCGCGGCTTCTGCTTCGCGGCCATCTGGCGCTCGCGCAAGGCATCGAGTTCGGCCTGGCTCATGTAGCAGCGGTAGGCGAGGCCCTGCTCCAGCATCTGCGCCAGCACCTGCTTGTAGCGCTCCATGCGCTGCATCTGGAAGAACGGGCCCTCGTCCGGGTCGAGCCCGAGCCAGCGCATGCCCTCGAGGATGACGTCGACCGCCTCCTGCGAGGAGCGCTCGACGTCGGTGTCCTCGATGCGCAGCACGAATACGCCGCCGGTGGCGCGTGCATAGGCCCAGGGATAGAGCGCCGAACGGATGTTGCCGAGGTGGATGAAGCCGGTCGGCGAGGGAGCGAAGCGCGTGCGGACGGGAGTCGTGGTCATGCGGTCAGGGTATCGAGGCCGCGCGCGAGATCGGCTTTCAGGTCCTCGAGATCCTCGAGACCCACCGCGACGCGGATCATGCCCTGCGTGATGCCGGCCGCCAGGCGCTGGACTTCGGTGAGGCGGCCGTGCGAGGTGCTGGCCGGATGGGTGATCGTGGTCTTGGTGTCGCCGAGGTTCGCGGTGATCGAGCAGATGCGCGTCGCGTCGATCGCGTGGAAGGCGTTGCGTCGCGCCGTCTCGGCGCCCTCGCCCTGCACGATGAAAGACACGACCGAGCCGCCGCGACCGTTCTGCTGTGCCATCGCCAGCGCGTGCTGCGGATGCGAAGGCAGCCCCGGGTGGTAGACGCGCTGCACGGCCGGATGGCCTTCGAGCCACTGCGCCAGTGCCAGCGCGCGGTCGCTCTGCGCGGCCATGCGGATGCCCAGCGTCTCCAGGCCCTTCAGCACCACCCAGGCGTTGAAGGGCGACAGCGTCAGGCCGGTGCTGCGCATCAGCGGCACCAGCACGTCGTCGACGATGCGAGCCGGTCCGCAAACGGCACCGGCGATCACCCGACCCTGGCCGTCGAGGTACTTGGTGCCCGAGTGGATGATCAGGTCGGCCCCGAACTTGACCGGCTGCTGCAGCGCGGGCGAGCAGAAGCAGTTGTCGACGGCCAGCAGTGCGCCGGCCTCGTGAGCGACCTCCGCTAGGGCGGCGATGTCGCACACCTCGGTGAGCGGGTTGCTCGGCGTCTCGGCGAACAGCAGCTTCGTCGTCGGCCGCAGCGCCGCACGCCAGGCCGAGACGTCGGTCTGCGACACGAAGCTGGTCTCGACACCGAAGCGCGCCAGTTCGCCACCTAACAGCTTGATGGTCGAGCCGAACACGCTCTGCGAGCAGACCACGTGGTCGCCGGCCTTCAGCAGCCCCATGCACAGCAGCAGGATGGCGCTCATGCCGCTGGACGTGGCGATGCAGGACTCAGTGCCCTCCAGCGCCGCCAGGCGGCGCTCCATCATCATCGTCGTCGGGTTCGTGAAGCGCGTGTAGACGAAGGCTTCCTCTTCGTTCGCGAAGCGCGCCGCCGCCGTCGCGGCATCCGGGTGCACGAAGCTGCTGGTCAGGAACAGGGCCTCGGAGTTCTCGCCGTACTGGCTGGGCGGCAGCCCTTCGCGCACGGCCAGCGTGTCCAGCCGGGCGTCGGCCGGCAGGTCGACGCGCGGGATCTGCTTGCGGTCGCTCCCGGTCATCAGAGTTCCACTGCACTCTGCAGCGCCAGCCGCGAGGCCGACTCCGCGTCTTCCTCGAGCTGCAGCGGCCGCTGCGCGGCCAGCGTCTCGAAGTCCTCGGCCGTCACGTCGCCGGTGATGTAGTGGCCGTCGAAGCACGAGGCCTCGAAGCCCGCGAGCGTCGGATTCAGCGAGCCGACCGCGCGCTTCATCGCCGCCACGTCCTGGTAGATCAGTGCGTCGGCGCCGATGAAGTCGCGGATCTCGTCGATGCTGCGGTTGTGCGCAATCAGCTCGCCCTTGGTCGGCATGTCGATGCCGTACACGTTGGGATAGCGCACCGGCGGCGCAGCCGAGGCCATGAAGACCTTGCGGGCACCGGCCTCGCGGGCCATCTGCACGATCTCCTTGCTGGTCGTGCCGCGCACGATGGAGTCGTCGACCAGCAGCACGTTGCGGCCCTTGAACTCGGAGACGATGGCGTTGAGCTTCTGGCGCACCGACTTCTTGCGCATGCCCTGCCCCGGCATGATGAAGGTGCGGCCGACGTAGCGGTTCTTGACGAAGCCCTCGCGGTAGGGCTTGCCGATCTTCTGCGCCAACTGCATCGCCGATGGCCGGCTGGACTCGGGGATCGGGATGACGACGTCGATCTCGCTCGGCGGCATCGTCGACACGAGCCGCTGGGCCAGGGTCTCGCCCATGTTGAGCCGCGCCTGGTAGACCGAGATGCCGTCGATCACCGAATCGGGCCGGGCCAGGTAGACGTACTCGAAGACGCAGGGGTGCAGTTGCGGGTTGGCGGCGCATTGGCGCGCATGGACCCGGCCCTCGAGGTCGACGAACACCGCCTCGCCCGGCGCGATGTCGCGCACGAAGCGGTGGCCGGTGCCCTCGAGCGCGACGGATTCGCTGGCGATCATCACCGTGCGGCCATCCGGGCCATCGGCCTCGCCCAGGCACAGCGGCCGGATGCCGAAGGGATCACGGAAGGCCAGCACGCCATGGCCGGCGATCAGGCAGACGACGGCGTACGAGCCCTTGATGCGCAGGTGCGTGGCGCCGACCGCCTTGAAGATCTCGTTCGGCGTCAGCGGCATGTCGTGCGCGACCAGCTCCAGCTCGTGGGCCAGCACGTTGAGCAGCACCTCGGTGTCGCTCTCGGTGTTGATGTGGCGGCGGTCGATCGCGAACAGCTCGCGCTTGAGCGCGTGCGCATTGGTGAGGTTGCCGTTGTGAACCAGCACCAGGCCGAAGGGCGCGTTCACGTAGAAGGGCTGCGCCTCTTCTTCGCTGTAGGCGTTGCCGGCGGTCGGGTAGCGCACCTGACCCAGCCCGACCGTCCCCGGCAGCGCCCGCATGTTGCGCGTGCGGAAGACGTCGCGCACCATGCCGCGCGCCTTGTGCATGAAGACCTTGGTGCCCTTGGCATCCGGGCCGGCGGTGACGATGCCGGCGGCGTCCTGCCCGCGGTGCTGCAGCAGCAGCAGCGCGTCGTAGATCAGCTGGTTGACCGGTGCCTTGGAGATCACACCGACGATGCCGCACATGGACTACCCCTTGAAGAAACGCTCGCTCAGGCCCGCAGGTGCCGGACGATGGCGTCCGGCAGCAAGGGCTTCAGGCCCGACAACAGCATCTGCAGGCCGGCCGCGCTGTGCGCGGTCTTCCAGCTCGGTGACGCGGCCAGCGGCGTCATGTTGATCGCGGTCGCGGCCACCAGGGCCACCAGCACGCCGCGCAGCAGGCCGAACACGGCACCCAGCGCGCGATCGAAGGGGCTCAGCGGCGAGGCCTGCAGCAGCTTCCTGATCAGCCAGGACAGCAGCCCCCAGGCGATCAGCACGACGACGAAGACGATCACGAAGGCCGCGGCGACGTTGAGACCCGACCCCGGGGCACCGACGGGGATGGAAGGCGCCACCGCGCCGGCAAAGGTCTGCGCCGCGATGTAGGCCGCGACCCAGCCCAGCAGCGACATCACCTCGTACACGAGGCCGCGCATCAGGCCGACCACGACGGAGAGCGCCACGACGGCCAGGAAGACCCAGTCGATCCAGCCGATGTCGGTCACGGCGACGCTCATAGCGTCAGCACGGCCGAGCTGACGCCGGCCTGCTTGATCTGCGCCGCGATCTTTTCGGCCTCGGCACGGTCGCTGTAGGGACCGACGCGCACGCGGATGCGCTTGCCGGCCGAGGTCTCGACCACCTGCGTGTAGGTCTTCAGGCCCAGCTTCTCGACCTTGGCCCGCACCTCGCGCGCGGAGTCGGCCTCGCTGAAGGCGCCGACCTGCACGACGAAGCGCGTCGCGGCATCGCCCGGCTTGGCCGCAGCCACGGGCTTGCCCTCGAGCGCGGCCTGCGCGCGCGCCGCTTCGGCCGCCGGGTCCCGGGCCAACGGCGCGGGTTTGTCGGCAGGCTTGTCGGCGGGCTTCTCGGCCGCTTTCTCGGCGGGCTTCTCCGGCGCCTTGGCCGCTGGCGGCGGCGCGGGCTCCGCCGGCGTCTCGCGGGCGGCTTCGGCCGGCGCTGACTCGGGCCGGGGCACCGAGGCGGCCTTCGGTGCCACCGGCGGCACCTTGGCGACCAGCGGCGGCACCGCCTCCTTGCGCGGAATGTCGATCGGGATGTCCACCGGCAACGGCCGCGGCGCGGTGTCGAACAGCAGCGGGAGGCCGATGACGCCGACCAGCACCAGCACCGTCGCGCCGATCAGCCGGCGGCGCGCCCGGCCTCGTGCCGCGTCGACCGAGCCGGCGTCCTGGCCTGCGGACGCATCGCCGATCTTGCGTTGGAGGAAGGACAGCAGACCCATGCGAAAGGCTGGCGGGGCTCGAGAGCGTGGCGGGCTGGATGACCCTGCGATGGCGTCCGTGTTGCGGGCCGTCACCCCGACAAATCAGGCCTGCGAACGGAAGTTCAACCCAGGTGCTTGGCCGTCCGGCGCGGCAAGCCGCTTTCGAGCACGCCACCGACGGTGTAGAACGATCCGAACACCAGGATTCTATCAGTGGGGTCTGCGGCCTCGAGGGCCGCACGCAGCGCCGCTGCAGGCCCGGGGTGCTGCGTGCTGCTCACCTGCGGCGGCAACGGCGGCGCGGCCGCAGATCGGCTGGCCAGGGCCTGCAGCCGCAGATGCTCCAGGTCGGCGGCGGTGGCAGCCCGCGGTGTCGGCAGGTCGCACAGGAACCAGCCGTCGACCAGCGGCAGCAGGCGCTCGAACATGCCCTCGATGTCCTTGTCCTTCATGGCCCCGAACACCGCATGGGTGCGCGGGTAGTAGCCCATCTGGTCGAGGTTGGCGGCCAGTGTCGCCACGGCGTGCGGGTTATGCGCCACGTCCAGCACGAGGGTGGGCTCCCCCGGCAGGATCTGGAAGCGCCCGGGCAGCTCGACCATGGCGAGACCGTTGCGCACGGCCTGCGCCGGAATCGGCAGCCGCTCGCGCATCGACTCCAGCGCAGCCAGCACGCCCGCGGCGTTGATCAGCTGGTTGCTGCCGCGCAGAGACGGGTAGGCCAGGCCGCCGTGACGGCGATCGCGCCCCGACCACGACCACTGCTGGGCGTCGCCACGGAAGCTGAAGTCCACGCCCGATCGCCAGAGGTCGGCGCCGATCGCCTGCGCGTGG
>Ga0268299_1002411_pt1 | contig 22468 bp, 19 predicted proteins | sample NOBtaG_FD_193484 | JGI IMG/M metagenome (GOLD analysis project Ga0268299, IMG submission 193484) | Activated sludge microbial communities from bioreactor in Nijmegen, Gelderland, Netherland - NOB reactor | ecosystem: Engineered > Bioreactor > Aerobic > Activated sludge | place: Netherlands... | reverse complement strand
ACTGCTCGATGGAACGGGTCTCAGCCATGGAGAACTCCTCAACGGGAATCCCACAAGAACGGCACCCGGGAGGAACAACGGGAAGCACGAACTCAAAACTGAGTCACGAAATGCGGGGATGCACCCCCGATTTTCCTGCATGAAATTGATTCGCGCGCTCCCTCTCGTGTTGCGAACACCTCCGCGCGCGCACATCGTCGCGTTTCCCTAGCTGCAGGCAATCTCCGACGAGTCCCGCATCCATGATCACCAATTCGCAGCGCGCAGAATTGAAGGCGCTGATCGAAGAACGCATCGCTGAACTCGAGGAGAGCATCCCGGGCTTGCGCGAGCGCACGGCGCCCGTCGCGCCAGATGTTGCGATCGGACGCCTGAGCCGCACGGACTCGATGATCAACGCGGGCACGGCGGCGATCGCGCTCAAGGAGGCAGAGGCGCGGCTCCTTCGCCTGAGGAATCGGCTGGCGAAAATCGATTCCCCCGACTTCGACCAGTGTGGGTTGTGTGGAACTCAGTTCGAGTGGGGAAGATTGATCGCTGCACTCGATCGCGGCATCTGCCCAAAGTGCCTATCGTCCGCGAAGAAGTAGATGTTTGCGCGGATCACGCGCGCGGTCGGCGCGAAAATCGCACCAGGCACTTGAGGGCGAAGAGCGCGCCACTCGCCCACGAATGTGCGGCGGCCATGCGGAAGCCCCTCGATGTGGGGCGGCGGAACCACTCGAGTTCGAAGGGAAGCCAGCGCGTCAGGATCTCGGCCACGCTGTAATTCTTGATCACGAATCGTACACGGTTGCGATAGCTCATGCTGATGAGTCGCTGTGAGAGCTTGCCGAGGGATGCGCTCTCGTGGTGCCACGCCATGGCCGTCGGGACGTAGAGCACGCGGCGTCCCGCAGCGCGTACGCGCCAGCACCAATCGGTCTCCTCATAGTAGGCAGGAAAATAGTCCGAGTCGAATCCCCCGAGTGATTCGATGTCCTCTTTGCGAATGGCCATCAACGCGCCTGTCACATAATCAACATCGCGCGGGGTGCTCCATTCGGGGCCGTCGGGTTGGTTGACTCCGGGATGTTCTGCCATGGCATTCGGGTGGAGGATTCCCCCCGCGTGCTGGATCGTGTTCGTGCCCGGATAGAGGAGTTTCGCACCTGTGATCGCGACGTCCCTAGTGTCACTCAATGGGCGGACAAGTTCCGCAATCGAATCGTACCGCACGTAGCAGTCCGGGTTCAGGAAGACCACGATCGGCGCGCGAGCAGCGGCCCAGCCGACGTTGTTTCCACCGCCGAACCCTGTGTTTGTTTCGAGCCGAATCGCCATCGCGACGAGTGGGTGAGACTCCGCGATGGCGTGGCTGCGATCCGCGGAGGCGTTGTCCACGTGGATGACTTCGATCGTGACCCCCCGCGTGCGCGAGAGGCTCTGCAGGCAGCCGGGGAGGAATTGCGCGCTGTTCCAGGAGAGCACGACGACCGAAACTTCCGGCGCGGGAGACTCCGGCGCGATGGGCTCTTCCGACATTAATTCTTGGTGGCGAAGTCGAGCACGATCTCGACACGGCGATTCTGGCGACGCCCGTTTGCGTCGCTGTTCGATGCCAGCGGTTCGACGAACGAACGAGAGATCGCGTGGAACTGTTTTCCCTCGAGGCCCGGCTGCGTCGCAAACCAGCGCACGACCGCGATCGCGCGTGCTGCCGCGAGGTCCCAGTTGTCCGTGAACTGCGCGAAGCTTTTCCCGAGCGGTTGATCGTCCGAATGGCCGATGATGCGAATCGCCGGTGCCTGACTCGCGGTCAGGACGTCCTTGAGTGATTGAAGGATCTTGAGGCCCGAATCCGAAATCTTCGTGCTCGCGGGTTGGAAGAGCGCGTCCGCCTGAACGACGATGGAGACGGCCGTGTCCGTGCTGGAAACACTCGCTTCGCCGCGTGTGACGAAAGCGCCGAGCACCTCGCGCGCGGATTGGTTGATGCGCGCGAGCCGTGCGGGTTCGACGGTGGGCTTCGGTGCGGCGGCTTTCAGTTCCTCGCTCGCGGCAATCTGCGCGGCCAGTTCTTTCTCTGCTGCCGCGAGTGATGCGCGCGCGGTGGCGAGTTCACCCTCCAGCGTCTTCGCGCGCTCGACGGCTGCACTGCTCGAACCCTGCGATGTCTCCACGGCGAGACGTGCATCCGCGAGTTCCGCCTCGAGCTCTGAGATGCGCTTGCCTTCGCTTTCGCGGATGGAGCTGATCTCGTTGAGGAGTTCGACGCGCTTTGTCTCTGCATCGCGCAGATCGACGGTCAGTCGCGCGATCTCGCGATCACGCTCGGCCACCTGATCGGCGAGTCGTTCCGCGCGCTCCTGATCAGCACGAAGCTGCGCCAGACTGCGCGCGGCTTCTTCCTGCGATTCGCTCGTGTTCATCTTGGCGATGGGTTCCTCACGCGGTACTGCGTTCTGCCGTTCGAGGTCTGCTACGCGCGTGCGCAGCGTCGCAATCGTGGCGTCCTGGGCACGCAGGCGCTGGTTCGCTTGTTCTAGCGCGCCGGCGGGGGAGGCCGCCTGCTCGGCCTCGAGGTCTTGAGTCAGTTGGTCGACGCGCGCTTGCAGCATCCGATTTTCGGAACGCAGCTCGCGCACTTGCAGGAAGCACCCGCTAAGGAAGAACGGGGCGAGGATCGGGAGAATGTAACGAAGACGAGGACGCATCGGGGGCTCACTTCTGATTCGACTGGAGGCGCTCTTCCGCAGTGCGGCGGCTGACTCGTTCCACCTTGTGGAGGATCACGAATGCAAGACCCACCATCACGGTCTGAGCCAGACCATGGACCAAGTCCAGTTTCCGAAGCGCTACCGCTGCAAGTCCAACGCACAGCGTGATCGCATAAATCACGATGACGGCCTCGCGGCGGCTGAATCCCAGCGCGACCAGCCGATGCGAGACGTGGTTCGTGTCGCCAGTCATGAGGGGCTTCCCTGTGCGCCAACGGATCCACATCACAGACGCCGTGTCGAACAGGGGAACCGACAGGATGATCAGCGGCATCAGGACGGGGAGCTTCGAGGGAACCCCCGCCTGATACCACGTGGACTCGATCGTCAGCGCGCCGAGGAGAAAGCCGAGATGGGTGCTCCCCGAATCGCCGAGGAAGATCCAGCCTCTCGGGAAATTATAGCACCAAAATGCCAGGGACGCCCCGGCGATCATGCAAAAAATCAGGAGCATGTACCACTCGCGGGAAAGCGCAGAGAGCAACGCGAGCACACCCGAGATGATGAACGCGATTCCGGAGGTCAGCCCGTTCATGTTGTCGAGGAAGTTAAAGCTGTTTGTCAGCCCAACGAGCCATAGGGCCGTGATCGCCCAGCCGATCGGCTCGGGGAGGAAGAGGCGGAGGGTCACCCCGCCAGCGATGACAGGGACCGTTGCAAGAAACTGAAAAAAGAGCCTCGTGCGCGGGCGCAGGTTGAATCGGTCATCGGCCACGCCGAGCACAAAGATGATCAGGCACCCCGCGAAGATCGACGCAAGGTTCTGCATCTTCTGCGGGACGTTCGAGGCCAGTTGCCGGATGGCAGGGGAGAGGAATTCGAGCTCCGGGACGATGCTCGTCGCGGCGAGGACGTTGAAGCCGATGCTGGCCCAAAGGGCCGCGAAAAGCGCGATCCCGCCACTGCGCGGAGTCGGAGCCGTGTGAATCTTGCGCTCGAGTGTCGGCTCGTCCACGAGACCCATGCGCGCGCTCGTGCGGCGAACGATGGGGACGAGCACGATCCCTAGCAGCAATGTCTGGGCAAAGGCGAGTGCGGCCAGGAGCGGCCAGGTGATCATGGAGGTGGCGTCAAGTGGCGGTCAGGATGAACATCGCCGGGCGGAGGGAGGGCGCGCCGCGCACGCCCCTCCTCCCGCCGAGCAGAATCACGCCTTGTTGGCGTAGCGAGCCTTGAGGGAGGCGGCGGGTTTGAATGCGATCTTGCGGGAGGCGGGCTTGTCGATCATCTCGCCCGTCTTCGGATTGCGGACCTTGCGAGCCTTGACGTCGCGGACTTCGAAGGTGCCAAAATTGCTGATCTGAAAACGCCCATCCACGTCGAGCGCGCGTGACATCGTCTCCCAAACCATGTCATAAACGTACGTGATTTCGGCCTTGGAGAGCCCACCGGACTTCTCCGAAATGATATTGATCAGTTCTGCTTTGGTCATGATTGCTTCCTGCCTGATGGATTGGGCGTGGCCGCCACTGGTGAGGCAACCCTTCCCTCGCAGCCCCCGGCGGTAAAGACGTTTTTCCCCCAAATGCGGAGAATTGCCCATGAGTTTCGAGGAATACACGATCCGAATTCTGCCCACCGGCGAGATCATCGTGGAGGGTGAAGCGGTCGACATGCGCACCATCAAGGACCTCGCCGAGTATCTGCGCGAGACACTTGGCCCGATCCGCGTGGAACAGGAAGTCGGTGATGACGCGGGAGGTCGTGTGCAGCTCTACCTCGAAGATTTTGCAGGCCGCGAGGTCGAGCAGGAAGAGGAGAAGGAGCGCATGCGATTGAGGAATGACTGATGCCTCGGGCACGCGCCGCCGGATGAAACGAGAACGCCCCCTTTGCATTCGCAAAGGGGGCGTCGTCATGCCATGCGACCTCGCTCGCGCGAGGGTCGAGTCTTAGTACATTTCGAAGTTCTGGACGTTTGCCGCGCCAACGACGCGATAGGAGGCCCAGTTCGCGCGCCAAGTGTTCGCACCACCTTCGCAGGACTCCTGAATCGTCCACACGCGGGTCGGCTCTGAGGGGTCGATGACGGTGTGCGAATAGTCACCCCAGCGGTTCAAGCCACTGCCGAAGTCCTTGAAGTAGTTGTTCGTGCCCGCGCTGTAGATATTCGAGGTGGGCGCGCTCACGGTCGAGGACGCGGCATCCATGAAGAAGGCGGCCGAGCTTAGGAACGTGCTGTCGGAGGTCACCGTGCAACCACCGACGATCGGCGGGTTGGCCTGACCCGTCTGCAGGGGGGCAATCGTGCCATAGCTGTTGTCGGACGTTGTCGCGCCCGGATCAACGACACCCCCGCGATTCAGCGCGATCGGGCTCGGCGTGATTTCATACCACGCAAACGCTGCACGGTTCGCACCCGTGGAGGGGAGACCGCAGTTGTGCGTGAAATAGAGCTTACCGTTGTAGAACGTCACGCGACCCGCGCGGGAGTCACCACCGTCCACGTTGTCGTTCCCGCCAGACTGCTGCATGAAGGGCACGGTGAAGCTGTACGCCACCGACGGCGTCGCAAGGAACGTGTTGTGGGCCCAAGAGGGTGAGGAGGCCGTGCCTGTGACGCGACCGATGGAAAGGGCCTTGTTGCCACCGCTGGTGAAGCCCGAAGAAATCGTCCACAGGCTCGATTCCGAACCATATGTCATTGCCGGCGCGACCGTGAACGCGTTGCCGGCGGGGGTGGAGAGCGGTGCGATTAGCGTTGGCGTTGAGGCGGAACCTGCAACGATTTCTGACTTGTTGAATACCCACATGCGTGCTTCGACGAACGAGCCACCGAAATCGAACATGTTGCCGGTGACGGCGATCCATGTGTTGTTCACGCCGAGCAGGGGATAGTCCACCCACTCGTTGTTGTCGGCATCTCCATCAACCAAATACACCTGCTTCGGAAGCGGGGCATCACCGGCGCCGGCTGTGGAACTCGCAACCATCAACCCACTGGTGGTGGAGAAACCGTTCCGCACGGCAGCCGAAATCCAGCGGCCCGATCCCGGGTCATAGACGACATGGTTGTCAAAGGTGTTCGCCACACCCCAATAAGCATCGCTAGAGGATGTGCTAAGGATGCTGGGTGAGCCGCCCGGTGCTGGTTTGGTCGTGTATCTAAACTGAGAGTTTAGAATTGTCATCAGGTGACTCGGGCCAACAGCTCCCATCGTATCTGGAGGGATCGCGACTCCGTTATCGGTCAACGCGATGAAGTCATGGTCCTGAACGAATGTGGCACGGGGACCACCGATCGCCGGGTCGAACTTCGGCGGGTCGATCGAGGTGACGACCTGCGATTCGTCAACTTCGAGCGACGGAGCGCGGAATCGTGCGGAACGCTTGTTGCCGATCTTCTGGACACCTTCGAAGCGCATTGTCACATCATATGCTTCCATGTCTTCGACGGTGCTAAGCACAGGGGTAATCGGGTCCAGACGCTGACTCGTCTGCGCCATCGAGTGCGAGACGGGGATGGCCATCGCCGCAACTGCTGCCATGGCGACCAGATGGGACTTTCTCATTAGGGCACTCCTGAGTGTGGGGGGTGATGGACCCAAATAGACCGGGACAGGGCTCGACTTGCAACCCATAAATTTCCGCCGCCGGACTCCGGGAAAGTACGGAGAAAAAAATCAGCGGAGGAACTTGAACGCTTTAAACGGCCAGTAACGTACGATGGCTCTGCCACGAAGGTTCTCGACCGGCACCGGGCCCCAATCGCGGCTGTCGGAGGAACTGTGCTGGTGGTCGCCGATCATGAGGACTTCGTTGTCGCCGGTCACGAGCTTCTGCTCGGCGTGCGAGAACTCACCCCAGCGGAACGGGAAATGGATGACCTGCTCGACCGGATCGGTGGCGGGGAGCTCCTTGCCGTTTACGATCACGGGGCGGCCCTTTAGCTTCACCTCCCACGTGCCGAGACCCTTGGGCAGGCCGGTTCCGGAAAAGATCGGAGAGCCCGCGGGGACGTTATCGAGCAGGGGGGGGCGCAGCACGACTTCCTCGTTCGGGAGGCCCACACAGCGCTTGATGAAGATCGGCTTGTACGGATCGAAGGGGTTGTTCTGGCGATCCGGGTGATCGGGGACCTTGAAGACGATGATGTCGCCTCGCTTGGGTTCAGAGAACCAGTAGGCGAACTTGTTCACCAGAATCATGTCCGTGCGCCCGGGGCTTGTCTGAAAGAGCGAATCCCAAAAAGCTCCGGGGACGTTCTTCATGAAGACCGATTCCGTCGGGAACCCGTTCGCCCCCATGACATAGACCAGGATCCTCTCGCGCGACTCGGTCTTGACGAAGACGTCCTGGATGCCATCGGCGTTGTAATCCCCGAATGCCACTCGCCGGTCTGCGTCACCGATCAGCGTCGGCGTCATGGACCCCGTCGGGATCATGAACAACTCGAACACGAAGATGCGGATGAACATCGCGAGCAGATACGCAAACACGAGCGCATCGGACCAGCCTCGGATGCTGAGCAGGATCGCATGCCAGAACGGCACGTTCGGCTTGTCAGAGGGAGGGGCGGACTTCGCCTCGTTCTTTTCCCTCTTCGCAGCGCGAGCTTTGATGCGTTCAGCGGTGGATGACATGGATCACTTGAGGGAAGGAGGTGGGACCGCGACGGCGCATCGAAGAATCGGAACCCGGACGGAGGAGGCGGTCAATCCCCACTCGGTTGGGCGGTGTGTTACGGCGGGATTCGTCATCCTAGTTGGCATCGCGCATCAGCGTCTCTGCCGTGCCGGCCACGCTGGGATTGGGGTCCTTGCGCATTCGGCGCAGCATCGCCTTCGACTTCTCCGGCTCGGCCATGGCGTACCAACGTGCAGCCTCGCAGCGGATGTCGTTGTCCTCCATCGGGTCGAGGGCGATTTGACGGAATTCGTCCGAGATCCCCTGTGGGCGGCTATAGATCGCGTTCCGCGCCGTGATCCGTTCCGCCTGGTTCACGGGGTTCCTCGTGGTCCGCAGGAGCGAGCGCAACGAGCCGGGATCGAGCATCGCGGGGGGGGGTCCTTCCATGCGCCGGCGCAGGACCTCGCTGCGAATCGGCGCAATGTTGCGCCCGTCCGCGGCGATCCATGACTGCAAGGTGCGGACTGCCTCCTCTCGCCGCGCGACCGAAGTCTCCCGCCAGACGCCATAGTTGCGCCCGGTCAAAAAGTAGATCCCGTCGAATGCTGCGATGCTCTCGACGGCGTTCTTCGACTGAGCCAGTCCGGCGAGCGTCAGGAAGCCCTCGTTGCTGCCGAGCAATCCCATCGCGATGGCGCACTCGTAGCGCACCTCGGCGGGATGTTCGGCGCGCATCACGTCACGCAGGGGGGGGAGGCCTTTCTCGTCCCCGAGCAGTCCAAGCGCCACCACTGCGTTCTGAGTCAGCACCCGCACGATGGATCCGCGAGCCTGATCGTAAAGTTGGATCGCGGTGGTCTCGAGGTCACGGTCCATGATGCGCTGCACGCCGAGAGGGAGTTGTCCTCGCGCGATGTCGCTCAGCACGCCGGTCGCGCTCCAATCACCGAGCACGCCGAGTTCCTGGATCGCCGCGCTCACGACCTCGGACTTGAGTCGTGGATTCGCGGGGAGGCCCCGCTTGATCGCACCCTCCGTGAATCCGTTCTGCAGCAGGTCGACCATCGCGGCGGGGTTGGGATTCACCCCAAAGGACATCAGCAGTTCGCGATTGGCCTTCGACGAAAGCGAGGGAACACCCCGCTCCGAAATCGCGGGAGCGACGGGTTCCTCGGGCACCGTGATGAGCGTGCCGGAGGTCTCGGGCTCGGGTGATTGCGCAACCGCCGAGTTCGGCGCGAGGAGCACGAGTGCGCCGCACAACGCGCCTGCGACGTGACGAGCCAGCTTACCGCGTCTTGAAATCGCGCGCAATATCCCGCTCCTGATCGCGTTTCTTGATCGACTCGCGCTTGTCGTACTGTTTCTTGCCGCGTGCGAGGCCGACCTCAACCTTGGCCCACCCGCGCGCGTTGAAATAGACTCGCGTGGGAACAAGCGTCATCCCCTTCGTCGCGACCTGACCGAGCAGCTTGTCGATTTCGCGACGGTGCATGAGGAGCTTGCGCTCGCGATACGGGTCCGGGCGTTCGTAGCCTGCCTTGTCGTAGGGCGTGATGTGCATCCCCACGATGTAGAGCTGGCCCTTGCGCTCCATCGCGTATGCATCCACGAGCGAACCACCGCCGTTGCGGAGACTCTTCGCCTCAGAACCACTGAGCTGCACACCGGCTTCGAATCGATCCACGATTTCGAAATCGAACCGTGCCCGACGATTCGATATGGAAACTTTGCGCGGTTCGTCCTTGGAGTTCTTGTTGTTCGCCATGGGGTTTACTCTGCGTTGCGTCTCGCGAATTTGTCGCGCGGATTCAGGATGGGGAACACGACGTTGCTCGTCCCATCGGTTGGGTCGGATGGATCGCCGAGGACGTCCTCCCCCACGTAGGTGACTCGTGTAGTCGGGTATCCCTCCGACGCGGCGAAGTTGAACTTGAGATACGTCCCCGCCGTGGCTTTGACCGGGATTGCATAGATGCGCGCGAACACTCCGTTCACGCCGCGCAATGCGTCCTGATTCCCGAGGCCTTTCGCGTAACGAATCCGCCCCATCGAGGGATAGACTGTGTTGTTGATGTGGAAGTCGAAAGGGAACTTATCCTGATACGCGCCATCGAGGATGTTGATCCCCGCCGTGATCGGATTGTCCAAGTCGGTATCCACGATCTGGATGAAGTTGGGGTCGAACGACATGGAGAGCTCCAGCCCATCCACCGCGCTGTCCGACGAATTGTCGAAGGCCAAGTCGATGTGGAACGGCTCACCGAGGACGATCGGTTCTTTTTGCACTTCGGCGCGAATCTTCACCCCTCCGGTGCGCTCGAACGAACCGAAGTCAAACGCGGCGGCGTCCTCCAGCGCGGCGATCTCGTCCTCGTCGGTGGGAAGCACGTCGAACAGGAGCGACAGCGTTCCGTCGCCGGGGATGCTCTGGCTTCCGATCAGGTCACCGCCACCAAGGCTAAGTTGCGAGTAGTTCCCTTCGTGGTTCGAGAACTTGATCTCCGAAGCAGAGGCCGTGCGCAGTGCCTTCCAGCGGAAGGACATGAGCGGCGATTCGGTGATGTACATGGGGTCGGCGAGGTCGGCGTCGTAGATGAGGATGCCACGCTTATGATCCACCCTCGCGGTGGGTTCGCCATCGAGCTTGGCGGAAATCGCTAGGTCGTTGACACCTTCGAACTGGATGACGTCGGCGGGGTAATCCAGCACAACGCGCAGGTGATCAAAGCGCGTCGGGATGTTGGAATCGATCTTCAGGTGTGTCCAAAATTCTGACTCTCGACGAGCGTTGAAACTCAGGCCGCCTCCCTCGATCGTCGGGGGAACGAGCCGCATGACGCGCGAGTCGCGGTCGATGGCCATCGTCACTGCAGACAACGCGGGCCCAGAGGACTGCGCGCCGCTCGATGTCGCGGTGGAGCCCGACTGCGAGCCCGTTCTGCGGCGACGGCCTCGCGCGTTTTCGGTGCCTTCACCTTCGGCATCCGCACCAGCGTTGGTACCGCCGGTCCTGCCCGCCGTGCGCGTGTTGCCCTCGGATTCCACGGTGCGGCGTCCACCGGTGTTCTTGCCGCCGGTGCCCTTGCCCGAGTTCCCAAACGGGTTGTTCGAAAAACCAGAGTTACCCGATCCCGAATTTCCCGATCCCGAATTTCCCGACCCCGAATTCCCCGATCCCGAATTCCCCGATCCCGAATTCCCCGATCCCGAATTTCCCGATCCGGTGTTTCCGGTTTCCTTGATCTGCGCGTGCGCGCTCATCGGCCATGCCATCGCGAGCGCCAATGCGCCCACGGCGAGTGCATTCAATGTCGGAGAAGCTGGTCGCATGGCATCGGCTTTCTGAGTCGCTACGATGGGGAGAACGAACGAGAAATGAGACGCCCCAGCCACCCCCGCGGTCAACCTCACAAGGTGCATGGGACTGGACGGGGATGCGGATTACGTGCCAACGGGGGTATGGCTCGTGTTGAAGTACTGAGGGAGAGCGGCGTAGAGTTCGTACCCCGAAGCGATGAAAGGCTCATCGAGTGCGCAATCTTGTTCTGGCCTTTGCCATGGCTCTTGCATTGGCAGGGCAGGCCCCATCTCAGACCGATCCCAAGCTCGCGCTCCGCGAGGCGGCCAATGCCGCCGCGATTGCCTACGACGCCCGTGATTTTGCGGCTGCCAAGACGCAGTTCCACAAAGCGACGGAACTCGCCGATCTCCGCCTGAAGGCCGAATCGCAGAACCACGACCTGCGCGACGCGCGGAACGACTGGCACTACAACGAGGCATGCTGCGCGGCGCTCCTCGGCGAAGGGGAGGCTGCGATCGGTATCCTCCACGAACTCCTCGATCGTGGCTGGCTCGATTGGGGTGATCGCCTCGCGCTGGATCCGGACTTCGAATCGATTCGTGGGGACAGCGCGCGCTGGCGCGCCGTTCACGAGAAGGCCCGCGCGGCAGTGAGCGCGGCCACGGCAGGTTTCGCCGAAGGCGTCATCATCCATCCGAAGAAATCCGATTCAGAGAAGGTCCCCGGCATCGTATTCCTCCATGGCGGGGGAGGGAACATCGAGTCGTGCCGCGCTGCGATGGCGGAAGTCTCGGAAAGGACCGGCGCGGCGATCATCATGGTCCGAGGGGTCATCGTGCAGGATCGCGGGGTGTTCAGCTACTATCAGCGCGAACCGCAACTCGACGCAGCCCGCATCGAGAAGTGGATCGCGCTGGCCAAGTTGGAAGTGCCGAACCTCGACGAAGGCGAACTTTATCTCAGCGGCTTTTCCCAAGGGGGCGGCATGGCTTGGGTCCTCGGATTGCAGGGGGAACGCCGGTATCGTGGGCTGATCCCCATTGGCGGATATGTTCAGCTCGCCGTCCGCGACAAGATCATGGCCGAGCCGAATCGTCCTGTCGCGGCGTACGTCATGATCGGGGCGAAGGATGAACCCGCGATTCGCGACGTGAATGAGAAACTCTGTGCTCCGCGTGGGCTGGCGAACATGACCACGCACCTCGAGCGGATCCCCGAAATCGGGCATGCCTTTCCGCCGGGAATTGGTGCGCGTTACGCCACCGCAATGGACTGGATTCGCAAGGTCACTCCCTCCGACGCCAAGATGGGTGTAGCGGCAAAGCGGAAGTGAGATCAGGACGTTCTCAATGTCCGCAATGGTTCGTTGCGCTGCGGACCCGGCCGGGTGCGCGCACAAAGCAGTACGCCTGGGTCATCTTCGCCTTGCGCGCCTCGTCTTGCGAACCTGGAGAACGCCCCGGCCTGTATTCGACTTTGAGGATGTCCTCGAAGTGAGATTTCTGGTCGCACAAAACCGTTGACGCGCGAGGCACCTCGTCGGGCATATTCCCCCTTCGTTGCGGGCAACATCGCAACGGCGCCCTGCTGGGGGGTGGTGCAGCTGGTAGCACGTCTGACTCTGGCTCAGAAGGTCGAGGGTTCGAATCCTTCCCCCCCAGCCATTTCGCTTCAAATTTGGTCTCATCGTCTAGCCTGGTCCAGGACGCCGCCCTCTCACGGCGGAAACAGGGGTTCGAATCCCCTTGGGACTACCAAGTTTCCTCAGCCCGGCGGCTGACCCCATTCACAACCGAATCAAAGTCGGCTGCACGTCGCGGAACGCGCGTGCTCATCGCCGACGGCGCTTCAGCGCCAAGGCGAGGAGCGCCTTGCGTGGATCGTCCTCGGGGGGAATGTCCGACGCCCTCCTGCGGGCGGTCGCGACAACCCCTCGTTCCCTGAACGCTGCGCAAAGCGCGATCGCCAGCGCGTCGGATTCATGATCACTTTCGGGCAATGTCTTCAGCCCGAGATGAATCCCCACGAGGCGACGCAGTTGTTCCTTCGAGGCGCGCCCGCTCCCGGCGACGGCCAGCTTGATTTCGCGCGGGGCGAACTCGCGGATGTCGAGTTTCTGGCTCGCCGCGGCAAGCACCGCCACGCCGCGTCCGTGCGCCATCGCCACCGCAGATCGCACGTTCCGTGCGAAGAAGATGTCCTCGATCGCAAAGACGGTTGGTCGGAACTCCTCGATCGCACCTGCAACCAGCGCATGAATCCGTTCGAGTCGCGAGGGGAGGGGACTGCTGGCCTGCGTGGAGACACGCCTCCAACCAAGTGGGGCGAAGGTGCCGTCCGCACGAACCTCGATGGCGCCGACACCCGTGCTCGCCAGACCGGGATCGACGCCGAGCACGCGCAATGTCATCGCACGGATTTGGGAAGGGGGATCTTAGAGTCCGACATGGAAGAGTTCATCGACACGATCACGGATCCAGTCAGCATCGTCCCCGCAGAGCCGCCTACGGTCAGCGCAAAGAAGTCCAGCATGACATAGGGCCCTTCCTCGCGGATGACGAATTCGCCCTGACCATCCGGGCAAATCTCACTCTCGAACACAGAAACCAGGGCCTCGCGAACCTGATGGCGCCCGGTCATCTGAAAGAGCGTCCGGCAGCGGATGGTGAGCTGGCACTTTGGATTTCCCGTGTCCTTCATCTGGATGTCCGTGAACAGCCCACCCTGGTCGAGGAAGTGGTCGAGCGCACTCTGGAACGCGTACAGCTCCTCGGGCGAGCATGCGCGTAGCCGCTTCAGCGCTTCGTCCAACTGCGATTCGAAAATGTCGTGATCACCGGACTCGATCTGATCGGGTTGGGCGGGCTCCAGTCGCGCCGTTGCGAGCACGACTTGAGGGGCCTTGAGCGTGCGCGCGATCTTGACGAGCCCTTCCTTGTTGAGCGTATCGACTTCGTTCGGAAAGTGCTCCCACGGCAGAAGGCGGCTGATCTGGTGCGTGTTCGAGTTCGCCACATAGATGCTCGTCGCATCCGTCCCGGCGGAGAGGCGAGCGAACTTCATCCCGTTGCCATTCTCGATGCGATCCTGTATCCGAATCTCTTCTTTGCGGCACTCGATCTCGCGATGGAACCTGAGCTGGGTGCGGCGCTTGCCTGTGATCAGTTTCTTCTGCAACATCGAGCGCACGAGGTTCGCATTGAATCTGCCGATAGTCAGGAGCAGCGCACGAAAAACCATCACCTTGAACGGCGTCGGGAGCTGAACCTTTCTCTCCTGGAAGACGCCCGAAATCGTCAGCGTGTTCGAGATCGGGTCGAACTCTGCTTTACTCTCGTCGCGGTCCACGATGTGGGTGACGAGCACGCGTTTGTCTTCCAGTTCGGTGATCAAGCCGGTGTCGCTAGAGACGGGGCCTTCGTTGCCGGTGATCTTGAAAACGCCCCCCTTGGAGGCGTTGCACACGAAGTGATAGCTCCGTTCGCGCACGACGAGAATGCGCGCGTCCGGGAACCACTTCACATCCGGCGTATCCGGGAGGTTGATCGGCCCGGGTCGCTTCGCGTCGTAGTCGCGCCATGCCTGCATCCAGTCATAGACGTAATGCGCGGCCATGCGGTCGTCGTCGTTGAAGTAACGTGTCCGACGCGGCATCCCGCGATGGAGGTACGTATCCGCGATCTGACCTGCGTGCACGCTGCGCGAGGCAAGGACCTCGAACCCATGCGGATAGAAGTGGTAGGTGTTCCGGCTACCGTACTCTCCGGCATAGGATCCATCGGGGTGTTGGAACCACCAGGCGAACTCGCAGGCCGAAATGAGGGGTTCGATCAGCGACTCGTCGTTGCTCTTCTGCCAGAGCTTCGCGAGGAAGGAGATGAGGCAGCTATGATAGCCGGGGTCGGCTCCCTCGTATTCTTGAAACCAGCCCTCGGAATGGCGCCAGGAGAGGGTGAGGTCGCGGAACTTCTCGGAGCCCTTCCTGAGCGCATCCTCTCCCGTCAGCAGGAATGTGTTGTAAAGCGCGAGCGCCGCAAATGCCTGATGGTTGGCGAGCTGTCCCGTCTCGTTGTGCTGGAGAAGCCAGCGGGCGCGTTTCGCGAGGAAGGCCATTCGCTCGGGATCGCGATCGCCCAGGACGAGCATCGTCTCCGTCATCGAGTACAGCGAAAACACGAGCGCACCCATGGCGCGTTCGAACGGAAAGTAATCGTCGCAGGTCCCGTCGGGGTGGGCAGACCTGGCGGCGAAGTCCACCGCCGCGAGCGCCAGCTCCCTCAGCCGGGAATTCCCATGATATGGAGAATGCGGAAGTTCAAGCGTCGTCGCCAGTGCGAGCGGGAGGGCGAACTCCTGATTCATCCCGCACGGAAAATCCATCGTCCTGTAGTGCCAGAACGAGCGATCAAAACAACCATAGGTCGCGCTGTATGGATTCGAATCCACCATCGTCAGCAGGCGCGGCATCGCGCGTAGTGCTTCGTACGCGTACCAATCACGATGTCCCGGCGCGGGGAGCGGGAAGTGTTGCTCTGGAGCGAGTTGCATGAGTGCCCTGCGCCGCCTTCTGGGCTGTCGGTGAATCCAAACGGAACCGTATGCACCAACCCGAACGCGATGCAAGCCTTTGAATGAAACGGTGGAAAGCCCCTGTTTGTCTGTAATTCTTACAGATACCATCACACGGCATGGGCCATTCCATCGCAGCGGAATGGACCCCTTTCCACGATGTCGGCGGGGCAGAATGACCTAGTTCTTGCCTAATCGGGGTGGTGCGGGGCTTGCTCTGGGACAGATGGCGGGGCGCATACGCCTGCCTCCGCGACTCTTAAGGACTACGCCATGGCCATGCGGCGACGTATCTCGACTCCCGAACCACGCGAAACCATCTCGCGACCCTCGGAGTGTGATGTGGCGCGCATCCTGGGCGTCGCTGCGGATATTGCCGTGATCGGTTTCACGGCCGATGGCATTGTCGCCGGTTGGCTCCCCGGCTCCGAGTCCCTGCTCGGCTTGTCACAGAAGGACGTCGGCGAATGCACCTTCGGCTCCATGCACGACGATGCGTTGCGAGCGGAGCTCTTCGGCGGCCTGCTCGACCGTGAAGGCTCGATCGAAGAGGGGATGACGGTCTTCGTTCAAGCGCGCACGCCGGTCGGTCAGCTCAAGGCGCTGGCGGTCACCTTTGCCAAAGCGAACGAGAGCGATTCCCCCGTCGCGTGGTGGGGCGTGTATCGCGAGCGTGCTGCGGGAGCAATCGATGCGTCCGCGGATTCAATTCCCCACGAGGATCGCGAATCGGTTGATCGCCTCCGCGAGTTACTTGTCAACACCGTCGAGTCTCTCCACAACGGACTTTGCATTCTCGAGATGAAGCAGAACCGGATGCTCTTCGCGAACGAGGCGTTCTGCGAAATCACTGGGCTTCGACGCGTCGAACTCATCGGGACATCCTTCGACTGTTCGCTGGCCGAGTGGCCACGCTTCCGCCAGTTCCTGCTGCCGCACGTCGAGCAACTCAAGCAGCGGGGGAGAGCCGCCGGATCAGCCTATTGGGAAGTGGAACTCCCCGCCGGTCAGAAGACACTTGAGGTATACGGACAGCCGATATTCACAGAAGTCGGACGCCCGAGCTTCCTCCTTCTCGTCGTCGAGGACATCACCGAGCGGCAGCAGCTTTCGACGCAACTTGTCCAGAGCGAGAAGCTCGCCGCGATCGGCCAGCTCGCCGCGGGCATCGCGCACGAAATCCGGAGCCCGCTCGCCACGATCTATAACGCGCTCTACGACCTGAACAACATCGTGGATCGTGACAACGCGGACATCCGTGAAGACATCGACATTGCCACGGAGGAGATCCGCCGCGTTCAGGAAATCATCAACAATCTGCTCGATTTCGCTCGCGATTCGGCCAAAGACGTCGGCACGACGCAGGTCAATGAAACGATCGAGCGCACGCTGCGTGTGATCCAGAAAGACCTTCAGAGTCAGGGGATCGAGATCGTGCAGTCCTTCGAGGACCTTCCCCCGAGTCGCATCTCGCCCAATGGCCTGAAGCAGATACTCATTAACCTATTCACCAACGCGAGTCAGGCGATGTCCTCCGGCGGAAAGTTGACCGTGGCAACCATGCTGCGATCCGGCCCGGTCCCGCATTGCACAATGACACAGCGCCCCGGGACCCATGTCCCGCAGATGGAGTACGGCGATCCCGCCCGCGAACGACGCCGCAAGCAGACGATCGAAACATCCCGTGAGCACATCATCATCACTGTGTCGGACACAGGATGTGGTATTCCGCCTGAGGTCCTGCCGATGATCTTCAATCCATTCTTCACGACGAAACAACCGGGCTCGGGAACGGGGCTCGGGCTCTCTGTCGTGCATTCGCAGGTGCGCGAAATGGGTGGCGAGATTTACGTCAACTCGGCCGCAGGGGAAGGCTCCACGTTTACGATCAAGCTGCCAGCGGTGGAACGAGATTCCGACGACGTGGAATCCGGCTGAAAAAATTGGCCCACGTGTTGCAGAAGGGTAGGCAAGGCACTGCTACTCAGCAGGAACGAAAAGGCCCCGCACTGCGCGCATCAGTGCGGGGCCTTCCTTTTGGGCGTGAAAAACTGTGTCTCTGCCCGCGATTTTTTCGCGTCCCTGCAACGTCGATAGAGTAGATTACTTCACACCCTGGAGGTCCTGCAGGGTTCCGTTAGTCCTTAAATTTCAAGGCTTTCAACCATGAGAAGGCGCAGGCCTGACTTGCCTGCATGGATGTCCAGTGGGTCAGCGATGCATGCCGGCAGGAACCAAGTGCTCCCGCGCGAGATCGTCGCACCGCTCCGCCATTTGCCTTCACCAAGCACACCGCACACGACCCATCCAGTTCTCTTGCCCGAGGGCATTCGGATCGTCGCGTCGCAGTTTGGCGGTACGTCCAGCGCGCGAACACGGAAGTAAGCGTTGTTGAGCACGCTCCGCTCGACGAACCCATGCGGTTCGATCTCTTCCGGCAGGAACTGGATCGGAGGGATCGCGCGATCCAGATCGGCAACCTCGAGCGCCTGGTCGAGGTGCAACGCGCGCGCGGGTTTGCGGTTCCAGTCCCACAGACGAAATGTCGTGTCGGAGACCTGCTGAATCTCGCAGAGCAACGTGCCCGCCGTGATCGCATGAATCGTCCGCGGCGGCACAGTTACAAACGCTCCGGGCCGGATCGGCACGCGGCTAAGCAAACTTTTGATCGAACCATCCCCCACGGCACGCCGTAGGTCTGCGGCGGTTGCGCCGGGATTCGTTCCCAGGATCACTTCCGCCCCGGGCTCGCAATCGAGGATGTACCAACACTCCGACTTTCCACGGTCCTCGTGCCGCGCTCGGACGCACCAATCGTCGTCCGGGTGGACCTGAACAGAAAGCGTTTCGGTGGCGTCCAGGAACTTGACCAACAACGGGTACTGGTCGGGGGCCTTGGCGCGTCCCAACATTTCGCGTGCGTGCCGTCGAACTACAGCACCGAACGTCATGCCGAGGTAGGGCTCCTCTGCCATGCTCGAGAGCCCATGCGAGTGATCGGAAACCTCCCACGATTCGCCGACGAGACCGGCAGGCAGCCCTGACTTGCCCAACACTTCCTGAAGTCGCCTGCCACCCCACGGGCGTTCCGAGTAGCATGGCGCAAGCAGCAGGGGGCGGTGCAGGTGTTCCGGGGATTCCCGGTCCAGATCTGGTGGGGAACTTGTTCGTGGGGACTTGTGCATGGCTCGGTGTGTTTCCTTCGGATCGGAGGACACGGTCAACAGGGGAACGGAGGCGCATGGCGAGAATGCTGACAGTTTGCGTGGTCCCGGTTTTTCCCCCCTTGCCAGTGCGAGAGCTCCCAACCCAAAATCATTCCCGCGACGACGACCCGCCATGAGCGCCACCGAAACCACCCTTTCCCCTCCCGCAGTCGACGATCCCAAACGGATCAACGATGTGCTCGCGCTTTTGGATCAGACTTTCCTCAGCGAGACCACGGCGAGCCGCCCAACACACTTCGACATCGCCGTTTCGGTCGTGTGTAACATCAAGTGCCCCTTCTGCCCACGTCAGACGTTCGGCCCGCCCGAGATTCGCAGCGGCTTGATGAAGGAAGAACACTTCGACCCGCTCGTTCCGCACCTCGGCTTCAGCCATCGCACGGGCCTTTATGGCCTGGGTGAACCCTTCCTGAACAAGAACTTCTTCCCCTACTTGGAAGCCTCCAAGGCAACGGGGAGCTATTGCATGACTTCGACACATGGCATGTCGTTGACGAGCGAGATGATCGACAAGGTCCTCGATTCGGAACTCGACGAACTTTGCGTATCGATGGATGGTCCGACGAAGGGCACGTTTCAGTTCCTCCGCGATGGCGCGGAATTCGAAACGGTTAAGGCGAACGTCTCGGAATTGCTGCGCCGCCGAAAGGCGCGCGGACAATCGCACCCGCGGGTTCACATCGCCTGCGCGATTTCCAAGTACAACGTCTGGCAGATGTCCGCGATGGTGCGCATGACGATCGGGATGGGGGCGGACCGTCTCGCGTTTTCGAATCTGGTCCTCGACCACCCGGAACATGCACATGCCTCGATCATTCACTCGCCCATCTTCCGCTTCAACTTGAAGCGCGCGAAGGCACTCGCCGCGAAGCTCGGACTGGACTGCGTGTACTTCATGCAGAAGCCCTTCCCATGGCGTAAGGAGCCAGCACCGCCAATCGATCCGGGGGTCAGGTATGGATGTCCCGCCGCATGGCGCGGGGTCATCGTCGAGCGCGACGGCAACATCAAGCCGTGCTGCTACATCGATGTGTCCTACGGCAACACGGCGGAGACGCCCCTCCCCGATGCGTACAACGGCGAGGCCGCGCTCGCGCTTCGCAGGAGCTTCATCGACCGCAACTACAACGAAGGCTGCAAGGGCTGCGGACAGTTTGTTCAGGTCACCGACGCCGCGACCAAGGACCTGATCGACCGCGCCGAGGCAGCCGCACGCGCAGGCGAATTCAGCGACGGCGTTCGCGAACGTCTCCTCCACATGGTCGGCCACTTTCGTGATCTTGCAGGTAAAGCGGCAAGCGGTGGCAGAGGATGAGGGATGTATTCTTAAACCCTTTCACCAAGCATTCTTCACTCATCACTTTTTGGCTGACCGGCGGAAGCTCGACGGGGTAGCTTGTTCGGTAGTAAAAAGATACATCCTGCGTATTCACCCCGGTTGGACGACAACTCCACGAACCCATGCGTATAAGCTACCTCGAAGACGACTTTCTCGCCGTCGAGACCGGAAACAATCGCGAGGTTGAGTCCGCATTGCGGGACCTCCCTTCGGCGAGGTGGATCGCCTCGGAGAACCGATGGGAGGTGCATCTCTCGCACCTACCCGATTTGATCGGCCTCTTTCGAATCAAGCCCGACCGCATCCCCGAGCAGCTCATGGAGCGCTTTCAGCGCGACTGGCTCGCGACGGATGTTCGCATAGAAATCGACCACTCCTATTCGCGAATCCTCGGTGCCGGTGTGCCGACGCGTGAGATCGACGCGATGTCGAGTTTCGACATCGCCGAGCGAACCGAGGACTCAGCGTACCTCGAGGGGGAATGGGACGGGCGGAAGCACTTGTACGATCGCCGGACGTTCCAGCTCCCGACCGGCCTGATTGATTCGGTTCTCGAATTCATGAAGTCGAAGAAACTGCGCGTGCAGGTCGTCGACAAACGTGGCCCGTTCAAGGCACCTCCAGCGGCGCCCGCAAAGTTGTTGGACGCGCTACCTGAGTATGACCGACGCCTCGTTGAGGCGGTGCGCAAACTCGGCCGCCTGACTGCGGTGCGTGAACGCATCGGAGGCGAAGAAGCATTGCTCCGCGCGCTGATCGCGAGTGTGGGCGACTCGGTGATGTTGCTCGTCCCCGGAGTTCAGGAGGCGAAGGAGATCGGCGAATCGCTCGGCGAAGACGTCCGCGTCTATCGCACGATCAAGGACCTCGATGCGCCACGTCTCATCATGCCGATCGGCGATGCGGCCGCGCTCTTTGCGCACATGGAACGCGATCGCGCGCAGGTCCCCATGCCACCCGAGGACAAACGGAAGTCGCTCATGATTGGCCTCCGCCTGCGCCGCGAGAAGGCAATCATCGTCCCGCGCACCGGCGTGATCGATGGCGACATCCTTTGTCGCGCGATCATGGCTGCGTCCTCGGCGTCGATTCGCGTCGCGCTGACGAGACTCCCCCTGCGTGGGGACGGGCGTGACCTTCTGCTTTCTGCGGGCTTCGGACAGTGGCGCAGTTTCTATTCCGCGCGCGAGGCCGTCAAAGCGGGGCAGATCCCGCCGGTGTGCCTCTATCGCGCAAAGGCTCCCGAGTATCGCCGCGTCGAGCGCGACAAGCCCTACGATATCATCGTGCGTAACGGACTTTTCCGCAACGAATCGCGCATGGAAATCATCAGCGACATGATTCAGTTGGAACATGCGGCGGGACGCCGAGTCCTGGTCCAGGCTCGCAACGACGAATTCCGCGCGGCGCTCGAACAACTCGCCGGGGATCGCGCGTGGGTCTCGACCGCGCTCGGCGCGACATCGGACATCTTTAACGGGCGCGTCCCCGCCGATCAGTTGCCGCAAGTGCTCATCCTGGCGGAACCGGTCTCCGAGCCTGGCATCGCGATTCGCCTGTTGCTTGCGATTGGCGAAGCGATCGCGGCGGCGACCCCGAAAGGCCAGCCCCTTTCGCCGATTCGGTTCTATGATTTTGACGATCCTCTCCCGGGGCTGCGCCGCAGGAATGAAGCACGCTTCTCGATGTACACGCACTTCAAGGGTTGGCTCGACGAGTACATCCCGGAACGTGGCAAGCAGACCTCCGAAGACATGATCGTAATGCCGGAGTTGTTGCCATCGCCTCCTCCCCCCGAAGATGGGGAGGAGATTCGCAAGGAAGGCGCGGCGAAGAAATCAGGTCGCGCAGCAAATCGCAAAACCGCCAAACGATAATCAGGCGCCGCGCCCCCGCGGTGCCTGATCTGTTTCGGTGGCTTGCTCACTCGGCCCGGTTCGGAAGATCTCGCCGGGTGAGATGGTACCGTTCCTGGGGTCGTATCTCAGCGAAAGGTTGATACCCTCCGGAGAAACCCTTGGCGACCTAACGCCCAAGTAGCCCTGCGTCGGGCCGAGCGAGGAAAGGTGGTAACGCCACTCCGTCGGCACGGGAACGGCGCCCGGTTTCGCTTCTCTCAACCGCGTGAGGTTGATGTAGCGAAACTGAACCGCCCCTCGCCCACCGGCCCAACTGTATCTGTTCGCAAATCCGTCCACAGGCGCGACTTCAGTGAAGTAGGCGAGTGGGGTTGTTGGAGCGTTTCTTAAAATAATTGTCCGATTGGGCTGCTGGGAGTTCTTCCCGTTATTGGGAGTGCTGGCTGTTCGTTTGGGGGCCATGTCCCGCTCCCGCCTGATTCCCTATTCTGAAAACGCCTCCGCTGCCGAGATCGATGTCGCGGTGCGGGCCTGCAAGCCTGAACGCAGCCGCACTCGGCTGATGTCGATCAAGGCAGAGTGGTTCACTGACTTCGTCGCCAAGGACGAGGAAGCGCTCATGGAGCGGCTCGACAAAGCGCTCTGCTGGGCAATCAAACGCCGGGACCTCAACCGCAGGACGTGCGCGATTCGGACAGAAATTTAGAGAAGCACTCTAGTACTACTCTGGCACTTTCAAAAACACGCATCCGCACTCGGGGCAGCAGGTTCTTCTGCCAAAGAGCAGGCGGACCAGTTCGCGTCTTATCGCAGGGAGCGTCGGTTCGGGAGGAGGGCCAGCC
>Ga0268299_1002410_pt1 | contig 22474 bp, 16 predicted proteins | sample NOBtaG_FD_193484 | JGI IMG/M metagenome (GOLD analysis project Ga0268299, IMG submission 193484) | Activated sludge microbial communities from bioreactor in Nijmegen, Gelderland, Netherland - NOB reactor | ecosystem: Engineered > Bioreactor > Aerobic > Activated sludge | place: Netherlands... | reverse complement strand
ACTCGATTATCTTTACGTGGTTGAAGGCGATCACGAAGTTGTTAGTGGAACTGTATCAGCCCAGACAGAACTCGCGCTGACCAATACACAGACGATTGAAAATTTTGGCTCTATCACCGGCGTGATCCGGCTGGATGCCGATTTTGCGCTTCGGCTCCAGCAGCAAACCGGATTCACGTATCATTTTTTACCGCAATCCAGCGTGACAGGGAGTTTTCAACGGACGATTGATGGGATCCGCTATTATGGTCACGTTTTGTCGTTGAATGGATTTGCGAATAACCCCGCTGCAACGATGGAAATTTTGCTGCCGTTGCAGGGATTATTAGCGGTAGAAGGGCGGGTCATCGGCCTGCTGCTGCTGACGACGTTAGCGGTCACGATGATTGCATCACTGGCGGGGGGATTCTACATTCGCACACGGATTCAACCGCTGCGTCAGCTTACAATGGCGGCGCAGCGCATCGGGCAGGGCGATCTATTGACGCCGATTCAGACGGCCTCGAAAACGACAGAAGTGCGCGCGCTGGCTGATGTTCTTGAAAAAAGCCGCCTGCATTTATCCCGGACGCTCAGCGAACTGGTTGGCGCAAAGGATTGGTCGGAATCGTTGATCCGTTCGATTGTTGAGGGAATTATCACCTTTGATGCCAATGGCACGATTCTGTTTTTCAGCGAAGGGGCGACCCGAATCACACAGATTCCGGAGTCTGAAGCCGTTGGTCAAAAGCTGAACACAACGCTGACCCTGATTAATGAGCTGGACGGAGTGTTCAGCGACTATATCCCGCCGCAGGAAGCACGCCGGACAGTCAAAATTAGCCTGCGTGATGGTCATGTGATTACCGTAGCCGTCACCCGCGCCCGTGAACGCGCCGATGGACAAACGACGATTGTGCTGCGCGATGTAACCGAAGATTTTCAGCGCCGGGATTTGCAGGCTTATTTTCTGGCAAATGTCTCGCACGAGTTTCGAACACCGCTCGCAGGCATGAAAGTTTCGATTGAACTGCTGCTGGAAAATTTTCGCTATCTTTCGGCTGCTGAGACGAGTGAGCTGCTCAATTCGCTGCACCTGAGTGTATCGAGCCTGCAAAGCCTGATTGATAATTTGTTGGAAAGCAGCAAGTTTGAAGCCAATCATTTTACGCTGCGGCGGCGGCCCGCTGAGTTGAACCATCTGTTAGGGGAGGCGGTGCGGCTGGTGCAGCCATTTTTGAATCGCCGTCAGCAGGTGCTCACGCTCGACGAGCCACTTTCGCTGCCCGTGCTCAAGCTTGACCCCACGCGACTGACTCAAGTATTGGTCAATTTGCTTTCGAACGCCAGCAAATACAGTCCGATGTCTACGACTATTGACATCCATGTTGAAATGCGCGAACAATCGATATATGTTGCGGTAGCGGATCGCGGTCAGGGTATACCTGAAGCGCAGCGTGAAGTCATCTTTAAGCAGTTTGTCCGGCTGGGTACGGAGTCCAATACGGATTACGGCTCAGGATTAGGCTTAGCCGTCGTGAAAGCCATCGTTGAAGCTCACAGCGGGCAAGTGGGTGTGGATGTGCGCGAAGGCGGCGGCTCGATTTTTTGGTTTACTCTGCCAGTAGAGGAAATGATATGAAAGCCCTCGTTGTAGATGATGATCTGGTGTTAGCTGATGTAGTGTCGTTTACGCTTCGGCGCGCGGGATTTGACGTGGTGCTGGCTCACGACGGTGTGACTGCATTGGAACGATTTCATGCCGAACTGCCTGAGATTGTGATTCTGGATTTGCAGCTTCCGCGTAAAGATGGGTTGGAAGTGTGCCGCGAAATTCGTATGAAATCGGATACGCCGATTGTGATGCTTTCGGTGCGCGACAGTGATGACGACGTTGTTAAGGGGTTGGCGTTGGGCGCAGATGATTACATTACGAAGCCCTTCAGCCCTGCACAGTTGGTGGCGCGGGCGCAGGCGGTATTACGTCGTGCAGGTAAAAACCCACTATCGGGAAAGCTGACATTTGCCGAAATTACGCTCAACCCGGATCGCCATACATTCGAACGCCCTGATGAGCAGCCGATCCAGCTTACGCAGCTTGAATTTAAATTAATGGAAATCCTGATCCTCAATCATGAGCAGGTGTTATCGGTCAATACGCTCATAGACCGCGTTTGGGGGCCAAACGGTGCTGACCGCGCGATGTTAAAGCAGCTTGTTTACCGTCTCCGCCGCAAGATTGAGCCAGAAAACGGCGATAATACCGTTTATATTGAGGCTGTCCCCGGCATCGGCTATGCCCTGATGCACCGTAACCCTTCGCAATAAAAGGCGTTGCGCTGCGATTTGTGACCACTTTGTGACCGCCTCGTAACCTGCCCTATCACCGCTAACCTCTATACTACACTCCTATGGTTGATAAACATATAGGAGTGAAAACATGAAAAAAATCACACAAGGTGCGATTTTTCTGTTGCTAATCATTGTTTCGAGTTTTGGATTTGTGAGTGCGCAGGAAGGGCCAGTGGTTCTGACACTGGCGGCCTACACGACCCCACGTGAAGCATATGGAACGATTATTCCGCTGTTCCAGGCACAATGGGCAGCAGAACACGATGGTCAGCAGGTGATTTTTCAGGAGTCGTATCTCGGCTCTGGCGCGCAGTCTCGCGCGGTTGCTGGTGGGTTCGAGGCCGATATTGTCGCATTGTCGCTCGAAAACGATGTCAAGCGGCTGGTCGATGCCGGGTTAATCACGCATGATTGGAAAGCCAACCCTTATGGCGGTATAGTTTCAGCTTCTGAAGTGGTGTTGGTTGTGCGCCCCGGAAATCCAAAAGGAATCGCTGACTGGGCAGACCTGGCGAAAGAAGGCGTTGAAGTGATTACGCCCGATGCAGCGACCAGCGGTGGCGCACGTTGGAACGTAATGGGTGCTTATGGTGCGGCTTTCCGCGGTCACGTTGAAGGTTACGAGGCCACCCAGGAAGGCGCAACCCAATTCCTCAAAGATTTATTCACGAATGTCAGTGTGATGGATCCAGGCGCACGTGAGAGCGTCTTGACCTTCGTGCGTGGCATCGGTGATGTGGCGATCACCTACGAAAACGAATATTACGCTTCTCTCGCGGCTGGGGACGAAGTGGAAGTCGTTTATCCAAGTTCCACGCTCCTGATCGAAAATCCGGTAGCAGTCGTAGATAGCTATGTTGATAAACACGGCACACGTGAAGCTGCGGAAGCCTTCGTCAATTTCCTTTATACTCCCGAAGCGCAGGCTGCCTTTAATGAAGCTGGTTATCGCCCGCCAGTGCCTGTAGCGGTTGAAGGTTCTGAGGCAACACCTGAACCTGTTGTGCTGGACGAAGAACGTTTCCCCACCATTGAAGATCAATTCACCATCGCGGATTTCGGCGGTTGGGAAGAAGTTACACCAGCAATTTTCGGTGACGAAGGTATCTACACACTGGCGATTGCTGAGGTCAAAGGACAATAAGCTCATGCAAGCGGCTTTACCTGCAAAAGCCGCTGCCCGCCCTCATTTGCCATTTGGTGAATGGGGGCTGCGGGCTGCGGCGATAACATATCTGATTGTGATGATTGCGATCCCCGTAATTGTCATCAACATCGAAGGGCTGCGTGGCGGCCTTGAACTTTTTATAACGGATATCACCCGTCCGGCAGCGTTGAGCGCCCTGTGGTTGAGTGTCTGGACGGCGGCGGTGATGGCTGTGGTGAACACCATCATGGGTACGCTCACGGCTTACGTTCTGGTCAATTATCGTTTCCCAGGCAAACGTCTGCTGGATTCGATTATCGATCTGCCGTTCGCGATCCCGACGCTGGTGACAGGCGTGATGTTGGTGCTGCTTTATGGCCCGCAAACACTAGTCGGCGGGTTTCTCGATCAGCAGTTGGGGATTCGAGTTCTGTTTGCGCCGCCAGGGATTATCCTGGCCCTGCTTTTTCTAGGCTACCCTTTTGTTATCCGTGCAGTTCAGCCCGTACTGGAAGGCTTAGACCTTAATCAGCAGGAAGCCGCTTTTACGTTGGGAGCGTCGAACTGGCTCACTTTCCGACGTGTGGTGCTGCCTGCGATTTTTCCAGCCATGATTACTGGAGGATTGCTGGGATTTGCCCGTGCTTTGGGTGAGTTTGGTTCAATTGTGATCGTCTCCGGCAATATTCCTATGCGTTCCCAAACGGCTGCTGTTTACATTTTCGGACAGGTGGAAGGTGGCAATATGGGCGCTGCCAGCAGCGTATCGGTGATCCTCTTGCTGGTTTCACTGGTGGTAACACTGGGGGTCGATTACGTGTATAGGAGGAAATCATATGCGTGATAAACCTGTGCGTACTTTCTGGCCCTGGCTGCTCATCGGCGCGGTATTGTTATACGCGGGCCTGCTTTTAATTGCGCCCATCGCTGCGGTTATTGGCGGTGCCTTTGAAGATGGGATCGAACCCGTCTTGCAGGCGATTGCTGCGCCGGATGCGCTGGTCGCACTGCGCTTAACCTTTGTTTTGGCGATCTCCGCGTCCGTAATTAATGCGGTTTTGGGGATTATCGTCGCCTGGGTGCTGGTGCGGCATCGGTTTCCCGGTAAATGGTTTTTTAATGCACTGGTTGATCTGCCGTTCGTCGTTTCGCCTGTCATTGTCGGCTACGTGATGATTGTGTTGTTTGGGCGGACGGGTTGGTTGCAGAATTTCCCGATACAATTGGCATTTTCACTGCCGGGTATGCTCGTCGTAACCGTTTTTGTTTCGCTACCTTTTGTTATTCGCGAGGTGATGCCTGTTTTAGCTTCGCTCACACAGGAACAAGAGGAAGCAGCCTATACATTGGGCGCATCGTTCAGGACGACTTTTTTTCGGATTGTATTTCCCGCAATTCGGCACGGTATTATCTACGGTGTTGTGCTGACATTAGCGCGGGCGCTCGGCGAGTTTGGTGCAGTCGCCGTGATCGGTGGCGGGGTGCAGGGCGTGACCGAAACGGCTACCATTTATATTTACCGTTCACTGCATGACCGTAATGATGTGGGTGCATACAGCATGGCAATTACGCTTGGCCTGGTTTCGGTGGGTATTCTGGTCGTTATGAACTGGCTGCGGCGTGATTCACATGAGAAAGGTACACAACATGTCCATCCTACTGAATAATGTTTCCAAAAACTATGGCACTCAGAATATCGTCCGCGATTTTTCGCTGGAAATTGAGTCGGGTGAGCTGTTTGTGCTTCTTGGCCCCAGTGGCAGTGGCAAAAGCACACTGCTGCGCATGATCGCCGGGTTAACGCCGCTGGACACGGGCGAAATTTATCTCAATGAACGCGATGTCACCGCTCTGCCGCCACAAAAACGAGGTATTGGTTTTGTGTTTCAGAATTATTCGCTGTTCCAGCACATGACCGCTGCACAGAATATCGCCTTTGGGCTGGAAATTCAGAAAGTGCCGAAGCCTGAACGCGATGCCCGTGTTAATGAACTGTTGGGTCTGATTGGTATGGCGGATTTGGGAAACCGGATGCCGTCGCAGCTTTCAGGTGGGCAGCAGCAGCGTGTGGCTGTGGCACGTGCGTTGGCACAGCGCCCCGAAGTTTTGCTGCTCGATGAGCCTTTTGGCGCGCTGGACGTGAAAATCCGCGCCCAACTTCGCCAGAATTTGCGCGAAATTCAACAGCAGTTGAATGTGACGGCAATCCTGGTCACGCACGATCAGGATGAAGCGTTTGAACTCGCAGACCGCATCGGCGTTATCGACGGTGGGAAACTGCTCGAAGTGGGTTCGCCGTATCAGCTTTATCGCAAGCCGCAGCATCGCTTTACGGCGACGTTTCTGGGCAGCGTGAATCTGCTGGCAGCACAGCGCAATGGGACGACAATCCATTTGGGTGATAAGCAGCTTCCCGCGCCGCCGCAAACCGATCATCTAGCGGGAAAAAGTGTAGAGATGATGCTGCGGCCTGAGTCGGTGGAGATCGCATTGGCACCCGACAACTTAAATGGATATTTTCTGGGAAGCGGGGTTGTCGAAAGCATTGCCTTTGCAGGCGCATTAGAGCGCGCGACGATTCGTTTGCCGGATTGGGAACAGCCGGTTCAGGCATTATTGAATCCTGATAAAGCCCGCGAACTCAATATTCGCCCTGGGGATCGCGTGTATGTGGGCGTGCGTGATTTTCATCTGCTGCCATTGAATTGATTAGGTATCCTTGAATCGGTGTCTCACGATTGAACTAACTCGCTGCTGTTGAAGGAATATGTATCCGCTTTTATCGCTGTCGCAAATTACGCTCAACACGCAACTGGCGCGCCGTTTACCGCGCCGTTTGGCCTATTATCACCTGGCACTGCCCATCGCTTATGATGAGGATCATATTGCTGTTGCGATGGCGCACCCAGATAATCAGGCCGTCGTCAAGGTGCTGGAAGCGGTGCTGGGGGCATCGGTCACGCCTGTTCGCAGTGCTGCTGAAGAAATTAAGCGTTCGCTCGATTATGTCTGGCAGGAGGACAGTGAAGCCGGTGCTTCCACGCTTCTTTACTGGACAGATAAGCCAGAGTGCGAGGCAAATGTCCGCAGCTACGCCGCTGAAATTGCCGCCGCACTTTCGCTCAACTGTGAAGACACTCAGCCAGAATCGATGACGGCACTGCTTCAGCGTTCGCAGGAAGTGCGTCCAGCTTTGATCGTGTGCTGTGTAGCGGATTCACAGCTTCTCGCTCAGCTTGTCAACCGCTCGACAGCCTCAATTCTGCTGGTACGAGAAGCGCAAACTTTGCCGCGCAATATTTTGCACGTTCTGCGCGGACACACCCCGGATCGCCGTGTACTGGATTGGGTGATCCCGATTGCGCATCGTGACTCCGCGCCTGTGACTCTGCTGGCGGCGGCGACGCCTTCCTATGGACAGGGCAGCCCCTTGTTGAGCGATTTTGCGAACCTGCTTTCCCCGAATCATTCCGCGCATTTGACCGAATATGGGCAGGTTTTAGCCAGCGTGAACGTGACCGGGCGGGTCAAAATCCGCCAGGGAGTGCTGGAGGACGTGATCGTCAGTGAGCTTTCCGAACGCAGCTATGATATGGTGGCGATTGCGGCGGAAGCCTATGGCGATTTTGTTTACCGCGTTTTGCAGCGCTTGAACGGCAATGCGTGTGCGTTTCTGGTCATTAAGCCATAGGTTTTAGCGTGTCAGCGTGTCAGCATTTCAGCTTTAACTGAAGACTATCGACTAAGTAGGTTATCGATAAAATGACCATTGTAAGGACGAGGCATGCCTCGCCCCTACGGCAAAATCTAGCTTAATTCTCTTTGACTGCCGACTAAAAGCTGATTGCACCGTCAAGCTGGCGTATCCCATCCGTCAAGTTTCCCACGATAAAGCTCACTTATAATAGTTTCAGCCATAGTTCCCAGGGGATTCTGAAATGCTGAAACGAATTTTTTTAGCCAGCCTGTTTTTGCTTGTGATTGTGCCCAGCCTCCACGCGCAGGAAGAAATTGACCAGATTTACGGCCTCGTCACTGTTGATCTGGCGGAAGTACGTGTCGGGCCAGATTTCGCCTATGAATCGATTGGGCAGCTTCCGCGCGATGCGTCTGTCGTCGTTCTGGGGCGCGCGGGTGATTTTTTCGAGCGCTGGGATGGTCGGCAGTGGTTGCAAATTGATTACGGTCAAGCGCCTGCCTGGGTCTATGCGCGTCTCTTGCGCACCAGCGTGGCTTTTAACTCGATTTTTCCAACCGGACGGCTGCTCCCGCGTGACGCCAATGGGCGTGTCCCGGATGTTTTTGATCTTTCGTCGGATGTTTGCTCCCAGTGGAACGGCGATTACACACGCTCTGGCGATTTTCTGGCGGGCGATACGCAGTTGACGGTGACGTATCCAACCCTGACAGGCGCGAATGTTTATAGCGTGATCGTCATTTCGCCGACAGGTGTCCGTCGCGCTTTTGACAGCACATCAGGAACATCCAATATTATTCTTGAAGATTTGCCCTACGAGGCGGGAACCTATACCTGGCGTGTCGCGCCCTATTGGACGAATGACCCGCGTCGTTCATTCTGGCAGCAGGTGTGCTTGCTGCGCACGGGCGGCACGTTTGAGAAGCAGGATACGAATCCATATCGCAGATAATAAGCGAACTTGTGTCGGGGCGACTCGCCGAGTCGCCCTACCATGAAGAAAATTATTACCCTTTACCGTCGTGCCTGGACGACATCCTCTTCTAAAATTTCCAGTAAATCGAGCGTCGCATCGAAAATCACACGGGCGTTGATCGCGCCATCGCGGGCTTCGATGACTGTCTGAGGCGAGGTTACGCCGCAGTTTTCAAAGGGTATCAGGGCGGTGTTGAGATAATCTACCGCTGCCCCCAGGCGCGGCGTATAGCGCTGCAACTCCGGCAGTTCGCGCACGTCCTGAGCGGTGTAAGGATATTTCGCAACCGCTTCTGGCGCATCGCAGGGCATGACTTCCCCTCGGAAAACCGCCCACCAGAAAATTTCCAGATTGTAGGCCATCTCGCGCCGCGTCAGGATAAATTCGCGTAGACGGTCAATTTGCGCTTGCTGAATTTCGACGGGAATCAGCATGACGGGAATTGTTTCCAGCGGGGGCAAGCCTGCCGCTTCGGGAATATCCATCACGTTTGGAGTCCGGCGCACGGTAAATCCGGCGATCCAGCCATCGTAGCCTAAATAATTGACGTGCAGCCATGAGCCGTCCAGGTTGCGTTCCAGCACCGGAATCGTGATAAGAGGCGGAATGTTGCGAATGAACGTGCCTGTGCGCGAAGGACTGGTTCGCAAAGATGCGCCTTCGAGCATGGTCACACCGAACTCCGGCCTGTAAGTGAGCGGTGTTGGCCCGATCACGCCCGTGACGAAATCGCCGAGCGGCAAATCCTCGACGCGAAAATCCCACTCGATGACCTTGCCGAAAATCCAGCCGAGATTGGTCAGGCGTCCAGGGCGGCGCACTTCAAACCAGGTGCCGTCCAGGTTGCGGCTTACCACTTCCAGACGATCATCGCGGAAAACGGATGCGCTAGGCTGCGCTTCTACCGACGGCGCGCTGCGGATATTGGCGCTTTCCGCCCGGACGCGCACGTGAAAATTATTCTCCTGGGCAAAGGCCGCGCCGGAAATTACGAAAAAAATCAGCGCGCAGATTAATCCGAATCGACTGATAATTTTTTTCATTTGACTACAACCCAATCTCGGATATTCCAGAACGGCCTGCCAGGTCGCGGATCGAAGCCGAGGACACCACTATCGGCAGCGACCATATCATTCGCGCTGTAGAGCCAGATATAAGGCTGGTCTTCCTGCAAAATTTGCTGAATCTCATGGTAAATCTCGGCACGTGCTGTTGTATCGCAGCCCGGTAGTGTGCGCGCCTGTTCCATCAGCGTTTCAATTCTTTCGTTGGTGTATGAGCCTGTGTTGTCGCCGCTGCCCAGAACATCACCCGCGCGTGTAAAAAGGGAAGTTTGATCGGGATCGGACGTGTAGGGCTGTGTCCAGCCGCCGAGATAAGCGTCGTAGCGCTGCTGGCGTGCCTCGCTGATAACAGAATTGGCGTCCATGACGTTCAAATTGATGTAAACGCCGAGGGGTTGAAGCTGGCGGGCGATAAAATTGGCAGCCAACGGGCGGCCTTGACCATCCATCGCCATCAAATTGATATAGAAGGGGCTATCCTGCTGGGCATAAAGGCAGCCCCGGCACTCGCGAATGCCGTCACGATTCACATCCTTCCAGCCCGCTTCTTCTAAAAGCTGTTGGGCAGCGCGCAGATCATAGCCAATTGGCTCCAACGTGGGGTCGAAAGCCCAGCTTTGCGGCGGCTGATTGGCGGCAACTTGCGTCCCATAGCCCAGCTGGGTAACTTCGATCAGTTGATCGACATTGATCGCCATCTGAATCGCGCGGCGCACACGCGGGTCGCCAAAAATAGGGTGATGCCCCTGATCGACCAATTCGCCATCTTCGTTATAAGTGCTTTTCGGCTCACGCGGGTCAGCGGTGTTGAAGGCGATAAAATTCCAGACCGGGCCGGGAAATTCGGCAATTTGTATATCTTTTGCCGCTTTCAAATCGTCGCGATTTTCGAGCGGTGGATTGACGAGAATATTCGTGCCGCCTGCCAGGAAAACCTGCACCGCGCTCATGCTCGACGCCAAATCGGTATAAACAAATGCCTGCGCGCCATCCTCAGCGATGAGCCGGATGTCCTGCATCGGGCGAATTTCATCAAAATCGAACGCGCCGGCGGTGGCTGATGGGTTGGTGTTAAAGCGATGGCTGTTGAGAATGCTAAATTTTTGCTCCGGGTAGGCCTCCAGCCATTCCTCATAAGGACGTGGTTCGGCATCCTGCGTGCCAAAACTGTCTACGAAAGCGTCAAAATCGGGATCGAAAATGCGCGAGGGGACAATTGGAAAATTGGCGCGGCTCAGGATAGGGCAACCCGGCATCTTATAAGCAAAGGCAATGGTTTTATCGTCAATGACCTGCGCGCCGGAAACGTTGAGCGTGATCTGACCGCGCAACGGCGACCCAATCCACTGGCTTGTGATCGCCAGATAGCTGTAGAACACGTCGTAAGCTGTGATCGGCGTTCCATCGCTCCAGGCGAGATCATCGCGTAGTTGGAACGTTTGAAGCGTGTCTTGCGGCGCTTCCGGCTCTAAAACCAGCCCATAATTTCCGGGTGCTGCGCCTGTGATCGTGCCATTGGCGGGGTCAACAGCGAAAAGCGTCGGGAACAGTAAATCGACAAGGTGCTGGCAGTCGGGATTGTCGCAGACCAGCGGATTCAGCGCGCCGATTCCATTGGTGCCGCGCGGATTCGCCAGGGTAATGACGCCGCTGCCATCCTGAGAAACAGCCGGGGCGATCAGCAAAAGGCCATAGGCTGCAAACATCATCAGCGCCGCCAAAAATTTTCGAAGCATCGGTCATTTGCCTTTCTGCTTCAGCGCGCCGGGGTCAGCAGCGGCAGCCACACCGAAAAATCGCCATTGCGCAGGCTGTCGTCCACCGCTTGCAGCACTTCGTTGGGCGTCCCTGCGGGCAGGCGGGCCTCCTCGCCGCTGATGTTCATAAAATTCTGGTAGCTCTGGGCTGCCAGCGCTGAGTAGACCGCGCCGAGCGAGGCCTGTGGGGTGGCATAGGTGGGATCAAGAGCGATAGCCTGCTGAAAATCGGCAATCGCCAGATCGTAATTTTGCTCGGCGGCATGGACGATTCCGCGATTGTTGTAGGCGACGGCGTTATCCGGGTCGAGCGCGATTACCAGTTCAAAATCGCCAATTGCCAGTCCAAAGTTGCCGAGGCGGGTGTAAAGCGCCCCGCGATTGTTGTAGGCGGCGATGAGGGTTTCGTCCAGTTCCAGCGCGCGGTTGTAATCCGCCAGCGCGTTTTCGCTGTCGGAGAGCGCGGCATAGGCGTATCCCCGGCTGGCATAGACAGACGCGAAATTGGGATCAATTTCTAACGCGCAGCTATAGGCTCTCACCGCCCTGGCATAATCGCCACCCTCAAAATAAACATCCCCTTGCCCAATGTAATAGGTGGGCGAGGCGTTTTCGATGAGCGGCTCGTCACATTCCAATTCAACCTGTGCGGTCAGCCTGCCCGACAGCATGGCAAACAGGCTCATCGCCAGAATTAGTCGATAAATCTTGTTCATGGCTGGTCGTCTTCTTGTTCACCAACGGGCGAAAAATCGGCAGTCAGCAGCCACGTACCATCGTCCAGGCGAGTCTCAAATGTGAAGCGTGATTCCAGCGCCCCGGCTGCGCTCTGGATGCGTTGGTCAGCCGAGCCGCGCGCCAGGAACAAATATTTTTGATAATTTTCCAGCGCCCGCGCCGAATAAACGATGCCAATCAACGCATAAGCCCGCGCATTTACGATGTTATATTCGATTTCTGGCGCATCGCTGGGGCGTTCAGGGTCGGTCAACTGGTCATAAACATCTTCAATGCCGGAGCGCTCAAGTGCGGTTTGCAGCGTAGAGAGGGCATTGTCCCAATCACCCTGAACGGCGTAGAGAATACTGCGGTTGTTATAGCCCGCCATATAATCCGGGTCGAGTTCCAGTACCTTATCAAAATCGGCAGCCGCTTCTTCATATTCCTGAAGGGCAGTGTAGAGGATGCCGCGATTGTTAAAGGCGGGCAGCAGATCGGGTGATAGTTCAAGAGCCTGGGTGTAATCCTCAATGGCACGTTCGTAATCGCGGTAGCGCGTGTAGATGATGGCGCGCGACATATAGGCGGGCATATAGTCCGGTTGGATCACGCGAATGATACAGGTGAAGCTGAATTCAGCGGCGGAAAGCTGCTCAGATGAGAGATAAGCCAGCCCTTCGCCCATGTAATAGCTGACGCGAACCTCGGTAGATTGATCTTCAAAAATCGGGCATTCGGGCAGCGGTTCAGGTGTTTCGGTTTGCTCCTGCGCCAGCACCGGAAACGCGAAAACAAAAAGTATCAAAATAATAAACAGGCGTTTTTGCATGATAAATTCTCCTTATTGACCTTGTGTAGAGGTATCCAGCAGAGGATTGCGCCGTCGGAGCGGTTCGAGCAGCGATCCAGCCAGAATCAAATTGCGTTCGGCGTTGTCGATTTCGGCTAAAGCGGCATCAACCGTTTCCTGGCTAAGCAGCGCATCGCTGCCGCAGGCGTCCTCAAAAGCGGAAATGGCGGTATTGATCGATGTGATCGCGTTGTCCAGCGCCAGCACCGCCGGGACGAAATTCGCTTCTTTTTGGGCATCGGTATCGGTGATGATGCGCCGGACGAACAGCGGAATCGGCGTACAGCTTACCTGATTGCCAATGCTCAAGCGCTGCCAGACACTCGAAATTTGCGCATAACTGCCGATGCTCTGGGCGATGTTGCGCTCAAGCTGCGCGACCAACCGCCCATAGGGGTATAAATAAGCGATGTCCAGCAGGCGGCGATAAGTGCCATCGATTACGCGGATATTCCACGAGCCGACCCAATAAAGCTGACCCTGATAGACGATCTGAAAATCGAAATAGCCGCTGCCGCCCAGCCGTCCGGTAAGCTCGACCTCTGTCCCGGCGGGTATCGTGCCGACCTGATCTTCCGGCGTGACCTGGGTGCGGTAAATTGGCGTTTCGCGGGTGGTTCGGCCCAGTGCGCCCGCCCGCCGGATAAACGGAGTCGGATTGACGCCATCTACAGGCAGCGTAATCACGTCGCCGCTCCACACCAGCAGAATCGCGGCGATCCAGCCGTATTGTCCCTCGTGATAGACCTGAATCCAGCGCGTGTCGGACGTGCGCCCAACCGCTGGAAGGGTAACGACAGGATCGACGACGGTGAGGCGGTGAAAACCTGTCCCCGGCCCAGCGCGCAGGGAGCTAAAATCCTGTGTGGTCACATAGACATCCGTGACAATGGCTGGCTCAGGGTCTGCCAGTTCGCCTTCCTGTGCCGAAACAACATTTAGCGAAAACAGCATCGCTAAAACGAAGATGATTTTTTTCATTATTCCGCATCCTCCGTCCAGGCCGCGATAGTGCTCACTTCTTCGCTGAGAACGGTCACGCTCCCCGTTTGGGTGTCCAGTACGAGGGTGCGCGGGTTGCGCAGTTGATACTGTGTTTCCAGCGGGATCGGCGTGGGGACAACCGTCGGCGTGTTGGGCGTAACAGGCGTCGGGAAAACATCGCCTTCGAGCGGTAGCTGGATGGTGAACGCCAGATAGCGATTATCCGGCGACCAGGTGAGCGGCGTACCGAAATAGCTTGTCAACCCGGTTTCGGGGATGCAGTAGCGCCGAGTCAGCCCGGTCTGGCTGTCCCAAATGCTGATTTTTGGCACACGCTGGCGCGTTTCGAGCCGTTTTTGAACTTCTTCTTCATCGCTCAGCGCGAACCAATCGACGACATAGCGGAAATCGCGCGACCATAAGCCGGTGGGTAGCTCGCCCAGGATGCGATGTTCGCGGGTGCGGGCATCGAAAATAAACCAGTGATCTTCGCCAGGGATGCGGTAATAAAGTGCGCGTCCCAATGGATCCCATTGATAATTTTCGAGGCCGCCGTTATCGACGCGAGCAAAATAAGCCGCCTCGCCCGTTTCGCGGTCATAGATGTAATATTTTGCGCCCTGACCACTGCCGCTGTTATAGGCGGTGCTGACCAGCGCCAACGTGCCGACGGTTGGCTGTGTGGCTAAAACACTGGTGGAGAGATTATTGACGGTGATGCTCTCTGGTGATTCAAACGGTTCGGTTAAAAAGCCGGATGTCGGGTCAAAACGGCGTATCAGCGTGATCGGGCCGTTATATTTTTCAGGGATATAACCCTCATAGCGATATTCCAGCGTGTGCGAACCTACCCAGGAGATCGAACTCGGCCAGACTGGAGATTCTTCGGCGCGGAAAAGCACGGTTGGGTCTGTCCCGTCCAGACGTGAGATCAATAAATTATCGTCCCGCTGGATCATCCACTCGCGATCTGGCGAAAACTCGCAGCCGCCAAAAATGCACTGAGGGATTGATTCGTCGAGATAGAGATGTCCCGTTTCAGGCTCTAGCACCCATACGTCACTGCTGAAATCGACAGCCGGGACAAACAGGCGTCCAGCGGGGTTATATTCCGGTGGTGGCGCGGAAATATCGTAAAGCGTTTCCGAGGGGCAAAATTCTTCGACCATCCCCAGATTTGGCTGCTCGATAGTTGCTTCCGCCAGTGGGGGTGGGGTCGGCGTGATCGTTGGCGTCAGGGTGGGGCGCGGCTGTCCGACGTAATCAAACGATTCTGTCGCGGTGGGCAGCAGGCCGATGCTGCGCGATTCGCTCGCTTGGCGGGTGGCGATGGCAGCATTTTCATCGGCGATCAGTGCGTCGTAGGATTTGGTCATCCGGTAAATGTGAATAAAACCGGACTCGTCGCTGACGGAGAACAGCGTACCGTCGGGGCTGAGCGCGTAATTGTTCGGAAAAAATCCTTCTTCATTATTGAACAGGTTGACGATGAGTTGCATGTCGCGGCGAGTATCAGGGATTGGCGGGATGTAGCTGCCGACAAAGCGTTCGCTGGTATCAATGTTGATCGTCATGACCGTTAGAGTCGGCTGGAAACCGGAATCGGTTGTCTGAGGCGCGGAATCAACGGGCGTTGGCGTTGGCGGCACAAGCTGGTTGATGTCTACGGTTGGCGTCGGTTGAATCTGCGATATGGACGTGATTAGCCCTTCGCAGAGCAAGTTTCCGAGTTCTTCGCGCTGTTCTTCGGGCAAATCGACGGTAATTTCACGCCACAGTGTCGCATAATCCAGCGATTCGCGCGAGAACGTACCTGTGAGACAGGTCGGGACGCCGACAATCGCGATGGGCAGTGGTGTGGCGTTGGCCTGATAAAAAAAACGTGCCGTCGGTGTCAGCGCGGGGATCAGGTCATCAGCGTTTGGTGGCAGCGATTCGCACAAACGCTGGGTTAAACGTCCGAGTTGGTCAGCGCGCATTCGAAAATTGAACTGCTCCCACAGGCCGACCCAACCGCGCCAATTTTCAGGATAGGCGTTGACCAGACAGGCGGGCAGGCCGGAAGGATGCCACTCGATTCCATAAATGCGCTCCGGCTGGGTTTCATTATTGGTGTTGCTGGTGCTGACGTAAATCGTGTTGTTATCCAGCCAGCCGTACTGCCGACCATCCGGCTGTGGCAGATCATCGCCCGCGATCAAAAACAGCTTGCCGCGTTCCATATTATAGACGGCGATTTCGTTGCCGGGATAATGCTGGCTGTTGGGGTTGGCGGAATAGACGACGAAATAATTTTGCCAATCGCTGCTGGGGATGATCGATTCAATTGAACGCCCTGGCAGATAGGGAATCGTCACGCTCTGGCGCTCATTTTGCCCAACTTTGACGATCTCCATGACTTCGCCGTCAGGGGTTGTGTAGCGAGTCAAAAAGCGATCAGCGTCGGGTGACTGCGCCAATACATTGCCCTGCACGATGACCCGTTCGCGCTGGATGGTTTCACCTGTGTTGATGTCCCACATACGCCAGTCATCGCCGTTGAGCGTGACGACGCGGCGGTTGTCCTGCGTAAAATAAAACTGCTGAAAGCCGGACGTGTAGTTGATGTCCTGCAAGATAACCTCGCCCGAATTGGCGTCAAAACGCTGAAAATCGGTGATGATCTCGCTGCCTGTGGCGTTATAAGCCAGGATGTGGCTGCCGCCGCTGTCTGGCTCGGAGGGAAAATAGGTCTGCTCCAGAATGCCCGAATCCAGGTTATAAACTTCAATCGGCTGCAAGCCAGACGCGCGCCGCACCATCAAATGCGTATTGTCGGGGTGCAGCACCATCTGTTGAATATCCTGCGGACGCACAAATTCGATCACGCCCGTTGCTGTTGCTTCATTAAAGGTGTAGACCAGCAAACCCATCTGGTCATTGGTGACGGTGAGCGGCTGAAGGATGTCGAGCAGGATCACGGTGAGCGGTTGATAATTTTGCTGCTCACGATAGTTATCGCCGAAAAGCAGGCGCAAGAATGAATTTTCTCGTTCACTGTTGGTTTCGCCGATAATGCGCGCCAGCTTGCTCAGGTGCAGACCCGTCATATCGCGGATATTGCCGTAAGACAAGGTGCTGCCAACCGGGATATTGAATAAACTGCCGTCCTCAGTATTGACTTGCACCAATCGACCCCCTAATGACGGATCGACATACATAAAATCGTCACGCAGGCTGCGCCAGACGTAAATCGGATCAACCTCAATGCGCGAAGATTCGATTTCGCTGACGATAGGCAAACCCACATTTCTGCCGTCGATGACCTGCAAGCGGGCGTTGATGCCGGCGATCAGGTTGCGATTCGGGCCAAGCACGAGGCCGTTGCGGAAATTAAAAAATGCGTAAGCGTTGGCCTGGTTAGGCAGAGTGGTGGGCGCTTCTTCACGCGCGGCGGGCAAATCCCACACCCAGGGGATGATGCTCGTATCGTTTTCGCTGCGGCGGGTGGCAGCCGGGGCAGGCACAACCGTATCGAGCAGGAGCAGGCCATCATCTGGCGAAAAATGGAGCGGGCCAGTGACGAGATTCGCGCCGTCGGGTTCAAAATCCGCGCTGAGTGTCCCGGTATTGGTGTCCCACAATTCAACACGGCGGTCAATCGCCAGCGCCAGGTAGCGCCCATCATGGCTGAATTTATAGGCGTTATACGCGCCCTGCTCGTAGAGGACGTGCTGTGTTTCATAGGTCGCCGCGTCCACCAGCAGCAGCCGCCCCACTAAATCGACCAGCACGAAGCGGTCAAAATTGGGGTCATACTGGATTCCCTGCGGGCGGAGTCGCCCAATCTGGCGAATCTCGGTAAATAATTCTTCACTCGGCGCGTTCTGTGCCAGACTGATGCTGACCAATGAAAAAATAAACAGCGCTGCAAAAAAGGCTATTCGTCTCATAAAAATGGCTCCGCTTTTGACACGGGGTTCTCATTTGCATTATAAGATGAAGATGAATATTTCAGCCTATAAAAATAGGTGACGATTACTATACGCTCTCCATACGCCGGAAAAGGGCATGTTATATTTTTTATAGACACCTCTAAGCACCGGGGAAACGCGATGAAGAAGTTGTTATTTTTGACTCTGTTCGCTTTATTTTTTGTTTTTCCAGCGGTTTTGCCAGCGCAGGCCGAGGAGCCGATTTGTCCGGCGAAAATTTTGCTTTCGCTCTCCCGTTCCGGCTCGGCCTGCTTTGGTCTGGAGCGCAACGAAGCCTGTTATGGCAATGGCGCGGTGGAAAGCACTTTTCAGACAGAATCCGGCGCAGCATTTACGAAACCCGGCGATATGGTCGAGGCGGGGGCGCTGCAATCGGTTCGTGTGACGCCGCTGGAAAATGATATTTCCGTCGCTTCCCTCTATATCCAGGCCAGCCTGACCGATAACGAAGAACGCAGCGTCACCTTGCTTTTGCTTGGCGATACCACAGTGCAAAATGATGTTCCGCCGCTGCCGGAAATCGTGATTACCGCTACCGGAGCGCTGAATATCCGCCATACGCCTGAAATTAATGGCGAAATTGTCGAACGGCTGGCGATCAACAAAACCGTGATCGCGAATGGTCGCACCGAGGAAGGCGATTGGGTGCGCGTCAAAATTCCGAATACCAATGATCTCGGCTGGGTGGGCGCTGATGTAGGCCGCGCCGATGGCGATTTGCGAATGCTGGCGGTTGTCGGCATTGATACGCCCGTTTACAGGCCGTTCCAGGTGTTCACCCTGAAGACTCAAAATTCTGCGCTGTGTGATGGCGCGCTCAACAGCGGCTTGCTGCTGCAAACGCCGAATACGTTCACCTATGTTGACCTGATCGTCAACGGAATCCAGATGAGAATCGCGGCGACGGCCTTTTTACAAGCGTTGCCGGGGGAAAATTTGACGATCAACGTGCTTCAGGGGCAGGCCGAATTGACCGCAAACGGCGAAACTCAGTTTGTTCCGGCGGGCGCGCGGGCGGTTGTGCCGATTGATGAGGCCGGAATCGCGACGGATGCGCCATCACCAGCCGAACCCTATGATCTGACGATTCTGCGCGGGCTGCCAATGAACAGCCTGCCGACTCGCCTCACGCTGATCGATCCGCTGACGCCGGAGGGCATTGCGGCGGCAATTGAACAACTGACAGCGGTTGAAATGGTCGAAACGCAGGAAGCGATTCCGCTTGTCGATAGCAGTTGCAGGCGAGAGACGATTCGCTCGACGACGCTGTGGGCAGGGCCAGGATTATTTTATGATGCGGTCAACAATCTCCCATCTGACTCATTTGTCCAGCCCATCTATCGAACAACCGATGCCGATCAAAATGTCTGGTGGCAGTTGCGCAACAGCAATTGGATTCAGGCTGAAGATGTCGTTGAAACGGGTGAATGTGACTCAATTCCGGTCACGAATATTGTTCAAGTGCCGCGCACGAATACGCTGTCGCTGGAAACCTGCGAAAGCCGCAATGGGCCGCTGCGTGTTGGGCAGGAGGTGACGATTGAATTTATCCCGCCGCCCTGGAACAACCTCGGCGAAGCGCGTGATGCTGTCAGCGTCGATCCAGGCCGCATTACCGTCGGGACGCAGAGGCTGCGCGTCTACGCTTCCGAGCCTGTTCGCCTGGGATCGGTGGATGATCGCTATTTGCGGACGTTCTCGGCGACCTGGATAGCCACTGCCGGGACGTACCGCATCGAAGGCAATCGGCTGCACTACCTACCGACGTGTACGATTACCGTGCCAGTGGGTTAATCCGACATTGGTTGGTTTTCACAGAAATCTCCTGTTTTTGTTGAGATGCAGTTTTTGCGCGCTGCGTTATAATTTAGCGATCCAAAATATTTTTCCGTACAAGGAGTCTGGAATGAGGCGAGTCCGAGTTTTATTTTTGATCGCGTTGATGCTGTTTGCTGTTTTGTCCCCGATTGGTGCGCAGGATGACAACATTTTGCGGATCGTGACCAATAGTGAAATCCGAACCCTTGATCCGCACATTGCTTATGAATTTGATACATGGCCTGCTGTGTCTTTGTTCTATCGCGGTCTCATCACGCTGGATGATAACAGCACGCCGCAGCCTGCTTTGGCCGAGTCGTGGGTGGTCAGTGATGATGGTTTGACCTATACCTTCACGCTGCGCGACGGTATTAAATTCTCGAATGGGCGTGACATCACTGCCGACGATGTGAAATACAGCTTCGAGCGTTTGCTGAACCCGGAAACGGCTTCGCCCACCGCCTATATGTTCGCTGCCGTTACAGGTGCAGAAGCGCGTCAGAATGGCGAGGCGGATTCGGTGAGCGGCATTACCGTGATTGACCCCAAAACCGTCGAATTTAAGCTGGATTATCCAGTTTCATCGTTGATGCTGCGTTTTGCGCTCGCGCCGGGGATGATTATTGCCAAAGAAGGTGTGGAAGCCGCCGAAAATTTTGGCCGTCAGCCGCTGGGGGCAGGGCCGTTCGTTCTCGATTCGTGGGAGAGCGGTATCCGCATGACGGGTTCGCGTAATCCGAATTATTTCAAAGAAGGCTTGCCGAATTTTGACGGCTTCGATATTTCCATTGGCGTCGAGCCTTCGGTGGGTATCCTCCGTATCGAAAGCGGCGAGGCCGATGTTTCGCTCGATTTCGTGCCGAACTCGGATTTCGCGCGCATCAATGCCGATCCCGCGTTGGCCGAACGTTTACTGCCGCTGGCAGCCTTCCCGAATATCGATTACATCATTTTCAATACAAATATTGAGCCGTTCAGCGATCAGCGTGTTCGTCAGGCCATGAGCATGGCGATTGACCGCAGCCGTCTAGTGCAATTGATGAATGGTCGTTCTGTCGAAGCTGGTGGCCCAATCCCGCCGAGCGTTCTGGGCGACAATAAAGAGTTAGTACCGCAGGCTTATGACCCCGAAGGCGCAAAGGCGCTGCTGACCGAAGCAGGCTACCCGGACGGCTTTACAACCGAAATGCTGGTGACGACAGACCCAACACAGCTTTCGCTGGCACAGGCTGCCGTCTCCGATTTGGCGGCAATCGGTGTCCAGGTGACGCTGACTCCGCTGGAGAGTGCGCAGTTTGTCGATTTGCTGGTCAACCAACCGGATGTTGTGCAGTTGGTCATGACGGAATGGTATCTGGATTATGCTGATCCTTCCAATATGTACGAACCACTGTTGCACTGCGACGGCTCGTATAACTGGGGGCGCTATTGCAACGAAGAACTGGACGCGCGTTTTGCCGAAATCAATCTGCTGCCGCCAGGGGATGAGCGCTGGGCTGCTTTTGCCGATCTGGAAAAGACCTTAAGCGAACTGCTGCCGAATATCTTCCTTGAGCATCGCGTCAACTACTATTTCACCAGCGAACGCCTGTCAATTGAATCTGATCCGGCGCTCCTGTTGCGATTTGACACGGCTAGCCTGAAATAGAGCGTATCCATGAGTTCGTATCTGATCCGGCGTCTGGTCGGAGCAGTAGGCGTGATTTTTGGTGTCGCCACCATCACGTTCATCATGGTTTTCCTGATGCCTGGGGACGCGGCTCGGATGTATGCCGGGCCGCGCGCTCCCGAAGAAACGGTTGAACGTATTCGGGAGCTTTGGGGTCTGAATGATCCCCTCCCGGTGCAGTATGTTCGTTACCTGGGTCGTGCCATACAGGGCGACCTGGGTAACTCCACCCGCGACAGCCGCCCCGTACTGCGCTCAATTTTTGAACGCCTGCCCGCGACGCTGCAACTCGCCTTTGCCGGACTGCTGGTGGAGCTGTTGATTGGCGTTCCGCTGGGCATCCTGGCGGCGATCCGGCCTGGATCGTGGGCTGATGGCCTGACGACGCTTCTCTCGCTGATCGGAATTTCGATCCCGCCGTTTGCGCTGGGGTTGGTCGCGCTCTACGTTTTCGGATTCCTGATTCCAATTTTTCCATTGGGCGGCTATGGCACTGTTTTACATCTGGTTTTGCCCGCGCTGGTGCTGGGAATCGGCGGCGCAGCATTTTATTCGCGCGTTTTGCGAAACAGTGTCCTCGACGTGATGGGTGATGATTATATCCGTACCGCTCATGCGAAAGGCGTGTCACCGCGCCGGGTGCTGCTTGCGCACATTCTGCGCAATGCGCTGATCCCTGTCGTGACCCTGGCGGGGCTTGATCTGGCGCTGCTGTTGGGCGGTGTGGTGGTGATCGAAGCCGTGTTTGGCTGGCCGGGGATCGGCTTGCAGGCGTGGACAGCAATCCGCAACCAGGATACGCCGATCATCATGGGGACGGTGCTGTTTGCCTCGATTGCCGTTGTTTTTATGAATATGCTGGTTGATCTGCTGTACGTCACGCTTGATCCGCGCGTCCGGCTCACGAAGGGGTAATTTCAGCTTGGTTGAACTGCAAAAGAAGCAAAATCGCGGCTTCTGGACACGGCTGAAGCGCTTGCCGCGCGCGTGGGTTGGCGGTCTGCTCATCGCTCTGGTGGGGCTGGGAGCAATATTTGCGCCGCTGCTGACGCCGGATGACCCGCTGGAACAATTTCGCGATGGCCTTTCGGATGTTGGCACACCGCTGCCACCGAATGGCCGTTTTTTGCTGGGGACGGATCACCTGGGGCGTGACATCTGGAGTCGGACGCTCTATGGCGCGCAGATTTCGCTGTTCGTCAGCCTGGTCGCCAACGTCACCGCAGCCATTTTCGGCACATTTGTCGGCCTGCTGGCGGGTTATTATTCAGGCACCATCGATACCGTTTTGATGCGAATCACCGATGTGCTGCTGGCATTTCCGGCGATTTTGCTGGCTTTGGGCATGGCGGCGGTGCTGCGTCCGAGCGTGTCGGTGGTCGTCGCGATTCTGACGATCATCACCTGGCCTGCGTTGGCGCGGTTGGTGCGCAGCCAGGTTTTGACGGTTCGTGAGCGCGCCTTTGTCGAAAGCGCCCGCGCATCCG
>Ga0268299_1002409_pt1 | contig 22484 bp, 23 predicted proteins | sample NOBtaG_FD_193484 | JGI IMG/M metagenome (GOLD analysis project Ga0268299, IMG submission 193484) | Activated sludge microbial communities from bioreactor in Nijmegen, Gelderland, Netherland - NOB reactor | ecosystem: Engineered > Bioreactor > Aerobic > Activated sludge | place: Netherlands... | reverse complement strand
ATCGCATCTCTCGGTGAGCGGAGCTGAGCACGCGCACACGTGGCGAGGCGTCGCCCCGTGTAGTAGGAGGGCACGACACGCGCCCGTGGTGAAACGGATATCACGAGGGTCTCCGGAACCCTAAGTCCCAGTTCGATTCTGGGCGGGCGCATCTTCCCGATCTGACACCGCTTTCGCAGCCGCGACGGCGTCTGGTGCCAAATGGGTGCCAGATGCGGTGTCGATCGGGGCTCCGGTGCCGAGCTGCACGCGATCGACGGCGGCGCGCAGATACGCGTCGGAGAGGTGCGAGTAGCGCATCGTCATCCGCCCGTCGGCGTGCCCGAGAAGCTCCTGCAGACCGCGCGGCGTGACGCCCGCCATGCTCTGCCAGCTCGCGAAGGTGTGCCGGCAATCGTGCAGGTGGAAGTCCGTGATGCCCGGCGCTCTCGACGGCGCGGCCGAACGCGCGCGTCAGGTCGAGCGGCGCGAACGGGAAGAACCGGTCGGTGTCGAGGCGCGGCGGAACCGCCTTCAACGCTGCGATGGCCGCGTCGTTCAGCGGCACGAGTCGCGGCTTGCCGCTCTTCGTATCGGTCAGCGTCGCGACCCGCGCGGTCCAGTCGACGTGACGCCGGGCGAGGAACGCGATCTCGTTCCGGCGCATGCCGGTGTTCAGCGCGAAGAGCACGAACGGCTTGAGATACGCTCCCGGCACCCGGGAGTCGGCCGGCGCCGCGGCGCACGCGTCGAGCAACTTCGTGATCTCGTCGTGCGAGAGGAAGCGCACGCGGCCGGCGGGCGACTTGATCGGCCTCAGACCGTCGAGCGGATTCCGCGCGAGGTGCCGCTCGCGAACCGCGGCGCGCACGATCGCCTTCAAGACCGCGAGCGAGACGTTCACGGTCGACGGCTTCGCGCCTTCGTCGAGGCGCTTCGCGATGTACGCCTCGACCTGGCGATGCGAGAGCGCCTTGAGCGAGCCCGGGAACGCCGGGATGAGGTGCAAGCGCGTGATCGCCTCGTACTGCACGTACGAGCGCGCCTTGACCTTGGTGCGCATGTTCTCGACCCACCGCGTCGCGTAGTCGGAGAACGCGACCTTGGAATCGAGTAGGCCGAGGTGCTCTTGGCGCACGACCTTACCGAGCGTGTCGCGCAGCAGCTCCGTCGCGATGCGCTTGGTGGGGCCGCCCTTCTTCCGGTGTCGTACGCCGTCGGCGTCGAGGAAGTCGATCCAGTACGCGCCGTTGCGCTTGAATACTCTCGCCATTGCTCAACCTTCCTTCCGGCTTCGCGGGCGCCCTGCGCCGGGAGCACGAACCCGCTTCCAAGTTCCGAGGCGCTTCGCTTTTGCGTGCGCCCGCGCAGTCTCCGCTGCGGCCCGGCGCCGCTCCGCGGCTTCCGGTGTCGCGGCCACCATTCGGGTCGCGTAGTAGTCGGCGCGACCGCAACGCCGGGAGCAGAAACGTTGTCCGAGCTTGCCGGGCACGAACACCGCTCGGCACCGCGTGCAGCGGGCGAAGGGCCAGTATCGCGCGCTGACAAGTAGCTGTAGTACGGCCACCCCCGGCAAGCTTGACCGCAACGCCACGTCACCTCGAGGGAGCGACTGCGGCTCCGGAGGGTAGATCATCGACGGAACCGAGAGGATTGCGCCTCGGGCCTGCATCCGCCTGAGCCGGGTTCGCTCCTCGCGGGTGAGCTTCCGCGGATTCGTCGGGACCGGGTGCGAATCCCGCAGGTCGACACTCCAGGCTGCTGCCGTGGGCGCCACTGTGTGACGCTCCGACAGTTTGGAACGCAGCACGCCTTCCACGACACGCACCGCGACGTCTTTGAACGCGCTGCCGTCTTCGATCTCGAAGCCGCCCGGATGATCCATCCGACGCAGCACTTCGGCACGAAGGAAGCTCTGCAAGTGCGCGAGCGCCGCAAGCTGGCTCGGAGGAATTCGGCCTGCGCGCATCCAATGCTCGTCAGCATCCGAGTCGAACGTGCGCCGGTAGTGCCGCGCTGCAAGCACGCGCAACTCGTCGGTCGGAAGATCGTCGAACGGCAAGCCGGACCCCGCTTCCTCTACGGGTCGCGCGTTCATGAGGCGCGCGCAGTCCTGCGCGAATTCCAGCGCAGCGCCGCCTAGCGGTGGTTTCGGGCCAGGACGATCCACGGGGGAAATATAGTCATAATAAGTAGACTGACGCAATACTGTCGTAAGGTCCCGAAAGCGCGCAACGGGGCGCGCTCCAAACAACGGGAGAGCGACGGAATGAGCGTGACGATCAAAGACCCTTCTCAGCGAGCAACGCGGCGGGCCTACGGCTTGCCGGAGCTTGCCGAATCGCTCGGCTGCTCGGCCGCCTTCCTCCGGCTCGAAGGCGGTCGCGGCAAGCTCCGGGTGACCCGGCTCGGGCGCCGCGTGGTGGTGCTCGCCGAGGACGTCGAGGCGTATCTGGCGGCGGGCCGGGACCATGGCTGACGCCGGGCGAGCCGAAGCCGAGATCATGAAGGCGCTCAGCGTGCTCCACTCCCACGGCGAGGTGATCGAGCTACGCGCCCCCAAAGCTGGCCGAGCGGGGACGGTGAGCGGCTACTTCGACGCCCCGGCCGCGCTCGCACGCGAGGCGCTTGGGTGGGAGAACCGTGCGCCGGGGGTCTACGTGACGCTTCACGCGATCGAGCCCGCCCTTCTCGCGCGCGCCCGAAACCGCGTCGTAGAGCACGCGTGCTCAACGACGGGCAACTCCGATGTGCTGCGCTACCGCTGGCTACCGATCGACCTCGACCCTGCCCGCCCTTCGGGGATCTCGTCGACCGACGGGGAGCACGAGATCGCGATCGCCCGCGCCTACGCGGTTCTCGGCTGGCTCGTGGAAGAGCTGGGCGTCTCATCCAACAGCATCGTCGTCGCCAACAGCGGCAACGGAGCGCATGTGCTGGTCCGGATCGACGAGCCATCGGACGCGACGACCGAGGAACTGGTGAAGCGCGCGATCGCGGCCGTCGACCTTCGATGGACCACCGCGGACGTCACCGTCGACACCTCCGTGTCGAACCCGGCTCGGATCTGGCGGCTCTACGGGACGCTCGCACGGAAGGGCGACGAAACTGCGGACCGGCCGCATCGGCGATCGCGCCTGCTGCACGTTCCCGACAGCATCACCGTCGCATCGCGTGCGGACCTCGAACGGCTCGCGGCGCTGGTGCCGGTCGACATCCCCCGTCACGGTGGTGCTCGACGCGATGGCCAGGCTCTCGACGTCGCGGCATGGCTCGATCGCGTCGGCATCCAGGTCGCGAGGAGCCGGCCATGGCAGGGCGGGACGTTGCACGAACTCGACGGCTGTCCGATGGACGACACGCACGAGCGCGACCGAGCCGCGTACGTCGTTCAACACGCTTCCGGCGCGCCCGCCGCCGGTTGCCATCACGCGCGGTGCAACTGGACCTGGCGAGAGCTTCGCGACCGCTTCGAGCCCCGAAGTGCCAACGCGCGGGAGAACTACGCCAAGGATGCCAAACTGGAAGGTTCCGAAGTGGCATCCTTCGTCATCCTCTCGAAAGTCGAGCGGAAGTCGGTTCCCTGGCTCTGGCAGGGGAAGATCCCCCTTGGACGGCCGACTGTGCTGGACGGCGACCCCGACGTTGGCAAGTCGACGGTCGCCTACGACATCGCAGCGAGGGTGACGACGGGCCGCCCGATGCCGTTCGAGACTGCCCCGCTGATCCCGGCGTCGGGTGTCGTCATCCTGTCGGCCGAGGACGACGCAGCCGATACGATCCGTCCTAGGATCGACGCCGCGCAAGGGGACTGCAGCCGAATCGCCGTCTTCAAGATCGAGAACCCTCCCGACCTCGATGACAACGGCCTCTCGCGTATCGAGGAAGCCATCCTCGACGTGGGCGCCAAGTTCGTCATCGTCGATCCGCTCATGGCGTTCATCCCCGACAAGCGGGACACCTTTCGAGATCACGAGATGCGCCGAGCGATGCGCCCGCTTTCCGCCCTGGCAACCCGGACCGGCGCTGCTCCCCTTGTGATCCGGCACTTGACCAAGGGCGAAGGCACCAACGCCAAGTATCGAGGTGGCGGGTCGATCGGCATCCTCGGCGCCGCGCGCAGCGCGATGCTCGTGGCACCTGACCCGGACGACCCGCAATTCGGGGTCCTGGCGCGCGTGAAGTGCAACCTGGCGCCGTGGTGGCCGTCTTTGCAGTACGAGCTTGTTCCCGCCGATGGATGCGCCTTCATCAAGTGGATCGGTGAGTCGGGACACCGCGCGGATAGCCTCTTGGCCACGCCCGGACCGAGGCAACGACCGATCGACGATGCCGGCGACTTCTTGGAGACGGAGCTGGCTCGCGGCGCTCGTCCAGAGTCCGAGATTCGCGCCAATGCCAGGCGCGCAGGGATCGCCCCGCGGACGCTCTCGCGCGCAAAGCGGGAGCTTGGCGTCGAGTCGCGGAAGCAGGGCAAGGCATGGGACTGGCATCTGCCCGGGACGCCGGATCCCGCGAGCAGTGAAGAGTGCCACTCGGGGGAGGCAGAAAGTGGCATCCTTCGCCGTGCTCCGTTCCGAGGGGTGATCTAGTGGGCCGCGACCTCGTGCAGGAGGCCGCACGCATCGGTGTCCGTCTCTTTCGAGCTGGCACCCGCATCCAATACGAAGCGGAAGCACCACCTCCGGACGCGCTGCTCGCGCGTCTACGCGCACACCGCCAAGAGCTCCTCGAAGCCCTGAGCGATGTCGAGGCGTACATGCTGCCGTGGATCGTGTCGTCAGGCGCCGGGGGCGACATGCGGCTCGTCATCGCAACCGCACCGCCGTGGCCCGATGCCGTGTTCGAGGCCGCGGCTCTGGTCGAGGTTCTCGACGAACGAACGAGAGCCGACCGCGCCGACGCGCAGGACGTGGCCGACCAGCTCGAGCGAGCGCTCGCCGGGCTGCGGGCGGGAGGGCTCGAGGCATGGCTGACGAGCTGAATGGGCACCCCGAATCCCCGTTGGCGAGCGGGCTCGTTCTCGCGGACCTGCCACGCGGCGATGGCCAGGAGCACGTTCGCGTGTCCGTGGTCGAGCATCGCGGTGCTCGCTTCGTATCGGTTCGGACGTGGTCACGCGCCACGGGTGGCGTCCATCGCCCGACGCCTCGCGGGGTCCACCTTCGAGCATCCGAGCTGCGCGCCGTGCGTGATGCGCTCGACGCTGCGGTCGCGCTGGTCGGGAACGACGCCGCAACCGACCACCGCACCGTCGCTCCGAGCTAGGGCACGTCGCCACCTGATCGTTCGGGGGTCGTTAACGCATGTTGCCGTGCGCTCGTGAACGCACCCGCTTGCGTGCGCTTTGTCGGCGGGGGCCCCCCGAGGAATTCCCTCGACGGGGGGTGGTGGGAAAGGGTGGCACCCGCCCGCCTACGCGTGCCCGCGAGGTGTTCGAGGCCAATGATGTCGCAACCCCCGAACGACCAGACGAGGGCCCCCCTCCGACTATGCCGCGGGGTTCGCGAATCTGGTCACGGCCCGGTTGATCGCTGCGCGCTTCGCGTCGTACTCGTCGTCTCGGAGGACTTCGCATGTCACGCCTACTCCTGCTCCTCGGCGTTCCGCTTCTCTCTCTGGTGTTGGGGGTCGGGTGTGGCGTGGTGCAGAGGGCCCGTCTCAGTAGTGCCTTGGAGCAGTACGAGCAGGCTTCGCCTCGCGTCCACTTGGGAATGTCGCCTGACGAGGTGCTGGCGATCCTTGGACCTAGTCAAGCAGGGCTCCCCGCAGACCAGAAGCGCCCCCCAGAACAGTTCGTCAACAGCGACGGGAAACGCGTGGCGATCTACTACTTCCGCTCGGGGTGGGTCGCAGATGGCAGGCTTACAGACGACGAGGTCACCCCGTACGTGTTCATCGACGGGCAGTTAGCGGGCGTGGGCTGGACCACGATCGGCGGCCCCCGATCATACGGACAGGTTCCCTCGAAGCCGCCCCAGACGAACGTCTACCTTAGCGTCCAGCCGCCGGAGTGAGTTGCGAGATTCCCGAACCCCAAGGGTCTTGGGACCTCGTGCGGAGGCCGGCAGGGCCGATCCTTGCCGCACGCGATCATCGAGCTGAACCCGGTGCCAAACGGGTGCCAACTGGGTGCCAAGTCGACGTTCCGCTCGGTGATTCTCAGTTGTACTTGATCGCGCGAGCAACTCCTTGAATTGACGCTCGTTTCTGCACGTAATGCCGCTCGGTGGCGCCCGGTGAGAATCCACGTTATTCGCCCTTGATCGTCGTCCCAGTTCGATTCTGGGCGGGCGCATCTTCCTTCTCCGTCGATCTTCTCCATCGATGCGGCCGCGCGGCGCTGTTTGACGGCCGCATGCCGGCGTCGCAACCGCGCGGGCTTGGTGGCATCCGCGCGCCTCTGGTAGACCAGACGAGACGCTGCATGGAACCCGCTGTCGCCGAAGCCTCGCCGGCCCACGTCTCGTTCCACGACGTGAACATGGCCTTCGACGGGCGCGTCGTTCACCGATCCCTGAGCTGTGCCTTTCCGCGCGGCCGCATCACGGTGATCCTCGGCGGTAGTGGCTCGGGGAAGAGCACCCTGCTCCGTCTGATCGGCGGGTTGCTGCGCCCCACGGGCGGCCGCATCCGGGTGGCCGAGACCGACATCACGGACCTCCCCGATGCCGAGCTGTTCGCGGTACGATCGCGGCTGGGAATGCTCTTCCAGGGCGGCGCGTTGCTCGACTCGATGACGGTGTTCGACAACCTCGCGCTGCCGCTGCGCGAGCGCCGCACGGGCAGCCAGCAGGAGATCGCCGGGCGGGTCCACGAGCAGCTCACCTCGGTCGGACTCGACGGCGTCGAGGACTTGCTGCCGGGCCAGCTCTCGGGCGGCATGCTGCGCCGCGCAGCCCTCGCCCGCGCCATGATCCTGCGGCCTGAGATCCTGCTTTGCGACGAGCCGTTCTCGGGCCTCGACCCGATTTCGCTGAAGCGCGTCGAGGCATTGCTGGCCGGGATCAATCGCCGGCTCGGAACGACGCTGATCATCGTCTCGCACCACATCGCCTCGACGGTGCGGCTCGCGGATCAGGTGCTCTTGCTCCTTCCGGGACGCGCGGTGACCGGCCCTCCGGCCACCCTCCAGGGCAGCGACGACCCCGAGATCGCCGGCTTCTTCGACGAGGACGTTCCTGACGAGAGCGCCTACCATCCACCGGCGGATCACGAGCCAGTGCCACCGGGCGTACCAGCAGCATGACGAAACTCGTCCGCGAGATCGGCTACCGTGCGCTGTCGACGGTCGCCGAGCTGGGGCGCGCCCTGCTCTTCGCGGGGGCGATCGTCCGTGCGACGGTGCTTCCGCCCTACCGACCCCATCGCTACCTGGAGGAGATCCACAACCTCGGCGTCCTGTCGCTGGTCATCGTCTGCATCTCGGGCCTCGCCGTCGGGATGGTTCTCGGGCTGCAGGGCTACAACACTCTCGTGCGTTTCGGTGCGACGGGTTCGCTGGGCGCCGTCGTCGGGCTCTCGCTCATCCGGGAGCTCGGCCCCGTCCTGACGGCGCTCCTGGTCACCGGACGCGCGGGATCCGCCACCGCGGCCGAGATCGCCTCGATGGTGACCACCGAGCAGCTCGACGGGCTACGCATGATGTCGATCGACCCGGTCGGCATCGTGGTGGCGCCGAAGGCGGTAGCCATGGTCTTCGTGATGCCGATGCTGTGCGCGCTCTTCATCCTGTTCGGGATCGCAGGCTCGTACCTCGTCGGCGTCACCCTCATGGGCCTCGATCCCGGGACCTTCCTGTCGAGCCTTTCTTCGTCCGTACGCTTCCGTGACGACATCGTGGGGAGCATGCTGAAAGCGCTCATCTTCGGTTGCCTCACCGGTCTGATCGCCACCTTCCGCGGCTATTTCTCCGCACCGACGGCGGCCGGCGTCAGTGCGGCGACGACGTCTACCGTTGTGCTCACGTCCGTAGCCATCCTGATCAGTGACTACTTCGTCACAGCCCTATGGGGGTTCGAGATTTGATGACCCGGTCGCCCATGCGAGACCTCATTGCGGGCATCTTCGTCATCGTCGGCATCGCCGCCGTGGCCGTGCTCGCCTTCCGTGTCGGCGCGAACCCGTTGCTCGACGGCGGCGGCCTCAAGATCTACGCGGTCTTCGATCAGACGGGCGGCTTGAAGGCGCGCGCGCCCGTGGAGATCGCCGGGGTCAAGGTTGGCCAGGTGGTGGACGTCACGCTCAGCGACGACTTTCGCGCCCGGGTCGGCCTCGATCTTCGTGCGGACCTGCAGCTCCCCACCGACACCAGCGCCTCGATCGTCACCGCGGGTGTCCTTGGAGACCGGTACGTGTCCCTGCAGCTCGGTGGCGACGATCGCATGCTCGCTTCCGGCGAGGAGATCACCTTCACGGAGTCCGCAGTGATCCTCGAGCGCCTGATCGGCAAGATGGTTCACAACGCCGGCGTCGACGGAGAGCAGAAGTGACCCGCCGCCGCCACCCGGTGTCTCTCGTCATGGCGACGCTCCTGCTCGCGGCCCCGGGGCTCGCGAGCGCGCAGGCAACCTCGCCCGAAGCCGCAGAGGCCGCTGCCAGCTCCGTCGCAACCGAGGCCACCGAGCGCCCACGCGGCGCGGACTGGGATCCGTGGGAGCCGTTCAACCGGACGATGTTCGACTTCAACGAGGACCTCGACCAGTACGTGGTTCGACCCGTCGCGGTCGGCTGGGACACCATTCTCCCGCGACCGGTGCAGCGCTCGGTCGACAATTTCTTCGACAACCTCAAGTTTCCCGCCCGCTTCGTGAACAACCTGCTGCAGGGAGAGATCGATCCTGCGGCGGTCAACCTGTGCCGCTTCGTCGTGAACACGACCGCGGGCCTCGGCGGGTTCTTCGACTGGGCGTCGGACATGGGGTTGCCAAAGCACGCCGCCGACTTCGGCATGACGCTCGGACGCTGGGGCTCCCCACCAGGACCGTACATCGTGTGGCCCGTCTTCGGCTCATCGAACCCACGCGACACCGTCGGACTTCTCGCCGACTCGTACCTCGACGTCGCGAGCCTGTTCGGCGACATTTACGTCCTCGGAGCGGCGCGCGTGGTCCAGACGGTCAACACTCGCTCCCTGCTGCTCGACGAGGTCGACTCGGCACGCGACGCGTCGCTGGACTTTTACATCGCCGTCCGGACCGCGTACTTCGAGCGCCGCCAGCGGCTCATCAAGGGCCTGTCGGACACCGAGCGCGGCACCGACGACAGCCTGTACTTCCCGGACTATTCCGACCAGGAGATCCTTCCGTGAAAACTCTGCTCCTCGCCGCGACGGTGTTCGCGACCCTCGCGCTGCCGCCGCCCGCGAGTGCTCAGGATGCTCGGGGCTTCATCCAGGAGACCGCCGACCAGGTACTGGTGGTGCTCAAGGACGCGAGCCTGCCGTCGAAGGAGAAGGTGCGCGAGCTCGAGGAGATCGCATACGAGCGCTTCGACTTCGACACCATGTCGCGCCTCGTTCTGGCGCGGAACTGGAGCAAGCTCACGCCCGAGCAGCAGAAGGAGTTCGTGCAGGAGTTCCGCCAGCACCTCTCGGTGACCTACGGCAAGAACATCGAGAACTACCGCAACGAGACCATCGAGGTGGTTGGCGATCGAGAGGAGGCTCGAGGCGACTGGACGGTCAAGACAAAGGTTTTGCGCGGCGGCGACGACATCCTGGTCGACTACCGACTACGCAAGATCGACGGCCAGTGGAAGATCATCGACGTGGTGATCGAGCGCGTGAGCCTGGTCGCGAACTTCCGCTCGCAGCTCCAGGACGTCGTCACCAATCAGGGTGCCGACGCGATGTTGCGCCTGCTGCGCGACAAGAACGCCTCGGGGCAGAGCATCTTGCCCGAGGACGGCAAGGGGCACTCGGAAGCAGCCGGACAGGCGTCCTGATTCCAGCGAAGGGAAAAGGTGCTCGACGTGGCGGGCGGGTTCAGCTCCGCCACACGATGTGCTGGACTTCCGTGAACTCGTGCATGCCCCACACACCGCCCTCGCGGCCGATCCCGGAGAGCTTGAAGCCGCCAAACGGGGCGTTGCCGATGTTGCCGCCGGCGTTGATCCAGACGTTGCCGGTACGTAGCTGACGCGCAACCTCGACCGCCTTCACCTGGTCCGTGCCCGTGATCATGGCCGCGAGACCGTAGTCGGAGTCGTTGGCGATCCGAATCGCCTGGTCGAGATCGTCGTACGCAGTCACGGTGACCACCGGGCCGAAGATCTCCTCCTGCGCGATCTTCAAGCGGTTGTCGACGTCGGCGAAGATGGTGGGCTCGAGGAAGTAGCCCTTCTCCACTCCGGCGGGCCGCTTGCCGCCGGTCGCGAGCGTCGCTCCCTCCTTGATCCCGCTCTCGATGTAGGCCTCGATCGCGCGACGGCGCTCCTCACGAACCACCGGTCCCATGAGCACACTCGGGTCGGCCGGATCGCCGATCTTCACGATGTCGCGGTTGCCCACGAAGCCGACCATCTTCTCGACCGCCTTGTCGGCGAGCGCCCGCGGCACCAGCACCCGCGTCCCCATCGCACAGCCCTGACCGGAGTGGAAGAACGTCGGTGCCGCGAGCGACGGCGCCGCCATGTCGAGGTTATCGCCGTCGAGAAGGATGTGCGCCGACTTGCCCCCGAGCTCCAGGTGCACGCGACGCAGCCGATCGGCAGCCGCGGCGAGGATCCGCCGCCCGACGACGATCGAGCCGGTGAAGCTCACCTTGTCGATGCTCGGGTTCGAGACCAGCTCCTCCGAGATCTCGGCGCCCTGCCCCGTCACCCAGTTGATGACGCCGGGCGGCAGGTCGGCGACCTCGTCGATCAGCTTTGCGACCCAAAGGTTGATCAGCGGTCCGTACGGCGACGGCTTCACGACCATCGTGTTTCCGGTGGCGAGCGCGGGTCCAAGCTTCTGCGCCAGGACGAAGAGCGGGAAGTTCCACGTCGGGATCAGACCGCACACACCGACCGGCGCACTGTGCACCATGCTCGTATTGAGCCAGGTGCCCATCGGCGACTGGATCGGCGGCGCCGGCAGCATCTGCTCGAACGGGAACTGGATCGCGAGGTCGGCGTAGGTGCGAAAGTGGCGGATCGGCCACTCCACCTGGGTGTCGTGCGACACCCAGCAGGCACCCGCTTCGGCGATCAGGATCGCACGCATCTCCTCTTTGCGCGCCTCGAGCGCGTCGGCGATCGCATGCAGGACCCGCGCACGGTCGCGTGGGGTGCTGCGTCGCCAGGCACCGTCCTCGAAGGCCTTGCGCGCAGCGGCGATTGCGCGCTGCATGTCCTCGCGACTGGCGTCGGGGGCACGGCCGACGATCTCCTCCGTCGCCGGATTCGGCACGTCGTACGTCCGCCCTCCCGTCGCCTCGACCCACTTACCGCCGATCAGAAGGCGGTCGTGGTCGAATCGTCGTGCAGGTGGCGGCTTTGTCGCAGACGTCATCGGAGGCTCCTCGCATATCCGGTTGAACTCTCCTTCTCCCGTCTGAGCGGGATCGGAGTCAAGGAGCGCACGTGGCGCGCGCACGAGGCGAACGGCCGGTGCGACTAGCGACGCCAGCTCGCCGGCCGCTTCTCGAGGAACGCTGCGATTCCCTCGCTCGCGTCGGGCAGGCTCATATTCTCGCACATTGCCTGCGACGCGATCGCGTACGCGTCATGCTCGTCGCGCTCCAGCTGCGCGTAGAACGCGCGCTTTCCGAGCGCCACCGTGTCGGCGCTCACGCTCGCAATCCGCGCCGCGAGTGCGTCGACCGCCTCGTCGAGCGCATCCAGCGGAACGACGCGATTCACCAGCCCCCAATCCAGAGCCGTGCGCGCATCGATCGCGTCACCGGTCAGCAGCATCTCCATCGCACGCTTTCGTCCGATGCTGCGGACGATCGGCACCGCCGGCGTCGAGCAGAAGAGGCCAATGTTGACGCCGGGCGTGGCGAATGTCGCGCCCTCGGCGGCGATCGCGAGGTCGCACGCTGCAACCATCTGGCAGCCGGCAGCAGTGGCGACGCCGTGCACGCGCGCGATCACGGGCTGTGGGATCTCTCGCATCCGGAGCATCATCCGCGCGCACAAGGCAAAGAGCGCCTCGATCCTCTCGGCCGGCGCTGATTGCACCTCGCGGAGATCGTGCCCCGAGGAGAACGCCGGCCCGTCGGCAGCGAGAACGACCACTCGGATGCTGCGATCGGCATGCATCGCGTCGAGTGCGGCGATCACGCCCTCCAGCATCTCGTGCGAGAGGGCGTTGCGTCGCTCGGGTCGGCTGAGGACGATTCTCGCAGCTGCGCCCTCGATCACCGTTCGAACTGGACCGTGAGCTCCAGGATCGTTGTCCGCTAAGATAGACATGCCGTCCGAGATTCCGGACTCGCCTACCATATCGATGGCGGGGAAATGTAGTCAGATACTCGCAAACAATTCGAGACACCAAGTAGTGTCTCGATAAAGACACATGCGTCCCAATTGAGCCACTCTGTCCAGACCACTCCGCAAAGTCACTCTGCCCCGGAAGGACCGCGCGGCGTGATCACGTTCGCTCAGAGTTGGCGCGCGGTCTCGTCCTTCTCACGTCTCGGGAGATCGTCAGAAATCCCTGTAGAAACCGTTGGATAAACGCGCGGACGGAGATCGCCGTCGCCGGCTTCGGTGGGGATCCAGCGCTCGCGAATCGGTTCGCGGCGCCGCGCGTGGTCGACGGAGAAGGTAGCGCTTCGTCGGGCGTTCAACATCGAGATTCACCCCTGGTGGCGTTGCAGACAATGCACGGTCTGCAAGATCAAAGCCGATCCAGGAGTGAAGATCCCGGCGGAGGGAGGTGGGCGTCGCGTGACGCCGCAGGTTACTCGGCACGGCTCAGGCCGTGGCCGGAGCGACCTGCTCAGCGTACACGGGCGCGTTCGCACAGACGGACTGTACTCGGCGGCACTCGACGATGATGCCCTTGATCGTTCGATGACAGGTTCCGCAGCCGTCGCCGGCGCCGCAAGCGTCGGTGACTTGCTGGCGGGTACGCGCGCCCTCGTGGATGCTGGCACGAACGGTCTTCTCGGAGACGCCCTGGCACAGACAAACGACCATGCGCCACCAATATGGAAATTGAAAATCAATTTCAAGAGGGTTTTTTCGCTCAGTAGAAATCGTGCGAAGGTGGCGTTTCGCCTACAGAAAACCCTCTCAAATTCGCGACCTTGAGATGGACCACACCATCCTGACGCTGCACCGCACCGGACAGCACCAGGAGGGGGCAGGTGTGGATCTCGACCCGGTGGGAGGCGAAGAGGTTCGGCATCACCACGGCGTTGCCGGTCCCCGTCTCGTCCTCCAGCGTGAGAAAGCAGATCCCCTTCGCGGTCCCGGGGCGCTGGCGGACGATCACCAGGCCGGCGGTCTTCAGGCGCTCGCCATTTCGGGCCTCGCGGAGGGCACGGAGCGGGACGATCCCCTCACGCTGCAGCGCCGCGCGCAGATGGACCATGAGGTGCGGACCGGTGGTCATCCCGCTCGCATGGTAGTCGGCGAGCGTCACCTCCAGAGCCGTCATCTCACCACGCCCCGGCGGCCGCTTACCCTTCGGTGCGAGCCCGGCAAGCAGCGGCTCCTTCGCGAGGGAGAGACCGCTGACCTGCCAGAGTGCGGCCCGTCGCGACGAGGCCGACAAACCGGCCAGCGCACCAAGCTCCGCCAGGGTGGCAAGCTCGCGCTCCTGCAAGCCCACGCGCCGCACCAGGTCGCCGAGATCGACGAAAGGCGCTCGCTCGCGCTCACGAAGCAACGCGAGCGCCGCCTCCTCCCGCAAGCCACGGACGAACCGCAGACCGAGGCGGACCGCGTTGACCCGACGGTCACCCCCTCCCGTCGCGCTGGAAGTGTCGGCGTCGACACGCTCGATCGTCGAGCGCCACGCGGAGCGCAGGACATCGATCGGCGACACCTGGACACCGTGGTGCTCGGCGTCCTTCACCAGCGTCGCAGGGTGGTAGAAGCCCATCGGCCAGGCGTTCAGCAGCGCGCACAGGAACGCCTGGGGATGATGGGCCTTCAGGTAGGCGGAGGCATAGGCGAGCAGTGCGAAGCTCGCGGCGTGCGACTCGGGAAAGCCGTACAGCGCGAACGAGGTGATGCCGCGCACGATCTCGTCTGCCGCGTCCCCCTCGATGCCGTGCCCGGCGAGCCCGCGCCGCAGCCTGTCCTCGATCGCCTGCATGCGCTGCACCGAACGCTTGAAGCCCATGGCCCGGCGCAGCTCCTCGGCCTCACCACCGGTGAAGCCCGCGATCGTCATCGCCATCCGCAGCAGCTGCTCCTGGAAGAGCGGCACACCGAGGGTCCGGCAGAGGATCGGTTCGAGCAGGGGATGCGGATAGTGTACGGGCTCGCGTCCCGCGCGACGGTTCAGGTACGGGTGCACCATCTGCCCAACGATCGGTCCGGGGCGGATGAGCGCCACCTCGACGACCAGATCATAGAAGCTCTTCGGCTTGAGGCGCGGCAAGGTCGCCATCTGTGCGCGCGACTCGATCTGGAACACGCCGATGGTGTCCGCACGACGGATCATGGAGTAGGTCTTCGGATCGTCCTGGGGGATGTGGGCAAGATCGATCTCGACGCCGTCCGCCTCGTGCACGAGCGGGATCGCCTCCTCGAGGGCCGCCATCATGCCGAGGCCGAGCAGGTCGATCTTGATCAGTCCGAGATCCGCGCAGTCGTCCTTGTCCCACTGCACGACCGATCGACCCGGCATGCTCGCCGGCTCGAGCGGCACGATTTCGTCGAGACGTCCGGCCGCGATGATCATCCCGCCGGAGTGCTGGCCGAGGTGACGTGGCAGCCCCTGCATCGCCGCGACGCAGTCGATCAGCATGCGGACGCGCGCTGCGTGCACGTCCACGCCGCCGGCGGCGAGCTGCGCCCCCAGGGCGTCGCGCTGGTCGCTGAAGCCCTGATGCGCGAGCAGCCTGCTCAGGCGCTCGATCTCGGGTGTCGCGAAGCCGAGTGCCTTGCCGGCCTCGCGCAGTGCGCTCCGCGTGCGGTAGGTGATGACGTTCGCCGTCATCGCAACCCCGGCTCCGATCGTCCGATGGGTGCCGGGTTGCCCTCCTCGCTGCGCGCCGTAGCGGCGGTAGACGTACTGGATCACCTCCTCGCGGCGATCTCCCGACGGCAGGTCGAGATCGACGTCGGGCCATTCACCGCGCTCCTCGGAGAGGAAGCGCTCGAACAGCAGCCCCATGCCGACGGCGTCGACGGCGGTGATTCCGAGCGCGTAGCAGACCGCGCTGTTGGCCGCCGAGCCACGCCCCTGCACGAGGATGCCACGCTCGCGGCAGAAGCGGACGATGTCCCAGACGATGAGAAAGTAGCCCGCGAGCTGGAGCCTGCCGATCACTGCGAGCTCGTGCTCGAGCTGCGCCGCCACGCGCGGCGCGAGCGGGCTACCGTAGCGATCGCGCGCGCCGGCGTACGCCAGCTCGCACAGGCGTCCCATCGGCGTCTCGCCGGGTGGGAGCGGTACCTCGGGGAACCGGTACCCAAGGTCGTCGAGCGTGAACATGCAGCGCTCGGCAATCGCCGTAGTCGCCCGGACGGCGCCCGGCAGATCGCGAAAGCGCGCCGCCATCTCCGCTGGCGCAACGAGATGCCGCTCCGAGTTCCTCAGCAGGACGCGACCGGCGGCGTCGAGCTTGGTGTGCTGCGCGAGGCATGAGAAGACGTCCAGCACCGAGCGTTCGCCCACGTTCGCCATCCGGACGTCCCCGGTCGCGACGATCGGCACGTGCAGGGTCTCCGCGAGGTCCTGGAGCCTGCGCGAGCACCGTTCGATCGCGGGGTCGACGCTGCGCTGGAGGTCGATCCAGAAACGGCCCGCGAACGCCGCGTGCAGGCGGCGACCCAGACGCAGCACGTCGAGCTCGTCCCTGCCCTGCAGCACACCAGCGAGCAGACTGGACTCGCCTCCACCGAGACAGAGCAGACCGAGAGCATGCTCTTCGACCTCCTCGAGCAAGACGCGACTCTGCCCTTTGGGCATGCGCGCCCGACCGAGGGTCACGAGCTTGCAGAGATTCCGGTAGCCCGCTCGAGACTCGACGAGGAGGAGCAGGCGTCCCTCCCGGAGGAAGCTGCCACGTCCGTACGCGACGGTGACCTCCGCGGCGACGAGCGGGCGCAGGCCGGCACGCTTGCCTGCCTTCCAGAAGCGAGGGGCGCCGTGCACTCCATCGCGATCGGCCAGCGCCAGCGTGCGATGACCGAGAGCCGCTGCGGTATCGGCGAGATCCTCGGGGGTGGCCACACCCTCGAGAAAGGAGAAAGCGCTCCGGCACCGGAGCTCGACGTACGGAGAAGATCGCTCGGCCACGCTCGATATTCGTTCTTTGTTCGCCAGTCGGCAAGTTGCGTGCGACGACGACTTGCCGATAGCTCCGGTCATGTCCGGGAATCTGCACGACATGACGATCACGCAGCTCGGCGCGCTGGTCGCGAGCCGCACCACCTCCCCGGTCGAGATCGTCCGTCACTTCCTCGACCGCATCGAAGCCGCGAACCCCGTCCTCAACGCGTTCACCACGGTCGCTGCGGACGAGGCTCTCGCCTGCGCAGCGCAGCTCCGCGACGAGGTGATGCGCGGGACGATCCGCGGTCCGCTGCACGGCATCCCCGTCGCGATCAAGGACCTCACCGACACGGCCGGCCTTCGCACCACCTACGGGTCATCACTGTTCGCGACGCACGTCCCGACCGCGGACGCCGAGCCGGTCGCGAGGCTGCGTGCCGCGGGTGCAGTGATCGTGGGCAAGACGGCCACACACGAGTTCGCGTTCGGAACGACCACCGACAACCCCCACTTCGGTCCGACACGCAACCCGTGGCGTCACGAGTACGTCCCCGGCGGCTCGAGCGGTGGATCGGGAGCCGCCGTCGCCGCGGGTCTCGTCCCGCTCGCGCTCGGCTCGGACACCGGTGGCTCGATTCGCATCCCAGCGGCCGCGTGCGGCTGCGTCGGCATCAAGCCGAGCTTCGGTCGCGTGAGCTTACGCGGCACCTATCCCCTCGCGTCGTCACTCGACCACGTCGGACCGCTCGCGCGGACCAGCCAAGACTGTGCGATCGCCCTGAACGTTCTCTCGAGCTTCGACGCTCTCGATCCATGGTCGATCGAGTATCCTCGCGAAGACCTCGCGCGTGAGATCGGACGGCCACTCGGCGGCCTCCGCGTGGGCACGGCGCCGACGTACCGCCCAATCGCCCTGACCCCGGCGATCGACGAGGCAGTTCGGTGCGCCATCGCCGCGCTCAGCGAACTGGGTGCGGAGATCGTCGAGGTGTCGCTTCCGCCGGCGGACGCGGTCACGATGGCAACGAGCGTGATCCTACTCGCCGAGTCGTACGCGCAGCACGCAGAGCAGCTCACGAAACACCGCGCGGCGTACGGCGAGGACGTACGGCAGCAGCTCGATTCAAGCGCAGGGATCGCCGCCACCGACCTGGTTCACGCGCTCCACGCCCGCGAGCGGCTCGGCCGCGACGTCGCGTTGCTCCTCGCGGGGAAGGTGGACGTGCTGCTCCTGCCGACGATGGCCATCACGGCACCGCCGATCGGCGCGGAATCAGTGCAGCTCGCGGGCGCGTTCACTCCGGTCGCGATGGCGATGGCGTCGTTCACTCTCCTGCAGAACCTGACGCGCACCCCGACCATCGCCGTGCCCGTCGAGCTCGCCGGCGATGGTCTCCCGACGTCGGTGCAGCTCACCGGACGGTTAGGTGCCGACGCCCTCGTGCTCCGCGTCGCCGACGCGCTCGAGAACGCGGTCTGGCCGCACGGGCGTCGCCGGCCCCCCATAAACGGCGCGAAGCGATGAGCGAGGGCGAATCCGTCACGGTTGCGGCGATGCAGCCGGCGTCTCGGCTTCGCGCACCGGCTTGGCGTCGACCGGGGGTGACGTCCCGCCGCCGAGCGTGGCGCCCTTCGCCGGTGGAACCGGCTTGCCGTCGGCGTCGATCAGCTTGCCGGACGCGTCACGGAGCTTGGTCGTCTTGCCGTCGGCCGTGATGGAGACGGCAAGGAGGATCGGCCGGTCTCCCTTCACCATCGTGCCCTCGGCCGAGATGGTCTCACCGGGTTTCAGCGACAGACCGGCGGAATCGCAGTACTCGTCGGGAGCGACCAGGACGGTGACCGGCGGTCCCCCCTGGCGTTCGACGAGGATCCGCACCGGGCCCTTCCGTCCACGAGAGGAGCGGGAGATCTTCCCTTCGACCTTGGTCATCGGCCCCTGCGTCGAGAGCATCGGCAGGCGTGGCGCTGCCGGCGCCCCGGCCGGAGGTGCAGCGTCGTCCGCGTACACTGCCGAGCTCGTCGCCAGCAGGACCAGGAGCGCGAGGGCCAGTACGGTCGGCCAGAGCGCCAGCCGCCAGCGGACCTGAACTCGGTGAATTCGACCATCGTCGACAACGCGCATTCTCATCAGCTCTCTTCTTTGCATCATGCCGCGCGACCGTCGAGGAAGCGGCGGATCCGGTCCGGTGCGTCTCCGAGGATGGCGGGACCATGGCTCGGCGCGACGTCGAGGCACCCGAGGTCTGCGATCCTCTCGAGAGACGCCGCCGCCCGTGCACGATTCACCGTCATCCCGGGAACCGGGTCGTGGCCGATCCGGCCCTGCACGTTGAAGAGAGCGTCGGCGCAGAGGAGGACGCGGTCCGCCTCGTGCAGAAGCGCGATCTGACCAGGGGTGTGGCCCGGCACCTCGACCACCCGTAGCCCGCACACTCGGTCCCCCTCGGCAATCGCGCGTGTCACCCGTACGGCCTCGACCTGCCGTCCCTGGGTCCAGTGATTGACGCTCAGAACGATGCGCGACAGCACCCCTCCCGCCGCACTTGCCAGGGAGCGCCCCTCGATGAACGGCGTCTCGGTCACGGATGCGAGGACCTCGGCGCCGCTGTGTTGCGCGAGGAACGCGGCGCCCCCGACATGATCGCTGTGCGCGTGCGTGAGAACGACGTGCGTGATTCGGTTCGGTTGAGGAAGGGACTCGGCCGCGGTCAGGATCGCGTAGTGCCAGCCGGGGAAGCCCGCATCCACCAACAGCAGCCCCCCGTCGTGCCGGACGAGGAACACGGCGACCTGGAAGCGTCCATGTAGATCGACGGCGGCGATGTGTCGGCTGATCGGCCGCAGTCGCGCGACGGGCATTGCCGGTCAAATAATCGCTGCGTCCCCCGCGGGCAACCTTCGACACCCCTGTGAGGAGCCATCCCGCCGAGAACCTTCGCTGCTAGTGCCGGCGTGATCCCGCCAGTGTCTGCGCGACCGCATCGCGCAGCGCCGCCGGTGGGCACGGCTTGGTGAGGTAGCGCGCGCAACCCGCCGCGAGCGCTCGATCGCGGACGGCGGACTGCGTGAGCGCGCTGAGCGCGAGCACGGGGATGCCGGCGAGCATGGGGCTGGCCTTCAGCCGCCGCGCGACCTCGACCCCGTCCATCCCCGGAAGTGTCATGTCGAGCAGGACCAGGTCCGGGAGGAGACGTTGCGCCGCATCGAGGGCCGCCGGACCGTCGCCCGCCTCGAGAACGGTGTACCCGTCCCGTCGCAGCGCCCCTGCGACGAGTCCCCTCACCTCGCTGTCGTCGTCGACCACCAGTACCCGTTGCTCACGCGTAGCCATCGCTACCCCCTCCGCCGAGATGCACATACGCGTCTCGAGAGCGCCGGACGTCGAGCCCCAACCACCCTGCGTCCGCTCAGACACGATCGACAACCGGGACGAAGCAATCCACATGCCCCGAGACACCGCTGTGCGCATAGCTTCGCGCGATCGCAGCCTGGCAGCGATGCAAGAACCTCCCAGAGGTTGCGATCGTGCCGCTCGCGATCCGGTTGAGATCCAACAGGAGGTCGGCTAGGACCAGCGCTCATGGCGCAGGAACATCAGGTGATTCTCGGAGCGATCGTGCGCTCCATCGACAAGAAGCTCGAGTGGGAGGCCCTCTCCGCCCAGGGCGATCTCGTGCGACTCACGCTTCGCCAGGCGGGTGGTGAGGCGAGCATGGACGTCTCGCGCGCAGACATCGCCGCCGCCGCCGAGCCCGGCCTCGATCGCAATCAACTCCGCGAGCGCGTCAAGCGTGCGCGCAAGCGCATCTACGACGGGAAGCCCCCCTACATGCCCTGGCTTCTTCCGAAGATTGAGCCGATCGGTGCTCCGGGTCCCCGCTCGGGCGGCTGGGGTCCGCCTCGTCGCTGACCACTCGGGCTGCAGCTGCCGCGCGGCTTTCTCGGTGCGAGCCGACATGTCGATCGTCTTCATCCGCATCGTGCAATTGACACACGCCGCTTCGCTCGTTACCCACATCGCGCGGGGTGGAGCAGTCCGGTAGCTCGTCGGGCTCATAACCCGAAGGTCGTAGGTTCAAATCCTACCCCCGCAACTCCAAAGCAGTCACCCATCGAGGGCGGCTGCTTTTTTTTTCACTGATGCGTCGGTCGAGATGTGGTGCACCCGAGCGCCGCGCCGGTTCGGTACAGCTCGGCCTGAGGTCGTCCCCCTCTGAAGCCGGACAGGGCACAAGCCTTGATCCGGCCAGGACGAAGCGGATGGAACCTCAGGTTCAACGATGGTCAGCGAAGCGGAAGGTCGAGCTGCTGCTGTCTCTGATCAAGGGCGAGAGGAAGCTCGTGAACGTCTGTCGGGAGCACGAACTCGAGCAGTCGGAGGTCGAGTCCCGGATGGAAGCGTTCATGAAGGTAGGCGAGCGCGGGCTGAAGGCGAAGTCCGACGACGAGAACGCGGTCCACGAGCAGGAGGTGAAGGACCTCCGGACCAACGTCGGCGAGCTCGTGCTGGAGCTGGACGCCCGAAAAGAATGGGAAGCTCTCAATGGCCGGGACCAGACGGCCTTCTGACGTTGCAGAGGGAGATGAGACCAGAAGGCAAGGAGGTGTCGATCGCCAGGCTGTGCCGGTGGTTCGGCGTCGCGCGATCGAGCTTCTACTACCGCCCCGAGCAATCGTCGTCTCTACCGGTGATCGACGGGGAGGTGTGCGGGCAGATCCGCGCGGTGATCGAGGACAACCCGACGCACGGCGTGCGATTGATCACCGCCGTGGTGCGGCGGAAGGCGAAGAGCGCGGTGAACCGGAAGAAGGTGCACCGCATCATCAAGCTCAACGGCTGGCAGGTGCGGCGCAAGTCGCAGGGGAAGCGCCCACGGGCGCCGGGCTGGACGTCGCGTGCGAGCAAGGCGAACGAGCGCTGGGCGGTCGACGCGACGCACGTCTTCTGCGGTCGCGACGGCTGGTGTCACCTGACGGCGATCATCGACTGCTGGGACCGGATGATCGTTGGGTGGCGGCTGTCGAAGACCGGGTCGCGAAGATCGCAGCGGCTGCGCTCGAGGACGCGCTGCGCGCGCGAGAGATCGATCCGGCCAAGAACGAGCTGACGCTGCGCTCGGACAACGGCCTCGTGTTCGGCGCCAAGCCGTTCGTGAAGGTGGTGCGTCGATACGGGCTCGACCAGGAGTACATCACGCCGTACACGCCCGAGCAGAACGGGATGATCGAGCGCTTCTTCCCTTCTTCGGGACGCTCAAGACCGAGTGCGTCTGGCAGCACTGGTTCCAGGACCCCGACCAGGCGTTCGACGTGATCGCGAGATGGATGGACCGGTACCACACCGAGCGACCGCACTCGGCGCTTGGCTACCTCACGCCGGTGGAGTTTCGGGAGAAGTTAGCGGCCTGAGCTGTACGGAAACCGAGGGGGCACCACATCAGGGCGCTCCGCGCCATACACGGCGCCAAAAGAGAAGGCCCGCTCGTCTGAGCGGGCCTTCTCTCAAAGGATCCGGCGACGTCCTACTCTCCCACGTCGCAAGCGACGCAGTACCATCGGCGCTGAAGGGTTTCACTACCGTGTTCGGGATGGGAACGGGTGGGGCACCTTCGCCATAGTCACCGGAATCGTGCGTCCGGTATTCCCGGACTGTTCCTCGCATACTGGGTATCGCAAAGTGAGAGCTCTCAAGCCGTGGTAGCTCGTCAATAGTGGTCAAGCCGCACGGCCAATTAGTACAGGTTAGCTCCACGCATTGCTGCGCTTCCACACCCTGCCTATCAACGTCGTCATCTTCGACGGGCCTTCAGGGGCTTACGCCCAGGGAAATCTCATCTTGGGGTGGGCTTCCCGCTTATATGCTTTCAGCGGTTATCCCGTCCGCACATAGCTACCCGGCGGTGCCGCTGGCGCGACAACCGGTACACTAGCGGTGCGTCCCTCCCGGTCCTCTCGTACTAAGGAGAGCTCCCCTCAAATTTCCTCCGCCCGCGGCGGATAGGGACCGAACTGTCTCACGACGTTCTGAACCCAGCTCGCGTGCCACTTTAATCGGCGAACAGCCGAACCCTTGGGACCTGCTCCAGCCCCAGGATGTGACGAGCCGACATCGAGGTGC
>Ga0268299_1002406_pt1 | contig 22526 bp, 24 predicted proteins | sample NOBtaG_FD_193484 | JGI IMG/M metagenome (GOLD analysis project Ga0268299, IMG submission 193484) | Activated sludge microbial communities from bioreactor in Nijmegen, Gelderland, Netherland - NOB reactor | ecosystem: Engineered > Bioreactor > Aerobic > Activated sludge | place: Netherlands... | reverse complement strand
CTACATCACATGGAGCGGCCAGTTCGAGTACATGGAACGCGCCGTCCAGAAGATGAAGATCGTCATTCCGGCCACCCTGCTGACGATCTTCCTGCTGCTGTACCTGAACTTCAGGCGACTGACCGAGACGCTGATCGTCATGCTGTCGGTGCCCTTTGCGCTGGTGGGCGGCGTGTGGCTGATGTGGTGGCTGGGCTACAACCTGTCGGTGGCCGTCGCCGTGGGCTTCATCGCGCTGGCCGGCGTCGCGGCCGAGACCGGCGTCGTGATGCTGATCTACCTCGACCATGCCTGGGAACAGGCACGCGAGCGCTGCCGAGCCGAGGGGCGTGTTCCGGGCCCGTCCGACCTCTACGGCGCGGTCATGGAAGGCGCGGTCGAGCGCGTGCGGCCGAAGATGATGACGGTGGTGGCCATCATGGCCGGCCTGCTGCCGATCATGTGGGGCAGTGGCACCGGCTCCGAAGTCATGAGCCGCATCGCCGCACCGATGGTCGGCGGCATGATTTCGTCCACGATCCTCACGCTGGGCGTGATCCCGGCGCTGTATGCCCTGGTCAAGCAGTGGCAGCTGAAGCGGGAGGCGCGCCGGTGCGCCTCGGCGGACTCGTCCGTCGGGGATGCCACGCGCACCGAGTTGGTCGAGCCCGCCCCGATTACCTGAGGAGGAAATCATGAAACGTCGCGAGATCCTGCAATGGACCGGCACTCTGGTCGCACTTGCGCCGTGGGCCGCGCGCTCGAAAACGACCGCTGACGAGATCCAGGTGTTCAAGGGCCGATCCTGCGGATGCTGCGCGGTGTGGGTCAGACATTTGCGAGAGGCCGGTTTCGGCGTCGCCGTGGTGGATGTTCACAGCGCGGTTGTCGAGCGCAGGCGGCTTGGCATGCCCGATCGCTACGGCAGCTGCCATACGGCAACGGTCGGGGGCTACGTCCTCGAGGGACATGTGCCGGCAGCGGACATCAGGCGACTGCTGGACACGCGGCCGAAGGCCCTGGGTCTGGCCGTGCCGGGCATGCCCGCTTCAGCGCCGGGCATGGAAGTACCTGGTCGGCACGAGCCCTATCAGGTTCTGCTGGTCGATGCGGCGGAACAGGCCACGGTCTTCGCGAGTCATCGGGGCTGATGGCTCAGGTGCCGCTCACGGGAGGAGCCAGCGCGCTCCGGGCGATCGCGCCCGAGGCGAGCATCGCGCTGTTTGCCCTGCTGGTGAACTTCCCCTGGGAGATGCTGCAAGCGCCCTTGTTCGCGGGTCACGCGCAGGCGCCACATCTCATCGTCGTCCTGAGCTGTCTCCAGGCGACGGTCGGGGATGCGGCGATCATGCTCGTCGCGCACGGGCTCGCCAGTTGGTTCGCCGGCGATCGACGCTGGCTTCTCGCGCCGACCGCCGCCGACCTGGCACGATTGAGCACGACCGGCATCGTCGTGACGGTCGGCATCGAGTGGTTCGCGACGCGGGGCTGGTGGGTGCAGGCGTGGTCGTACTCGGCATTGATGCCGGTCGTGCCCGGACTTGGGGTCGGGCTCGCGCCCTTGGTCCAGTGGTTCATCCTCCCTCCGCTGGTGGCGTGGCTCGCGAGACGCCATCTGCATGGAACGCTTTCCATCGGACGGACACTGCCCGGCCGGGGCTGAAGCAGCATGACAACGGCATCGATCGAAACCTGGACGACGGCAGAAGGTCTCGTCGCAGCGCTTGCAGTGGGTCTCTTGATCGGCGTCGAGCGCGGTTGGCGAGATCGCGATCTGGCCGAAGGCGGCCGCGTGGCAGGGCTTCGCACCTTCGCGCTGGTCGGTCTCCTGGGTGGTGTGCTGGGATCTCTCGCCGCGGACCTGGGTGCCTGGATCCTGCCCGGCGGATTCGTCGGACTGTCGCTGCTGCTGGCCGTGTCGTACCGTGAGGCCGCCCGGAAGACGGGCAATCTGAGCGTGACGACGGCAGTCGCCACCCTGCTGGCTTTCATGCTGGGCGTGCTGGCGGCACGCGGCGCGCCGGCCTTGGCGCTGGCGGCCGCGGTGGTCACGACGGTGCTGCTGAACCTGAAGCCGACGCTGCACGCATGGCTGCAACGCGTCGAGTCTCGTGAGCTCAGCGCGGCTCTGCAATTGCTCGTCCTGTCGGTGGTCATCCTGCCCAACCTGCCGGACGCCGGATACGGGCCCTATCAAGCGCTGAATCCGTACCGACTCTGGTGGGCGGTGGTTCTGATTGCAGGGCTTTCGCTGGCAGGTCACTTCGCGATGAGGCTAACCGGCGCGCAACGCGGCATCTTCCTGACGGGCCTGCTCGGCGGGCTGGCGTCGTCGACTGCGGCGACGCTCGCGCTCGCTCGGCAGGCGCGCCGTCAGCCTGCCCTGGCGGATGCCGCGGCCGCGGGAGCCCTGGCCGCCTGCGGCGTGATGTTCCTGCGCATGGCGGTGCTGGTCGCGTTGATTCAGCCATCGCTGCTGCAACGCCTGGGCGTCCCGATGTTGGTCACGGGCTCGGCCCTGATTCTGTTGGCCAGCTGGCATTGGCGTCGACAACTGAAGTCCGCAGGCCCTGTCGAGGAGGTCGAGCCCGTCGCGACCTTCGACCTGGGCACCGCGCTGGCGTTCGGCGGTTTCCTCGCTGCCATGGCGGTGCTGGTGCCGGCGGCAAGGCAATGGCTGGGAGATGCCGGCATCTACGCCTTGGCGGCAGTCTCCGGGCTGGCCGACGTCGATGCGACGGTGATCTCGATGTCGCGCGCACAGGCAAACTGTGCTTTGAGCGTGGGAACCACCGTCGTGGCGATCGGGCTGACCACGCTGGTCAACATGGGCACGAAGGCCGGCATCGCCTGGACCACCGGTGGCGCCGCGGTGGGGCGGCCCGTGCTGCGCGGGTACGCGATCGGCATGGGGATCGGCGCGCTCGCCGCGTTTGCCGTCATGTTCCTGTGAGCATGGCCGCGCCGGGCGATACGGCGTCGGCGACTAGGAGTGAAGTGCAGCGTTCAACTGGTCGGCGAGCTCCGCCCAATCGGCGTCCTGCCCGATGAGGTCGCGCAGCAGCTGGCGTTGCGACTGCGTCCAGAACTCGGCGTCCTCGATGCGGGTGCCGCCGGGAAGTGGCCGGTGCGTCGATATGAATTGACGGATTCCGTCCTCGCTGGTGGGCAGTCCGAGTTGGGCAAACAACTCCGTGAAGCGGTGAAACGGCTTTTCCATGTCCTGAACCTCGTCGTCAGCGAATTGTCGTTCGTTTGCGTTCGCCAGAGGTCGCCGCGACTGCCGGTTTCAGAGACGATCCACTGGCGCCGTGGGACTGTGGTGGTGATCGGCGCGTCGCTGCCGGGTTTCGCGCTGGCGGCTGCCCCGAGGGCCGAAGTACAGGTGTTCAAGAGCCGCAGCTGCAGTTGTTGCGCGGTTTGGGTTGGGTACCTTCGCGAGGCCGGCTTCACTGTTGCGGCGCTGGACGTGCACAACGCGTCAGTCGAACGCCGGCGCCTGGGCATGCCCGACCGTTCTCATGTTTCATTGCCACATCCTCGAGCACGAGGACACTGGCATGATGGGGCAGTTCACCACGGTGTAGTTTGAGTCTCCACGCTCGGACGACAAGTCGGCGCCTCGTCAGTACAGGGTTCCCTCTCAGCGAGGTGGACGGGTCAGCGATCGTCGTGGGCGCGATGTAGTGACCGGGGGGGCCAACTATGATTCCGGCCGCATGCTCACGAACAAGAACGAGGTGCTGGCCGCTGCGCTGGACCAGACCAACACCTGGTTGGCCCAGACGCTCGGTAGGCCGGATCTTCAACTGCAGTTGATCAGCCAGCCGATCGCCAGAGCAGCCGCGATGCGGTTCGAGCGAGGCGGCGGGCCAAGGCGGAAGGTGCACTGGAACTGGGAAGAAATCTTCTTCTCGCGAGTGCGGCACCAGGACGCCTGGATGTACGCGATGGTGCGTGCGGGCCGCCCGCGCGCGATGTGCTACGGGCGCATCCAGGTCAAGGGCGGCCATGTGTCGCTTGAATACCTTGAGCGCACGCCTTACGCACGTGGAATCCGCGGCGTCACCGCGCCGACAGCTTTCCAGTTCGCCCGTGCAGTTGCCCTGCTGCTCGACCTCAGGGAAGTTCGACTCAATGAGCCGTTCCCGTGCCTTGTGCGGTATTACGAACGGGTGCTGGAGGGGGCCATTCGACACCCTGCGGTGGGTCCGGTAAAGTACCTGTCTGTGAAGGTTGCACTATGAAGCGCGTACGAGTTGCTCCCGGAAAGTTTGTCGTCGTCTCCCAGGGGATGGCGGACAAAGCCGCGCGTGTGTTTGCCTCAGGCGCGTTCACCCGGGATCAGGTCCGCGAAATGGCCGCGGCCGAGCCTAAGAGTGCGAGCGGAGTGTTCCTGGGCAAGTCCACGGCCAAGCGAGCGGGAGCCTTGTCGGGTAAGAACGGTACTCTTGTGCGCCAGAGCACCGGCCACGTTGTGGTGGCGGGCGCTGACAGAGCGCCGACCAAGCGCAAGGCTGCGTAGGGCTGTAGCTGCACCGTACGGAGCGCATCTGTTCGGCTATGCACGCCCCGAGTTGACATAAACATTAAAGTCGCTCATTCGGCCTGTTGGCCTGCTTGCGACTACTTGGGCAGCAACTGGGCGCCACTGACCTTGGCGGCGCCCTTGTCGAAGGTCCACAGCGGCTGCTCACCGGCCTGCGTGGCCAAAGCGACGTGCAGGCAGTCCGCGAAGTCGGCCGAGCCCTTGCGGAACAACTGCAGCGCAACCTCCAATGCGCGCTCGGACTCGAAAGTCAGCTCGGCGGCCGAGAAGAGGCTGGACAGTGTCATCAGCACTTCGTCCTTACCGAACTCGAAGCTGGACCGCAGCACCCACTCGAGCTCCAGCACAACGGTCACGGGCACGAACAGCGTCGCGCCTTCAGCGACGCAGCGGCTGATGAGGCGCTTGGCCGCAGCCAGCTGCGCCGCGTCGTCCTGGACGATGTAGCGCACCAGGACGTTGGTGTCGAGCGCAGGCATGCCGTTGCCGAAATCAGCGCCAGGGGTTCATGTCGTCGATGCCGACGTGCTTGCCCTTGGGGGCCTTGAGCATGCCGGCCATGTCGAGGATGGACTTGGTCTTGGCCCGGACGATGATGGTGCCGTCGGGCATGGCCGACCAGACCAGGCGCGTGCCCGGCTTGGCGTCCACGAGCGCCCGGATGTCGGCGGGCACGGTGGTCTGGCCCTTCGCGGTGATGGTTGACTCAGCCATGGCGCTTTCCTTACGTTGCGCACTATTGTAATGCGTCGTGCCGCGCTTGGTTGATGCCTCAACCGGCTGCGTGCGGTTGCACCTGCCGGGGCAATTGCGCATGATGCTTCCGCCGTCGAGTTCGACGGAACCGCTACACAGACTTGACTGCAACCTGAAGTACATGAGGAACAGCCACGTTAGCCAGGTCGAACCCTTGGGAATCGACCATCGGACAGCGGCACACCTGCGATGGATTGCCGCCGAGATTCAGGATGCGCTGGATGATCCGCGTCCAAGCCTCCCGCACGACGAGGTCATGGCGACCATGGACGCCGTGATCGACGCGGTCGAGTGCGAGGCCGTTGCTGCCTATCAACAGAGCAGCGCATGAGGACGGCGCCAAGACAATCTGATCCGGTGGCCGAGAGCAGCAAGACGCCATCGTTGGCGCGAGGCGGCTTGGCCGCTGCTGAGGTCCGCGGCGCGACAGCGCGTGCCCGATGGATCGAGGAAGGACTCGTGGTGCCCGGTTCGCAACTGGCACAGGCGTGGGGGATCCCCCAGGAGACCCTGGCGACCGCCACCGAAAGTGGCGAGGCGGTCAGCATCGCCATCGACGGCAGCGAGTACGTCCCCAAGGCGTTGCTGAGTCTGGATCGTTTGACCGCGGGCCAGATCTGCCGTGCGCTGCGGCAACTCCAAGACGCCGAGAAGCTGATGTTCTGGTTGCGCGACCACGGAGCCCTTTGTGGCAGAAGCGTCGCTGCGGCATTGGAGGCCGGAACGCCGACCGCCAGGGTGACCGCGCTGGCGGAGGCCTGGGCGCGCGAGCGCACAGACGCTGGGGTCCAGAACGGTGACGTGGTCGGGTGTCCTGATCGCCGCTCGTGACCGGGACGGGGGGCCCATTTCGGAGCCCAATGGTCGCTTGAGGTAGACCGGCGGACCACTTCGTCGAACGGCGCGAGTGCTGTCGCGTCGCGTGTCCTGCGGCCAGCTGCGGGCTCCATCGGGCCTGCGAGGGGTCAAGAAAAGCTGAAGACCGACAAGGGGTTACGTCGGGCCTGGCCCCGCATGACGCCGAATGCGGACGTCCAATGTCGAACGCCAACATCCAGCCGTGGCAGTCTCATAACCATCTTGCCCCCGCAACCAAGAATTCTCGAACAATAAGAACAACTTACGGATAGTTCAGCGCCGCCCCTCAGGGCGGCGTTTTGCTTTGTGGCCCGCCCATGGCCCATCTGTGGCCCAAGCGTGGCCCACGCTTACGCAAGCAACGTCCACTTTGACCCTTGGGCGTGTGGCCCAGGTTGTCCGACGGTGCCCAGCGGTGACCATTGGGATCAATCGGCACCAGACGCCGCGGTGGCCTCACCCAGGTCGCCCGCGATCAGGCGGAACTGCTCCAGCGCCGCCTCCAGGTCGTCCACGATCTCCTGCGCGATCAGATCCGGCGGCGGCAGGTTGTCGCTGTCGGCCAGGGATTCATCGCGCAGCCAGAAGATGTCCAGGCTTGCCTTGTCGCGCGCCAGCAGTTCGGCCTGATCGTAGGCGCGCCAGCGGCCTTCGGGTTGCTCCGCGCTCCAGGTGGGCGCGCGGTCGTGCCGGTTGGCCGGGTTGTACAGGCGCACGAACTCGTCCAGGTCCGCGCGCTTCAAGGGGTTGGTCTTCAGCGTGAAGTGCTTGTTGGTGCGCAAGTCGTAGATCCACAGCTTCTCGGTCCACGGTGTCTGGCTCGCCGGCTTCTTGTCGAAGAACAGCACATTGGCCTTCACGCCCTGGGCATAGAACAGGCCGGTGGGCAGGCGCAGCAGGGTGTGCAGGTCGCATTCGTGCAGCAGTTTGCGGCGGATGGTTTCGCCCGCGCCACCCTCGAACAGCACGTTGTCCGGCAGCACCACGGCCGCGCGGCCGTTCACCTTCAGCAGTGTCTTGATGTGCTGCACGAAGTTCAGCTGTTTGTTGCTGGTGGTGGCCCAGAAGTCGTCGCGCTCGACGATGTCCTTCTCGCTCGTTGCCCGACCGTCTTCACCCACGAACACCGTGCTGCTCTTCTTGCCGAAGGGCGGGTTGGCCAGCACCACGTCGTAGCGCTCGCCGGGGTCGGCGGCCAGCGCGTCCATCACCTTCACCGGCACGCTCTTCTCGCTGCCAATGCCGTGCAGCAGCAGGTTCATGGCGCACACGCGCGCGGTGGCCTGCACCAGTTCCATGCCGGTGAAGGCTTCTTCTTTCAGGAAGCGCTTCTGGTCGCGCGTGAGGTTGGGGTGCGCGGCCACGATGTGGTTGAAGGCGATGAACAGGAAGCCGCCGGTGCCACAGGCCGGGTCGCAGATGCGTTCACGCGGCTTGGGCCCGATGCAGTCCACCATGGCCTCGATCAGCGCGCGTGGGGTGAAGTACTGGCCGGCGCCGCTCTTGGTGTCCTGCGCGTTCTTCTCCAGCAGGCCTTCGTAGGCGTCGCCCTTCACGTCCACGCCCAGGGCCGTCCAGTTCTCGGCGTCGATCAGGTCCACCACCAGCCGGCGCAACTTGGCCGGGTCCTGGAACTTGTTCTGCGCCTTGCCGAAGATCAGGCCCAGCGTGCCCTTGTGCTGGCCCATGGCCTCCAGGCAATGGCGATAGTGGTCGAACAGTTCATCGCCGTCCTTGGCCAGTAGCGACGGCCATGAGTACGCGCCCGGCACGATGCTGGCCTGGTTGTAGGGCGGCTGCGCGCGCTCATCGGCCATCTTCAGGAACAGCAGGTAGGTCAGCTGCTCGACATAGTCGCCGTAGCTCATGCCGTCGTCGCGCAGCACGTTGCAGTAGTTCCAGAGCTTCTGGACCAGGGTGGAGGCGTTCATCGCGTGGTTGTTGTTCTTCTGGCCTGTCAGGCCGTCACGCCCAATAGGGCAGGTACTCGGCGAACTTGTTGCCGCTGCCGGCATCCTTGCGCTTGATGCGGCCGGCCTCGACCGCATCGCCGATCAGGTTGGTGATCTGGTTGCGGTGCTTTTCGTGCAGCTTGAAGCGCTGGCGCAGCGTGGTGTTGGTGAGGGTCTGGCTGGACACGTACTGCAGCACCGCATGCTGGTAGCAGGCCTCGATGCGCTCGGCGCCCGACATGTCGGTGAACTTGCGCGGCGCCCCCAGCGTCACCTTGAAGGCATTCTCCTGGGGCGCCAGGATCAGCGGCGGCAGGCCGAACAGCTCGATGGCCTGCACCACTTTCTGGAAGCCGGTGCCGCGCTCCTCGCAGATGCGAAAGCGTCGGAACGACGACGCCAGCTTCTCGTTGCGGGACTCAGGCGTGGTGCCAATCAGGCGGTCCGGCTTCTTGCCCGGCAGCAGCGAGCCGGGGTTGGTGAATTCGATGCGGTCGTCGTAGATCTCCACCATCGGCCCGGCGCCGGTGACGCCGAAGTCCTGGTGGATCAGCGCGTTGGCGATCAGCTCGCGCAGGGCAATCTCGGGGTACACCGACACCTCCACCCGCAGCGACTGCTGGATCACCTCGGAATGCGGCAGCACACGCTTCAGGTAGCCGATCAGCCCTTCGAATCCCACCGCGTAGCCGCGCTGGCCGGGCAGTTCGTCGATGGTTTCCACCTTGTTGGTGCCGCGGTAGCGGATCACGCGGATGCGTTTGCGCGCCAGCGTCGGGAAGTCGTCCAGCTTGCGCGCGCCGGCGATAGCGCCGAAGTGGGTGATGTACCAGCCCCGACCGTCAGGGATGGTGATGCCCTCGTCGCGCAGCCAGGCGGCCAGGCCGTCGGGGTCTTCGGGCAGGGGCCGCTGCAGCAAGGCGGCCAGGGCCTCCAGGTCCAGCAGGCGGCGCACATCGTCCAGCACCAGCAGCGGTGATGCGCGCAGTTCTTCCCAGCGCGGCGTGGCGCTGTTGAGCATCAGGCCGCCCACCTCCTGGCGCGAGGCCTTGCGCGTGGTGCCGCCGGAGCGCACCCAGGTCTCTTCGATCGACTTGCCGCGCCGGTGCACCGGCTTCACCGGCTGTTCGGGCACATGCACCAGCAAGATGGTGGCGCCCTCGTAGTCCACCGCGGCGTGGTCGATGGCGAGCGGCGGCTCCACCGCGTCGCGGCCCAGGTTGGCCAGGGTGTTGGTGATCTGCGCGATGTCGTCCTGCGTCAGGCCGCTGGTGGCCTGGCCGTTGTTGTCCACGCCAAAGGCCAGGGTGCCGCCGTTGGGGTGGTTGGCAAAGGCCATCAGGTGCTCGGCCAGCCGGTCGCGGTGGTCCGACAGCCGGGCCTTCCAGTCCAGCTCATTCGCCTCGTGCGGCACCGGGTGCAGGCTTTCAGCCAGGCTCTGCAGCGCCGCGGCAACCCAATGCTTGGTACTCATGTGATAGCAAGTGTTTGATTTTGTTGGAGTTTTCGACGGCTTCCGGTTTCGCGTGTGATAGCGCCCGGGCGCCCTGCCGTGCCTCCGCCCTGGCACCACGGCCGGCAGCCGGTGTGATGCCAAGTGCTTGATTTAATGGGCTTAATGCCGGCCTTCCGGATTGCGGTGTGATGGCCGGCAGCACCCATGATCGCCGAAGGGCAACGCGCCTTCATGCCGCCGCCCAGCCCACATCCCGCAGCAGAAACCCCAGGCCGTGCAGGCTGAGTTCAGCATCTTCCTCGGTGGGCAGGCGCAAGGCCTTGGCCTGCTGCTCGTTGGACTTGCCGCGCACATGCAGGCGGGCGATGGTCTGCCCGAGCCAAGCCGCGCAGTGCATGGGCTTGGCGTGCTGCTCCATGGCCTTGGCCAGCACGGCCAAGTCCTTGCCGGCCATGTCGGCGCGCCCTTGCGCCACCAGCCAGCCTGACAGCACCACGGTGGCCGCGTTGCGGCACTGGTCGATCACCGACACCGGCGTCTCCCGGAAAGCGGAATCCAGCACCCGTTCCAGCGCGGCCCGCACTTGGGGCCGGTGAGGTTCGGGCACCGCATCCCAGGCCACATCGGGCAGCACGCCGAACGCGCTCTTGGCCTTCAACATGACCACCACGTCGTCGTCCAAAGCAACCTCGGCCTGGATCACCCGCCACAACGTGGCGCCGCGCTCCTGGCCGATCAACAGAGACGCGCCCAGGGCGCCGCCGGGGCGGCTCAGCAAGGCCTGGCAGGGCATGTAGGTGAAGAGGTCTCGGGTGCGACCGCTGCCGGCCACCGACGTCACCGCGTTCTCGGTCAACGGGTGGCCCGCCGTGAGCACGCGGTTGGGTTGCGATGAACCATCGGGCTGGAACAGGCGCCCGCGCCTCACGCGCGACACCGGGTCGAAGCGCTCCTCGCGGAACACCCAGGCAAACGGGTCCGCGTTCAGCCCGCGTGCGGGTGCCCGGCTGTCGTCGGGGGCCTCGACCAGCTTGGCCTGGCTCAGCAACGGCGGCGGCCAGACGGCGAACTGCGGCGCGCTGGTGCCCTCATACACATGCCCGGTGTCGCGCTCGAAGCCGATGCGCATGCTCAGGCCTCCACGGCGAAGGCCTTGTCGAGCACGGCCTGGCGCAGCGACTGCGCGCGCTTCAGGTTGGCTTCGACCTGGGCTTCGACGCCGCGGGCGATGGACAGGCGGCGTTCGACCTCGGCGACGACGCGCTGCTGATCGGCCAGCGGCGGAACCACGGTGGGCCAGGACAGCATCCGCTCGGCGGTGAGATGGAGGATACCGACGCCCGGAGCAAGTCGCGCAAACTGACCCGACAGGCAGGTGTGCAGGAAGAAGTAGTAGGCAAACTCAGGCAGCAGACGTGACCTGTCCGCGCGAACGCGGATCAGCGTCTTCTGATAACACGCGCCAGGAATCTCATTGCGCCACAGTGCGGGCTTGCCGACCTCCTTGGCGCTGCCCGAAGCCTCCGACAACAGGATATCGCCATCCGCCAGCTGATAGCGCGCCGGATTGGGGAAGCCCATGGTCTTGATGTCTGTGATGTCGAGCCCAGACCAGGTGATGTTGGCCGCGCGGACGTAAGGCAGCTGCACGGCTGCTTCGGCATGAACCGGCGCCCGCTGCTGCCCCAGCTGGACCTCTGCCACATCCGAGAGTGGCACGGTCGTCCAAGGGGCACTGGGTTCGACCAGCCGGCCCTCGATTGCATCGCGAAGCATCGAAGCGCGATGTCTTGCGAGATTCGCTCTGGCTCGCTGGAGGTTGTTGACTGCTTTGTCGAGGCGCGAAAACTGAGTTTCGATCTCAGCAACGACACGATGTTGCTCGTCCTCTGGAACCAATGGGATCGGCAACTTCTTGGCGTTCGCGCCAGAGAGTTCTAGAAAGGTTGTACCGCTGGCAAGTTTTTCCGCAGTGCGCTTCGAACCCGTCAACCACCAGTAGACGTAGTCTGGGAGAACCTTGGGCGAGAGAACAAAGCTCTTGAAGCCCTGGTTCGTAGCCACGGGATTCGCAGCTATCGCCACGTATCCGATGGGCGCGCGCGACGTGAAGAGCACTGAACCCGCAGGTAACAAGCGAGCACTCGAAGTTTGAAGTCCCCGCTCCGTGATAGACCGCGCGCCCCGCGAAATTTGCTTGCCGGCGTAGCCGGACAAATCGGCCGGCGTGATCCAGGGAATGTTGCCCCCCTCGAAGTTCTCCGGCTCGCTGGTACGAGGTGTTCCACCGCCGACGACTTCGGCGATCTCGCCCATGGTCGTCCAGACAACATGGCGAGTCGTGGTTGTTTCGACTGCCCCGCTCACGCCACCAACTCCCGATTCATCTCTTCAATCACTTTCGGCAACTCCGCGCCAAACAACTGGTGCACTTTGCCCAGCCCACCCTGCTGGCTGAACGGCGCAAAGTCGAAGTCCTCCACCGTCACGCCCAAGTTGGCCGCCACATGGTCGCGGATCATCTCCAGCCAGCGCAGTTGCTCCGGCGTGAAGGCCTTGCCCGCTGACGCCTGCTGCGCCAGCCAGGCCTTGTAGTTGGCGGCCACGCGCTCGGGGTACGGCACCAGCTCGTTGTCCTGCTGCATCGCAAAGCGCACCAGACTCACCAGGTCGGTCAGGATGCGCTGGCGGCCGGCGCCTTTCACCTTGTTCTTGTCCAGCGCCGCATAGGCCTGCCACAGCGCGCCTTCGTCCAGCAGGTGCGGCGGCGCGTGCAGCGCGTCGGCCAGGGCCTTGATGTCCTCGAAGCTCAGCGGCGCGCGCACCGGCCGGCTGTACAAAATCTGCAGCGCGGTGATCTCGTCCTTGTGCTGGGCGATGAAGGCCTCGAAGCTCTGCACCAGACCTTGCGCGCGTTCACGCGCGGCTTCGTTGAAGCCGGCCTCGATCACGCGGTCCTGCGTCACGGTGTCGATCACCAGGTCCTTGTTGGCCTTCAGGCCCAGGATCAGCTGGCGCAGCGCCGGGTTGGCCAGTGGCATCACGGCCTGGCGCAGCGCGGCTTCCTGCTGTTGCGGGCTGGCGTCGTCATCGGGCCGCAGGGCCTGCACGATGCCGCCGGCCAGGGCTCGAAGGTCCAGCCCGCCGCTGGCCTGGCGCACCTGGTCGCGCTCGGCGTCGTCCAGTTGCGTGTCCAGCCGGGCCAGGCGGGCGGCTACGCTGCTGAGCACCTCGTCCTGCACATTGCCCAGGCTCACGGCCTGAAGCAGCGCATCCAGCGGCACGGTCTTGCGGCGGTCCATCGGGCGGCTGTCGGTCATGTCGTGCTCGCACACGCCCACGCAGTCGACGATGACGAAGTGGTCCTTGTGCACATGCTCGCCCGGGTTCACCAGGCGCAGGTCGTCGGTGGCGATGACGCGTACGCCGCGGCCCTTCATCTGCTCGAAGAAGCTGCGGCTCTTCACGCCGCGCATGAACACCACCACCTCCACCGGCTTGATGTCGGTGCCGGTGGCGATCATGTCCACCGTCACGGCCACGCGCGGGTAGTAGCTGGTGCGGAAGGCCTTGATCAGGTCTTCGGGCTTGGCGCCGGTGGTCTTGTAGGTGATCTTCTGGGCGAACTCGTTGCCGCGCCCGAACTCCTCGCGTAGGATCTCGACGATCTTCTCGGCGTGGTTGTCGTCCTTGGCGAACACCAGGGTCTTGGGCAACTCCTCGCGCTGCGGGAAGAGGTCGGTGCGCCAGCGGTCGCGCAGGGTCTGCACGATCTTGCGGATCTGGTCGGGCGTCTGCACCTTGCGGTCCAGTTCCTCGGCGGCGTAGTCGAAGTCGTCGTCAAGCTGCCAGGCGGCCTTTCGCCGGGTGGCGCGGTCCATCGTTTCCAGCCAGTAGCCGGCTTCCACCTGCGCGCCCTGCTCGCTCACCTCGGTGCGGATGCGGTAGATGTCGTAGTTGACGTTCACGCCGTCGGCCACCGCCTGCTCGTGGCCGTACTCCATCACCAGGTTCTGGTTGAAGAAGCCGAAGGTCTGGCGATTGGGCGTAGCGGTCAGGCCCACGAGGTGTGCGTCGAAGTACTCCAGCACCTGGCGCCACAGGTTGTAGATACTGCGGTGCGCTTCGTCGGTGACGATGAGGTCGAAGGTTTCGATCGGAAAGCGCGGGTTGTAGGCAATGGGCTCGGGGTCGCGGAACAGGCCCTCGACTTGCGCCATGCCGCGTTCGTCATCTTCTTCCGCCAGCTCACGCCCCTTGAGCATGCTGAACACGCGCTGGATGGTGCTGATGCACACCCGGGCCGTGGTGTCCAACTGGTTGCTGCTGAGGTGCTGGACGATGTATTCCTCGCCGAACTTGAAGTTGTTGTAGGGCGAGACGTAGGCGTCGAACTCCTTCTTGGTCTGGCGGCCCAGGTTGCCGCGGTCCACCAGGAACAGCACGCGCCGCACGCCGGCAAAGCGGATCAGACGGTAGATGAAGCTGATGGCGGTGAAGGTCTTGCCGCTGCCGGTGGCCATCTGGATCAGCGCACGGGGCTTGTTCAGCGCCAGGCTGGCTTCCAGGTTGCGGATCGCGGTGATCTGCGCGGGCCAGAGCTTGAAGTCGCCCCACTCGGTGACGAGTTCGGGCATGTGCTGCAGGCGCGCCAGCACGGTGGCGGGGCTGGCCTGGGCCGTATGGGCAGTAAGGGTCGCTGGTTCGCCCGTGAATGCTGCGGTGGCCAGGGGCAGCAGCTTCAGCCACTGCGCCAGCATCTCGGGCCGGTGGAACGCGAAGACGGATCGCGACCGGGGCGCTGGGTCCAGGCCGTTGGTGAAGTGGGTTTCCACGCCGGTGGATTCATACAGGAACGGCAGCGGCCGGGCCCAGGCCGGCAGCATGGCCGGCAGGCCCTGCGCATAGCGTTCGCTCTGTGGCTCCACGCCGCGCAGCGGGGTGCCTTCGCGTTTGGCCTCGATCACGCCGCAGGCCTTGCCATCCACGTACAGCAGGTAGTCGGCGAAGCCGTGGCCGGGGTTCAGCGGGAACTCGCGGATCGCCACGCCCAGGGCTGCATGCAGGTTGGCCTGCGCCATGCTCTGCACCGCCCAGCCGGCCTGGGTGAGCAGCAGGTCGATCTCCTGGCGGGCCGCGGCTTCCGGTTGGGGTGCCATGGGTGGGCGGGGCGGGGTCAGCGGCGACGTGCCTTGGCCGGTGCCGTGCGCCGCCCATCCACTTCGGTTTCCGACAGGTCCACGCCCAGGTAGTTCTCGAGCGCGAAGCGGACCACATCGGAGCGCGAGGGAATCGTGCCCAGCTTGGCGCTGAGCTCGATGCGCTTCTTGTCGATGGCCTGCTCCAGCGTGTCGCTGACGCGGACGTTGAGTTGTGCGCGGGTCATGGTGGGGTGTGCGGTGGCCTGCGCGGATTCTAGGCATTCCTTCCCGCATTGCTAGACAGCTTGACCGCTAGATTGAGCGACATACAATGAACACGTCTAGCAATATAGCGGACAGACAAGGAGTGACATGCCATCCGAACTGTTGACCACCGACGAGCTGTCGGCACGCATCAAGTACGACGTGCGCACTATCCGCGAGCGGCTGAAGGACAGCGTGCTGCTCGAAGGGGTGCACTACATCCGGCCTTTCGGCGGCCGAAAGATCCTGTTCATCTGGGACCGTATCGCCGAAGACATCGGCAAGCCCTCGGCGGCCGGTGGCGCTGCCGCCATCCCCATGGCCAATGGCGGGGTGCTCCATGGGTAGCGTGCGCGTGCTGGCCGGCAAGGGCACCCTGTTCCTGGACTTTCGCTACCAGGGCGAGCGCTGCCGCGAGTACACGGCGCTGACCGACACGGCGACTCATCGCAAGCGTCTTGAGAAGGCCCTGCGTGCGATCGAGGAGGAAATCGCCGCCGGCACCTTTGACTACGAGAAGCGCTTTCCGGGCAGCAAGCGGGGCATCAAGCCCATCGCAGCGGTGGCACAAGTTGCGGTCGGCGGCGCACCCCAGGGGCAGGCGGCCACGTCGGCGCCCCTGACGGAAGCTGTCCCGACCCCCGCCTTCCGCACCTTCGCCGACGACTGGCTCACCAACCACGCCGTCGAATGGCGCCGCTCGCATGTGCGCGTGCTGCGCTCCACCATCGATGGCCACCTGGTGCCGCACTTCGGCGACAAGCCCGTCGGCCAGATTGGCAAGGCCGACATCCTGGCCTTTCGCAACAAGCTGGCCGAGGTGCCGGGTCGCGCGGCCAAAGGCCTGTCGGCCAAGCGCATCAACGGCATCCTGGCGCCGCTGCGGCAGATGCTGGCCGAGGCGGCAGAGCTGTACGGTTTCACGTCGCCGGCGGTCAACATCAAGCCGCTGCGGGTGCGCAAGACCGATGTGCAGCCCTTCACCTTGGCCGAGGTGCAGACGATCGTCAACCGTGTGCGCGCCGACTACCGCAGCTACTTCATCACCCGCTTCTTCACCGGCATGCGCACGGGCGAAGTGCACGGCCTGAAGTGGAAGTACGTGGACTTCGAGCGCCGGCTGATCCTGGTGCGCGAGACCGTCCCCGCAACCACTTTCGAAAGCAAGACGCCCGCCTCCAGCGGGCGTCTTGCTTTGTGGCGACAACTCAATCCGCTGTCACCTTCGCGTCGCGGATCACCTGCCCCCACTTGGCGGTCTCGGCGGCGATGAAGCTCTCGAACTCCTCGGGCGTGCTGCCGACCGGGACCGTGCCCATACCGTCGAGCCGCCCCTTCACGTCATCCAGCTTGACGATGCGTGCGACTTCGTCGGCGACTCGCCTGACCACGTCCTTCGGCGTGCCGGCCGGCGCCAGGAGCCCCGCCCAGGTGCTGCCGGTGAAGCCGGCCAGGCCCTGCTCGATGAAGGTCGGCAGCTCGGGCAGCGCCGGCAGGCGCTTGTCGCTGGCGACGCCGATGAGTCGCACCTTGCCGGTCTTGCCCGGGTTGATCAGGCCCTGCGCCGCGTCGAGGAAGAGCTGGATCTGCCCGCCCATCAGGTCCGTCAGCGCCGCGGCGGCGCCGCGGTAGGGGATGTGGACCATGTAGGTCTTGGTCAGCGCCTTCAGGTACTCGGTGCTCAGGTGCGCGGCCGAGCCGTTGCCGCTGGAGCCGAAGCTGACCTTGCCCGGATGGCGGCGCGCGTAGTCGACCAGTTCGGTCGCGGTCCTGAACGGCGCGTCGTTGTTCACCGCCGCCACCAGCGGCGATAGCCCGATCAGCGACACCGCCGCCAGGTCCTTGCGCGGGTCGTAGGGCAGCTTGGCGTAGAGCGTGGTGTTGGCAGCGTAGGCGGCGATCACCACGCCCATCGTGTAGCCGTCAGGCGGCGACTTGGCGAGCGCGTCCACGCCGATGATGCTGTTGGCGCCCGGCTTGTTGTCGATCGTGACCGCCTGGCCCAGGCGCTCCTGGAGCTTCTGCGCGACCAGGCGCGCCGTCACGTCGGTGAAGCCGCCCGGCGGGTAGGGCACGACGATGCGGATCGGCTTGGCCGGCCAGGCCTGGGCGCGCACCGCCGGTGCGCCGAGCGCGGCGACGGCGAGCAGGCTCGCATTGAAACGGCGGCGCGTGGTCGTGTGCTGCGGCATGCGGCTCTCCTCGGGCAGGCGGTGCCTGATCCTCGGGGCCGCCTCGCCGCCGCGCATCGTGGCGATCCCGCAGTCGGCGTCGCATCGGCGACACCGCCGGGGCTTCAGCGCAGCAGGGCATGGAGGTCGCGCAGTTCGCGCTTGAGCACCTTGCCGATCGCACTGCGCGGCAACTCGTCGACGAGGTGCAGGGCCGCGAGGCGCTGGGTCTTGCCCACCTGGGCGTTGGCCCAGGCCAGCAGGGCCTGCGGATCGGCCTTGCCGCGATCGCGCGGCACGACGAAGGCGACCGGCGTCTCGCCCCATAGCTCGGACGGCACGCCGACCACGGCGGCGTCGGCCACCGCGTCGTGCCGGCGCAGCACCGCCTCGAGGTCGCTGGGGTAGATGTTGAAGCCGCCCGAGATGATCATGTCCTTCTTGCGGTCGAACAGGGTCAGGAAGCCTTCGGCGTCGAAGCGGCCGACGTCGCCGGTGCGGATGAAGCGCTTGCCCGCGGGGTCGAACCACTCGGCCTCTCGCGTCTTGGCGGGCTGGCGGTGGTAGCCGCTCATCATCCCGGCCGAGTGGCCGACCACCTCGCCGGCCTCGCCGCGCGCGACCTCGCGGCCGGCCTCGTCGATCAGCCGGATGTCGTGGCCCTCGGCGGGCCGGCCCACGGTGTGCAGCTTGTCCGGGTGCAGATGAGCTTCGAGGATGCAGGTGCCACCGCCTTCGGTCATGCCGTAGAACTCGACCAGGCCGCCCGGCCAGCGCTGCAGCACGTCGGCCTTGAGCGCTGCGGAGAAGGGTGCGCTGGTGCAGAACTTCATGCGGAAGCTGCGCAGGTCGTGGGCGTCGAAGTCGGGCCGCGCCATCAGCCGCTGGTACTGCACCGGCACCAGCATCGTGTGGGTGATCCGCTCGCGCTGCGCCAGCTGCAGGTAGCCGGCGGCATCGAACTTCGGCATCAGCACCACCGTGCCGCCGAAGGCCAGCGTCGGAAAGAACACCACCAGCGTGGTGTTCGAGTAGAGCGGCGTGGCCAGCAGGGTCACGGTGTCCGCGCCATAGCCGTACTTCGCGCCGCGCTGCACGTGGGCCCAGCGCATGCCGTGCGGCTGGACGATGCCCTTGGGCTCGCCGGTCGTGCCCGACGAATAGATGATGTTGAAGGCCCAGTCACGCTGCACGCGCACGGCCGCCGGTCGGGCGCCGGCCGGCAGCAGCCAGTCCTGCAGCGCGGGCGGGCCGGGCGAGGCGTCGAGCGCGATGCAGGGCCGGCCCACCGCGGCGGCGACGGCTTCTGCGGCGCCGGCATCGACGAAGAGGCGCTGCGCATCAGCGTCTGCCAGCATGCGCTCGAGGCTGGCGACGGTCGAGCCCGGCGCGAGCGGGGCCACCACGACGCCGGCACGCAGCGCGCCCAGGAAGACCGCCGCGTACTCCAGCGAGGCGGCCGCACAGATCGCGACCGCGTCTCCGGGCCGCAGGCCGTCGCGCTGCAGGCTGGCCGCGACGCGGTCCATCATCGCGTCAAGCTGGCCGTAGTCGACCGCGCGCGCGCCTTCGACCAGGGCCCGGCGCCTCGGCGCGCGGCGCGCATGCTCGCCGATCAGCCTGGCGACGGTGCCGAAGTCTCGTTGCAGCAGGTCGTGCATCGGGGTGATCTCCTTCAGGGCCATCCGGCCCGTTCGCTCTCGTGCCAGTGGCCGATGGCCCAGCGCGACAGTGCCGAGCAGGCCACGAAGATCGCGACACCCAGCAGCGACACCAGCAGCAGCGCCGCGAACATCAGCGGGATCTCGGTGCGAAAGCTCGCCTCCAGGATGCGCGAGGCCAGCCCGGTCTCGCGACCGGCGGTGCCGGCGGTGAATTCGGCCACCACCGCGCCGATCAGGCTCAGGCCGCCGGCGATCTTCAGGCCCGCCAGGAAGTAGGGCAATGCGCTCGGCGCCAGCAGCCAGCGCAGCCGCTGCCAGCGCGACGCGCGGTACAGCGTGAACAGGTCGCGCAGGTTCACATCGGTGCTGCGCAGGCCGGTCACCGTGTTGGCCAGCACCGGGAAGAAGGCCACGATCCACGCGCACAGCAGCAGCGCCGCGGTGGTGTTGTCGACATAGATCAGGATCAGCGGCGCGATCGCGATCAGCGGCGTCACCTGCAGCACCACCGCGACCGGGAACAGCGCCAGCTCCACCCAGCGCGAGAACGCGAAGGCCATCGCCAGCAGCACGCCGCCGACCACCGCCGCGGCCAGGGCCAGCAGCGTCAGTCGCAGCGTGAACCACAGCGACGGCGCCAGCGAGTCCCAGCGCTCGAACAGTGTCGAGAGCACGAGCGACGGCGACGGCAGGATGTAGTGCGGGATCTGCTTGACCCGCACCAGCAGCTCCCAGCCCAGCAGCAGCGTGCCGACCAGCGCCAGCGGCAGCACGATGCGCCACAGCGGCGAGCGTGGCTCAGGCATGGTCGGGCGCGCCGGCCGTGGCGTCGCGCAGCGCCCGCGAGATCGCCACGCGATGGGCGTCGTAGCGCGCCGACAGCCGGTAGGCCTCGCCGCGCGGCCGGGGCTCGTCGATGCGCCACTCGGCCGCGATGCGGCCCGGCCGCGGGGTCATGACCAGCACGCGGTCGGCCAGGTAGGTCGACTCGTGCACGCTGTGCGTGACGAACACCACCGCGAAGCCCTGCTCGGCCTGGATCGCCAGCAGGTCCTCGCCGAGCTGCTGGCGCGTCAGCTCGTCGAGGGCGGCGAAGGGCTCGTCCATCAGCAGCAGGCCCGGCTGCGTGACCAGCGCGCGGGCGATCGACACGCGCATCTTCATGCCGCCCGACAGCTCGCGCGGGTAGGCGCGGGCGAACGAGGACAGGCCCACGCGGTCCAGCATGGCGTCGACCAGGGGGGCGGCCTCGGCGCGCGCACGGCCCTGCAGTCGCAGCGGCAGGAAGACGTTGTCGGCCACCGTGGCCCAGGGCATCAGCGTCGGCTCCTGGAACACGAAGCCCAGCGTCGGCACGGCGGTGGTCCAGCGCAGCGTGCCGGCGTCGGGCCGGTCCAGCCCGGCGATCAAACGCAGCGCGGTGCTCTTGCCGCATCCCGACGGGCCGAGCAGCGCGACGAACTCGCGCGCACCGACCGCCAGCGTCAGCCTGGCGAGCGCCTGCGTGCCGCCGGGGTAGTGCTTGTCGATTGCCTCGAGGCGCAGCATCGGATCGGTGTCCATCGGACACCGATTGTCGCCAAGCGAGCCGTCGCGGCTCAGGGCCGCTGCGACACGCCGCAGACGCCCGGGCCGATGCCGGCCAGCGGCATCGCCGAACCGTCCTTCTTCTGCACCAGCTCGACGCCGTAGCGCACGGCCACCACCTCGGCCAGGATCGCGACGGCGATCTCGGCCGGCGTGCGCGCCCCCAGGTGCAGGCCGATCGGGCCGTGCAGGCGGTCGATCTCGGCCGGGCTCAGGTCGAACAGCGCCAGTCGCTCCTTGCGCCTGGCGGTGTTGCCGCGCGAGCCCAGCGCGCCGACGTAGAAGGCCGGCGACTTGAGGCCTTCGAGCAGCGCCATGTCGTCGAGCTTCGGGTCGTGGGTCAGCGCGACCAGTGCGCTGTGCGGGTCGAGCTGGAGCTCGGCCACCAGATCGTCGGGCATGGCCTTGCTGAAGCTCGTGCCCGGCAGATCCCAGCTCAGGTGGTACTCCTCGCGCGGATCGCAGCACACCACCTCGAAGTCCAGCGCCAGCGCCATCTGCGCCAGCACCTTGGACAACTGGCCGGCCCCGATGATCACCAGCCGCCAGCGCGGGCCGTAGAGCGCGCGCAGCGTCTGCCCGTCGAACGAGAACTCCTCGCCGCGCGAGGCCGGTTCGAGCGTGACGCGGCCGGTGTCCAGCCGCAGGCGGCGGGCCACCAGTTCGTGGCGCGCCGTGCGCTCCAGGATGCCGTCGATCCAGTCCAGCGTCTGCAGCGGCTCCTGCACCAGGCGCAGGTTGCCGCCACAGGGCAGGCCGAAGCGCGCGGCCTCCTCCTTGCTGACGCCGTAGGTCACCAGCGAGGGCTTGCCGACGCGCTCGCCCTCGCGCACGCGCGCGATCAGGTCGTCCTCGACGCAGCCGCCCGAGACCGAGCCGACGACCACGCCGTCGTCGCGCAGGGCCAGCAGTGCACCGGGCGGGCGCGGCGCCGAGCCCCAGGTCTCGATGACCGTGACCAGCCAGACCCGTCGGCCGGATGCGAACCAGGCGCGCGCTTCGGTGAGTACCTGCAGGTCGAGACTGTCCATGCGGCGGGCTCCGTGCTTTCGTTCAGCGGGTGGCGAAGTAGACGACCGCCAGCGCCACGACAGCGCCGATGATCCACCACAAGCCCTTGCCACCGCCGGCAGCAGGGGCAGGTGCCGGCGCTGCGGCCGTGTCGGGTCCGCCGGCCGGCGCGAGCTGCTGCACGAAGGCCGAGAAGAAGTCCTCGGTGATCTTGCCGGCCGCCGCGTCGATCAGCCGCGAGCCGATCTGCGCCAGCTTGCCGCCGACCTGGGCCTTGGCGGTGTAGCTGAGCTTCGTGCCGCTGCCTTCGGGCGCGAGCGTGACCGCGGCCGAGCCCTTGCCGTGCCCGGCGACGCCGCCCTGGCCGTCGAAGTGGATGGTGTAGGAGGTGGGCGCCTGCACGTCGCTGAGCTTGAGCTTGGCCTTGAAGCGCGCGCTGACCGGGCCGACCTTGACCGCGACCGCCGCGTCGAACTGGTCCTCGCCGACGCGCTCCAGCGACTCGCAGCCGGCGATGCAGGCCTTCAGGATCTCGGGGTCGTTGAGCGCGGCCCAGGTGCGGTCCACCGGGGCGGGGATGAGGCGTTCGCCTTGCAGTTCCATGATGTCGTCGTCGGGGTCAGTGAAGGAAATCGGAGGTGGCCGGTGCGCGCCGTGGCAGCGCGCCGAGCGCACGGCCCAGGTCGGCCAGGCTGGCCAGGTTGTGCACCGGCAGGTGGCGGTCGACGTGCGGCAGCAGCGCGCGCACGCCCTGCGCCCGGGGCTCGAAGCCATCGTAGCGCAGCAGGGGATTGAGCCAGACCAGCTGGTGGGCGTGGCGGCGCAGCGCCGCGGCGGAATTGGCCAGCTGGCCGCCGTCGTCGCGGTCCAGGCCGTCGCTGACCAGCAGCACCGCGGCGTTGCCGCCCAGCAGGCGACGCGCCCAGCGCTGGTTGAACTCGGCCAGGCTCGAGGCGATGCGGGTGCCGCCGCGCCAGTCCTGCACCAAGGCGTCCGCCTGCTCCATCGCGAGGTCGGGATCGCGGTGGCGCAGGCAGCGCGTGATGTTGGTGAGGCGGGTGCCGAAGGTCAGGGTGTGCACGTGCGGGTGGCGGCGCGCCAGGCCGTGCACGAAGTGCAGGAACAGGCGCGAGTAGCG
>Ga0268299_1002405_pt1 | contig 22544 bp, 23 predicted proteins | sample NOBtaG_FD_193484 | JGI IMG/M metagenome (GOLD analysis project Ga0268299, IMG submission 193484) | Activated sludge microbial communities from bioreactor in Nijmegen, Gelderland, Netherland - NOB reactor | ecosystem: Engineered > Bioreactor > Aerobic > Activated sludge | place: Netherlands... | reverse complement strand
CGCAGCAGGCCGATGGTCTCGTTGACGAACCAGTGCTCGCGGTGCGCCAGCAGGCTCGCATCGGCGGCCAGCACGGCCTGGGCATCGCCGGTCGTGCGGAGCAGCCAGGTGCCGATGTCAAGCTCGTTGGTGCGCAGGTGCAGGATGGCGTCGTCGAGTTCGCGCGCGAACTGCAGCGGCCACCAGCCGGCGCCGGCGGCGACGATCGCGGCGATGTCCTGCGGCGGCGGCGCCGCGGGTGCCTTGGCGACGATCGTCGCGGTGCGCTTGCTGCGGTCGATCTGCACGTCGACGGTCGCGTAGTGCACGCCGGCGGCGTCGAGCGTGCGTTCGATCGGCGTCAGCGCGACGCCTTTCGCGCCCTGCCCAGGCCCGGGTCGCTGGCTCTGCGCGGCCAGCGAGAGCGCACGGTCCTTCACCGCCTGCGCGAACGCAGCCGGCTTGGCGATGGCGTCGACCAGTTTCCAGTCCACCGCCTTCTGCCCGCGCACACCCTCGACGCTGGTGCAGAAGATGTCGGCCAGGTCGTGGCGCACCTTGCGCTTGTCGGTCACGCGGGTCAGGCCGCCGGTGCCGGGCAGCACGCCGAGCAGCGGCACCTCGGGCAGCGAGACGGCCGAGGAGCGGTCGTCGACCAGCAGGATCTCGTCGCAGGCGAGTGCCACCTCGTAGCCACCGCCGGCGCAGGCGCCGTTGACCGCGGCCAGGAACTTCAGGCTGCCGTTGCGCGAGGAGTCCTCGAGCCCGTTGCGCGTCTCGTTCGTGAACTTGCAGAAGTTCACCTTCCACGCATGGCTCGACAGGCCCAGCATGAAGATGTTGGCGCCCGAGCAGAAGATGCGGTCGCGCCCGCCGGTCAGCACGACGGTCTGCACCTCGGGATGCTCGAAACGCAGGCGGTTCACCGCGTCGTGCAGTTCGACATCGACGCCGAGGTCGTAGCTGTTGAGCTTGAGCTTGTAGCCGGGCCGGATGCCGCCGTCTTCGGCGACGGCCATCGACAGCGTCGCGATCGCGCCGTCGACCGCCAGCTTCCAGTGCTTGTAGCGCCCGGGCTCGATGCGGTAGTCGACGATAGGCGGCGCGGCGACAGCGGCCTGCTCGGCGGGGTGCATGGCGGTCATGAGAGCTCCTCGGCGGGTTGGACCAGGAAGCATGCATCATCATGCATTGCTTCTGAGTTTCTGCAGCATAGTGCATTTTTTAGTAGAGAGCAAGGCGATCGTTGCGCGCTCCCTTGCGGCAGGCATGCTCAGCGATGATGCACTATATTGCCTCTCATCGCAGCCCACGCAGAGAACCTCGATGACGCCCGAACGCTTCGAATCGCTGATTGCCGACTTCACCGCCTCCCTCGCCGACCGACCACTCGACGCAGCGCTGGCGGCCGAGCTGAACCGCGACCATGGCCCGGGCAGCAGCACCTACGCAAGCCTCTTCGAGGCCTGCCGTGGCGGCGTCGCCGCCGGCTGGATGTGCGCACGCGAAGCCGGCGGCATCCGCTACGGTCGCGTGATCAAGCCGACGCCGGCGACGCACGGCTATTCGGTCGACGTCGTCGACATGGACGACTGCGTCGGCCCGCACCATGTCCACCCGAACGGCGAGATCGACCTGGTGATGCCGCTCGAAAGCGATGCGCGTTTCGACGGCGCGCCGGCCGGATGGGTGGTCTACGGTCCCGGCAGCGCCCACAAGCCCACCGTCACCGGCGGTCGTGCGCTGGTGCTCTACCTGCTGCCTCAGGGTGCGATCGAGTTCAGCAGGACCTGAGGACGAGCGGCGAGGCGCGGCCGTCAAGGAGGCCGTCAAAGAAAAAGGCCCCGCACCTGTGGGTGCGAGGCCTTTCGTTCTGGTGGGCCCTGAGTGACTCGAACACTCGACCTACGGATTAAGAGTCCGCTGCTCTACCAACTGAGCTAAGAGCCCGGGAATTCGTGCCCGGTGGTGGGTTGTGCAGGATTCGAACCTGCGACCAACGGATTAAAAGTCCGCTGCTCTACCGACTGAGCTAACAACCCGCCGTAGAGCCATTCATTATAAGCAGAACCGACCTCGCGGCTCAAGCTCACCCACCGCCGGCGACGAGGATCTCGATGGCCTCACCGGCCGCGACCAGGCCGAAGGTGGCCGTCACGCTGACGGTCGATCCGTAGCCATGGCAGTTGAGGCTGCCGTCCACATCGCACGCGCCGTCGGGCTCGCGAACCGGTTCTCTCGAGAACACGCAGCGCACGCCGATCGACCCCTTGCGAGCGGCACCGTGCTGCTGCCGCAGTCGCTGGCGCAGGGCCGCCAGCAGCGGGTCGTGCGTCGCGTTCGCCAGATCGTCGACCTCCACGGCCTGCGCCTTGCGTTTGCCGCCGGCCGCGCCCACCGTCACCAGCGCCACGCCTTGCGCGAGGGCCCACGCAGCCAGCACCGCCTTGGCACGCACCTGGTCGCAGGCGTCGATCAGTACGTCCACCGTCGTCGGCAAGAGGCCGGGCCAGGTCCCGGCCCCGGCGAACTCCTCGACCGCATGGACCTCGCAGCCCGGATGGATCTGTGCGATCCGCTCGCGCAGCGCCTGCACCTTGGCCTGCCCGAGCGTGGCGTCGAGCGCCTGCACCTGGCGGTTGATGTTGGACTCGCCGACGTGGTCGAGGTCGATCAGCACCAGCGCCGCAACGCCGCTGCGCGCCAGCGCCTCCGCCGCCCAAGAGCCGACGCCCCCGACGCCGACCACCGCGACGCGCGCTGCCCGCAGCCGCGCGTAGCCGGCATCGCCGTAGAGCCGCCGGAGTCCGCCGAAGCGGCGCTCGAGATCGGCACCGACCGGGGTCAGCGCCTGCGGCGCAGCCGCTTCCACCGGGCGGTCCTTACTTCAGCGACGCGATGCGCTCGCGGCCCGCCTGCGCGGCTTCGCTCTTCGGATAGGTCTTCAGCAGTTCGTCGAGCGTCCTGCGCGCGGCCTTCGCGTCCTTCAGCTCGATCTGGCAGTTGGCGATCGACAGCAGCGCCTCGGGGGCCCGCGGGTGGTCGGGTGAGCTGTTCACGAGGGCGCGGAAGGCCGGGATCGCCTCCTTGTAGTCGCGCTTGCCGTAGTAGGCATTGGCCAACCAGTACTGCGCCGCGCTGGCGTAGCCGCTGGTCGGATAACGCCGCTGGAAGGCCGACAGCGCGTTCACGGCCGGCGCGAACTCGCCCTGCCGCAGCAGACCGACGGCATCGCCGTACAGCCGTGTCTCCTCGGGATCGGCCAGGAACTCCTTGCCATCCAGCGTGACCTTCTGCGGCTCCATCTTGCGCAGCCGCTCGTCGACGCCCTGCTGCACGTCCTTCTGCTTGCGCTGCAGCTCGGCCACGTCGCGCTGCAGCTGCTCGTCGGTGCCGCGCAGGCGGGCCAGGTCGCCGCGCAACTGCTCGATCGTCGCGTTGAGTTCGAGGAGGCTGCGCTTGAGCTGGTCGACCTGCGCGCTCAGCTCGTCCTGGCGGGCCTTGGCCGCCTGGTCGCTCTGCTCGACCCGCGCCCGAACGTCGAGGATGGCGCGACGCGCCTCGTCGTCGTCGAACAGGCCCGCTTGCGCAGCGCCCGCACCCACCAGCGCGAGCCCAGCCAGCGCGACGCGCACCCAAGCCAGGCAGCCCCCTCGAGGGAGAGCGGCGAAGCCGCAACGGGGGTGGTCCATGTCCTATCGATCGCGCAGTTCGGCGCGGCGGTTCTTGGCCCACGCGGCCTCGTCGCTGCCGGTGGCGGCCGGACGCTCCTTGCCGTAGCTGACCGACTCGACCTGGCCGTCCTGGACGCCCAGCAAGGTCAGCGAGCGGGCCACCGCCTCGGCACGCTTCTGGCCGAGGGCGAGGTTGTACTCGCGGCCGCCGCGCTCGTCGGTGTGGCCTTCGATCACGACACGCTTCTTGCGATCGGCGCCGAGTGCCTTGGAGTAGCCGTCGATGATCGGACGGTATTCGTCCTTGACGACGTAGCTGTCGAAGTCGAAGTACACGACCTTGGCGAGGCCCGCCGTCGCGTCCTTCGACAGGTCGACGCTCGCGACCTGCGACTGGCTCGTGCCGCTGCTGGCGCCGCCGGCACCTGCACCGCCCACCGGGGTGGCGGTGCGGCTCTCGACCGCCGGCTCGTCGAGCTTGACCGGCGAGCTGCAGGCGGCCAGGACCAGGGCGGCCAGCAAGGCCAGGGCCGGGGTGGAGCGATTGATCTTCGTCTTCATGGGCTTCCTCTCTAGCTTGGTTTCACGCAAATGCAAACACGCCCTGCGGGCGGATCCTCAACGACCGTAAGGCCCCCAGACCGGCTCGCGGACGTCGGCCTGGGTCGACACGAGGCGGGCCTTGATGCGCCCGTCCAGCGTCGTCGTCATCAGCACGTCGCGGCCCCCGTCACGGGTCGCGTAGATGATGAGCCGGCTGTTGGGCGCGAAGCTCGGGCTCTCGTCGTCCTTGGTGTCGCTGACGGAACGCACGGTTCCGCTGGCCAGGTCCATGACCTGCAGGCGGAACGCGCCGCCGTCGCGGGTGATGAAGGCCATGCTGCGCCCGTCGGGGCTGAGCGCCGGGCTGATGTTGTAGCTGCCGTTGAAGGTGACCCGCTCGGGGCTGCCGCCGGCGGCAGGCATGCGGTAGACCTGCGGACTGCCGCCCCGGTCGCTGACGAAGTAGATCTGCTTGCCGTCGGGCGACCACGCCGCCTCGGTGTCGATGGCGCCGCCGCTGTTGGTGAGTCGTCGCACGTCCTCGCCGCTGCGGTTCATCAGGTAGAGCTGCGAGCCGCCGTCGCGGCTGAGCGTCAGCGCGAGTTGCCGCCCATCGGGCGACCAGGCCGGCGCGCTGTTGGACCCGCGGAAGCTGGCCACCGTACGGCGACGCCCCGACCCGACGTCCTGCACGTAGACCACGGCCTTGCGGCTCTCGAAGGAGACATAGGCCAGCTCGCGGCCGTCGGGCGACCAGGCCGGCGAGATGATCGGCTCGGGGCTGGCCAGCGCCGTCTGGCCGTTCTCGCCGTCGGCGTCGGTCACCCACAGCGTGTGGCGGCCGGCCGCCTTGGTGACGTAGGCGATGCGCGTCGAGAACACGCCCTTCTCGCCGGTGAGCTTCTCGTAGACGGCGTCGGCGATCTGGTGCGCGGCGAGCCGCAGGTCCGCCGCCGGTACCGCATAGCCCTGCCCGCCCAGGTCGCTGCCCTTGACGACGTCCCAGAGCCGGTAACGCACGTCGTGACGCCCGTCGGCCAGCCGCGCCACCGAGCCGGCCACCAGCGCATCGACGCCGCGGCCGCGCCAGTCGCTCATGCCCGGACGCGAGCCTTCGTCGAGCGCCACGCCGGCGGTGTCGAGATTGCGGAACAGGCCGCTGCGCTCGAGGTCGGCGCGGATGATCGCGCCCACCGGCTGCGGCGCCTTGTCTTCCTCGCGGAACCTGGCGATGGCGATCGGCACTTGCGTCGCGCCGACGCCGGAGATCTCGACGCGGAACTGCGCCATCGCCGCCGGCACCGCGACCGCCAGCGGCAGGCCGATCAGGCCGCGGCGCAGTGCGTCGGGCCCGGAAGCGTCAGGGGGGCGAAGTCTCATGGAGTGCGGGGGGCGGCTGTATCGATCGCCGGGCGATCGAGCAGCCACATCTTCAGGTAGCGGTAGTAGGTGCCTTCGGCGATGCTGAAGGCGACCACGAAGCCCATGCGTCCGTCCAGGAAGCCGCGCTTGAACAGGTAGGAGCGCAGGAAGGCCCAGACGCCGTGCGCCACGGCCTTGCCGAAGCCGCCCGAATGGCCCGCGCGGTGGCGGTCGAGCGCGCGGCCGCTGGAATAGCGGTTCATCTTGTCGAGGCAGGACTCGAGGCTGGGCATGCTGTCGTGTAGGAGGTGGCCGCTCAAGGCCCCGGTCGGACCTTCGGTGACGACATGCTCGTGCACCAGGTCGCTGGTGAAGCGTGCATGGTCGCGGCGGAACAAGCGCACCACCAAATCAGGATACCAGTCGCCATGGCGCATCCAGGTGCCGCAGAAGGAAGAAAGTCGTGACACGGTGTAGGCGGCCGGGCCACCCTCCCGCCCCATTGCGACCCGGATCTGCGCGGCGAGTTCCGGCGTGACCCGCTCGTCGGCGTCGATGCTGAAGACCCAGTCGCCGCCGGCCGCGTCGAGGGCCCGGTTCTTCTGCGGACCGAAGCCCGGCCAGTCGGGGAAGCTCAGCACGCGGGCACCGCGTGCCGCGGCGATCTCGCGCGTGGCGTCGCTGCTGCCCGAGTCCACCACCACCCACTCGTCGGCAAAGGCCACCGACGCGAGACAGGCGTCGATGTTGTGCGCCTCGTTGCGCGTGATGACGATGACCGAGAGCGACATGCGGGGGCGGGTTCTCCGGCGCGCATTGTAGGCAGCGCCCCGCATAATCCGCGGCGGCCCGCCCCGGCGGGCGCTTCTGCTACCGCATGTCGACCGAAGCCCCCTCCCCCGATAACGGCAACCTCGCCCGCCTGCGCGAGCTTCTGCCCTACTTCTCCGGTACGCACTGGGCCTTCGTGGCCGCAGCCGTCGGCGCGGCCATTGCCGCCGGCACCGAGACGGCCCTCGCCTGGATGATGAAGCCGCTGGTGGACGGCGGCTTCGCACCCGACGGCTTTCCGTTGTGGGCCGTGCCGGTCGCGATCATCGGGCTGTTCCTCGTTCGGGGAACCGCCGGCTTCGTCGTCAACTACGCGCTGGCCTGGGCCGCGAACCAGGGCACCGTCCGCATGCGGTCGGCCATGTTCGCCCGGTTGCTCGGCTCGCGCGCCGAGGTGATGGCGCAACAGACCGCCAGCAGCCTCATCAACACCGTGGTCTACGAGTTGCAGACCGGCGCCACCCTGCTGGTGGGCGCCGTGCAGACCCTGCTGAAGGACAGCCTGACCGTCGCCGCGCTGCTGGCCTACCTGCTGTGGGTCAACTGGCGCCTCACGCTCTTCATCGCCTTGCTGTTCCCGGCCGTGGCCTATGTGATGCGCGTGTTCGGCCGCCGCATGCACACGGTGACCATCGCCGGGCAGAAGGCCACCGACGAACTGGCCTATGTCGTCGAGGAGAACGTCCTCGCCTGGCGCCTGGTGCGGCTGCACAACGCCGAACCGGTCCAGCAGCAGCGATTCGGCCAGGCCAGCAACGCGCTCCGACGCCTCATGCTCAAGGCCACCGTCGCCGCTTCGGTGGTGACGCCGATCACGCAGTTGCTGTCCGCCTGCGCGCTGTCGGCCGTGATCGTCCTGGCGCTGTGGCAGAGCCGGCAGGAAGCCGGCACGGTCGGCACCTTCGTCTCCTACCTGACGGCGATGCTGGCCCTGATCACGCCGCTCAAGCATCTGTCCGAGGTGGCCGGCCCGATCTCGCGCGGCTTCGCGGCGGTCGAGCGTGGCCTGGCGCTGGCCCATCGCGCGCCGCTCGAGGTCGGCGGCACCCATGCGCCGGGCCGGGCCCGCGGCTCTCTCGTGCTGGACAATGTCGGCCTGCGCTACCGGTCCGATCAGGCGGCGGCGCTCGAGGGCGTGAGCCTGCAAGTCCAGCCCGGCGAGATGATCGCTCTGGTTGGTCCGTCCGGCGCCGGCAAGACCACGCTGGTCAACCTGCTGCCGCGCTTCATGGATCCGACCTCCGGCGAGATCCGGCTCGATGACGTCGCCTTGGCGGCGTGGGACCTGCGCGCCCTGCGCTCGCAGTTCGCGCTGGTGAGCCAGGATGTCGTGCTGTTCAACGACTCGATCGCCGCGAACGTGAGCTTCGGCGAGAGCCATGACCGTGGGCGTGTCGTGGCGGCGCTGGCCGGGGCGAACCTGCTGGAGTTCGCCGAGTCGCTGCCCGAGGGCGTCGCGTCACGCATCGGCCACAACGGCAACCAGCTTTCGGGCGGCCAGCGCCAGCGCCTGGCGATCGCCCGCGCCATCTACAAGGACGCACCGATCCTGCTGCTCGACGAGGCGACATCGGCCCTCGACAGCGAGAGCGAGCGTGCCGTGCAGGCCGCGCTCGACACGCTCATGCGGGGTCGCACGTCGATCGTCATCGCGCACCGGCTGTCCACGGTAGAGGCAGCCGACCGCGTGATCGTTCTCGAGCGCGGGCGCGTCGTCGAGCAAGGCACCCACGAACACCTGCTCGCACGCGGCGGCCTGTTCGCGCGACTGCACGCGCTGCAGTTCAATCTGCCGGAGGAGAGGGACGATGAGACCGCCGATCAGTCGCTATCCGGTTCCTGAGCTGAAGGACCTACCCGACGATATCCGCGAGAAGATCCTCGCGGTGCAGGAGAAGGCCGGCTTCGTGCCCAACGTCTTCTTCGGGTTCGCTCACCGGCCCGACGAGTTCCGCGCCTTTTTCGCCTACCACGACGCGCTGCTGCTGCGCGAGTCCGGGCTGACCAAGGGCGAGAAGGAGATGATCATCGTCGCCACCAGCGGCGTGAACCGCTGCCTGTACTGCGTGGTGGCCCACGGCGCGATCCTGCGGATCTACGAGAGGAAGCCGCAGCTCGCCGACCAGCTGGCCACCAACCCGCGCAAGGCCGACCTCACGCCGCGCCAGCACGCGATGATCGACTTCGCGCTCAAGGTCTGCACCGATGCACAGAACCTCGATGAGGGCGACTTCCAGCGCCTGCGCGACCAGGGCTTCACGGACGAGGACATCTGGGACATCGGCGCCATCACGGCACTCTTCGGGCTGTCGAACCGCATGGCCAACCTGATCTCGCTGCGGCCCAACGACGAGTTCTTCCTGATGGGCCGCAGCCCCCGACCCGCGACCTGACGGGAGCCCGCGATGCGCTACCTGGTCGTGATCCCCGTGCTGAACCAGCTGGCCTACACGCGCCAGTGCGTCGACAGCCTGATCGACGGCGGTACGCCGCCTGCGTCCATCCTCGTGATCGACAACGCCAGCAGCGACGACACGCCCGCCTGGCTGGCTCAGCACGGCCAGCTGCGGCAGGTCCGCAACCGCGTGAACCTCGGCTGCGGTGGCGCCTGGACACAGGGTGCGCTGCTGGCCGATGCCGACTGGGTCGTGCTGCTGAACAACGACATCGTCGCCTGCCCGGGTGCCATGGACGCGATGCTCGATGCCGCGGAAGCGCACGGCCTGCAGGTCGTCAGTCCGGCGTTGTTCGAGGGCGCGCTGGACTATGACTTCGCTGACACCGCCGCGCGCTTTCGCGCGGCGATGCGTGGCCAGGTGCGGCGCGGCTGGTTCCACGGCGTGGCTTTCGCCGTGAGGCGCGAGGTCTTCGAGACCATCGGCTTCCCCGACACCGACCGCCAACTCGGCGGACGCGAGGATGTCGAGTTTCTCGTGCGCTGCCTGCGCCACGACGTGCCGGTGGGCACGGTCGGCGACGCGGTGCTCCACCACTTCGGATCGATCACGCAAAAGGCCATCAAGATGGACACCGGCCAGACCGACCTGGGCGACCGCCATCACTTCTACGCGAAGCTGGGCATGGGCTGGCTGCAGCGCAAGCGCTTCAAGCGCGAGCGGCGTGCACTGGCCCAGGCCTGGGCGGCCCGCGAACGCGCCGCGTACGGCTATGCCATGCACATGCAGCGGCAGGATGGCGGCTGGGTCGACGTGGCCTACCTGTGAGCTCCTCCCAGGCATCAGGCGAGGCGCGCGTCGTTTGCCGCCAGTGCGCGGCCGAGACGCTGGACAACCTCGGGCCCATCCCGCCTGCAAGCGTCTTCGCGGGGCAAACCCTGGAGCCACCCTGGGACGGCGGTTCGTTGTACCGGTGTCAGCGCTGCGAGCTTGTCTTCCGGCATCCGATCCGGCCCATGGCCGAGTACGAGCAGCTGTACGAGCAGGCTTCGGCCAGCATCTGGGTTTCGGGCGGGCTGAGGGCGGACCAGCTGCTGGTCCGTGGGCTCATCGAATCGACCTGCCCACCTGGCGGCAAGGTGCTGGACGTCGGCTGCTACGACGGCAGTCTGCTCGCCTCGCTGGGGACTGGTCTGCGTCGGTTCGGCATCGAGGCGTCGGCCATAGCTGCCGACAAGGCTGCCGCGCACGGCATAGCGATCATCGGCCGGCGTATCCAGGACCTGGCAGCGATCGAGGACAGCTTCGATGTCATCTGCGCCGTCGACGTGATCGAGCATGTCGGCGATCCGCGCGGCTTCGTCGCGATGCTCGCGAGTCGGCTCGCGCCCGGCGGCACGCTGATTGTCTCGACAGGAAGCGCCGACGCGGCGGCCTGGCGCGCGGCCAGAGGCCTGTACTGGTACTGCAGCTTCCCCGAGCACATCTCCTTCGTTTCGCCGGTCTGGGCTCGGGCCGTGGCGTCCGACCTGTCTCTGGAGTTCGGCGGCGCCCACCGCTTCACCTATGGCGACGTCGAAGGCGGCTCGCCGGCCCGGTTGCGGCGGCGCTTCTACCGCCGGCTGCTGAAGGCGAGACTGCGCAGCTGGTGGCAGGCGCGGCGCGGCCGCACCGCGCCCCTGCGCAGCCATGGCGAGCCGGGCCTTTTCGAGGATCACGTGTTGCTCTGTTTCCGGCGCGCAGATGCAGCGTCGCGCGGCGCCGCATCACCCGGGTCGGGCTGAGTCACAGCCCGCTCCCGACCTAAAATCGCCGGCCGCCTCAACGACGCCCGTCGTCGCCCCCTCCGCATGCCCATCCGCTCGCTCCTGCCCGTCGGTCAGTCCGTCTACGACTTGGACCTGCTGAAGTTGCTGCGCGGCCTGCGCCTGTCGCGCCAGCTGACGGTGCTGTGCGTGATCGGTGCTCACCGCTTCGAGGAACTCGCGCTGATCGACCGCCTGTTCCCCTCGCTGCGCCACATCTACCTGTTCGAGCCTCAGCCCGGCCCACTGGCCGCGTTGCACCGCCTGGCCGAGATCGATCGACGCATCCGAGTGTTTCCTTTCGCGGTTTCCGACAACGACGGTGTAGCCAGCTTCAATGTCGCCAGCAACGACGGCGAGTCCAGCTCGCTGCTGAAGCTCGGCACGCACACGACGCTGTTCCCGCAGGTCAGCATGCAGAGCACGCTCGAGGTGCAGACTCGCCGGCTCGACACCGTTCTGGCCGAGCACGGCCTCGCACGCCCCGACGCGATGATCATCGATGTGCAAGGCGCCGAGTTCATGGTGCTGAAGTCTCTATCGGCCGCCACACTTGAGCGCGTGCGCCTGATCTACACCGAGGTCAGCACCGAAGCGGTCTACGAGTCCGCGGGCCTGTTGTCCGACGTCGAGGCTCTGCTTTCGTGGCGCTTCGCGAACGTCGGCTTCGCAGCCATCAACGCCGAGGTACCGATGCACGGCAACGCCGTTTTCGTGGCGCATGCCGATACCGAGGTCGGCCTGGACTTGTCCATGCACGAGCGGTTGCGGCGCCGCTTCCACCGCCTCAAGCGATGGCTGCGCGGTCGCCCGGCCGCGCGCCACGGTGCCATGCCATGAGCGGCACCGCGGACCCTGGTCCGCCCCTGGTTTCGATCGTCGTGCCGACAATGAACAGCGCGGCGACGCTGGGGGCCGCCCTGCAGTCGCTGGTGATCCAAACCCGACGCGACTTCGAGGTGATCGTCAGCGACGGTTCGTCGACCGACGCGACCGTTGCGGTCGCGCAGGACTATGCCGGCCGCCTGCCCGCATTGCGGGTCGACTCCCGCCCGGACACCGGCGTCTACGACGCCATCAACCGTGGCGTGCGGCTGTCGCGCGGGCGCTGGTTTCTCGTCCTGGGTGGCGACGACTGCCTCCACGCCCCCGACACGCTGGCAGCCGTTGCGCGCAGCCTGGAGTCCGAGACGGCCGCCCAGATGGTGTACGGCGACGTGCGCATGATGGCCGTCAATCTGTGCGGCGTGGCGCCGGGCGCTCGCTACGCCGGCCCGATGCCGCTGTATCGCCTTGTCCGCGCGAACATCTGCCAGCAGTCTGTCTTCTACCGGCGCCGCCTGTTCGACACGCTCGGCGGCTTCGACCTGCGCTATCGGTTGTACGCAGATTGGGCCTTCAACTTGCGGGCGGCGTTCCGCGGTCCGACGCGCTGGATCGACGTCGTGGTCGCCGACTACGCAGCGACCGGCATGAGCGCCACGGCCACCGATGCGCCCTTCCTCGCGGACCTGCCGGCGCTGATCCGCACGGAGTTGCTGCAGAACGTCGAGCGACGCGCCACCTGGCCGCTGCACTACCAGTTGCTGCGCGAGGCGAACCGCTTGCGGCGCCGCGGTGAATGGTCAACGGCCTTCGGCTACATCGGGACCTATCTGCGTCTGCTGGTTGCCCGCGTGCCTGCCCTCTTCCGCGCCCCCCGCGCGGAGGCAGCAGAGCCAACGCCATGAGTGCCCTCGACTTTCCGAAGGTCAGCCTGCTGGTGCTGACCTACCAGCAGCGCTCTCTGCTCGATGGCGCCGTCCTGTCGGCCTTCGCGCAGGACTGTGAGCCGATCGAGATCGTCCTGTCGGACGACGGCTCGACCGATGGCAGCCGCGAGCGACTGGAAGAGTTGGCGGCTGGCTACCGCGGACCGCACCGTGTCATCGTGAGGCCACCGTCCCGGAATCTCGGCATCGCCGATCACTACAACCACCTGCTGCGCTTCGCGAGCGGGGAGCTCCTGATCACCGCAGCCGGCGACGACGTGTCCACGCCCGACCGCGTGCGCCGCCTCGTCGCTGCCTGGGAAGCCACCGGGCGGCGTGCCGACCTGGTCGCGAGCCACCTGATCGACATGGATCCTCAGGGCGGTCTGCACGGCGTGATCCGTGTCGACGACCTCGCACGGTGGCGCGGACTCGACGACTGGATGGTGAAACGGCCCTACATCGTCGGGGCGAGCCATGCGTTCACCCGGCGCATGATGGAGCGCTTCGGCGACATGCTCAGTGCCGTGGCGTACGAGGACCAGATCATGGTCTTCCGCGCCATCGCGAGCGGCGGTGCCGTGGTCGTCGATGCGCCGCTGGTGCACTATCGGCGCGGCGGTACGTCGATGATGCCGCGCTTCGACAGCGCCCAGGACATGAACCACTGGACCGAGCGCCAGCTCGACCGCATGGTGGCCGAGATGCGCCAGCTGCTCGCCGACGCCGACGTCGTCGGATGCGGCCCGCGCATGAGCGCGCTGATGGAGTTGCCGCTCGCACGCGACCGCTTCCTGCGCACACTGCTGCGCCGTCCGCCATGGGGCGAACGATGGCAGGCCTTCGCAGAGGCCGGCGCGCTGGACACGGACTGGCGGCTGCGCAAGCTGCTGCACTCGGCCTTTCCGAATGCCACGCTGCGCGTGAAAGCGGTGCTGCAGATCTTTCACCGCCGCTACTGGCGGGCCCGCCGCATCGCACGCACCGAAGCGTCGAAAAGCCGGACGTCGGCGCGCTGAGAGGCAGGTGATCAGCCGGCCACAGCGGCCAGCAGTGCGCGCGCCTCCGCCAGGACGCGCTCCGGCCCCAGGTGCTCGAGGCAATCCGCGCGGCTGTCGACGTGGTTCTCGCAGCCCGAGCGACTGCAAGGCACGCAGGCGCCCGGGCCTTGCAACATGACGATCGGCCCCGCGCGCTGTGCCAGCGCCCGCGGCACCCAGGGTTGGAGCCCGGCATGGCCCTGGGGCCAGGGTCCCCAGACCTGCGGCTGCGTCGGCCCGAACAGCGCGACCACAGGCAGGGAGCAAGCCGCGGCCAGGTGAGTGATCGAGGTGTCGGGCCCGACATAGAGCACCGCACCGGCCAACAAAGTCGTCAGTTGACCGAGGTCCAACCGGCCCGAGGCGTCGAGCAGGCCCGGGGCATCGACGAGTGCCCTGACCTCCGCGATGCGAGCTTGATCGACCGCGGCGCCGCTGCCGCTCAGCACCACCTGCAGGCCATCGCCCAGCAGACCCTGCACCAGGGTGGCGAAGTGGCGCGGGGGCCATTGCTTGAAGCGCCACATCGACGGCATGTGCACGACGGCGTAGCGCGCGCCCAGCCGGCCGGCCAGATCCGGCGGCAAGGGCTTCGTGGCCGGCGCCACGACGTCCGGAACGCGAGCCGCGGGCGCGTCGACCCAGGGCTCGAGCAGCCGCAGCTTCTCCACCACGATGTGGGTGTCCTCACCGTTCACGACCAGAGCATGGTCCAGGATCAGCCGCTTCCACCAAGCCAACGAGCGGTTGCCGGGCACCAGCCCCGAGCGAGCGCGCGCCGCGATCCAGCCGTAGAGGTGGGCACGGTCACTCCGCTGCGTCACGAGCGCCAGGTCGTAGCGGCGCCACAGTCGGCGTATCAACGACAGCGACTGCAGCCAGTTGCTACCAGGCTGAACCTCGACGAGCTCGCCGACTTCCGGGTTGCCGCGCAGCATGCCCAGCGTACCCGCGAAGCCCAGCACGTCGATGCGCGCCCGCGGCCATCGTGCCCGCGTCGCCTGGATCAGCGGCGTCGTCAGCAACACGTCGCCGATCTGGCGCGTGCAGATGACCAGGATGCGCTCGAAGGTCTCGCCCGATTTCACAGCAGCACGATGTCGTATTGAGGGGGCGGATTCGGAAAGCGTTGATGGGACAACGACTTGCGTTCACACCCTGGGCGTGTGCCGCTTCGAGCTACCCGTCTGGCTACCTGCACGGCATGGGCTTTCGCGAGACCCCGTGGGTCGGCGTGAACCCGAATCATGGCGAACCCAACCGCACCGCGCGCAGCATCGGCAAGAGCGCAGCGACGTCGGTGACGACAATGCTCCAAAGCGTGTCGTTGTCGATGCCGAGATAGGCGTGGACTAGGCGGTTGCGTGTCGCGATGACCATGCGCCAAGGCACCTCAGGGTGCGCCTGCCGCACGTCGTCGGGCACGTGGGCCGCTGCCTCGCCGATCAGCTCGAGATTGCGCAGCGTCGCGTCGTAGACCAGCGAGTTGGCGACGAAAGCCGGCTGATCCATCCCAGCCGTGTAGACCAGCACCTTCTCGGCGAAGGCGATCATGTCGTCGACATAGAAGCGCCACTCGCGAACGCCGTCAGACATGCACAGCCTCGCGTTCGACATAGGGCCGCAGCTCTGGGCGAAGCGCCTTGTTGGTGACCAGGTCGACCGGCCGGCCGAGCAGATCTTCGAGGAAGAACTGGACGCCGAAGTACCGCGCCGACGTGGCCGGCCCGTCGAACGAAACCAGAACGTCCACGTCGCTGTCGGCACGCGCCGCATCCCGGACCACCGATCCGAAGAGCGCGAGACCAGTGACGCCGAACCGAGTCGCCAGTTCGGCTTTGCTCGCGGCCAGTTGTTGCAGCACCTGCGCGCGGGTCATGGTCGCCTCATCCGTCCCTTGATATGCCAATGTTCCATTGTCGCCGGTCCGGCTGACACGAACGCGGACGCGGCCAACGATGCTGGCGAGGGCCCCACATCGACCACATTACTTCGCGCCTGGCCAGTCATGCCGCGGTCGTCGGTGGCTCTGGGTCTGCAAGGGGGCGGGCGTGCCGTGTACACAGGACTTCTCACAGAGCAAGTCAACTTTCTCTAAAGAGCCTTGTCTTTCCCTAGGCTGGATCGGGGCCTACGCCGAACTCGGCCCAGACCAGTTCACCCTCCACCACCTCGACGAACCGCTCTGCACTGAACCCCGCTGGGTACAAGCTTGCATGCAGCTCCTGGTCCGCCGCCTGACGCGCGGCCGGCAGTTGTCCGGACCAGAGCCCTTCGGGGTCACCAAGCAGGTGCCGGTCGTCACGCAGCGCCACGATCACCTCCTCCAGCGACACCTTGAGGAAGCCGCTGAACCGCTCGTGGTCCGACTCGATCGACGTGTCCACGATCCATGCGTGAACGCGCTGTGGCGGCTGCCCTCGCGCGAAACCCAGCGCCTCGCAGAGTTCAGCATCCGTACCCAAGACCCACTGAACGACATCCACCTTGCGCCGCAACTGCAATCCGGCCTTGCGCAAGGTCGTGGAAGCGTGCAGCCAGGCCTCATGCATCGAGCGCCGGATGTAGGTCGACTTGACCTCGAGGACGAACAGATGCCCGTTCAGCGCCGCAATCACATCCACTTCGCCGGCATCGCGCCGCTCCGCTGGCGGCTGCCAGTTCAGCAGCACACGAAATCCTCGCCCACGCAGCAGCGTTGCGAGCTGGCTCTCGATGCGCCTTGTTTCCTGGGCGGCTTCACCACGCCGCGCCGCCAGCCGTCGCAGGTTGTTGATCGCTGCCGTGCTGTTGCTCTGCAGGGCGGCCACCCATGGCAGCTGAACCAACTGGTGTCCGAACTTGAGATACGGACGCTCGATGAGCCTCGGCGCCAGGCCAGGCTCGCCCTTCTGCAGGCGCTCGGCCTCGGAGACCATGTCGTGGGTCCAGAAGTCCAGGATCGCCGCTGCCATGCGGGCACTTCCCGCAGGCTGGCTCGGCGCGACCGTCCACCCCGTGGTCTTGCCGACCTTCTCGGCGCGGCCCGACCAGGTGAGCGCAAAGCGATTCTGCATACCGTTGATCAGACCACCCATCGCGAGCCGGCGGAGCGACACGATCCAGTCGCCGGTCCGCTCGGCGCCTTCCACGAACGGCACGACGAAGTCCAGCATGAAGAAGCGTGCCGTCAGCTCCAGAGACAGCAAGGCCTGAAACATGTCGGCGGTTTCACCGGTGTGCGTGGTCACCGTATCGGCGACGCCATAGGCCTCGCGTAGTCGCAGCTGGGTGGCCATGGCACGGATGTAAGCCAGCCTGTTCTCGCCCTGGTTCTCTGGCCGCCCGATACGGACATGAACCATATCGGACGCGGCGAAGTCATGGAACGCACGATGGAGCCAGTAGCCCGGCAGCAGCTCCAGCTTCTTGCCGTCGCGAAACCACTTCGTCTTGGCCGCTGGATCGATCTCCTCCAGAAGTAGGCGGCGGTTGTCGACCAGAACGAAGCGCACCGAGTCGTCGAAGCAGTGCGCGTGGACGCTGCGGGACAGGAACGCGTTCAGCTCGATCTGCGCCGCCAGGAGGCCCGCAAAGGCTTGAAGCCTGACCACGAGCTCGGTCGGTGGCTCACGATCAGGGAACAGAAGCGGAGACAGGTATCGCTTCAGCGAGGCGCCGATGACCTCGTCGTCGAGCTTCAAGGTCTCTCGTTGTGTCGTCCGCAGCTTCCAGGTCAGCAGGTCGTTGATCGCATCCCAGTGAACGTCCAGTCGATCGCCGCGCTCCTCCACCAAAGACTTGCCCGTCATCGTGTGCGGCACGAGGTGCTCGTAGGCATACAGGCTTGCCAGCACCAGCAGCTCGAAGGCCGTCGTGTCCTCGAGCGTCGACTTGCAGCGGGCCAGCTCGACTTCTCGCTCCCGAAGGGCTCCCACCAGCACGTCGTGCACCCGGACCGACTCGTCCACGATCGGGCTGAACGTACGCACGGCCCGGAGCGCCTGCAGCTGAGGTGAATCTGGCGCCAGAACCAGGCGGGCCCGACGCATGGCCGCCACCAACGCCTCCGGCGCCGAGCGGGCCATGCCCTCCACAAGCCCGTCGACCAGAACCTTGGACTGCGAGAGGTAGCGAGTCAGCGCGAGGATGCCTGCATCGCTGCCCCAGTCCCTGCCGCTGCATACGCCGACGAAACCGCTCGACCAGAACCACCGATCGCGCTCGGCACGCGTCGGGCTGAGGCGCATCGTGGGCTGCGGCGGCTTGCCGTCGAGATAGGCCTCGAAGACGGCTCGCAGCGCCTCATGAGGTGGGTAGCCATCGTCGAGCAGGCGACGATGAAGCCTGTCGAAGTAGTCGTTCTGCGGCCGGGCCATACCACGCAGACGCGCTGCCTCGTCGACCTGCTCACCGTGGAGTCCAGGCATCACTAGTCGTCTTCGCCGAAAGCCAGATCGACGTCGCGACCACTGTGGAGCACCCGCACCACATCGACCCCATCCTCCACCGCCATGTAGAAGATGACGTACCGCCCGAACGGAAAGCTCCGCAGACCCGCCAGCAGTTCGTCTCTGGCACGCCCCATCAAGGGCTGCGTGGCCAGGAGATCAAGCTTCTCGTCCAGCCTGTCGACCCAGCGGTCGGCCTCATCGAGGCTGTCCTCGGCGATGTAGTCCCAGATGTCGAGGATGTCGGCCGCGGCCAGCGGCCGGCGGGACACGCGCGCCATCGCGCGCTACGCCGCCTTGCGCGCGCGGCGGGCGCGACCTTCACGCTTGACCTCCTCCGCGCTCCAGGGCTGGCTCGGGCCGCTGGCCATGCCCTGGCGGACGTCGTCGCGCAGTTGATGGAGCTTGGCCTCGCGCAGGCGGTCCTGCTCGTCCATCAGGCGCAACGCTTCGCGGACCACTTCACTGGCGGAGGTGTAGAGCCCCGAGGCCACCTTGGAACGAACCAGTTCCTCGAGCTGCGGGGTCAGGTTGACGTTCATGCCCATGGTTGCGCTCCTTCGTCTGCGTGGCCGCAAGGATATCAGGCTATGTCAAAGATGGACAGTTTCTGTCACCACTCAAGCCCGCAGCCGATGGCAGCGGCGTCCCGGCGAAAGAGCCGGCAGAGGTGACCCACCACTTGTGTCGTCATCGCGCGAAGCGTGACTGTCCCCTGTTCACCGAATCACCTCTGCCCTTGAGCGAATCGTCGCTGTTCTTCTTGCAGGTCGGCCATCGAAAAGCGGTCAGCCCGGCTCAGGACATAAATCGTCGCAGCATTGCGGCGACCGCCGCGAAAACGAGCACGGACTGCCCCTCGATGGCGACCCTGCCAGCGCGGTGCGACACGGCTGGCACTGCCCGACGCGAGAAAGCGGAAGCACCTCTACGAATCTTCCCTTTCAGAACCCGCAGAGTTCCGCCTTGCCAGGGTACGCCACAAGGTGCGAGCGTTTCTGTTTGCCAGGGCTACGCAGGCTTTGGGCCAGCCGATCCGCTCCCGCAGCTGGACCGCCCACCTCGCATCGGCGTCGTCGTGTCTGGGCGCGACCGTCAAGGCGCTCCGCGCGCCGAGGACGAGCAGCTTGCGCAGATAGGCATCGCCTCTCTTCGTGATGCGACCGAGCCTCTGCTTCCCGCCGGAAGAGTGCTGCCTCGGGACCAGGCCGAGCCAGGCGCCGAGCTGCCGCCCATTGCCGAACTGGGTCAAGTCGCCGAGGCTCGCAGCAAGCGCCGAGGCGCTCAGCGGGCCAACTCCTCGTACCTCCATGGCAAGCCTCGCGTTCACGTCGCTGCGCGCGTGCTTCGCGATCTGCTCATCGCACCAGGCGACCTGCCGCTGAATCTGATCCAGATGGACACAGCATCGACGCAGCGCAGGCCTCGCATTTCCCGGAAGGCCCGAGTCGCGGGCAGACACCGCCTGTTGCAGCGCGTCGCGGAACCGCGCGCCGGCGAGCGGAAGCGTGATGCCGAACTCGAACAGAACGCCCCTCGCGCGGTTCATCCAGGCAGTGCGGTCCTTGATGTAGCCATCGCGCAGGCGGTGGATGGCAAGCCATCCCTGCTGTTCGGGTGTCTTCACGGAAACGAATCGCATACGAGGCCGGCATGCTGCCTCGCAAATGGCCTCTGCATCGGTGGCGTCGTTCTTCCCGGTCGCTCCGGTCATTCGATACGGCGCCACGAAGCAGGGTGCGATCAGCCTGGGGACCAGGCCCACTGCGCTGAGTTGCCGAGCCAGGTGATGGGCGGCAGAGCATGCCTCGAACGCGACGAGGCAGCCCTCAGGCAACCGCTTGCACCATGGGATCAACCCGGATCGTTGGAGCTGCCTGGCAACCACCACGTTGCCCGCGGCGTCTACCGCATGCACCTGCACAACCGACTGTGCAAGGTCAACTCCGACACGGACGATGCTGTCGTGGTCTGTCATCTGAGTACCTCACTTTCCAAGCTGGTTGGAGTTCGGAATGGCCGATGGCTCATCGCTTGCGCCTGAATGCCACAACCTTTCCCGAGGCTTTGGGCGATGGGTCGAGAGGACTGTCGGCGCGCAGAGCGACCCGCGCAACCCTGGTGATCGTGACGTCGACCTGCCTTGCCCGAACCGAACGCCACATCGCTCGCGCGGCCACAGCGACCGACAGCCAGGCAACCCCGGCCGCGAGGGCGACACCGGGCGCGGCGTTCCCGAACCACCAGATCGCACCGATGCACAGCAGGATCAACACGCCGAGATCCCGCCCGCGCAGCAACGGCGGCGGATCGATCTCCACGTAGTTCGCCGCCTCCAGCGTCGTCCAGTTGATGAGGGCAACCACCGTCGGCGGCCCACCATCGACGACCTCGATCACCGTGACCTCGTGGCCTCGACGGGCCGGCATCGTGCGGGTGTGGATCGTGAACTGGAGTTCCTGGCCGGTGTCGTCGCGCAGCCAGAGTTCGTAGCGGTCGCTCGGGCCAGGCGGGCGCCGGTGGTACAGGTGGACGTTGGTGTGGCGGCGCACGTCGACGATGCGACCCCGGATGAGTTCGTGCTTGGGCATGGCTTGCTCCTCGGACAGAGAAGCCGAGCGTTTGCCCGAACCGGGCCGCGTCAACCCCGTCCAGGCGCGCCCCAGCCCCGCGGTCGATCTCGATCGCGATTGCGGTGGGACTGCAGGACTGCTCCAGTGCGGGCCACAACCCGGCGGAAAGACCAGGCCACAGGCCGCGACCTGGACCGCGACGGAGCCACGCTCCGGCTGTTCTCCCGTCGCAGTGGAGAGCGACAAGCCACACCATCAAGCCGACGTTTGCATCGGTTCGGTACCTGAGGCAGGAATCGACGCCGTCAACCCGAGCGAACGAAGCGCTGAGGCCGATTGGAGGCACACATACCGGCACTTTTGGGGTTTGCAAGTACCCCGTCGCCGCGGACACTGACCGTGCTCACCGCCGGTAGCTGGCCCACCGAGCGCATCGCGCGCTGAACCCAGCCCTGTCAACGATGGCGCAACTCGCGCCCCAGTGTCGCGACGCATGCCGTCGCCACGTCAAGCATCGCGCCCGCCGCCTCGAGCGGCGCGCGCCGAGACGGTGACCCGATCACCGTGAGCCCCGAGCTCGAACCCATCGACGACTGCACGCAGCGTGCAGTCGCCCGAGTCCCCAGCCTCGCACCCACGCCATGACATCGGTCCTCCGCGCATGCGCTTCGCTCTGTGCGAAGCCGGCGCGGACCGTGTGGACGGCCCGCGCGTCCGCCACGGAGCGGACGCAGCCAGTCGGGCCGGCGAGGCCCTGAGTACGCGGTGCCACAGAGCACTGCGCCGAGGGTCAAGCCCTCGGATCGCCTCCGGTTCTCTTTGAACCGGGCTTGGCTCGTCCCGATGGACGGGCCGGCACCTCCACGCGCCCGACGCGTGCTGGCTGGCGATGACTCTTACGCACCTCCGTGCGGCCGAAGGCCTGCCTTCCGACCGCGAACCTGGCAACGACACCGGCGCCCGGAAACCGCCGATGTCGAGATCGTCACCCGATGAACCCAACAACCCTCGACTCCTGGAGAACGTGATGACCTCTGACCGCCCCACCCGCAAACCCTCTCCTCGGCCGTTTGGGCCGCGCACCTACGAGCAGCCGGACCTGGACAGCGTCCCGCTCAACCCGAAGCGCTGGCGCTACGTGCTGAACCTGATCCTCGCGCGCCATGCCTGGCGGCACAGCACCCGCAACAAGGGCGTCGGCTATGACACCATCGCCGAGCACGGGCGCCTGATCGTGTGGATGTTCCGCTTCCTGCGCGAGCACCCCAAACGCTATCGACTCGACCCGCGCTCGTTCACCGGCCGCCACGTCGACTGCGTGATGGGCCACTGGGCGCAGGAGGTCAAGGCCGGGCGGTTGAAGCCCTCGACGATCCAGACCTACGCCAGCCAGCTGCGCACCTTCACCGGATGGATCGGCAAGCCCAGGCTGGTGAAGCCGATGAGCGCGTACTTCGACGACGCGGCGCTGTACGCGCGACATCAGAACGCGACCGAGGACAAGGCGTGGCGCGCGAAGGGCGTCGATGTCATGACCGTGGTCGACGATGTCGAGGGCTACGACCGGTACGCGGCGGCGGCGCTGCGACTGATGCACGCCTTCCACCTTCGATTCAAGGAGAGCCTGATGTTCCGGCCGAACAGCGATGTGCTTACCGCCGCACAGGCGGGCCGAGACGACGCGGGGGCGGACGCGTACCTGCGGGTTCACCGCGGCACGAAGGGTGGCCGGCCGCGGCTCTTCCCGATCGACAACGAACTGCGGCGCAGCGCGATCGAGTTTGCCCGCCGGGTGGCGCCGGGTCCGAACGACAGCATCGGCGACCCTCGACTGGACCTGAAGCGCGCGATGCGGCGGCTGCGCTACGTGATGGAGCGCTTCGGCATCACGCGGGCCGACCTCGGGGTGACGCCGCACGGGCTGCGGCATCAGGGAGCGGCGACGGACTACGAGGAGATGACCGGCGAGAAGCCGCCGGTCGCGGGCGGGAAGCCTGTCGCCAAGGAGGTTGATGCGAAGGCGCGGCAGGAGATCGCCCAGCGGCTCGGACACGGGCGTACGAGGATCGCAGGCATGTATTTAGGTCAGTCCGCCGTTATGCGCAGCAAGGGCCTCAAGCCGAGCGAGCCACCTATGCCGTAGGCCATCCCGACTGCACA
>Ga0268299_1002404_pt1 | contig 22544 bp, 25 predicted proteins | sample NOBtaG_FD_193484 | JGI IMG/M metagenome (GOLD analysis project Ga0268299, IMG submission 193484) | Activated sludge microbial communities from bioreactor in Nijmegen, Gelderland, Netherland - NOB reactor | ecosystem: Engineered > Bioreactor > Aerobic > Activated sludge | place: Netherlands... | reverse complement strand
CAAAGCAGCTAAGGCAGATAGCCTTGGACGAGGAAAGCACTGTCCAGGATTTAATGAGGGAAGCTATCAATGATTTGTTTCAGAAACGGGGCAAATCTGCCATTGCGTAAAACACGATGCGAATGACTACACAAGCGCGAGGATTCAGGCTATAAAGAACGCTGGAAAGAAGGTTGTTATGGCAAAACGCACCGCTAAACAAGACAGCGACAATGTAAAAAGCTTGGAAAAATACAAGGCCAGCCATCCCGAACAATTAACGCTTTTTGGGTTATTCGGAGAAGAAAACAAGCCCTATAACAACACCATTGAGCTTTACGACTTTATGCCCAAATTCCACTGGGGCAATGTCAAACGCATCAACGGCCAGTTTCTACCACGCCTAGAGCGAGAATTTGAATGCAGAGGCATAAAATATAAGCTCAAACTCGACCCCGCAAAAATTGAAGATAAAGACGGAGTAGTCAGAGATTATTACCCGTCTCAACGTGAGGAACTTGTAGAGTTTGCCCTTAGAAAACTAATGGCGGACGGTCACGGCACGTTTTTAGATGATTCCGCCAGCGTTATTTTTACGCTCTACCAGTTAGAGCAAGAGCTTACCAAGATGGGACACGGTTATAATAAGAATCAAATCAAAGAAGCCCTGCAAATCTGCAAACTTGCTAGCTTGGTAGTAACTTCTGAGAATGGCGACACGGTTTTAATGTCCAATATTTTTGAAACGCTTGGACTCCAAACGCAAGAAAATTGGAAAGGCACAGGGGAGAAGACTAAGTGTTTTGTGCGCTTTAACCCGCTTGTTACCAAGAGCATTAGAGACAAGAGTTTTAGACGCTTCAACTACAAGAAAAATTTTGAATTGGTGAGCATCATAGCCCGTCAGCTACACAAACGAATGTCCCATCATTTTTTGCAAGCGAGCTTGACCAAAACCTATGAGATGAAGCTGACAACAATGCTTCGGGATTCTGGCATAGCCCGTCAGAGGTCACTTTCCGACAATATCCGCGATCTTGAAACTGGCTTAAAAGAACTTCAAGCTAAAGAAATTATTTTGAGCTATGAAATAAAAAAAATCCTCGATGCTAAACGCCGTAATAAGCTGGAAGATGCTTTGATTACGATTATTGCACATCCTAAATTCATTGCAGAAATCGTACTGCATAACGAACACAGGAAAAAGATGTTAGGTATTTTTCCATCTGTGTCGTCACGTTATTAATAACAAACTTCGGGCGGTTGCCACCTATTTGATCGAAGGTGATCACATCTGATCTCATTGTTGATCTCATTCCGATCTATTCCAAAACATACATAAGGTAATCTGTGGATAACTTTAACAAAATAGGTGGCAACCGCCCGAAGAAATAGGTGGCAACCGCCCGAAGTTTGTCAAAAATAGGTGGCAACCGCCCGAAGTTTGTGGATAAAATCGACCTTTTCGCCTATAAATCACCCATCAAATAGGTGGCAACCGCCCGAAGATCGAGCGTGATCACCTGATCTCACCCCATCAAATAGGTGGCAACCGCCCGAAGTTTGTTCAAAAATAGGTGGCAACCGCCCGAAGTTTGTCAAAAATAGGTGGCAACCGCCCGAAGTTGTTTTTTGCAAATTATTGATTCTAAACAAATTAACCACCATTTTTTCCGCCTATCCTTTCTTAGTCTTAATATTTAACCTAAGAATATAAGAAAGAAGAAATAGGAGAGAAGAGGGGAGAAAACCTGTTTTCCCCCAGACCCCCTTTCCAAGAAATAAAGAAAAAAGGATGATCTCGCTACGCTCGATCAACTAATCAAGAATTTTATTTCACACTTCGCACGCTACGCTTTGCTTGTGTTCCATAAAATAAAACTCGCTATCGCTCGAAGAAAACAGAACTCGCCTAACGGCTCGTAAGATTTTTTCAGGGGTGAAGAAAAGAATTTTTTATCGGATGCAAGTAACAAAAATTAGATTCAAAAAGACATAAGAATTTTCCAGTAGGAAAAAGAATATTATCAATTTTACCCGACTATTTTTATATGACTCAGAGCAGGCCAAATTTACACGCTGGAGAGCAAAGAGCTAGTTTTCTATGATAAGGTAGCCAAAACATCAAACCCCTCTTAAAACGCATTTATGGCGGTTTTATCGCTATGCTCTAAAAACCTTTGGAGAATAGCGCAAACTTGCATAAGTATGTTTAATCTGGTAAGTTACCAATAAGAAAACATTGTATTTGTAAGCTTTTATGGAAATCGCCACCCTTGAACTACTGGAAAAAGCTGATTTTAGCCCCAGCCAGGCCAAAGCCATTGCTCAGGCTATAGCCCAGGAGCAAGCCAAAACCGTTAGCAAAGAAACCTTTGAAGCCCACCGGCAACAGCTTGCCACTCGTGAGGATATTTACAAAATCAAAGGCGAGCTTATTCAATGGATGGTTGGCTTAATGCTGGCGCAGGCCGGTTTCTTTATGGCCTTGCTTAAGCTTTTCCCTCACAACTAGGTTTTTCCAACCCATTTCTAAAACTTTGCTCCAAAACGGCTTTTTTCTGTCTGTAAGTTATTGATTCTAAAAGGCCGTTTTCAGGGGTATGCTAGAGTATCAAAAACCACAAGACCCCCTCTAAAATCGCCTCTAAACGCAATGTCCATAAGTGATCTATTTGGATCATTTACAGGCAGTGTTTTTCTTTGGTTGCGGCACGGCGTTTGCTGATGGCGACAGGGAAAGACGGTAAACTACTGCCTTTCCTCAATCGCAATGGAACTGATAAAAATCTCTTGGTTTTCGCCCGTATCGTGAAAGCTGTCTTTCTCACAGACGAAGTTGACCGCGTGACGCACCAGAAAATCAAAGACGGTTAAAAGATTTCTGCCTTCTATCCTGACCCTGTAGCCGGTAAATGTCAGTGTGATGCCTTCATCCGGGCAAAACTCCACATCCACCAGATAGGCATAAGCCAAGGCTCTTTTCCTGCCATTCTTGAGCCGAAACTCAATCATTAGCTCTTGCCCCTTCAAGCGTCTTGCACCGAAGGCAGGAAAGGCAATGATGTCTTCATCCCCATCAAGAACAGGCACGCGCAGAATATTTTCCACGTCCTGATTGATGGAAGCGATGATGCTTTGCGGCTCGCTCAGACCCGACACCCCGCGATTGACCACGATTTCCGGTTTATCTTTCTCGCTCATAGATTTTTTTCCTCTTTAGGTTGGTTTTTGCTTCACTCGCCACCGGCGCAAGGCTGGCAACGTCCTGCTTTGTTTTCTGGCGTTCCTTGATGAGTTTTTCGCTATGCTTTCCCACCGCCGCGACTAAAGGAATATCCGCTTTAGCAAGTGCCTTCGTCGCCGGCGTTGCCGGCAGCGAAGGAGCTTTGTCTTTTGCCCCGTCGCGCAGCGTGACCCGCAGACGATGCAAGGCGATGTTCTGTTGATCCTCTTGAATGGTTCTTTGCTTGCGCTCCGGTTGCTCTTTATCCGCCTTCATCAATTCGGTTGCTGATAACCGCCCCTTCTCATCACCGGCAGCCTTGAGCAATTCGGCTTTATCATCGGTGAAGACCATCGCTTGCTTGCGGCCACGGCTCAAAGCAACATATAGCTGGCGCAGGTTAGCGGCAGAACCGGACAAGCCGACCCAATCCACCGTTTTTCCCTGGGATGCGTGGATCGTGGAATATCCGCTCGCCAGATGTCCGAAGTCTTTCGCTATGACCGCCCCGCTATCAAGCTTTAAGTCACCCCCCGGCGTGACGGACTCCACTTTCACCACATCGCCATTATTGAGCCGCCGCTTATGACCCGACGCGTCAGGCAGGCAAAACCCGTTAGCGGTAATTCTCACATTTTCGCCATTTGCGATTTTAAGGCCGTTTACAGCGTACAAAGCAAATTTTGCACACTCACCTAGCGGCAAGACCATTTCCACCCCTTTACGGCCTTCTAATAGAATCCTAGGGGCATCTGGTGAAGAGTTATCGACTGCAATAATTTTGACTTTCTCGCCACGCTGGAAACCTTTGGCGTTTTGATGGAAGACCGCGACCATTCCCGGCTGATAGTTTCTAATGTCCTGTTTTTGGGCTTGGGTGAGTTGGAGATTGTGCAAACTGGTGAACTCGTGATCATCCGCACCCAGGAGCTTTTCTTGTTTAAGCTTGTCTCTAATCGCATCCGATGCTTTGCGGCCTTCTAAATGGGTAGCAGTGACCAGCAAGGCGGATTCACCCCGTTTAACCGCTTGCGTGTAATGGTCTGCCAGTTCAGAGAGCCGCGCATCATCCCCAAGCTCTTTAACCCATCCGAGCTTGTCCAGAATGGAGAGGGATGCTTTGACTTCGCCCTTGCTCAAATGCTCCACCGCTTTTTTATAATCGCCTTTCTGTCTTTGGATTTGCGCCACCTCCATAGAGGCCACCCCGCCGTTATCCTGCAAGATGCGAAGCGCAGAGCCACGCGGCACGGACTCAAGCTGTGAAATATCGCCCACGAGAATCAACCTGGCTTGTTGCCGACGCGCCAGCCGAACGAGGGAGAGCATATCTTGAGAGCCGAGCAACCCGGCCTCATCGACCAGGATTACTTGCCCGGCGATTTTCCTTTGCCATTCGTCACTGACCAGGAGCGTTTTAACCGTCTCAGCATTAACCCATCCTTCATCACGTTGCACCCCTCGACTTGCCCCGGAGGAAGGCGCGAAGGCAAAAACCTTGTAATGATGATGCTCTAAAAGCTCAGTCGCCGCCCGAAGCAAAGTTGTTTTGCCACTACCAGCCCGCCCTTGAATGCTGATAATCTGGTCTTTGGAAGTCAGAATATGATTGATAGCCGCCAGTTGTTCAGCATTAAGCGAAACTCCCGAACCCTCAAGACTCTCTTTTCCTACTGGATCACCACACGCCCGCCACGACCCCCGGCCAGCGCGAGCCAGGGCAATCATTTTTTGTTCTTCATCCAGCACTTGCCGCGTGGTGATGAAGCTCTCGCCCTTCAGAGTTTTTCTCAGCACGTCCTTATTTTTAGAAAGAGCTTTTTCCAAACCGTCAATGGAGACAGAGCCAAGCCCATAATTTAAGGCAGTGGTCAGAAGCTCTTTTTCTTTGACTACCGACGCGCGTTCAAGATGATGAAGCAAAGCATAGTCAATCGCCTGTTTAGGGGTCATTTTAGGCGCAGGCCGCGCCGTTTTGACGTTCGCCAGGGCTTCAGATTCTTGCTCCGTGAGCATTGACCGCCAGACCCCGCGCAACTGATCGGAGCTTAAGTCACTGGCCGATTTGCGATTGCGGGTTTTTGCTCCAAGCTCATTTTTGAGCTTGCCGGTTTTGATGTCCAGTTTTTCGGCGGTTTCGTTGATTTCTTTGGTACGCAGGGAAAATGTATCTCTAAGCGATGGCGGCACGACGACATCAAACCCGGTCTTGGTTTTCTCTATCGGATAGCCCGCCGCTTGCAGCTTGTGAGCAAAGGCCGCGTCAAACATCGCCATCAGATGTTGCCGGTCTTTCATCAGGTAACTAAACTCGCCTGCTTTCCATTGGTTTTCTTGATGGTCGAAAACCTTATTCATCACATAAACGTGACGATGCAGATGGGGCATAGGCACGCGGGCGAGGGATTGCCCTAATATCATTTCCACAGGCCGGGAAAGATCGTGATCGAACCCGGCATAGACGAGGTTATTTTCCCGCCTGTCTTCATTCTTTTTGCCTTTGCGGACTCTCACATAAATATTTTGCTCGATGCGCTCCATCACTTCCTTGATGGCAGCATCAAAGGCTTGCGCGATAGCTTGCCGGTCTTCATCCGTCCCCAGCGCGTGTAAAACGGAAATGCCCTTGCCCCCCGGTGAGAAAGTGAAGTCATAACCGATCCGGGCATTTTCTTTTTTATTTCTTTGGGTGATTTTTTCACCTGTCGCGGGATGAATATTATCGACGAGATCGCAAAAATCATTTTTGCTAACGACTCCACCCAATCCAAGTAAGGTTGCACCCTTGCCACCCCACCGGCTGACAACCGCACTGCCTTTGATGTGGTAATCCGCTAGTGCGAGCGATTCACGAAAATATTTTTTGACTCCCACACTACTTATGCTGGGAGTGATGTTGAGCATAAAATTAAATTCCTGTTATTCATTATTATTTTTATGCGAGAAGCAAAAAGCAGTTTTGCTTAATCCATCCACGAATAAGAAAAACAGCAGGCCGATCTCCTAGCACAGCTAGGTTGCTTTGCCCAAATCGTAACGTGTAGCGTAAAATAAAAAAAGGGGAGCGAGCAGAAAAAAATCACAGTGATTTTTTTTGAAACATCGGGAAATATTTTGGCGGCAGCAAAAATAATCAATGGGATTTTTGAATAAATAATCGGGCAATTATTTGATTAAATAAAAATCCCTGAAAATGATTTTTCAAAAATCGAATTGATTAAAAATAAATGCTTAAAAAATCTTTTCGGCAAAACAAAAATCCAAGGATTTTATAGTTATTTTTTTCCTGTCCCGAATAACATAAAATTCTTTTCTCCTACTGGAGCATACCAACGGAAAGGAACGCCCGAAGCAAAAAGATGATTTCAGACGATACCGTCATTTTACCCTTTGGAGGAACTCACCCGGATTTACGGCTTAGGCATTGCTATGAGGGAATCATTGCCTATGGAGCAACTGGCAGTGGTAAAACGACCGGTTCAGGCGCGGCCATCGCCAGAGGGATGTTGCAAGCGGGCTTAGGCGGTCTTGTCTTATGTAGTAAACCTGACGAATCAGAACGCTGGCAGCATTACGCACGGCTCACCGGCAGGGAAAAAGACGTGGTGTTATTTTCCGAAAGCCGGTTTAATTTTTTGAAGTATCAGCAGGCTCTCAGCAACAGCAAGGGCGGCGGCATCACGGAAAATATTGTCCATTGCTTTATGGAAGCGATGAACGCCTTTTCACGCGGTCAGAGCCAGCGTTCAAGCTCTGATCCTTATTGGGAAAATGCCAGCAAGACCTTGCTCCGAAACACCATAGATTTAATTTTGCTGTCAGGGGAAGACCTCACCTTGAGCCGTATCTGTGAAGTCATCTATGACACGCCCAGCCGGGGTGAGGACGGGGAAATGTCCCAGGACGACCCCGACAACCCGCACCCTTACGAATATAGAAGGCTTTTTGATAAGGCGTTGAGCCGCGACTTGAGCAAACGCCAGTTGGAAGACCTTAAAATCACTTACCGGTTTTTTGAAAAGGATTTTGGCAAACTGTCCGAGAAAACCAAAGGCTCGATCATTAGCAACTTCACCAGCCTGGCCGATGGGCTGATGCGTGGAATGATGGCCGATCTGGTGGGGACAAGCACCAAACTTGTGCCTGAGCTTTCCCGCCAGGGCAAGATTATTATCCTTGATATTGATATGATGACGTATGGAGAAATCGCTAAGGCAATCAATGTCATTTTCAAAACCATCTGGCAGAAAGCAATGGAACGCTTTCCCGGCAATCCGGTCTTTTTATTCGCCGATGAAGCACATTTCTTTACGACAAATTACGATGTGATTTTTCAGAGTACTTGCCGAAGTTTCAAAGTCTGCACGGTCTATTTAACGCAGAATAAGCCGGGGTACTTGCTCGAATTGCGGGATGAACACCGCATAGCCGCCTTAATGGGCAATCTCAGAAATAAGTTTTTCCACGCCAATGATTGCCCCGTCACCAACAGCTTTGCCGCCAATCTCATCGGCAAAGAATGGCAAACCCGCACCAGCGCGGGCGGCAACCGCAACAGTACAAACCCGGATCAGGAATCAAGCAACTGGTCTAGCCAGAGGCAACGGGATTACCGCATCCAGCCGGAGGAGTTTTTAAGCCTCAAAACCGGCGGCGCGGACTTCGGCAACGAAACGGAGGCGGTGTTTTTTCGCAGTCCAAATTTTGTGACCGTGAGTTTTGACCAGTGGCCGCCATTAGAAAGGAGACAAGGAAAGTGAGCCAGGATGATAGAGAGAGAGCATTAAATGATGTGGTTGTTTATTTTGATAAAAGTGAATTGGAGAAAGTGATAAATGATTACAGCCACGTGATAGAATTAAACCCAGATAATGCAGCAGTGTACAATAATCGAGGGCTTGCTTATTTTGACAAGGGTGAATTAGAGAAAGCGATAGCTGATTACAACCGTGCAATAGAGTTAGATTCAAATGATGTGACAGCATATTACAATAGAGGAGTTGTCTACTATGACATTGGTGAATTGGAGAAAGCGATAGCTGATTACAGTCGCGTGATAGAATTAAACCCAGATAATGCAGCAGTGTACAATAATCGAGGGCTTGCTTATTTTGACAAGGGTGAATTAGAGAAAGCGATAGCTGATTACAACCGTGTTATAGAGTTAAGGCCAGACAGTGCAAAAGCTTACACCAGGCGAGGGGTATTTTTTTACAAGAAGGGAGAATTAGAAAAAGCAATAGATGATAGCAGTTGTGCGTTAGAGTTAAATCCTAATGAGGTTAGAGCGTACTACAATAGAGGGCTTGCTTTTTATGACATTGGTGAAATAGAGAGAGCGATAGATGATTACAGATGTGTGACAGAGTTAGAACCAGACTATTTCGGCGTGTATATTGATCGAGGACTTGCCTATTTTGCTAAAGGTGAACTAGAGCAAGCGATAGCTGATTACAACCGTGCGATAGAGTTAAATCCAGATAATGTGACAGCATACTATAATCGAGGACTTGCCTATTTTGCTAAAGGTGAACTAGAGCAAGCGATAGCCGATTACAACCGTGCGATAGAGTTAAATCTTAATGATGCGGATGTTTATGATAAGCGAGCAGATGCCTATTATGACATTGGTGAATTGGAAAAAGCGATAGGTGATTACAGTCGTGCGATAGAGTTAAATCCATATAATCCAGCAGCATATTTTAATCGAGGATCTGCTTATTTTGCTAAGGGTGAACTAGAGAAAGGGATAGATGACTGCAACCATGTGATAGAGTTAAATCCAGATGATACTGACGCTTATTATAATCGGGGACTTGCATATTGTTATAAAGGTGAATTAGAGAAGGGACTTGCTGACTACAACCATGTGATAGAGTTAAATCCTAATTATATAAAAGCATACATTAATCGAGGGGAACTCTTTGACAAAAATGGAGAAATGGAAAAAGCGATAGGTGACTACAACCATGCGATAGAGTTAAATCCTAATTATATAAAAGCATACATTAATCGAGGGAAACTCTTTGACAAAAATGGAGAAATGGAAAAAGCGATAGGTGACTACAACCATGCGATAGAGTTAAATCCTAATGAGGCGACAGCGTACTATAACCGAGGGCTTGTCTATTTTGCTAAAGGTGAACTAGAGAAAGGGCTTACTGATTATAACCGTGCGATAGAATTAAGACCGGATTATTTAGACGCATATATTGATCGGGCAAGGCTTTTCTGTGAAGAGGGAGGATTAGAGAAGGCGATAGCTGATTACAACCGTGCGATAGAGTTAAATCCAAACAATGCAAGAGCGTACTACAATCGGGGGCGCACTCATTCTGTCAAAGGTGAAGTAGAGAAAGCGATAGGTGACTACAACCATGCGATAGAGTTAAACCCTTCTTTTGTCAGTGCATACTATAATCGAGGGCTTGCCTATTATGACATTGGCGAAATAGAGAAAGCGATAGCTGACTACAGCCGCGCGATAGAATTAAATCCTAATGAGGCGTATGTTTATGATAATCGAGCAGATGCCTATTACGACATTGGCGAATTAGAAAAAGCGATAGCTGACTACAGCCGCGCGATAGAATTAAATCCTAATGAGGCGACAGCGTACTACAATCGAGGGCTTGCTTTTTATGACATTGGCGAAATAGAGAAAGCGATAGCTGATTACAGCCGTACAATAGAGTTAAATCCTAATAATATGGATGCTTATATTGATCGAGCGACTGCTTATCGTGACATTGGCGAAATAGAGAAAGCGATAGCTGATTGCAATAGCGTGATAGAGTTAAATCCTAATAATATGGATGCTTACGAGGCGCGTGGACTTGCCTATTTTGAAAAGGATGAATTGGAGAAAGCAGTAGACGACTATAGTCGCGTGATAGAGTTGTCGCCACTATCGGCTGGTTATTATAAGGAAGGTAAACTAGAGGAAATAGTTGTCAATTGTAATCAAGCCATCAAGCTAAATCCTAATGAGGCGACAGCGTACTATAACCGAGGGCTTGTCTATTTTGCTAAAGGTGAACTAGAGAAAAGCCTTACCGATTACAACCGTGCGATAGAGTTAAATCCTAATGAGGCAACAGCTTATATCAGGCGAGGAATACTCTTTTACGATAAAGGGGAGTTAGAGAAAGCGATAGCTGATTACAACCGTGCGATAGAGTTAAGCCCTACGGGTATAAATGCTTACAACCATCGAGGGCTTGCCTATTATGACATTGGTGAATTTGAGAAAGCAGTAGATGATTTCAGCTATGTAATAGAGTTAAACCCTGGTAACGAATTGGCTTACATTGGTCGTGCATCCGCATACTACGGTATAAGAATTCGTGAGAACAAAAAGAGAGAAGCCAATCAGACGAGTGATAACATTCTGTTTGATGATAAAAAAACGATTCTTCCTTTCCGAGTTGAGAACGTGAAAGCCCCCCTTCCCGAAAAGAAAGAGGCATTTAATGGGGTGGCGAGTAGTATTGACAGAGCCAGGGAACGCTTGAAATACATAAAAGAAATTAGTAGATCGATTGACGAAGAGCAAGCCAAAAAGGAACAGCAGCTAAAGAATACACAAGAATATGATGACGGCATTTAACACTAATGAAACAACAAAAGAAAATCGCTAAAGCAGAAAATCAGAGTGTTAATCAGGTTTCTATAAGCAGCCAGGATATGGCAGCAGAAGAAAAGATTATGCAAATTATCGACGAGTTAGAAAAGATGCTTGATGATCCTGCTATGTCTACAGATAAAGAATTAAAGGAGGAATTGGAAAAACAGCTAGAAACGCAGAAAGAACAATTAATTAAAGAGGTCAGATTTAAGCTATTAGCAGAAAAGCAAAAAAAGCTACCCCCTAAAAAAGAACTTGAAATAACCCAGCAGGAAGTTAACCTTGATAAGGGACAGCACGATAATCAATCAAACAATAAAGTTTTGCAGATGCCGAAGCGTGATGAGGAAGTGGAAGGAGAACTACCCAAAGAGGTTGAAATCAATGTTTCCTCTCAACCTACCCCGTCATTGTCTGAAAATGCGGAAAATCTGACCATTTCCCAATTCTTCAGAGAAGTTGAGGAAAGCACCGACCCAAAACAACTAGCTAAGGGACTAGAAATAACGATTAAAATGAGTGAGGCCGTAGAGAGCCGGATCAAGACCGTTTGCGATATAGAAACGGATGGAAAAATAGGGCTTAAAAAAACTTGGTCAAAATATGTGACCAAAGACGGAGAAGAAAAGACCCACATACACGAACAGTTTCGATATACAAACAAAGCGACAGGAGAGAGTACATCGCTTGCCGTGAACAAAGCTTCAAAGAAAGCAAGATAATTTTTACCGATTCGGTAAAAATTATCTTGCTTTCTTTTCTGACCTGATCTAAATTCCATTCATCAGAAACAATCACTAAAAACTGAATAACTTTAGGAGCAGCCACTAACGCTTAAGAAGCGCACTGGTGCAACTGCTTGGACGAAAAAGAATCGTCCCGCGTGTCTACTTGCGTTGGGTAGACTGACACAAGCCACACGTTGAAACTATGCCTAAGATGAAAGGTGATTTACCCCTTAAGGTTGCCATAGGTGAACATTCACAAAGGAAGAAATGTGTTTAATTTTTACCAAAGGATTTTACCTATGAAACTACTTAAAGACAGCAATAGCAATATGTTAGAAGATAGCATAGGTCTTGTTGCCCGAAATAAAGGGACACAAGCCTTGCTAGCGAAAGGGTTCTCTTTTCATAAGGACAAGATTTATTATCAGCAAAAAGCAGATAGCGAGTTCATCAAAGCAGCAAATGAAGAAAAACAGAAAAGAAAGTTTCGTCCGCAAAAAGTAAAAGTAAGTAAAAAAGTAAATGTGCAAGCTCTGACCGTAACAACAGGAATTGATTATACGCTCACCCTTTTCTTGCTCGATCGGTTCAATCGCTTGAGCGAACGCGAAGAAAGGCTGGTAGCAACAAATAACATAAATGCTGCCAGGATCGCCGGTGAGCGAGTTAAAATCTTTATGGAGCAGTACGAGCTTGAAGCAGGCCAATGGAGAGCCAGCAAAAGAGCAACCGCAGATACCCGCAAAAAAGTAGTAGGTTTTCGCCTTCTCAATATGGAGACAGGGGAAAACGAAAAAGTGAATGTATCTTTCTAGCTCTCAAATTAATCCGTAAGACCAAATGAGTATTTGGGGATCAGTTATGTTTTATGAAGAACGGATCCCCAGATGTAACCTGCAAAAGAAGCGTTGTTTTCTGTAACGCCATTACAAAAAACAACCATCGACGTAATGCAACGGAGAGTCGTTATTTTACGGCTTTCCTCTACGATAACAACCACCGCAACCCGACATCAAGAACAACTTCCCTGAGTTGCCTTTTGGCAACTCAGGGAAAGTTTTGCCCAAAGGAGCTTTATGCTTAAAAATGCTGTATCTCAACAAGGTTTTGATCCTCTCAAACTTCGGCGCAAAATGGCACTCGCTTTTGTTTCTTATTCAAGTGCTGTCATTTTGACCCTTCTTGTAATGTCACTCTTCGCCACGTTGACAGGTGCGTTGTCACAAACCACCTTAAACGCGGTTTTTCAGACTTACGCGCAACCACTCCTAATGGAATGGCTTGGGCTTGGTCGTGGTAGCGAAGTAGTGCAATGGCTGACAGCCTTATTGCGGTTCTCTCCCGTGATCATCACGGTTTTATCAATATGGTTGTCCTGTGTAGTCGGCTTGCTAGCCACTACGCCGCACTTGTTGACCGCCTATGCCCTCCATAAAGGGAAAAACTGGCTACCTATCGTTGCCACTGTCTCTATTTTGATGGCTTTGCCTGTTTTTCCATTCGGGACGGCCTTAGCTCTTTATGCCATCTATGGCTTTTACAAACTTAATCAGGCGACTGAAACAAGAGTTTATGACTCATAACGTGACTTCCCGCCCTGTGTCCAGATGACCGGGGCGGTGTTATTTTGGAGGAAAATTCAATGAGTGACGACGCGAAAGAAATTTTATTTCGTCAGTGTTTATACGGTGGTTTCACCATTTACGGCGTGATCGAGCTTGTCAGGGGTGCGCGTGAGGCTTGGAGTGGAGGCAGCAAAGCCTTTGCCACTGTTCCTTATGATGTTTTGGCCGCTTATCCGCAGCTTAACGAGATGATCCGCGAGGGCGTTATCCCTCTCTTGCAAAAGAATATGAAGCCGCAGGAGTTCGAGAAGCTCACGCAGTTTGTGACAATGTATCACGATCAGATTTTGCTCTTCATTCCCTTAGCCGCCGCTATTCTTGTAGGTCTTGGGGTGTTTCTCTTGCAACTGGTGCTGACATTGCCCTTTTTTTCTATGGGAGTGGCGGCGGGAGAAGGAAGTATAGAAGGTTTTCTTGTAGCGAGTGGTTTTGCTTTGGCGATGTATTGGCCGGGCGTGCTGCTAACAATTTTGGTACTTTTCGCCATTGGCTATATGGTGTTTTTAGCTGTCCCTCTTATTGACAACAGCACCCGCAGAACGTGACAGACAGCCTAGTACCAGGTCTTTTCTGACAACAGAGGCGGCTATATCGCTGTCTCTTGGCCGTAACCCTCTTATTTTCAAAGAGTAAATCTTGCTACCCATTGGGGTAGCACAGGAAATTTTTGTCTCGAAAAGGAGAAAAAACGATGACAACGGAAAAAAGAAGTTTCAAACCGCATATAGGCAGCGTGGCAATCACCGTGTTGATTTTCAGTCTGATAAGCGGCGGGCTATACCTCAAAAGCAACTATGCCATTACCAGCGTCAACCCGGAGACTAAAGAGAAAAAGGAAAGCACGGCACAAGGTAAGCTCATTATTGCCGATGGCGATAAGCCTAAGCAACCTCCAAAAACCAAAAAGAGATTATCCAAAGCGCAAATCGCCGCCATCCGGCGCGAGGCAAGGCTTAAACGACAAATTCACTCTTTGCAACGCGAACTGGCAAGGGCAAAAGCCCGCAATTCTCAACCAACCCCAACCCCTTATGCCAGCCCACGCTAACATAAGGCGAAGGCTAAAAACAGGGGACGCACCCGCGCCCCTGTTTTTAGCAGGAGGAATCTATCACTATGACAGAAACGGACACCCATAAGACCAAAGGCTTGTTGCCTTTAGCACCGCTTGGCGGTTTTGAAAATATTATGCTTAATCTGGTGACTCTTTTTTCTCTCCCCGTCCAGGTGCTATTCAGAAAGAATCTGGGCAAACGTCATTTGCGCGTGTTTCATACCAGTTTTCTAAGTTTTACGATCTATGTTTTATGGCTGGGAACATTGACCTTAGCCCCCTGGATGCTGGGCAGCAAAGAGTTGATTCTCTCGTGGTTTTTCTTGCTGATCGTCAGCCTTATGGCGAGCATTCACGCCGTAGACATCTATCTTAGGCCAAAAAGAGGCGTAAAACTCCATAGTTATTATAGTGGATGGCCGCGCTTAATGGATGTGATGCCCCATAGCGTTAAACGCAAGTTTGTCGAATGGGAAATCAACTTAGAGATTTTCACCAAAATGTATCTTGAGCCAGGACTTTGTTTTCTCCTGTTCTGGCTGATTTTCCCAGTGGATCGAATGCTTGCCATTCTTTTAGGAATCGGAGGAGCGAGTTTATACATCTACGGGCAATACAAGGCTAGCCGCGACGAGGATAAATTGCTGGACGTGATTGATGGTCAGATCGAAGCGGAAATGTTACATAAAGATTTATCCGTCAGCACAAACGGCCTTGAAAATCTTGGCTATGAGTCTTACGCCTCCACTCCAAAAGCAAAAGTGCTTTCCACTAAGGCAAAACCAACGAATGCAAGACCTGACAATGATAACGCCCCTTCCCTCACCCCCGAACTTGACGCGCTGTTAAACGAGCCGGAGGAAGAGGACGAACCAGCAACGACAAGCACCACCGCCAGCGTGAGAATAGGAGATTCTCCCAGTAGGAAAGAAAGTAATGTTGATGTGACACCCATAACCCGGCCACGCGGACGGCCACGGAAAGATAGCGCGGTTTATCCCTAATATTCATCACTGTTTAGCCCCTTGCAGGATCACCCCCTGCAAGGGTTTTTTGATGCCATCAAGAAAAGGAGCGATGTTTGACAATGAAAAAGAAATCAACCGACCCGCCACGATCAAGACCCTACGCGCCGCAATTCGTCCCATTAGACTATCAAGGAGAAGTACCTAAGCTTTCTCAAAGCGACATCATCAAACAGGCCAGAAGAGAAGGCGAAATCCTGAAGGCTCACAATGTCACGATGGCCGCGACCAAGGCCGAGCAATTCCAGGCCAAAAAGACCATCGACCCGCCAGCCGCGAAAGCACAAGTACCCCCGCCAATGACACCAGAACCGCCAGCACCAACAGCACCCGCACAGGCGCAGCAAAAACAGGGGTATCAGTTCAGTGAAAAGGCTAAGGCTTTCTTTGCGAAATTCCATTCCAAGGCCAAACAGCAGCCCCAGAAGGAAAAAGAGCAAGAGCAGACCAAACCCAAAGAAAAACCCCGCGAGCGATAATTTTTTATCCTACTGGCCTAAAACCTGTCATAGCCGCTATGCTGGGGAGAGGAAACAGACCGGCAACGCCTTATGAAAGACTACGAATATATCAAGCAGCAAGTGAATTTGACCGAGCTTGCTGCTCATTTTGGTTATGAGATGATCCGCAAGGAATCATCGAGAAACTGTGTGATGATGCGCTACCAGCATCACAAGATCGCCATTACAAGGGACAGTGACGGCCATTATATCTATTACACCATCGGCGACAGCCTGAAAACGGACTGCGGAAGCGTGATTGACTTCGTAATGAACCGTAAGCAATCCACCTTTCAGGAAGCCGTGACATACCTTAAGCAGTATGAGCATATCCCGGACGCGCAACGTCCCAAAAGAAACAGCTATGTCAGCAAAATAGAGCCAAGCAGTAAAGACACGCAGAGCGTGATCAAGAACCTTATCAAAATGCCCTTGATGAGTGAATCAGCTTATTTAGCTTCACGCGGCATTACGAAAGACACACTTATTAGCCCAAGATTTCACGGTAGAATCTACAAAGACGCTCGCAATAACGTGATATTTCCCCACTATCACAACGGAATTTGCGGCTATGAGCTTAAAAACAATGGCTTTACCGGCTTTAGCCCGAACGGTCAGAAAGCTCTATGATTCAGCAATATGGAGAAAACCGATCAAACATTAGTCATTGCCGAATCCGCCATTGATGCCATCAGTTATCATCTGCTTTACCCCGACCCCGACAACCGCACCTGCTATGTATCCATCGGCGGGCAAATGTCCCCCGAAGCCAGAAAATTACTCCACCAGACGGTGAAAGACTTTCCCAGCCAGCACATTATTTTGGCCTTTGATAATGACGCACCCGGCGAAAAAATCACCCAGGAAGTGCAAGCTCTCTTAGCCGATACAGGAAAAGAAATCAGCATCCATCTACCACAAAACAAAGACTTTAACGATGATCTCAAGCAAAAACTGGGACTGCCAAACACCCCCACCCGCCCCAGATATAAATCTAGCCAAGAGCGCGAACGGTAGGCCGAATATACGTTTTTAGTTGATTTTCTAGGTATAAATACTAGTATGTAGATATAGAATGTATTTACAGTATGGCTAGTAACCCGTGCTTTTTGAATGGGATAACCGCAAGAACGAAGCGAACCATAAGAAGTACGGCTTTTGGTTTCAGGATGCTATCACCATCTTTAATGGGTTTGTGCTATCAGAAGTAGATCAACGTAAGGACTATGGAGAAACCCGGTTAATAGGTATCGGCGCATTGTCTGAAGTGATGATTTTGACGGTCGTTTACACGAAGCGCGGCGAGAAAATGAGAATCATTTCAGCGCGGCCAGCTAACGCCAAAGAAAGGAAGCGATATTTTTATGCCAATGGTTACAGTTGAGCTTGTTAATGGGAAGCCTTACCAGATTATGCCCGACGGCTCAAAGAAGTTGCTGAAGACCACTTCTAAGAAGCGGCTTAAGGAGCTAGCCGCAAGGCCGGACTCTGAAATTGATTATTCCGACATCCCCGAACTTGATGAGGAATGGTTCAAAAATGCCAAGCCCATTTACCCCAAGCCCAAACATTTACTTAGCATCCGGCTTGATGATGAGGTTTATCACTGGTTCAAGCAGCAGGGACGCGGCTATCAGTCACATATAAACGCAATTCTAAAATCCTATGTGCAGGCACATAAACAGCCATAAGTATAAATGATGCACCAGATAATAGAAGGCCAAGGCTACCAAATAGTGGGAATGCCTGAAGCGATGATTTTATGATCACGGGTCACGAGGGGAAGCCCCAAGGCCAAAGCAGTAGCACTAATTACCCTATCCGGCATATCCGGCACGACAGACCGGGTTATTTTGCCGACGGCTTGGGCGGAGTCAAAATCCAAAGGGGCAAGATGCAAAGAGGAAAAAGGTTTGATGATAGCACCTATCACAAACTGAAAATCTGATTCAAGAATAGAGCCTTTTTCTACCAGATAGCGCATTTCCACCAGCACCATCGCGGGGACATAGATTTGCTTGGCCTTATCCGCTTCGCGCATTGCCGAAAGTGCTTTGGATGATAGCTTTGGCGGATCGAGCAGATACCAGATAAGCGCGTGAGTATCGGCAACAACCGCACTCATTGATTATCCTTGGGAAAATCTCTTGGGAAGTTAGCCCACATTTCGCGGCGCACTTGGTCTATGTCTTCCGCAGACACAGAGAAGCCAGGGCGAGCCAAAACCCCTTCTAAGCTGGGGCTTGCTTCGATGGGTGTTTCCGAATCGGCTATCTTTGCTTCCACAAAGTCAGACACCTCTTTGAGTTTGTCCAGGGGCAAACGGTGTATTTTCTCGATTAAATGCAATTCTTCTATACGCATAACGCCTCATTTATCCAACGAATTAAGGCAATAATACCGAATTATGACGGGCAAAACAAGGAAACCCCAAAATTTTCTTTTACAGGTCATTATTCTGTAACGGTTCTTAGCTATCCTGAAAGTGTAATAGTTATAGGCTGTTGATATGGATAGAAGGCACTTTATGCGTCTGCTGGCTCTTTGGGCGGGTGCAAACGTTGGGGTTAATGCAGGAAATTTCTTATGGCAAACGAAAATCAAACTAGAAAGAGAAAAAGAAAGGTCTAGTAGCACGACAGACCAAAATAGCAACACAACTCCCCACACAGACAGTGAATGTTGCAAGTGGCTTGTTACTCCTATTGGAACAGACCCAAATAACGATCACCCAAAAACCAACATCACCCCAGACCCCAAGATAATAAATGAGTTTCTATTTTTTGATCCAACCGGCAAGAATTTGACGATTGATTGTTCTAAACCAAAATGGGACGAAAAGAGGTTCAGCGATTTCAAGCTAACCTTTCATCAACAAGTGCTTGAACATTACAATGTTGAGATTGTACAGAAAGACAATGATATATTATTGCAATTCTACCACAAAACCAGCGATCAGCCGCTTTATAGCACCATCACCTTAAAAGGTCATACAACAGGTAATCGCATTAAAGAGATTGCCGTTATCGGTGATAGTGGAGACAAAGACCTGTTTTCAACCAAAAGGCTAGTCTCTCCTTTAAGAAGTGCTGAAGACTGGCAAAACCATTTTCTTGCCCCACTACGTCTTGCCCTACAAAACCTTGCCCCTTCCAAAATGCCCGCCTTCGATGATGAAAGCCCAAAGCTGCAAGATAAGAGAAAAGCATTGGCAGAAGCCATTACTGATCAAAGGACAGTGTATCTTATAAAAACTGAGCGAGGGGAGGAAAGAGGGCAGAATATTGTTGCTCCCAAGCAAGGGATGGAACGCTAATTCGCAAAAATACTCTACAACGCGGACAACTCTTTCTAGGTTAGTCCGCATCTTCTCCCACCAACCATTGTTACAATACAATGGCTCTTCATATCCTTAGATGACAATTCTCGACAATATCAGTCTTTACAAGAGGTGACTTGATGGGAAAATCAACGATAAGCCACAAGCTATACTTGATGGTATTTGCCATTATTTTCTTAACACAAGGCTGTGTTGTTCAAACAACACCAGAACAAAAAGCCGTTCTCAATGAAATAACACTAGTCAAATTATTGACAGAAAAACAACAAGTGGTTCGATCTTCTGAAACTTTTGATGTAAAGAGTTGTGATGGTTCAGGGACTAAACAATATACAGGCTGCGTTGCAGGGACAAAAAATAACTTCAGTCTAAATTTATCAGCAGAAGCTGCGGCAATAGCAGGGGTGGGCTACAAAAATATAGCAGGGGTGGAATTACAGGGAAAAGTTCAGTTTGGGGCAGACTTTGGATTAGATTTTACTCGTGAAAGCAACCACACATTAGAATTAATACCGCCTCCAACAGGTCAAGTATATCGCTACACCATTACTAAAGAATACACGGTCAAGACAGGCAACACGAGTGCCAAAACCGCATCTGGTCAAGAGATTACGGTACAATATAATTTCCAGGCCAATTGCCATTGCTATGACAAAAAAGAGGTTCTCACTTGCGAAGAAGCAGAGAAACTTAAAGATTTGTCATCTTCCACCACATCAACCACATCAACAACTACAAGTGCTATTATTTCACCTAAATCAATAGACTCATCATTAACCAACCTTAGCACTCCTGAAAAGCTACAAGCCGCAATAGTTGGCAGATGGCAACCGGCTGTTGGCAATTCTCAGAATGACAATATCGAGATTACCAATGACGGAAATCTAATCATTGAAGGGAAAATTAATTCTTTTACATACCAGATGATGGATGCCACCCATATAAGAATAAAAGGGACTCTTGCTAATTGTGTGTACAATATTTCTTTAGATGGAGAGACTCTAAAACTTTCCCCAGACTCTAGTATCAACTATCTTGTCCATTTGTATGGCGATTATGTACGAGTAATTCCACCCCCTTCAGCAATCACGACTCCCTCACCTAAACCTGTAGAATCAAAGGCAAAGGTTGCCAGTATCACCCCACCAAAGAGCGAAGTAGATTTGAAAACTGCAATTTTGGGAAAATGGGTTGGTTCTCTCAATACATGGACTTTTACTGATGATGGAAAGATCATAGTAGAACCTGGTGTTGATGCAACTTATAGGATCATAGATAATGAGCATATACAATGGATTACTTGGGCTTCAAACTGCAAAACTAAGGTAGAATTATCTGGGCAGACCCTTGATTTATACTTATGCGATGGTAAAACTCCTATGAGTTTCAAGCGACCCTAAAACGTGTATGGATATACACATAATGTTTTTATTCTCCTCAAGATATGGTGTCGCGCGACATCGCGCGAGATACTAAATCTAGTAATGGCTTTCAAAATCCATTGAAATAAACGCTCGTTTTGTTCAATCCCATACCAATATAAAAAGGACTGACTTATTTCGTCGCATCCTGTAGAAAAATAGGTTACAATACCTTTTTTCTACATAGCTTTTTGCAGCAATCAAGAGGAGTGCCGGACAGTGACAGAAACAGAGCAGCCCCGCGAAAAGATGATAGAGGAGCTTTTGGAAATTCTGGAAAAAGTGCTGGAACAGCATAGACCCTATGGAAGCGCACAGTTGGCAACCGTCAGAAAAGCCCGCGCCATCATCGCCAAGGCGAAAGGAGCTTAAAACCTTGCCCATTATCGCTTATCTGCGAGTGTCCAAAGACAGCCAGGATGTGAAGAACCAACGCCTAGCCATTCTGGATTATGCCCACATCCATAAAATAGAAATAGGGCAATTCATCGAAGCTAGCGTATCTTCCAGACGTTCGACCGCAGAGCGCAAAATTGATGCCCTGCTTTCTCAACTCCAAACGAGTGACACGCTCATTGTGGCGGAGCTTTCACGGCTAGGCCGTTCAGTCGGGGAAATTATTACCACCGTTGACGCTCTGATAAAGAAGAAAACCCGCTTTATCGTCATCAAGGAGAAAATAGACCTTTCAGGGGATCACGATTTGCAAAGCAAAGTGATGATCACGCTTTTTGGATTGTTCGCCGACATCGAGAGGGATTTAATATCACTCAGAACTAAGGAAGGACTGGCCGCAGCCAGGGCAGCAGGAAAGCTTTTAGGCCGACCTAAAGGAAAACTTGGGCTTTCCAAACTTGACGGCAAAGAAGAAGAAATCAAAAAGCTACTCGCGCTAAAAGTGTCTAAAGCCTCCATCGCCAAAATCACAGGATGCACCCCGGCCACCCTCTTGCACTTCATCAAAACCCGCAGGCTTGCCGGTAAATAGAAGAAAATGAAAGAATTGTTCCAGTAGGAAAAAGAAATATTTATCTTGATAGCTTGTAATCGTGCTATCACATCATCACATTATCTTGATGATGATATAACCAGATATGGAGAAATATTCCTATTACCATTGCACAATATAAAGAAATCAAGTAATAGTATGGACACGCTAACAACCTACAAAGTAAGGGTGATAAGATGAAAACGGTTGCTATTCTTTCCCAAAAAGGCGGAGCAGGAAAAACCACCATAGCTTTACATTTAGCCGTTGCGTCAGAGATGGCAGGAAAATCAGCAGCAGTCATTGACCTTGACCCCCAGGCCAGCGCGACAGGTTGGAAAGATAGCCGCAAGACGGAAACACCCGCTATAGTATCAACCCAACCGGCTAGACTTTCCCAGGTACTAAAAGCAGCAGAAGGAGCAGGAGCAAAGCTTGCTATCATCGACACAGCACCGCACGCCGAAAGCGCATCACTTGCCGCAGCACGCGCAGCAGATTTTATATTGATACCTTGCCGCCCTGCTATTCTTGACCTTCGCGCTATTGCTGCCACTGTCGATATTGCAAAGCTTGCGGGTAAACCTGCTTGTGTAGTGCTAAACACCGTTGCCCCGCGAGGATCACAGGCAGAAGATGCAGCCACCGCCATAAAACAATATGGAATTGATGTTTGCCCTGTTCATATCGGGCAACGCGCAAGCTATATGCACTCGCTTACTTTGGGGCAAACGGCCTTGGAGTATGAGCCAGACGGGAAAGCTACAGAGGAAATCAAAAAGCTTTATAAATGGCTTTGTAAACAAGTTAACTTGTAATGTAGATAGCGTGATAGCACATTATCACGCTATCATACAATCATTCTATAGAGATAGAAAGATGAGGTGTAATGATGGCAAAGAAACCCAGTCTAACCGCCGCTTTGCAGAGTGCAAGCGGTCAAAATCAGAAAGAAAAAGTAATTGCAGAGGAAGCACCCGAAGGGCAAACGGTACGACCGAGCCGCCAGGGAAAGAAAGCAATCATTGCTT
>Ga0268299_1002403_pt1 | contig 22556 bp, 27 predicted proteins | sample NOBtaG_FD_193484 | JGI IMG/M metagenome (GOLD analysis project Ga0268299, IMG submission 193484) | Activated sludge microbial communities from bioreactor in Nijmegen, Gelderland, Netherland - NOB reactor | ecosystem: Engineered > Bioreactor > Aerobic > Activated sludge | place: Netherlands... | reverse complement strand
GATACACATCCCACTATTACTGCGCTGAACAAGGACACAAGCAAGAAATTGCAAAGACTGGATTTAATAGAGCTCACGGATTTCTCCCATGGCAAAAGGTAATCGAGTGACGAAGGCCCACTAGTTCGTGGATCGTTCGTCCCGACAGGAGCTATGGAAGAGAATCAAATGCGATAGACGGAAAACTGCTGATATAGAGGGAGGAACGGAGGTCCGTGGATAATCAGGTCAGGCGATTGCCGATAAGTTAGGGCATTGCACGAAGGAGTTGCGGATACGAACGCTATCGAGCAGGTAGCGCAAGGCACAGCGTCCAATGCCAGCACGTCAGACTTTTTACCGGAAGCCAGTTGTGCGAGGGCCTGTTCGTCAAGGTCTTGGTGGGTTGCATTCCTCGTGACAATCTCATCGAGAACTTCGATCGCCTCAGCAAAATCAAATGAGCCAAATGCGGCCCAAATCGACAGGAGGCTCCACAGCGTCAACCCAAAGTGCTTGGAATGTCGGTTCACATACATAAGCCAGAAGACTTGTAGCAGTGCAGAAAAGAGGAAATCAATGACATCCAGAGATTCAGCAACGAAACGTAGCTATGCTCCAGTAGAAACCCTACGTGTCACGGGCGTGTTCTACCTACGACAGAAACCATCTCAATCGGCCTCATTCCGGCTGAATTGAACCGAGAACAAAACGGTCCAAAACTGTTACTAGAAGCCGCGTTTGGCTGAATAACGATGGTTTGTGGGAATTGTCAGAAAAGCTTACGAAGCCGCTACTCTTGCGGTTGGTACAGAACGGGGACTATTCACGTTCCTCTTGTCGCCCCTTTTCTTTCTCGTGCATGCGGCTCCGTCCGGCTAAGTGGCTCACCAAGTCTACCGCAAGCTGTCGGTCATCTCCTCGATCGGATCGCGCCAAGGCTTTCATGACCCGCTCATAGTTTTGCATCACCTCGCGTTGAACGCGCGGAGCATGCATCTCTCGTGTGCTACGGTGCAGGCGTGTGGCTTGGGTCGCGCCCTCCACGAGATGCCGAACTGTCCACCGCTCTTGAGTTGTACGATGAATGCGGCTGGTCGTGGTCGCGTCAATCCCATGTTCCCGAAGCGCTTCAGCAAATCCTTCTCGCCACCGTTGGAGATCGGGTTTTCGTGGGTTTAGCCGTGTCCCATCAAGTCCTGCGGTTTTGACGGTGAGATGCACGTGCGGATGAGACGAAGGGTTTGGGTCCGGGTCTGTCTCGAATGTGTGCAACACCATGGCGTACTGATAATTGGCAAATTCACGTTTCGCAAATTCCCGGGCGGCGCGCTGAACCGAGATCGGGTCGGTCAGCTTCGGCATAGAAAGGATGATATGAAACGCATCGCGCATGGTGGAATGCTCAGGGATCGGAAATCCTCCATGGTGCCATTCGTGTTTGAGATCTCCAACGGCCTCTTTGCCTCGGATGATATGTCCGTCTTGATCTTCAATGTCGAGTTTCCCATTCCGTGAAATGTACCTAAGATTATTGGAGATCCCGCGCAGGCCCTTCGTGGCTTTGGCGAGTTTGACCATCACTTGCGGGGCACGTCGAACCGTGTCACGGAGCTTCTGCCGCACGAACTGCGCCCGCGCTTCGGGAGTGCGTAATCCCCCACCCGTGCCGGCGTGGGGTTTGAACCCCCGTCGTGCCCCACCGGCGGATACCCGTGGCGCGGTGGGGCCGGAGACGTTGAAGAGGCGGCTACCCCATTCGTCTAAAGTGGCATCGGTACTACTGGCCAATTGGGGCTTCATCGGATGTGCCAACGCTCAAGGTTGCCTCGCATCACACTCGATACCATTGTCGTATGAGTCTGAATGCGGCTCGATAAGGCAGTGATGAGGTCGACTCGAAACGCACTCCGATCATGTGGGGAGGTATTCAACGCTTTTGCGAGTTGATTGAGGTTCCGCCCGATGGCCAACAGTTGCAGATTGGAACGGGCCAGCACTTCCAATTCTGATTGGCCGAATTGGGGGCGACCGATGAGTCGAGCCCGGATCAGGGCAACGATCCACTTGGTGATCGGAAACCCTTCGCCTCGTGCCAGCGGCGTGAGGATACGGTGCTCCGACTCGGTGAGATGAATCTCGACCCGAACCGTGGCCTTTTCAGGTTGAGCGTTGACCTCGGCTCCATGCGCTACCGAAACGGGGAGATCTCCATGAATGGTCTTGGCGAGAACGAGCCGGAGGGCCTCGCTCGGCAGTTTCTTCTGCTTGGCGCACCAGGCCAGCCAAGGCTGCTTAAGGGAACCCAAGTCAGCGCTAATGGTGTTCAGTCGTTTGCTCATGCACGTTCCTTTCCCGCATCTGTATCCCATCCGCCGACATCTTTTCGACACTCACGGCCAATGCCACGCAGCCCCTGACACACAAACAGCCCTCCTTCGTGCCAACTCTTCGGCATGCCCAAAAACCATTCCGACGACCTTCGCAACTCGGGAGCCCGTGGTTGGCTTTCTCGATAAGTTGGCCGGAGTCCGGAACGAGTGAGTTCGACAGAGAGCTGTCCGTCCAAGCTCCATTGGACCATTCCTCTCGGATGGGAAAGAAGGAGTGCATACCCCGGGGGAGACGATAACAAAATCACACATGTAATACAATACACGGCGAAAGCCATATCCTGCAAACTCTTAACAACTCTGCCAACTCTTAACAACTCTGATCATGGGACACACGGTTCGGCATGACAAAGAGCACAAGGCCCACGACAGCCGGGAGAAATTTAGGTTGAATTGGAGTGGATAACCAATTGACCGCTAGTGCACTTTATGGGCATGCCGTGGTCCCATCTGCCTTCACTTGGGGACCCTGCCCTGAACTCGGAAATGGTAATAAGGCCCCGATGGCGGGACGGAGTGGGTGCGGGTTGGGCAATTCGTCTCGCCCTAATGTCCCGAGCGTCCCTCCCCCGTTTTTCAGAAAGCAAAAATTCTCAAACGGGACAGAAACAGGGAACCGTGGAATGCCCCAGCGCGTCAGGCTACAACATGAAATCCCTGGCTCCTCAGAGGACGTGGAACGGTCGGTGAGCAGGAGCCGATGGCGCAATGGGACATCATTCGGTCTCAATGACCTTGAGGCCCTTGTCAGCATCGCGCGGGAGGCGAAGGAGTGGATTGCCACGCATACCCTCACATCCTGAGGACATCACTGGGAAGCTTCCGGTCCTCCAGGGGCTGCCGTTACCATCGATTGTGCGTGGCCGTGGCGGTTGAGGCGAGACGCTCACGCGTCTCGTGGTGCTTGGCCTTGGCTGTTCAGGAAGACGTTGATCGCGGTGAGAAACGTTTCGGCATCGGCAACCCGCTGTTGGGCTCGGTCAAGCTCCGGGTCAAACAACACGTCATAATCGGCGAGCATGCGGTCGTCTTGTTCTTCCCCAAGAATCTGGGCCAAGTGCGCGGCCAGCTTGCCGGACTTGATGAGGTGCTGACCGAAGAGTCTCCGTACGGCCCGATGGGAAGCCACGCTCACACCATGCGCCAGCAGTGCGGCCCGTGCCGCATGTAAAATGGCGTAATAGGTCCGGGAGAGGCAGTCTTCGAGCAGCTGTTCCTTCAGGAGGAGTTGGGCGGCGTGGAGGGATTTTTCGGCCCGGCGCAGCTCGTTCTCAATTTCTTCACCCGAAGGCGTGAGGCTCATACCATCACGCCTTCGCCCTCGACGGCTCGAAAAAACTGAGACCCACAGGCGCGAAGCGTTTCATAATGCCCCACGCTCATCGCCTGAATGGAGAGGACGATCCCATGCTCGATTTCCAACGCGTAGCCGAGGGCTCGGATCTCATCCCCGCGCCGCCAGTCCTCGGACCGCATCACCACCAGCACATCAAGGTCCGATTCAGCCGTGGCTTCCCCCCGGACCTTCGATCCGAACAGAATCAGGCGGACCAACTCGCCCGGGAATCGTGCCTCAACCCGCCGTTTGAATTCCTCGACGATGGGCCGCTCACGAATAAACACGTTCATCACACCCTCTCTGTTCACTGATGAAGAGCGTAGAGCTTTGCCTCGGTCCTGTCAAGATTCTGCACAGCCTCTGAATAGCCTCGTGTAAATAGCAAGTTAACTTGTCCAGTGTATGTAGCACATGATCTGTCCGGTTCTTCTCATCGAGTATTTCAGCCGCACGCTGAAATTGTGTCGCGCACCGTTGGCCTAGGATGAACGATCGGCGGAACGTCTGACCGATGGGTCGGAGCTGGGTGGGCTCGCCCGGTCTCGATCAGCTGGCCATCCATGTGGTAGCGCGCCAAGCAATTGAACCTCACCAATCTCCCTCGAATATCCCTCCCTCGAATATCCAACGCAGCTATTCCTTCTGATCCTACCGTCCCACAGGCTCTTTCAATCAATACCCGCTTGGCTCGTAATCGAGACTGATACGCCACAACTCCTGCTGCGAAGGCAATAGACTCGTTCATGCAAAACTCGTCCAACACTACAACATTTCACTACCTACTTCTCTTTCTTGCCCATCAATGCCCACGGAAGCTCGAGCCTGACTGCATCACGACGAACTAGGCTGAGGAGATAACTCCCGACATTGATACTCTGACCAGACAATCGACGTTCCTTTACCTCCCCGATCCGTCGCCAGATCATGGGATGGGGTACGCTCGCGATTGCTCGCTTCCACCAGCTCTCCCAGACTTTTGGGTCCTTCCGTCGACCTGACAATTCCAGAACAATACTCAACAAACGCACATTTGCTGCATCGCGTTCCTCGTCCTTACTGCCTGAGTTCAGCTCGGCCTGATCAATGAGGAGGAAGGGATCCAGTTCTCGTCCTATCTGTTGCAACTCCCTATGACTGGTGTCCATAATTTCTTCGCGAAATTCTCTTGTCTTTTTGTCAGTCGCCCACCACGCCGGTCCCGCTTCCCATATGATTTCAAAATCTTTCCCTTCAGAGGTCCGAATCGGCACATATTCCCAGCGCGCAATAAACTGTTTCTTCAGAAGCTCCTTCTGCGCCTCATCCAGTTGCTGCTTCACGAGCGACAACGCGCTATGTCGCTTGATCTGCCAATTTCGCACCAATTCAGAATATTTTTGCGCAGCGGTGCCGCGCCCAAGGTAGAAGAGATTGTGAAGTAACTGATGTAACAACTTGGTAATCGATCCATGAAGATCGCGGAACAACTCATGATCGATCACGATACAGTTGCCGGATCGCAGGCTCATCCAATACCAGGTGGCAAGCTCCACCTCATACTTATCCGCGACGTACCCATCTGCGTTGACCTGCCCCGGCAAGACCACCGTTTGGAAAATATGAAAGACAATCCCCTTGTTTGCACGAGCCCGCTTCTCAAGAGATCCGGGAACGGAAGTGTCCACTTCTTCCTGGCGCCAATCCCGACCGGCTCCGATCATTGTGCCGGCCATCCGCAAGAAAAACCTATCCATTTCCTGGTAGGACGCTCCGCCCAAGCCCTTTCCACTGGCCTCCAATAATTCACGACCGGAAATCTTCACCAATTGATCGAACGGCTCCCCGCGCGTCATCGCCGCCTTTGTCCACCGTTCAAATCCACGAAAGAACTCCAGGTCAATTGAATTCGGCAATCCAAGGTTTCCGCTTCCATACACAATCAAAGATACCTTGCAGAGCCGACCATTACGCCAGACATCCCGGTAAATTTGCTTTTCATACGAGGTCCGCCCCGTCTTTGTTGGACGGACTTTTGCTTCCCACAGTGGAATAGAACCCAGGATATGTTCGCTGAGGAGATGGTCAGGAGTGGTGACTGACAGTGATTCCTGGTCCGTGGGTGTGCCAGGAAAGAGAAGCTCAATCGAATTGACGTCGGGAAAAGGAGCGTTCTTTTCCGATTCTGAAAGTGGTGTTAAATCAGCGTTCATCAGCGTAACGTTATCTACTCTTCCGTATAGTCTTTAACGTAGGGACCATCTCGTACGTGCGGACAATTCAAGTATTCCATTTATAAATCAATATGTTGAGTAGATCCTTGTTTTCATCCAACTAGCGACACTTCCTCCAACTCACGTCGGTGTTCATTCAACTAGCGTGGGGAATGCACCTCTTTCTTAATCCAACTTGCGCGACCTTCACTCAAGTTGCGCTAATTCTTCATCCAAGTAGCGTGAGGGCTGTGGATAACTCTCTCCTTGTTGGTCAGGCGCCAGTTCAGGAACAGGTAATACAGTAAATTATCAACAATCATGAGATATTTCTTGGCCTCCTCAGAGAAAGAGAGAGATGTGTCGCCACAGCGACGGTGTTGTTCGTCAGTTGAATGAAACTTTTTGGAGAACTTCCCATCTACGCCAATTTATCGCGAAATTCCCGGATGCGTTCCGACGCTTTCTGGAGTGCATCCTCAATCATAGAGATCTCGTGAGGCTTGTTCGAATGGAAGAGGATAGTCAGCATAAACCCACGCTCCCCATCTCTACCGCGCTCGATGAACCGAACCGCTTGGGCTCCCTCATTGACCCGCGGCTTCCGATCGATTTCCTGTCTAATGCGATCTCTCGTCCAAGCTTCCTTCGAGGCACGCCGGGCGATCGTGTGGAGACGCGGTTCATCCTGAGCGAGGGGAAGCAGGGCCTCGGCATGCGCGGCAGTCATATGGCTACCGGCCCCAAAGAACACATTCAGCACAGCGTCAGGCAGCTTCAAAATGCTCAGCGCCTTCGAAATTCGTGACTTATGGCATCCCAGGCGCTCGGCTAACTCCGATTGCTGAAACCCATAGCGCGCGATCAAGGAGTGGTACGCTTTGGCCTCTTCCAGGGCCGACAGATCCTTCCTTACGACGTTGTCGATCAGGGCTTCGGCTGCCGCCCGATCACGGTCCTTGAAACGAACCAGCGCCGGAATCACAGTCTTGCCCAGTAACGCACAGGCACGCCAACGCCGCTCTCCGGCCACGACCTCATACTTGCCATCCTCGACGGGACGGATCTGGATGGGTGTCAGCACCCCGTGGGCACGAATCGATTCCAACAACTCCTGGTCAGCCGATGGATCGACTTCTGACCGAGGCTGGTCTGGACTCGGCACCAGACGATCGAGCGGGATTTCCAGCACTTCCTCCAGCCGACGAAGCTGATTTCCGGTCTCAACGCCCGTTGGAGTCGGCCTGGTCGATTCAGTCATAGGAGCCGCCGCCGGCCTGGGCGGCTCGGAGACAGGAGCCACTTCGTGAACCGCGGGCGCAGCAGTGACGGGAGGAGTAACGGTGACGGGTTGGGTCTCTGCTGCTGCGTGATGTCCGCCTTGTGCATCCAGACCCATGAGGGCAAAGGGACGAATGCGGCTCGCATCGCGGTCGAACGAAGCCTCAAGGTCCGCCATATGTGAAGACTTCTGGCGTGATGGCTTGTCATCTTTTGTTTTGGGATCTTGCTTGCCTCTCATACTTCACCTGCCACGACTTCAACAGCCTCATCCATGCCTTCCGGCTCCGCCAGCGGTCCCATACCCATGCGAGCTAACACCTCGCGACCTAAATCCATAAACTCACGCGCCGCGTTGCTCTGCCGATCTAATTGAAAAATCGTCTTCTTGAGTGACTCTGCTTCCTGAATCTTGGCCGCGAGTGGAATCGCGGTCTTGAAGACGAGCTCTCCAAAGCGCCGTTCAATGACTCCCCGCATCGACTTGCAGACGTTTTTCCGGCCGTCGTGCTGCGTCACCAGGATTCCCAGGCACTTCAACTGTGGATTCGCGCTATCCACCACATCCTTGACCAACTCCATCAAGTCCTCATATCCAGTGATACTGTATTTGGACCCCGACATCATCGGCGTCAGGTAGTAATTTGATGCCACCAGCGCGTTGATTGTCAGAATCGAGAGCGTAGGAGGGCAATCAATTAAGACGATATCGTCATCCCCGAACGCCATTTGCTCGATCCGGCGCTTCAAGACGATGGACGGCATCGTTGGGTACACCCTGGGAAGCTCGCGATCGGCCTTGGTCAGGGATACATGTCCATAGATCAGGCGGACTTCCTTCTCAATAGTGTCATACCATGGTGATGTCATGTCCTCATCGCGTTTGTTATCCATCAAGAGCGTGGCGGCCGTGACACGCACTTCGTATGGACTTACCTTTCCAAGTGTCGAAGATGCATTCGCTTGGGGGTCAATATCTACCACACAGACCTGATGACCCAGGCGTGAGAGCGCCGCAGCGAGGTTCACCACCGTCGTGGTTTTCCCAACACCGCCCTTTTGATTAATCACAGCCACTACATTCGGCATCACCTACCTCCTTGACCTACTAGGCGTAGATCGACGATACGACCGTACAAAAACACATCGCGCCATTTCTCGAACATGCCATGCCATTTTGTCTAAGATGCAGGATAGAAATCAGGACGGTTATCATCATAATGTCAGTCTGATTACTCCTGGAAGTGGTACATGTCAACTGCTAAATATAGTTATTATTAAAATGGTGCTACTTATAGAACATTTATGAGTTGCGCCCGCGCAACTATCATGTTGTGGAACAGCGCATAAAGTTGTTCGCATAACATTGAAGCAGTGTTAAATAACGTTATATATTCTGCTACAATGTATATAACTATCATGACTGCAATTATATAATGTGAATGATTATCATAAATTAATAAATAATATATAATGATATTATGTAAATGTAATGATTGGCATGTTGACATATGAAACATTGTAGAGTTGCGCGGGCGCAACTTTCTTAAATGGAACCGTAGCAATGCTATAACGTCTCACTATTTAGGGCGTGGTGAACCAGTCGGGATGGTTGCCTTCGAGCTCATCGCGGTAGGGCGAATGGGTGAGGTGGTACCAGGTGATGAGTTTCTTGATGAGCTCATAGTTCCAGGGAATCCCCAGGGTGCGGAGGGATTCACTCACGGTGCTTTGAATGTGGCTCCGCTCTTCCCGCGTGAGGAGCACCTTGATGCGTTTGGCTTCCGCCCGCTCCTGCGTCGTGAGCTGATCCACGTAGTACGAAATCGCGGTGGGATCGGTCTGCGCGGGGACCTGGGCCGGCATCCAGTGGACCTCGTACCCGGCCGGATTGATCGGGGTGGACTCGCGGACCCGCGTCACCAGCCCGTCCGCGATCAACTGCGGAAGATATTTTTTAATCGTTTCCACGGCCAGTCCCGTCCAGGCGCACAGCTCGAGCCGCGAGGCTTCCACCAGCTCCTTCCCGTTTCCCTGGGACCAGCGCAGCAGCTGGAGATAGAGGAGTTGTTTGCCCGGTGCCATCCGTCGAAACGCGGGATGGTCCAGGACCTGGCAGAAACGCTCGAACCGCGAGGGCCCTGAAGACGACCTTTCTCCATGGTCCATGACTTCCTCCTGTCAGGGCAAGAATGGAAAAATGCTCAATGCACACCAGCACTTACGCGAACGCGGGAACATTAGAATTGCCAGGTATGAATTAGACTACTAAAATAGACCCCTGTCAAGAGGATAAAAGTCACCGAATAATGATTAAGTCATCATTAGTCGATGTTCGGTAGATATGCCGTTTCTAGTGTGATACAGATGACACCGCACGCCAGCGAGCGTTTTGGACGGGCGGAGGAAAACAATCCTATGGGGTGTGACCAGGATGACCACCAACCGGCTGAGACGACAGGGTCGGCAGATGGCGACCCCCGCGCGATCGACCAGGCGTTACAACCCTGGCTTCCGGTGACCCGACCAAAGGTCCAGCTCGAGACCCTCTCGATCCTCACATGGCCGGTCGGGGTGGCGGTCGATAGCCCCGAGTTTGATCATTTTCTGGCCGCGGTCGTCGCCCCCTTCTGTGCCACCTATCCCGCTCGAAGTACCCAGCTCCTCTACCGTCGCAGCCTGACCTATTTTTTTCGGTGGTGGGGCCAGGCTCGCGCGAGCGAAGGCCAGCAAGACAGCTTCACGGAGCAGCTCCTGCACGGCTACCGCGCCGCCCTCACCATCCAACAGCGGGAGGGGACCCAGAAACGATTGGAGGCGCGGACGATCAACGCCTACCTCTCCAGCTTGCGCGCCTTCTGTCAGTGGCTGAAACGGACCGCCCAGATTCCCTACAACCCGATGAGCGCCGTGCGGGGCATGAAAGTCGCCAAACGGTTCGTCCGGGACAGCCTGACCGAGCCCGAAGTCGAACGCCTCATGGCCACCTTCGATGTGCGCGTCACCGAACCGGCCGCCCAAGAGCAGGTGTTGCGCGATTATGCCATGACGCTGCTCTGGGTCAGTACCGGCACCCGCAGTATTGAATTGGCGCGTGCGCAACGCCGGCATCTCAACCATCGTGACGGCCACCCCATTCTCTATCTCCACCGAAAAGGCGGCAGTAGTGCCGAACAACCGGTTGTGCTGGAACCCTGGGTGCTCGACGCGCTCACGGCCTATTTCCGGATTCATGACAGCCGGCATCATTGGAGTGGTCCCACGGAGCCGTTCCGTGGCCAGCTCCCCGAACACCCCCTCTTTTCCTGGCTGCGGGGCCCGGGCAAATATCATTCGAAACAGCATAATGTGGCCGAGAGTCGGGGCTGCCGATCGTTGGGAGTGGGTACCATCCAGGCCATGATGCGCCATCATCTCGAGCAGGCCGGCTTGAGTCGCCTCATCAACCCTGATACCCAAAGTATCCGCCCGATCTCCCCGCATTCGCTCCGACATACGGCCGCCACCCTCGCACTGAAACATGGCGCCACCATCAGACAGGTTCAGTCCATGCTGGGTCACGCCGACATACAGACCACCATGATCTATCTGCACGAGAAGGACCGCATCCTGAACGCGGCCGAACACACCATCCCCGACTTTTCCATCCCCCTTCCCTCCGTCTTGGACAGACGGTACACTCACGAGGAGGAAGGTGGGAAAGAGTAATAGGGAATGTGCTGTCCCTCACGAAGGGATGCCTTTCGGAAACACCTCGGCCAGTTTATTCATGGGCCCATTGACGTGACGAGATGAAGAACAAAAAACCCGTTCACGGCTCGTCAAAGACGACCGTGTATTGCGCGCAGCAAGAAGTCCTCAGGCACCTTGTACAGGTCGCCGGGCTAGAAGAAATGACGATTTGGCGCAGCAGAACACATGTGTGGCACCTGAGTGTGAAGGTGAAGCATCAGGCGCAGGTGCTCTATCTCAGCACGCGCCGGACGCCGCAATTGCCCCGCCCCTTCAAGCGCCTCGATGCGGCGGTAGCCGCCGGACAGCGGGTCAGTTCCACCCGTCAGTTCAAGCTCGTCTTACTGTAAAAGAGGTATTGGGCTTCCGTGCCCTCCACCACCTGTACTTTTCACGCCTGCAAGTCGAAGCAGTCCCGCATAATCTCCTGACACTTCCGCCATCAGTAGCCCTCCACGCCGTCGGCAGAGGGATGGAGGGCGATCGGCGCCCCCAGCAAGGTCTTTTTCCCCGACCTTTCTCATTGGCCCCCCGGCGTCTGAATGCCCCAGCTCATAATAAGTATCTCGGTCCCCTTCGCGGCTCGCAAACGGTCTGGTACCTCCCAACTGGCGAGGATCGTCCTACTGATCTCCGGAGGATGGTCTTGCAGAAATTCCGTCGAGATGACCGCAATATAGGTTGTCGGTGGGACATCGAGTTCGACGTGAAACACTAGTGCCAATCTCGTCGGGTCCTACGAGTCGCGAATCAAATAGCCAGGAAACTGCTCGGATAGGTATTCCCGGACAGCCGCGATCCGCCTCAATTCATTGTCTGTGACCCCAGTTCCCCAGGCCATGATGTAAGACTCCTTCCTTACGGGTTTGGCAACGTGGACCACGCGTCTTCAAAGATAATAGGCGCCACCCCATGCTTGTCGGCAAACTCACGAATCTTGGATTGAGTGCGCAGATAGTCGGCCTTCGTCATCCCAACAAGCCGCCTGGCTTGCTTAAATGAAGGCTGAAAGGCCGTGGTCTACTTCTTAGTAAGCTTATCAAGGGAGACGTGTAGAAAGGGATGTAGACGGTCGCGAACGGTCGGTGATAGCAGTTCGTAATCCCGCCTTTTTGAAGAACCGCAGCATGGCCGGATAGGTGGCGTCTCTTTATTATTGCCTTCATTATTACCTGCTGCTTCAGCCGCGCAGTGAGGTGGATTTTTTTGCCATCCTCGTCATAGCGGTACACGTCTTGCGTCACACCCATGTAACATTACGGAAGGAAACAGGCTCTGCGGCCAGTGAATCTGGCCCTTGATGGAATTCAAGGACCATATCAGTATCGCGCATCAGATCGCCGTTCTGCTGGCCACGGTGGCCGATGGAAACGAGGCCGTTTCCTTCTGCTGATTTGCCCATATCCTAGATGGACAAAGGCATATAGCCGTTCACAGTGAGGCGGACGGCTGTATCGCTGCCGAGGAGCTGAGTAAGGACTGTAGCGAAATGTTGATTGATTTCATCCTAATGACTCCTTGGTTGAGGGAAGCCCCCGGCGCTGAGCGCCAGAGGCTCCCGATGGGAAGCAACGCTGGTTACCGTGCTTGTCCACGGACCCAGTCCTTGGCCAGTTCTGCCACGGATGCCAGGGCGTCCAGATCGTTGAGACCGTAGGAAGCCGAGGTTTTCCAGTTGCCTTCCACGTCCTTATAGGGACGGGAAAAGGTGACCGAGTAGAAAATGCCTTTCTCTCCGGTATTCTCCCAGACAGCGGCGTTGACGGTGCCGCACCTAAAAGCAGTGGCTGGTTTTGAGTGTGGTGTAGCCATGTCGTTCCCCCTTTGAAAATGTTGGTTGGCTCTCTCACAAGGTAGAGAGCCAAGCGGCATTTGTAAGGGGGGCGAGCCTGGAAGCCGGAGGGCGTCCCGGCGCGGGATCCGCAGCGAACAGGACAGCGGCCCGTTGCTGGCGTGGGCGGTGCCTCGCGCCGGGGAAAAGCCCATAGGCGGGAGGGCGGTACATGGCTGCTCCAGAAAACAGGGGAGTGCTGTGGGCGGAAATCTGTCCGCTTGCCAGAGAGACACGGGGCAGGTATGCCTCGGGAGCTTTGCTTTTAAGGATCGAGGAGGGGTAAGTGCCTGGATTCTCGGAGTGAAACGGATAGCCATTGACATGTACGGCACATTGCCGTACGCTTGCATCAGAAGCACAAGGAGGACATCATGCCGCCGACCGATCTAGAAACAGAAGAAAAGGCTCCCCGCGTGGAGCGACTTGAGGCGCGTGTCAGTAAGGCGCAGAAGAATCTGTTTTTGCGGGCTGCGACCGTGCAGGGCCGATCGCTGACGGATTTTCTGATTGCGAGCGTGCAGGAAGCCGCGGAGCGAGCCTTGCGCGCGCATGATGTGCTGACGCTGAGCGAACGTGACCGGAGAATCTTTGTGGAGGCTCTTGTGAAGCCCGCCGCGCCCAGCAAGACGCTTCGTCAGGCTGCGAGACGCTATAAGGAGAGGACGGGGAGCTAGTTGCCTAGAAAAAAGGGGGACACGCCCTACCGCGTTGAGGCGCTCGGCAAGCAGCATGACAAGGAAGGATTTAGCTGCGGCAGCGGGCCGCTGGATCACTACCTTGAGGTACAGGCGGGGCAGGACACGCGAAAGCGCGTGGCCGCGACGTTTGTACTGTGCGAGGGGGAACGCAACAGGGTTATTGGATTCTACACCCTTTCGGCTATTAGCGTGGATATTGGCGCGTGGCCTGAAAATGTGGCGAAGACACTTCCTCGGTATCCCGTCATCCCGGCCACACTCCTCGGGCGCTTGGCCATCGACAAGCCGCTTCAGGGGCGGGGGGCCGGAGAGCATCTTCTAATGGACGCCCTGCATCGCAGCTGGCTCACTTCACGGGAGGTCGCGTCGGTTGCCGTGGTGGTGGATGCGAAAGACCGTCGGGCCGCCGAGTTTTACACACGGTATGGTTTCACGCCTTTGGTAAACCTGCCGATCAGGCTGTTTTTGCCTATGAGCGTGATCGAAAAATTGTTTTCCTGAAGAAGGAGAACGCGAGGATGAAGGCACGTGAGCATGCGCCATGAGAAGGGGAGGGGAGCCGGCTCAGGTGAGTCGCTTTCGGATAACGGTATCGCTGAGGAAGCCCTGATCCTTGAGATTTTTAAACCATGTCCGAGCGAAGGATTTGAGATCCTGTTTTAAGCGGGCATTGACGTGGGTTTTCTTGCCTGAATCGTCATAGCGGTAAACTTCCTGCATGATGCCCATGTAATCGTTTTGGAAGGAAAGAGGCTCTGCCATGTGCGGAGTAGCGTAGGTGTGGATTTCAAAGACCATGTCCGGGTCGCGCATCAGGTCGCCGTTTTGCTCGCCATAGTGGCAGATAGAAACGAGGGGGTTGCTCTCTGCTGATTTGCCGATATCTTCAACTGACAAGGGCATATAGCCGTTCACGGTGAGGCGGATAGCGGTATCGCTGCCGAGGAGCTGGGTAAGGACTGTCGCGAAATGTTGATATGTTTTCATGATGTTCTCCTTATTTGTTTTTCATGATGAAAAGGCGTGCTTGAAAGGCGACATCAGCCAAAGCCTCAAGGTCGCCGGCGTTGAAAGAAGTGGTATTCCTCCAACTGTCCTCAAGATCTTTGTAGGATCGTGAGAATGTGACGCGGTAAAAGGTTCCGTCTTTGCCGGTGTTTTCCCAGACTGCGGCTTTGATGTTTGCCTTGCGGAATGTTTCTGCGGGTCTTTTAGTTTCTGTTTCTGTATCCATGTGGTTCCTCCTTTAAAAAAATGTGATTGGCTCTCTCACACAGCGTCGGAGAGCTAAGGCAACATTTTTAAGGAGGAACAGCCCGGAGCCGGAGGGCGTACCCGAAGCGCGGGAGCGGCGAACATGACAGCGTTCTTAGGCTGGCGTGGGTGGTGCAGCGCGTAGGGAGAAAAGCCCACAGGCCGGAGGGCGGCGGTGGCTACAGAATGCGAAGGAGCGGGGAGCGGAAATCTTGCCGCAACGTTAAGGTACCATTGAAGAAACGTTGGGCAGTTATGCCTGACGGAGTTTTCCTACAAGTGCAGGTGTGAGACTGTAAGGGCGTGAAGGTGTGGGGACTTATTCAAAGAGGTCAGCGTGGCTGCCGGTGCGTTCCAAGAAAAGGTATTCAGGATCAGTCCTGTAAATCAGGAGCCAGTCCGGGGCAATGTGGCATTCCCTGTGATGCTTCCAGTTACCAGTCAGGTAATGGTCTCTATTTCTGAGCGGTAAGGTCTTTTTGAATTGTAAGAGGTCAACGATTTCTTCCAGCTCGTCTATGTCATGGCCGCGCTTTTTGGCTAGCTTTAGGTCTTTGAGAAAACGGTTGGTCGTCTTGATGGTGAGCAAGGCTTATAGCCCTGTCTTGTTTCTGAGGGAGCGGAATGACTTAAAGGAAGGCAGTTTCTCCGGCTTGCTAGTTTCTTCAAAGGCCTCAAGGGTGGTGGCGTTCGGAATGGCGATAGGGAAGGGGATGCCCTGATGCATTTCAACTTGAGCATAGAAAAGGCGTATGGCTTCGGCTTCACTGATGCCGAGGCGCTCGAATACTTTAACGGCTCCCTTTTTGAGGCTGATATCTATCCGGGTGTTAATGCGGTCTGACATGGACATGTGTAAAGCCTTTCTCATGTCTCCCATTGTACGACAATTGGCGTACAAGTCAAGAATGGTTTACTGGGCTGAACAAGTTCAACGGGTTACGCGGTTACTATCAATAGTAAAAGCGTCTGATTTTTGGAACAAGAATTATGTCAGTGCGGTTGGGAGGGCGATATTTTGCTGGATGAGCTGCATTGTAAGGCGGAGCGCCACGGCTTCAATAGGTGAGCGTGGTTTTCGGTGCAGGATTGTGGGAGGGATATAAGGCCACCCAGTTGTTGGTGCTATCGTCCCATTCAATAGCCGGATCGTCCTTGTGGTGAGTGGATGCCTTCTGGACTTGCGGTACGGCTTCGGGTGGGCGCTATAGAATGCGGGAATTCCGCTCCATTCTTAAGTGCAGTGGTGAATTTCTATCGTTGAATGGACGATCTCTTCATGAATGGAAAGTTGTTTCCTAATCTGTGCGGCGGTGAGCGTAAAATCATGCGTCACAACGCTAATGGCGCAGGCATACGCACGACGACCGACACGCCATACGTGAAGATCAGCGATGCAGGATTTTGCAGCTGGATCAGTTTTCTCGATCACGTCGCGGATTTCTTGCACAACAGGATGATCCATTTCACGGTTAAGAAGAATCTTGGAAGTGTCAAGGATAAGGCTTCTGGCCCAAACTGCAACCATGCAGGCCCCAATGATTCCCATAACCGGGTCCATCCATGACCACCCCAGAATCCAGCCGCCCGCAAGTGCGACAATTGCTAAAACAGAAGTAGCCGCATCAGCCATGACGTGAATATAGGCAGCTTTTAAGTTCAGGTCGTGATGGTTGTGGCTGTACTGTTCATCAGTGCGATAGTCAGGGTCATCATGACTCTGATGCGCATTCCCCAGAATGAAGGTAGAAATGAGGTTAACAGCCAACCCAATGGCAGCAATTACGATTGCCTGAAGGTATTGGATAGGCTGAGGGTGAAAAATTCTTTCAACCGAGCTAACAGCCATCATGCCAGCAACGCCGAGCAAAAATACGGCGCTTGCAAAACCTGCCAGAATTTCTATTTTCCAAGTCCCGAAGGCAAATCGCGCATCGTGCGCATAGCGACGAGCTGCAACATACGCGAGGGAGCTGAGGCCAATGGCGATGGCGTGTGAACTCATATGCCATCCGTCGGCCATGAGCGCCATCGAGTTATACTTCCAGCCAGCCACGATTTCCACAACCATGAACGTAGCGGTAAGCCACATGACGGCTTGAGTACTTTTCTCACCGTCTTTATTTCCTTTATCAAATACGTGATTGTGCACCCATTCCGAGATGTTTTCCGTATGCATGGCACTCCTCTCTTAATTCTCCATCATCTAAATTTTCTCAGGTTGGTACGGACCTTAGCAAGCCTGGCGGTCTTTGAAAAGGAAAGTTTGAGTCGGTGTGCGGTGTTTGCAAAGGGAGATTTCCGGGCGAGTAATTAAGCGGAACGTTTCCCTCTGGGTTGCTTTCCCTCTCGTATTCAAGATCAATCGTTATCACGGCTTGCCTCGATCGCGGCCAGGATAAAGCCTCCTCCTCTCTGTTCCGGTCAAGTGATGCAGCTGATGCGATATCCGGCGATTGAACTGGACACATGAAGGCCGCGAGAGCGTAGCTGTCGCGGCTAATCTTGGCGCAAGGGATCGTTACCGGATGGCCGAGACTACAGGTTCGGTGAGCGCAAGCGAATAGAGCCCGGCGGGACGGCTGTTTTCAGCGGTCGCGTGCGCCCGTTGGCAGGTTTATTATTTGGCGAAGTGGGCTTGAGCGGTCTGGAAGCTTTGAAAGGTTTTCTTGCGGCGGTTGGTCAAGAGCATCTCGCCGGCTGTTCCACGATCCGTCCAGTAGTGGCCGGTGATTTTTTGGGAAGTCTCGTCGATGACCGTCAGCCAGACAGCGCCATAGTGGATGGCACTTTTGTCCCGCACCTGAAACCGGGGTTCGTTGCGGTAGACGCCACTGACGCAATAGAGGCCGTCAGCGGAACAGACGATCTCGGTTCCAACAAGTTCAGAGCTGGATTCCGCCGTTAGGAGCCGGAGGCTGAGGGTAGAAAAAGTTTGCCTGATGACGGCATAGGCGTGAATGGAGTCTATGCCGGTGGCGGTGGCAGGGTCTTTCCAGTTCGAGCGGAGTTCTACCTTCCAGGTTCCATCGATGACCGGGCGTTTCACAAACCAGCTATGCAAAAAAGAGAGTTTCCAAAGCCAGAGGTCGAAGGCCATAACGACCGTGAGGACAATCGCCGTTACGATTGAAATGGGCTGCAGCCAGGTCGCTTTGATGGCCTCGTGGTTCAGATAAAGGACGATCATCCATGCGGTGACGGTGAGGTAAATGATGGCTTTGATATATCGTTCTGCGGTCATGGCTATTCAAAACCTATGTAATTCCAGGCGGCTTGTAAAAAACTGTTCACCTGCTCGCGGGTCCAGGGCTGGAAAGCGTTAAATAAATATTTCAAATCGTTGATTTCACCCCAGTCCTTACAGGTTTCGGCACTGCGTGTTTCATCCCAGAGGTAAGCAATGGCGTTTCGGACATCCGCTTTCAAAGTCTGTTGCCCAAAATTGGCGTTGGGGACATTCCAAATCAGACACTCGATCAGGTAGGAGGGAATAACCTTAGCGGTATCATGTCCCTGGTCAACCATTTCATTCCTGAGGCGCTTGATAATTCTGGTGAGGGCCTTGAAGCGACGGCCGGTGGCGTCGTTTTTCGATACGCCGTTGTCATAATTTTGGCGCGGCCAATTAATTATTTCTCCTCCGTTATCGGGAAAGAGCTGAGTTCCGGAGATGAAATTGTTGCTCTGCGGAGTGCCGGAATAGCGGCGGTGCTCAAAGCATGGTACTACGTCGGCATCGATCCGATAGGTGTTCGCATGCACATCAAAAGCTTTTTTACCTCTGGTTACAGAATCTGATCCAAAGTGGGAACTGAGCGCAGCTTGGACATCGTTTTTGAAGTCGGTATAAAAATATGCCCCGTCGCTGAATCCAAGCGCCGAAGCCCCCAGCCCTTGGCTGAATGAATAATCACCGAAAAAGGCACCTGTATAGAGCACGCAAATATCAACGTCGCTGTCCTGCCGGACGTTGGTGCGGTTGGCATAGGAGCCTTGGGCGAAAACGTTGATCGGTTTGGAGGTGAGTTTTGAACTGGCATCGATCGCTTTGCGGACGGCGCGTTCCGCGTTTTCACATTTTGTCTGTTCGGTAGCGCCTGGCGGCGCTCCCCAACTTGTAAACGAGGATTCCCAATCACGAGGCATCAGTCACCAAGGCTGAGAAGGAATTGGTCGTAAGATTTTTGTCATGCTGAGGAGATAACGGAACAGAGCGCGGGTGTAAAGCAAAAAAGATGGGCTGTTTCAGCGTGCGCCAGGATGGTTTTTTTGTGGCTATGTCTTCTGCTTGTTCGGGAATGGAAATTCGCGTTGTAAGAGGGTCAGCTTTTCAATACTGAGGCCCAGCATGACGGCGGCGCAAGACACACAGTAATGATCCCAGCTTCGGCCGTTGCGTACCTTGAGACGTCTGTCCCCCTTGTGAATGCGGTGTTTTGCATTGGCTTGGCAGTTATGCGAGTTCAACGCCCGGTCGATATCGAGGCGTATCACTAAAGATTTAATTGCCACCAAAAACTTCCTCCACGGCCTGCTGCACGAGCGCATCAAAATCTTTTTCGAGCTGGTCGAGCTGGGGCCGGGTGAAGTCGCTGCGCTCGCCAGACTTGCGGCCTACGGTAGTGTTGATGTGGCGGTCGATCGCCGCCTTCATGACGATGAGATTGGTTCTGCCCAGTCTCTGACGGTCGAGATCATGGCCCTCTGGATTGATCCTTCGTTCATGAAGAATGCGGGCCGCTTCGGTGCGGATCTGCATGTCGAGGTTGCCCCGCTTGGCCTGACGCTGACGTACCTTGGTGACCGGCACCGGCTGGAGCTCCTCATAGGCCTGCTTCACCTGGTCCGGCGTGTATCCCTTCTGCTGAAGGAGTTTGAGCGCGGCCAGAGCGTCTGCATCCTCCTCAATTAGGGGAATTACTTCAAGCCGTACATCGGTCTGGCTGCGCACATCGAGGGATTGTGGGCCGGGACGGCCTGTAGCTGGCTCAATCTGCAGCGCATCGCCACTGGTGAAGTCCAAACCCTCTAGGGGTAGAAGCTGGTCAAAATATTCGCGGTCGGCTTCGCTGTATTGCTGGAAGTCTTCCCATCTGCGAGCGATATTCGCGCCGGCGTGGAACACGACCACGCCATTATTGAGGACGTGGCCTGGTGCCTCCTGTTTGATGACCCGCATGATGCGGCCGACAAATTGGACGAATGGCGATAGATGTCTAAAGACGCTGAAGACGGCCGCAACGGCGAGGAAGGGATGGTCGAATCCCTCTCCGAGTTTGCGCACCTGCACAATGACGTCGAGCTGGTGGTTTTCGAGTTTCTGCATAACGCGGTCATTCGCCGCGCCGTCCTCGCGCGAATGAACGTAATCCGCTTTGCGGCTGCGCGAGCGGTAGGCTTCGACGATTTGGCCGCAATGTGCATAATTGAGGGCTGAAGCAATGATCTTCAGGCGGTCGTCTCCAGCGGCGACGCGGAGTTTATCGAGTTCCCGGATAGACGCGTCAACGATGGTGTTCAGCGTTTCGGTCGAGGTGAGAATGCTGCGCCTGAAATCCGCATCATCCTCCCCGAGTTTACGGACTTCATCCAGGCTGACTTCAATCTCCTGGCCGTCCTGCCGGCGTACATAGCGGAGCGTCCGGGGATTGAGAACAACCGCCTTGAGGCGCTTCACATAGCCTTCCTGAATGGCGCGGAAGATGGGATAGGAATAAATGATGCGACCGGCCATGAGCTGGCCGTCGGCGCGGGTCGGCGTGGCGCTGTAATTCACGATCGTGGCATTCGGAAATTTCGCCCGGAGAGCTTCCCAGCTGGCCGCGACATTGTGATGGCCCTCGTCAAACTGAATGAGGTCAAAGAAGTCAGCCGGCAGATCGTCAAGCCAGCGGTTTGCGGTTCCCTGCAGCTGGTGGATGTTGGTAACCACGATATCGGCTTCCTCAAGATCGGCGAGGTTGGTTTCCGTTCCCCTGATTTCTACAGGTTCCGGGTAAGGCTGGCCGTCCAGGACGCCGCATTTGATGTAGAACATGTTTGGACGCGACGGGTCGAAGTCGTCATGGAGCTGGCCGGCGATGGGAACGCCGGGAGCCACAACCAGCGTGCGGGTGGCCTTGAACGCAAAAGGTGCTAGCGTGATACAGCCTGACTTGCCGCATCCGACGGGCAGGACGATGCCGATTTCCCGCTCCTGGCCGGATGGCCCATTCTTGAATTCAATAAGGTGCTGATAGGCTTCCTGCTGCGGCGTGCGGAGGCGCTTGTTATCAGCGATGTTGGGCTGGCGGGTTTGATAGGGATTGTTTTTCACGGATGAGCCTTTACTTCTTGTTCTTTTTGCCCGGCTGAGCGGGTTTTGGCTCCTCGATCGGGACGGCATCGATTGGCGTGGCCGTTTTCGCCGCGGCCTTTTCCGCCTGATCGAGAAAAGCATCGAGGCGGCCCGTGAGTGATGAATTCTTTTCAACGTGGGTGGCGTAGTATACGAGTGACTTGGCCGCCGTGCGCTGTTTGAGCGGGTCCCAGAGTTCGACAATCCTGAGCAGGTCGTTTCTGTCGAGAGCCTTCAGGCCAATGGCTTCAATTTCGTCGCGGACACCATCTTCAAACGCGATCGCAATAGCCATACCAAGAGCGCCGCGCTTGCCGGTTTCATTGGCAAAGCCCTGAAGGTCAGCAATGGCATCGGATTTCAGGGTGAACTGCTTTACCTCGGCCGATATGGCGAGGCGTGATCCTTCCCAGCAATCGATATCGCCGACGCGCTGCAGGCGTTTTGATCCTGTGCGGACCTTGTCGATTTCGATTTGCAGATGAGAGTTGTCAGCTCTCAAGAACCCAAAAACAATACCTTGATAGGCGGCTCCGGTCGGCTCACCGGTCTGTGCCGTGATGGGGAAGCTCTCGAGGACAATGCGAAAAAGCGGAGGATCGGTTTTAACGGTGCTCGGGTCAAACTCCTGGCTCTTGAGCTTCGCCAGGACGTAATCGACGACCTTTGATCGGAGCTGGTCGAGTTCCTTCGCAGAAAACCTGACCAGTGCATCCAGCCAGGGGCGATAGTCGGCCCAGGCCTGCGTGGCATGGGGGGCGCAGCTGGGATAATCGAAGCGTTTCTTGTCGGCCCGAAAAAAGCGCTCCGCTTCATTGTAGAAGGGGCGAAGGCTGACGGTGCCGGCATTGCCGCCCCGGCCAACAATCAGAGTATTGGCGTGGTGGCCTGCAGCGGTGGTTTGCTGGCGCGGGTACTTCAGCAGGAAGGCATCGAGGCTTGTGAATTTCTGGCCGGGGGTTTCGAGGTCTTTCAGGAAATCGATAAAAGCGATAAGCAGCCCCGCCGAAAACTTCCGTCTGGGGAAGCCATTCTCAAAGTCTTGAAAGAGCTGGTCAACGTTCATCCCGCTCCGGGACCTGAAGCGCGGCAAGCTGGGGGAATGCGGTGCGGGCCATGCGAAAATATTGGGGGTCGCGGTCGGTTCCAACGGAGCGGAACGCCATGGCTTCGGCGGCGGCAAGTGTTGACCCGCTGCCGGCGAACGGATCGTAGATGATGCCAATGCCCAAGGGAAGGGCGGCGCGCACGATCTGGCGTAAAAAACGCTGCGGCTTCAGGGATGGATGAGGCGCAATGCGTTTTTCAACGCCGCGTGTGGGCGAACAGATAATCACGTCTTTAAACGGCTGCTGCGGGGATGTACGGCGCAATCCGCCCGTTCCCCATGTCCGCAAATTCTCGGCGATTGTGCCGGTGAATGGTTTGCGGAACATGCCCCAGGGCTCCCAGCAGGAGCGAGGCATGCCGGAGACGTCGTGAAATTCTTCCTCGGCCCCCTTTGGTTTATAGCCGCC
>Ga0268299_1002402_pt1 | contig 22559 bp, 28 predicted proteins | sample NOBtaG_FD_193484 | JGI IMG/M metagenome (GOLD analysis project Ga0268299, IMG submission 193484) | Activated sludge microbial communities from bioreactor in Nijmegen, Gelderland, Netherland - NOB reactor | ecosystem: Engineered > Bioreactor > Aerobic > Activated sludge | place: Netherlands... | reverse complement strand
CGCTGGTCACCTTCGGGCCGGAAGGGGCAGGGGTGGCGCGGCTGGAACCCGAGGCGCTGCTGGATCATTTCGACCAGCTTCCGGCGCTGGCCGCCCGGCTGATCGGCTGAGGGAGGCAGGGGGAAAACAAAGGGCAAGGCCCGGCCGCCGGGTGGCCTATTCGGTGGCAAATACCAATGGGGGCGGGTGAATCCTCCCGCATTGTGGTCTGATCCCAAAGGCTGCGTGTGAACACGAGCCCTGCGATCCCGGCGCCCGTCTTCCGGCAGTGAGCCGCCTTCCTGCCCGGGAAACAAGCACGCAGTGCGCCCGGGCAATGCCCGACCGCCCCCTCGGGCGGGCATTCCGCGCCGGCGTCAAGACGCGCGGCGTCGGCAGTTCCTGCACCATGAATCAAGGGGCTCAGGCGTCGGCTGCCCATCCGGCGGCCGGGCATCGCCCTGCGTTGCGCATCCTGCATAAGCCTGCCGGCCGTTGCATGGGGTCATCCTGCCCCCTCCCGGCTTACCCGAAGTTCTGCGTACACCACTTGCTGGTGGTGTTGTATTCGTCGAACAGCTGATCCAGCGACCGGGTGCGCATCAGCTTGTTGAAGCGCTGGCCCATCGCCTGCACCTTCTGGTCATCGGTGCCCGGCACATAGGCCAGCATCCGCACCGCGTTCTGCTGGGCATTGTCGGCGGTGCGGTAGTCGATCAGCCCGGCCTGATAGAGCGAATCCGACACCATATAAAGCATCGCGGCACAGTGCAGCGCCTGCGCGGCGCGGCCCTGAATGACCAGATCGGCCCTGGCGGGCGCTGCGATGGCGGCGCCCAGAGCCAGGGCAGGAAGGATAGATTTCACAAGGATTTTCATGGGCTTGTCTTTCCGGTTCGGGATGGGGGCACTTTGCCGCGCGGCGCCCCGTCAGGCCAGTGACAAATCCCGTCACCCGGGTGTCGGTCACTGGTTTGACAGTCCGCCGGGCCGGCCCTAGCGTCGCCGCCATGACCCTGGCCGATGCCCCCCCCGCCGCACCCGTCAGCCGCCATGCGGTGACCTTTGTGCTGATCACCGTCTTTCTGGACATGGTGGGCTTCGGGCTGATCATGCCCGTCCTGCCCAAGCTGATCGAGGATGTGGGCCACGTCACCATCGACCGCGCCGCGATCATTGGCGGCTGGATGTTCGCCGCCTTCAGCCTGTCGCAGTTCCTCTTCGCGCCCCTGATGGGCAATCTGGCCGACCGCCACGGCCGCCGGCCGCTTCTCTTGCTGGCGATCTTCGGGCTGGGGATGGATTTCATCCTGATGGCGCTGGCGCCGACGCTGGAGTGGCTGTTCGTCGGCCGCGTCATCGCCGGCATCTGCGGGTCAAGCTGGATCATCGCCAGTGCCTATATCGCCGATGTCACCCCGCCCGACGGCCGGGCCAAGGCCTTTGGCCTGATGGGGGCGGCCTTTGGCGTGGGCTTTGTCATCGGCCCGGCGATCGGCGGGCTTCTGGGCGAACTGGGGCCGCGTGTGCCGTTCTGGGTGGCGGCCGGCATCTCGCTGCTGAATTTCGTCTATGGCTTCTTCGTCCTGCCGGAATCGCTTTCGGCCGAGAACCGCCGCAAGTTCGAGCTGTGGCGGGCCAATCCCTTTGGCGCCTTCCGGGTCTTCGCCACCTATCGCGGTGTGTTGCCGATGGTGCTGGTAATGGGGCTGTTCTTCTTTTCCACCTCGGTCTATCCGGCGATCTGGACCTTCTGGGGCATCGCCAAATTCGGCTGGTCCGAGGCGATGGTGGGCCTGACGCTGGCGATGTTCGGGCTGATCGCGGGGGGCTTTCAGGGCCTTCTGACCGGCCCCCTGACCGAGCGGTTGGGCGAATGGCGGCTGGCGCTGATGGGGCTGGTCTGCGCCACGCTGGTGGTGCTGGGCTATGGCTTTGTCGGATCGGTGGTCGGCGTCTTCATCCTGATGATCCTGCACGGGCCCGAAGGTTTCGTGCATCCGGTGATGACCGCGATCCTGACCAAGCGCGTCCCCGAGGATGCGCAGGGCGAATTGCAGGGCGGCATTTCGGCTGTGATGAATGTGGCGATGCTTTTTGGCACGGTGTTCTTTGCCTTCGCCTTCGGCCATTTCTGGGCCGAAGACCGGGTCTGGCGGTCGACCGACGTGGCCTACTGGATCTCGGCCGGCTGCCTTGCGGTGACGACGCTGCTGTTCCTGGCGCTGAAGCGGTCAGAAAAGGCATGACCGGGCGGTTCAACCGCCGACCGGCTGATGGAGGGCCGTCTTTGGCCGCAAGGCCGGTGAACCAAGTCGGCAAAGCCGCCGCGCTGGTTCTGGCCTTGGCGCTGGCCGGTTGCGTGACGCCCGGCGAAGAAACCGCCCTGCCGCCGGTCAGGATGACCGCGCCGGAAGGTGCCGTTGCGCCGGCCGGTCTGGGCGACATCCGCAAGGGCATGTCGCAGAAACAGGTCCTGCGCCTCTTGCGGCCGCATCATGTGGTCAGACATGCCGCAGATGCGACGCCCGATGCCCCCGTTGTGGACTATTTCACCTATACCGAAGATGGCGTGACGAAGTTCGCGGAAATCTTCTATGACGGCGACCGGGTGCATGAGCTGCGTTTCGGCTACGCGGAGCCGTTCGTTCTTATCGACTGACCCAGAATCCGAGTGCCCGCCCCATGACCGAACGTTTCACCGGCAGTTTCACCCAGCAGGAGCCGATCCCCGAGGAAGGCATCGCGGCGGCGCTGGCCGTGCTGCGCCACGGGCGGCTGCACCGCTACAACACCGCGCCCGGAGAGATTGCCGAAACCGCCCTTCTGGAAGAGGAATTCGCGGCGCTGACCGGGGCGAAATACTGTCTTGCCGTGGCCTCGGGCGGCTATGCGCTGGGCTGTGCGCTGCGGGCGGTGGGCTTGCGGGCGGGTGAGCCGGTTCTGACCAATGCCTTCACCCTTGCCCCGGTGCCGGGCGCCATCGCGGCGGCGGGGGGGCGGCCGGTCTTTGTCGAGGTGACCGAGGATCTGGTGCTGGACTTTGCCCATCTTGAGGCGCAGGCCCGGGCGACCGGTGCGCGCATCCTGATGCTCAGCCACATGCGCGGTCATCTGTGCGACATGGAGGCGCTGATGGCGCTTTGCGCCCGCCTTGGCCTGCAGGTGATCGAGGATTGCGCCCATACGATGGGGGCGGCGTGGAAGGGCGTGGCCTCGGGGCGGCACGGGCTGGTGGCCTGCTATTCGACGCAGACCTACAAGCACATGAACTCGGGCGAGGGCGGGTTCCTGATCTCGGACGACGCCGGGGTGATGGCGCGGGCCATCGTGCTGTCGGGCAGCTACATGCTTTATTCCCGTCACCGCGCCGCGCCGCCGGCCGAGGCGTTCGAGGCGATCCGGCTGGAGACCCCCAATGTCTCGGGCCGGATGGACAATCTGCGCGCCGCCATCCTGCGGCCGCAGATCGCCACGCTGGCCGGGCGGGTGGCGCGCTGGGCGGCGCTGTACCACGAGATGGAGGCGGGTCTGGCCGCGACGCCGGGCCTGCGGCTGATCCCGCGGCCGGATGAGGAAAGCTTTGTCGGGTCGTCCTTCCAGTTCAGCCTGCCGGGCTGGTCGGATGCCCGGATCGCCGCCTTTCTGGCCCGCACCGGCGCGCGGGGGGTGGAGCTGAAATGGTTCGGCGCCGATCAGCCGGTGGCCTTCACCTCGCGTTATGACCACTGGACCTATGCCGCGCCCGAGCCGCTGCCGCAGACCGACCGGGTGCTGAAGGGGCTGATCGACATGCGGCTGCCGCTGACCTTCTCGCCCGCCGACGTGGCCCAGATCGCCCGGATCGTCCGGGCCGAGGTGCTGGCGGTGGGGCAGGCGGAAGAGGCGGCGCTGGCCGGCGAGGCTGCGGCTTTGCGGCTGGCGGATTAGGGCGCGCGAGGGCGTCCGGTTCGGATTGACGGGGTTGCCGGGGTGGTGCGTGTGAACACGCACCCTACGGTTGGGCCAACATCGTCCGGGCGGGAAAAGGCGAGGCACCGCCTCGCCCCCGCCCGCGCGGGACGGTTCAAGCCGAGACGGTCCGGCACGCAATGTCAGAGGCCGGCGCCCGACCGGGCGGGCGAGAAGCGCCCGCCTTGGGCGGGGCGGGCGCTGGCCGGGCCTTTGAGGCCCGTCCGGTGAGGGTTGCCGATGTTCCACGGTGGTGAAGGCGATGGCCTTCGCCATGAGGGGCGAGGGGAGGTGCGTGTGAACACGCACCCTACGGTTGGGCGGGGGATAGCGAGGCACTGCCTCGCCCCCGCCCGTGCGCAAGGTACCACCCAGAGACGGTTTGGCACGCAACACGAAAGGCCAGCGCCCGGACCAGGCGGGCGAGAAGCGCCCGCCGAGGGGCGGTCGGGCGCTGGCCGGGCCTTGGAGGCCCGGCCGGTGAGGGTTGGCACGTCGGGAAGTGGCGAAGGCGATGGCCTTCGCCATGGGGGCCGGGGAAGGCGCTGGATCAGGCCGTTTCCCCGCCCTGTCCGTGCTAAGTGGCGCCCGGAGCCTGCCCGCTGCGCCGGGCGGCCGGCCATGGGGAACCGACCCGCGGCCCGGTGCCGGCGGCAAGCCGAAAACCTGCCTGCATCTGTCAGGAATTATGACGGCATACTGTCGCATACAAAGCGCCGGAATTCCTTTCTGCACCGCAGCTTTTCCGCCCGCCTTCGGTTGACCCCGCCAATGGGCCAGAGTAAACGGAACCAAGACCCGGCGGCCCCCCTTGCGGGCCGCGGCCCGCCTTGTCGCCAGCCGAAGGAGCCCCTGAGTGGACCAGTCCCTCCTGCGTGAATATCTGCCGATCCTCATTCTTCTTGCCGTTGCGGTCGGTCTTGGCCTTGTGCTGATTCTCGCCGCCGCGGTGATCGCGGTGCGCAATCCCGACCCCGAGAAGGTTTCGGCCTACGAATGCGGCTTCAACGCCTTCGACGACGCGCGGATGAAATTCGACGTGCGCTTCTACCTGGTGTCGATCCTGTTCATCATCTTCGACCTGGAAGTGGCGTTCCTCTTCCCCTGGGCGGTGGCCTTCGCCGACATCTCGATGACCGGCTTCTGGTCGATGATGGTGTTCCTGGCCGTGCTGACCGTGGGCTTTGCCTATGAATGGAAGAAGGGGGCCTTGGAATGGGCGTGATGACCTCTGCCAACACCGCCGGCGCCGACCGTGAGGTGGCGACCCAGGCCCTGAACCGCGAGCTTCAGGACAAGGGCTTCCTGCTGACCTCAACCGAAGACATCATCAACTGGGCGCGCAACGGATCGCTGCACTGGATGACCTTCGGTCTGGCCTGCTGCGCGGTCGAGATGATGCACACTTCGATGCCGCGCTATGACCTGGAACGCTTCGGCACCGCGCCGCGCGCCAGCCCCCGCCAGTCCGATCTGATGATCGTCGCGGGCACGCTGACCAACAAGATGGCCCCGGCGCTGCGCAAGGTTTATGACCAGATGCCCGAGCCGCGCTATGTGATCTCGATGGGCAGCTGCGCCAACGGCGGCGGCTATTACCACTACAGCTATTCGGTGGTGCGCGGCTGTGACCGCATCGTGCCGATCGACGTCTATGTGCCGGGCTGCCCGCCCACGGCCGAGGCGCTGCTGTATGGCATCCTGCAACTGCAACGCAAAATCCGCCGCACCGGCACGCTGGTTCGCTGAGGTATCCCCATGTCCGACGCCCTGAACGAACTGGCCGGCTATATCGAGCTGAAGCAGGCCAACGCGGTTTCCGCCACCAAGGTCGCCTTCGGCGAACTGACGGTGACGGTGCAGCTGGCCCATCTTGAGGATTTCACCGAATTCCTGCGGACCGATGCCGCCTGCCGCTTCACCTCGCTGGTCGATATCACCGCCGTTGACCATCCCGAGCGTGAGCCGCGCTTTGACGTGGTCTATCACTTCCTGTCGATGTACCAGAACCACCGCATCCGCGTGGTGGTGCAGGTGGCCGAGGATCAGATGGTGCCGTCGCTGGTGGCCATCCATCCCGGTGCCAACTGGGTCGAGCGTGAGGTGTTCGACATGTTCGGCATCCTCTTCTCGGGCCACCCCGACCTGCGCCGCATCCTGACCGACTACGGCTTCCGCGGCCATCCGCTGCGCAAGGACTTCCCGACCACGGGTTACACCGAGGTCCGCTATGACGAGGCGCAGAAGCGCGTGGTCTATGAGCCGGTGAAGCTGGTGCAGGACTACCGCCAGTTCGACTTCATGAGCCCCTGGGAAGGCGCGCAATACATCCTGCCCGGCGACGAGAAGAAGGCCTGATCGGGTGGCGGGGGAACCGACAGTCATGTTCTGCCTGGGGGCCACCAAGGGGGGCACCTCGTGGCTGCACGACCATCTGTCGCAGCATCCCGACTGTCATTTCCGCACCATCAAGGAACTGCATTACTTCACCATGACCCGGCCTGCGCATTTCGGCGCCGCGCTGAAGCGGCTGAAGGCCGAGCTTGAGCGGCTGAAGGCCCGTCTGGCCGGGGCGCCCGAGGCCATGCGGGCGCGGCTGGAACGCCGCATCGCCGATCTGCGCGACTGGCGGGCGGTGCTGGCCCGGCGCCAGACCGATGCCGCGGCCTACCGCGCCTTCCTGACTGCCGGGCGGCAGGGGCAGGCGGTGGTGGGCGACATCACCCCGGCCTATGCCCTGCTGCCCGACGAACGCCTGTCCGAAATGGCCGCCATCGCCCCGGATGTGCGCGCGGTCTATCTGATGCGCGATCCCGTCGCGCGGCTGTGGAGCCATGTGCGCATGATCGCGCAGCGCACCCGCCCAGACGCCTTCGCCGATGAGGCGCGGGCGCTTCTGGCGCGCATCCTGTCGGGCGATCTGTCGGGCGAGGGGCAGGGGATCGTGGCGCGCGGCGATTATGCCGCCGTCCTGCCGCGTCTGGCGCGCGCCTTCGCGCCGGGGCGGCTTCTGGTGATGTTCACCGAAGAGATGATGACGCTGCCGGGCCTTGCCCGTCTGGCGGAATTCCTGGGCATCCGCCCGGGCGCGGCCGATCTGGACCGCCGCGTGCATGAAGGCACGCCCCTGAAGATGACCGACGCGGAACGCCGGGCTGCCCGGGCCTGGCTGGAACCGCAATATGCCTATGTCTCCGGCCAATACCCGTCGCTGCCGCAAACCTGGCGCGCGCATATGGAAGAGGGTTTCGCATGATGGATGGCGATATTCGTCAGAACGTGTATGACGACGGCTCGCGCGACCGCGAGACCGGCGAGCAGCGCATCCGCAACTTCAACATCAACTTCGGCCCGCAACACCCTGCGGCGCACGGCGTTCTGCGTCTGGTGCTGGAGCTGGACGGCGAGATCGTCGAACGCTGCGACCCCCATATCGGCCTTCTGCACCGCGGCACCGAAAAGCTGATGGAAAGCCGCACCTACCTGCAGAACCTGCCCTATTTCGACCGGCTGGATTATGTGGCGCCGATGAACCAGGAACATGCCTGGTGTCTGGCGATCGAACGGCTGACCGGCACGCCGGTGCCGCGCCGCGCCAGCCTGATCCGGGTGCTGTATTCGGAAATCGGCCGCATCCTGAACCACCTTCTGAACGTCACCACGCAGGCGATGGACGTGGGCGCGCTGACCCCGCCGCTGTGGGGGTTCGAAGAGCGTGAAAAGCTGATGGTCTTCTACGAACGGGCCTGCGGGGCGCGGCTGCATGCCGCCTATTTCCGCCCCGGCGGCGTGCATCAGGACCTGACGCCGGAACTTCTGGACGATATCGACGCCTGGGCCGAAGCCTTCCCGCGGGTGATCGACGATATCGACACCCTTCTGACCGAAAACCGCATCTTCAAGCAGCGCAATGCCGATATCGGCATCGTGACCGAGAAGGACATTCAGGACTGGGGCTATTCGGGCGTCATGGTCCGCGGCTCGGGTCTGGCTTGGGATTTGCGCCGCAGCCAGCCCTACGAATGCTATGACGAGTTCGACTTCAAGGTGCCGGTCGGCAAGAACGGCGACTGCTATGACCGCTATCTCTGCCGGATGGCGGAAATGCGGGAATCGACCTCGATCATCCGGCAGGCGATTGCCAAGCTGCGGGTGGAAAAGGGCGATGTGCTGTCGCGCGGCAAGATCACCCCGCCCAAGCGCGGTGAGATGAAGCGCTCGATGGAGGCGCTGATCCACCACTTCAAGCTTTATACCGAGGGCTTCCACGTTCCCGCCGGTGAGGTTTACGCCGCCGTCGAGGCGCCCAAGGGCGAATTCGGCGTCTATCTGGTGGCCGACGGCACCAACAAACCCTACCGCGCCAAGATCCGCGCCCCGGGTTACATGCACCTGCAATCCATGGACTACATCTGCAAGGGGCATCAGCTTGCTGACGTCTCTGCCATCATCGGCACGATGGATATCGTGTTCGGGGAGGTCGACCGCTAATGCTCCGCCGCCTGCACAAAGAACAACCGGCTTCCTTCGAATTCACCCCGGCGAACCTCGCCTGGGCGAAGGGGCAGATTTCCAAGTATCCCGAGGGGCGTCAGGCCTCGGCGGTGATCCCGCTTCTGTGGCGCGCGCAGGAACAGCACGGCTGGCTGACCCGCCCGGCGATCGAATATGTCGCCGACATGCTGGGCATGGCCTATATCCGGGCGCTGGAAGTGGCGACCTTCTACTTCATGTTCCAGCTGCAACCCGTTGGTTCTGTTGCGCATATCCAGATCTGCGGCACCACCAGCTGCATGATCTGCGGTGCGGAAGAACTGATCGCGGTCTGTCAGGAACTGATCTCGAAAGCGCCGCATGCGCTGTCGGCGGACGGCAAGTTCAGCTGGGAAGAGGTGGAATGCATGGGCGCCTGCGCCAATGCGCCCATGGCCCAGATCGGCAAGGACTATTACGAAGACCTGACGGCCGAAAAGCTGCGTGAGCTGATCGGCCGCTTCTCGCAAGGCGAGGTTCCGGTGCCCGGGCCGCAGAACGGGCGCTATGCGGCCGAACCGCTGACCGGGCTGACCAGCCTGCAGGAGTTTGAATCGGGCCGCCTGCAATACAATGCCAGTGCGCAGCTGGCCGTGGACATCGGCGACAGCGTGAAGCGCATCGACGGCACCGAAGTGCCGCTGCGCACGCCGTGGATCGCCGGCGGGGCCGCTGCCGGTGCCGCCGTGGCCGAACGCGCCGAAACGGCCGAGGACCGCGCCGCCCGCAAGGCCGCGAATGCCGAAAAGAAGGCCGCCCGCGCCGAAAAGCAGGCCGCGAAAGAGGCACCCGTTGCCGAAGCCGCCCCCGAAGGCGGGATGAAGCCCGCGGCGCTGACCGCCGCGCGCGACGGCGGCGCAGACAAGCTGCAGACCATCGAGGGCATCGGTCCGGCGCTGGAGAAGCTGTGCCATGAGCTTGGCATCTACCACTTCGACCAGATCGCTGCCTGGGGCCCGGCCGAGGTGGAATGGATGGACGGCAACCTGAAGGGCTTCCGCGGCCGCGTCACCCGCGACAAATGGGTGGCTCAGGCGAAGCTGATCCTTGAGGTGGGCGTGGAGGAATTCCTGCGCCGCGCCAAATCGAACGATTACTGAAGGGGGCGGCATGGACGACCATCATCATCACGCCCCCGTCGAAGGCCCCTGGGCCGGTGGCTGGCTGATCGCGCTGATCGCGGGGCTTTTCGCCGCGCTGATCGCCCGCGTCATCGGCGAAACGGGGATGAGTGCCGCCATCATCATGGGCGGCGTGACCTTCCTTGTCTTCGGCGTGCTGCTGGGCTCGGGCGGGGTGGAACTGACTTTGGCGGCGGGCCATGGCCATGACGGTCATGATCACGGCCACCATCACTGAGGAACTGGCATGACCGCCCCGGACCCCCGGCAGATGGCAACGGCGCGCGAGGCCCGCCTGGCGGGCATCGTGATGGCCGTGACCATGCTGGGCTGGCTTGGGGCGCAGGTTGTCGGCGGCGAGATGGGCTGGGCGCCCCGCTTTGCGCTGCTGGTCGATCTGGCTGCACTGGCGGGGTTCGTCTGGGCCCTTGTCGTGACGTATCGGATCTGGCGCAAGCGCCGGGCGTGAGGAAAGGGGCAAGGAATGCTCAAGGATCAGGACCGCATCTTCACCAACCTCTACGGCATGCACGAACGCACGCTGGCCGGGGCGAAGAAGCGTGGCCACTGGAACGGCACCGCCGATCTGATCGCGCTGGGGCGTGACAAGATCGTCGAGATCGTCAAGGCATCGGGCCTGCGAGGCCGGGGCGGGGCGGGCTTTCCGACCGGCCTGAAATGGTCGTTCATGCCCAAACAGTCGGACGGGCGGCCGTCTTATCTGGTCATCAACGCCGACGAGTCGGAGCCGGGCACCTGCAAGGACCGCGAGATCATGCGGCACGACCCCCATACGCTGATCGAAGGGGCGCTGATCGCCTCTTTCGCGATGGGGGCGAATACCTGCTACATCTACATCCGCGGCGAATACATCCGTGAGCGTGAGGCGCTGCAGGCCGCGATCGACGAATGCTATGACGCGGGGCTTCTGGGCAAGAACGCCGCGAAGTCGGGCTGGGATTTCGACCTGTATCTGCACCACGGCGCCGGCGCCTATATCTGCGGCGAGGAAACCGCACTTCTGGAAAGCCTTGAGGGCAAGAAGGGCATGCCGCGGATGAAGCCGCCGTTCCCGGCGGGGGCGGGGCTGTATGGCTGCCCGACCACGGTGAACAACGTCGAATCCATCGCGGTTGTGCCGACGATCCTGCGGCGGGGGGCGGACTGGTTCGCCTCGTTCGGGCGGCCGAACAACGCGGGGACCAAGCTTTTCGGCATCTCGGGGCATGTCAACAACCCCTGCGTGGTTGAAGAGGCCATGTCGATCCCCCTGCGCGAGCTGCTGGACCGCCATTGCGGCGGCGTGCGCGGCGGCTGGGACAATATCAAGGCGGTGATCCCGGGCGGGTCTTCGGTGCCCCTCCTGACCAAGGCGCAATGCGACGACGCGATCATGGATTTCGACTGGCTGCGTGAACAGCGCTCGGGCCTTGGAACGGCGGCGGTCATCGTGATGGACCAGTCCACCGATGTCATCAAGGCGATCTGGCGGCTGTCGAAGTTCTACAAGCACGAAAGCTGCGGCCAGTGCACCCCCTGCCGCGAGGGCACGGGCTGGATGATGCGGGTCATGGACCGGCTGGTGCGCGGTGAGGCCGAGGTTGAGGAAATCGACATGCTTCTGTCGGTGACCAAGCAGGTCGAGGGCCACACGATCTGCGCCCTGGGCGATGCGGCGGCCTGGCCCATTCAGGGCCTGATCCGCGCCTTCCGGGATGAGATCGAAGACCGCATCAAGGCAAAGAAGACCGGCCGCATCTCGGCCGCGCTGGCGGCGGAGTGACCATGGCCGCGACCCTGCGCCTTTCCCTTGCCCCGCCGCGGCTTGCCGCGACCCTCGCGCTTTGCGCGCTGGCGGCCTGTAGCGGCGGCGATGACGGGGATGCGCCGGTGCCGCTGGCGGCCTCGGGCCCGTCCGAAGTGAAGGTGGAAGGCGTCGCCTATCTGGCCGACCTGCAGCCGTCGGACAAGGGCGCCACGCTTACCGTCACGCGCCCGGCCCCGCCGATGGCCTATGACGAAGGCGCGCTGGCCAAGCAGGTGGCGGTGCAGTTCTGCGCCGGACGCGGCAAGCGGCTGGCGCCCTGGGCGCTTGGCAAGTTCATGGGGCAATCCTGGGTCTTTGAAGGGGGCTGCGCATGACGAATGCTGTCAGCCCGCGCGAAATGCAGCCGATGACACGGTCTTGTCATGGCATATCAGGGGGCTCTGCCCCCACATCCCTTGCATTCCATGCAAAGGAGACCGGAATGAAACTTGCAGCCCTTACCCTTGCCGCCTTCGCCGTGCTGAGCGCGCCGGCCATGGCCAAGGTGCCGCTGGAGGACAACCAGCACATCACCGACTCGCTGATGGCGGGGCGGGTGGCCGATGTGATCCGCTCGACCTGCCCGTCGATCAGCGCGCGGATGGTCACGGCCTATTCCAAGCTGGAAGACCTGAAGAAATACGCTGTCGATCAGGGCTATACCGAAGCCGAGGTGAAGGCGTTCCTCAAGGACAAAAGCCAGAAGGACCGCATCAAGGCGCTGGCGGCCGACTATCTGGCAAAGGCCGGCGCGGTGGAAGGCGACGTGGAAAGCTACTGCGTCGCCGGCCGGGCCGAGATTGACAAGGGCACGCTGGCCGGAAGCATGCTGAGGTCGTGGAAATGACCGCACGCCCGGGCTTTCATCTGGCAGAGTTGAACGTGGGACGCCTTCTGGCCCCCACCGACGACCCGCGCGTGGCCGAGTTCATGGCCGCGCTCGACCGGGTGAACGGGCTGGGCAAGCGCATGCCGGGCTTCGTCTGGATGATGGAAGGTTCGGGCGAGCCGGGCAAGGGCAACACCGAAGCCAAGATCGGCGGCGACCCGCAGTTCGTGTCGAACCTGACGGTTTGGACGGACGTGCAAAGCCTGGAGCATTTCGTCTGGAATACCGTTCACCGCGCCTTCTACGAACGCCGGGCAGAGTGGTTTGAGGTTCTGGGCAAGATGCATTTCGTCATGTGGTGGGTGCCTGCGGGGCACCGGCCCACGCTGGACGAGGCGCTGGAGCGGCTTGCAGATCTGCAGGCCAACGGCGACAGCGACCGGGCTTTCGGCTGGTCGTATCTGAAAGAAGCGCATTTGTGGAAGGACCACGGCTGCGCACAAGTGGCGGCGGAGTAGCGTCGTGAACGCGATGAATGTAATCAGTCCCTACAAATCCGAAGGCATCTGGGCCTTCGACGATCCGTCGCGTGGGCTGACGCGTGAGCCATTCGTTTTTGGCATCCCTGAGATCATCGAGACCTATGCCGGGCAAATCGCCGATAGCGAGGCGGGCTTTCTCCTGACCTTTTCGCAAGGCCCGTTCCCAGGCTTTCAGATCAAGCTGGTCTGGGTCGAGGGCGAATATGAAGGTAACTGGTACCGGGTGGACGGGACCGAGGAGAAGGGCTGGCTATGTCCCGCCCTGCTGAAGTACTTCGACGCGCCACCGGCCGAGATTTACTGCCATGTGAGCGCGAAAGGCGGGGGGCGGGCATGATGAGCGACACCCTTGTGGCGGCTTTTCTTTCGCTGGGCCGGTTTGCGGTGGAGGCGGTGCTGCTTGTGGTCATCTTCCGCAAGGCGGGCTTCGGTTGGGGCTGGGCCCTGATGGGGGTGTTTCCGCTGCTTGCGGTTTCTGCCCAGAGCGCGCTGATATTCCATGGCGTCGCCACTCCGTCCGAGGCCGTCGTCTTGTTCGCGGCATTCCTTCTGCTGCCCTATCTTATCCTTGCCTTCAAATCGTGGCCGGTGGTCGCGAAGCACGATCTGCGTCCGGAGACCTGAGACATGTCGAACCTCAAGAAAATCAGCATCGACGGCATCGAGGTCGAGGTGGATGGCGCGATGACCATCATCCAGGCCGCCGAGGTTGCCGGGGTGGAGATTCCGCGTTTCTGCTATCATGAGCGGCTGACCATCGCCGGGAACTGCCGGATGTGTCTGGTCGAGGTCGTGGGCGGCCCGCCCAAGCCCGCCGCCTCCTGCGCGATGCAGGTGCGCGACCTGCGCCCCGGCCCCAATGGCGAGGCGCCAGTGGTCAAGACCAACAGCCCGATGGTCAAGAAGGCCCGCGAAGGGGTGATGGAGTTCCTGCTGATCAACCACCCGCTCGACTGCCCGATCTGCGATCAGGGCGGCGAATGCGACCTGCAGGATCAGGCGATGGCCTATGGCGTCGATTTCAGCCGCTACCGCGAGCCGAAGCGCGCCTCCGAGAACCTGAACCTGGGCCCGCTGGTCAAGACCGAGATGACGCGCTGCATCTCTTGCACCCGCTGCGTGCGCTTTACCTCGGAAGTCGCCGGCATCACCCAGATGGGCCAGACCGGCCGGGGCGAGGATGCCGAGATCACCAGCTATCTGAACATGACGCTGGATTCGAACCTGCAGGGCAACATCATCGACCTGTGCCCGGTGGGGGCGCTGACCTCAAAACCCTATGCCTTCACCGCCCGGCCGTGGGAACTGACCAAGACCGAGTCGGTCGATGTGATGGACGCGCTGGGGTCGAACATCCGCATCGACACCAAGGGCCGCGAAGTGATGCGCATCCTGCCGCGCAACCATGACGGCGTGAATGAAGAGTGGATCAGCGACAAGACCCGCTTCATCTGGGACGGGTTGCGCCGTCAGCGGCTGGACACGCCCTATGTGCGCGAAAACGGCAAGCTGCGCAAAGCCAGCTGGGCCGAGGCGCTGGCAGCGGCGGCGGGCGCGATGAAGGGCAAGAAGCTGGCGGCGCTGGCGGGCGATCTGGCCCCGGTCGAGGCGGTCTACAGCCTGAAGGCGCTGGTCGAGGGGCTGGGCGGCAACATCGAATGCCGCACCGATGGCGCGCGTCTGCCGGCCGGCAACCGTGGCGCCTATGTGGGCACCGCGAAGATCGAGGATATCGACACCGCCAAGCGCATCCTGATCATCGGGTCGAACCCGCGGGTCGAGGCGCCGGTGCTGAACGCGCGCATCCGCAAGGCCTGGTCGGCCGGCGCCGATGTGGCGCTGGTGGGTGAGGCGGTTGACCTGACCTATGACTACAGCCATCTGGGCAGCGACCGCGCCACGCTGGCCGGTCTTCTGTCGGAAGACCTGTCGAACAAGGCCGGCACGCCGGGCATCGTCATCGTCGGGCAGGGCGCGCTGAATGAGGCGGATGGCGCCGCCGTTCTGGCCCATGCCATGCGCATCTGCGAACTGGGCGACTGCAAGCTGCTGGTCCTGCACACCGCCGCAAGCCGCGTCGGCGCGATGGACGTGGGCGCGGTGACCGAGGGCGGCCTTGCCGCCGCGACCGAGGGTGCCGAGGTGATCTTCAACCTGGGCGCCGATGAGGTCGAAATCGCCGCCGGCCCCTTCGTGATCTATCAGGGCAGCCACGGCGACCGGGGCGCGATGCGCGCCGATGTCATCCTGCCCGGCGCTGCCTGGACCGAAGAGGACGGGCTTTTCGTCAACACCGAGGGCCGGCCGCAACTGGCCAAGCGCGCGGGCTTCGCGCCGGGTCAGGCCAAGGAAAACTGGGCGATCCTGCGGGCGCTGTCGGCGGAACTGGGGGCCACGCTGCCCTGGGACAGCCTGGCGCAGCTGCGCTCGGCGCTGGTCAAGGCGCATCCGCATCTGGGCCGCGTCGATCAGGTGGCGGCGAACGACTGGCAGCCGCTGGAACTGCGCGATATGGGCCGCGCCACCTTCCGCCCGGCCTTCCGCGACTTCTACCTGACCAACCCGGTGGCGCGTGCCAGCGCGGTGATGGCCGAACTGTCGGCCATGGCCAAGGCCCGCACCGCCGCACCGATGGCCGCGGAGTAACACATGCGCCTGACCCCGGCCCTTGCAGCCCCCCTTGCGATCGCCGCGGCGATCCTGTCGGGCTGCGCGGATGCGGGGCAGGGGACGAAGGGCAGCGCCTCGGGCAGCTATCTGGGGATCGAGACCATCCTTCTGGACGGCGATCTGGTGAATTTCCGCGTCGCCATGAAGGGCGGCCGCGGGGTGCCGGATGTCGAGAATTACGCCCGCTGTGCGGCGGCGCAATATGCGCTGATCCGGGGCTATGGTTTCGCCCGGCATGTGCGGACGAATGTAGAGAATGCGGGTGGCATTTGGCGCGGGGATGCGGTTTACACCATCTCGGCGGCGCTGCCCGAAGGACTGAAAACGATAGATGCCGAGGTGACCGTGCGCGACTGCGGCGCGCAAGGGATACCAACGGTTTGAGGGACGTGAGGGATCATGGCTGAATTCTTGCAAACGGGTCTTGGGACGGCGCTTCTGCTGATCGCCCAAAGCCTGCTGATCGTCGGTTTCGTGATGATCAGCCTTCTGTTCCTCGTCTATGGCGACCGCAAGATCTGGGCCGCCGTGCAGATGCGCAAGGGGCCGAACGTGGTGGGCCCCTTCGGCCTGCTGCAGTCGGTGGCCGATGCGCTGAAATATGTCGTCAAGGAAATCGTGGTGCCCGCCGGGGTGGACCGGCCGGTGTTCTTCCTGGCGCCGATGCTGTCCTTCGTGCTGGCCATCCTCGCCTGGGCGGTGATCCCCTTCGACAACGGCTGGGTTCTGGCCAATGTCAACGTGGCGCTGCTCTTCGTCTTCGCCGCCTCCTCGCTTGAGGTTTACGGCGTGATCATGGGCGGCTGGGCGTCGAACTCGAAATACGCCTTCCTCGGCTCGCTGCGGTCGGCGGCGCAGATGATTTCCTATGAGGTGTCGCTGGGCCTGATCATCATCGGCATCATCATCTCGACCGGCTCGATGAACTTCTCGTCCATCGTGTCGGCGCAGGACACCGGCTATGGCCTTCTGGGCTGGTACTGGCTGCCGCATCTGCCGATGGTGGTGCTCTTCTTCGTCTCGGCGCTGGCCGAAACCAACCGCCCGCCCTTCGACCTGCCGGAAGCGGAATCGGAACTCGTCGCCGGGTTCATGGTGGAATATTCCTCGACCCCCTACCTGCTGTTCATGGCGGGCGAATACATCGCCATCTTCCTGATGTGCGCGCTGATTTCGCTTCTGTTCTTCGGCGGCTGGCTGTCGCCCATCCCGGGGCTGGCCGATGGCTGGTGGTGGATGGTCGCCAAGATGTGGGTGTTCTTCTTCATGTTCGCCATGGTGAAGGCCATCGTGCCCCGCTACCGCTATGACCAGCTGATGCGGATCGGCTGGAAGGTGTTCCTGCCCTTGTCGCTGGGCTGGGTGGTGCTGATCGCCTTCCTCGCCAAGTTCGAAGTCTTCGGCGCCTTCTGGGCCCGCTTCGCGATGGGTGGCTGATCCATGGGCATCGGCGCCGCAACCTTCCGGGAACTGGCCGAACTGGGCGCGCGGATCGCGACGCCCGGCGCGCCGGTCATGCTCGGGCGGCAGCGGTGCCGGCTGAAGCACCCCCACCGCCGGCACTACCGCCGCGCGCTGGAACGGGCCGGGCATGAGGCGGTGTCGCTTAAGACCATCTTCGACACCTCGGGCTATGCCGAGAAGCCCTTGGAATTCCTGGGTTTCGGCAAGGTCGAGACCATGGATTTCTCGGATTACGAAGGCGCGCAGCATCTGGCCGACCTGTCGAAGCCCTTGGACCCCAAATACCGCGGGCGCTTCGATTTCGTGCTGGACGGCGGCACGCTGGAGCATGTGTTCGACATTCCGCAGGCCTTCCGCAACATCTTCGACATGCTGGCGCCCGGCGGCACCTTCGTGTCGGTGAACGGCTTTACCGGCTGGCCCGGCCACGGCTTCTATCAACTGCAGCCCGATCTGGTCTGGGGCTTCTGGAAGCACATGGCCCATTGCGATGTGGTGCGCTGCATCGCCCTGCCGAACGATCCCGATGTGGCGCCCTTCGATCTGCCCGACAACAAGGGCAGCGCGGCGCGGCGCGAATATGACAAGGTGGTGCCGAAGGGCCGGGTCTCGATCTATTACGAGATCCGCAAGACCGCCGACAGCCGGCTGGCGGGCGATGTCCTGCAGGCCGATTACGAGACGAAGTGGCAGAACGCCCAAGACGAGGAAACGGACGCATGACGGTCGATATCGCCCGCGCCACCAAGTATTTCCTGATGGTGGACTTCATCAAGGGCTTCGCCCTTGGCATGAAGTATTTCTTCGCCCCCAAGGCGACGCTGAACTATCCGCATGAAAAGGGGCCGCTCTCGCCCCGCTTCCGCGGCGAACATGCGCTGCGCCGTTACCCGAACGGCGAGGAACGCTGCATCGCCTGCAAGCTGTGCGAGGCGATCTGCCCGGCGCAGGCCATCACCATCGACGCCGAACCGCGCGAGGACGGCAGCCGCCGCACCACGCGCTATGACATCGACATGACGAAATGCATCTACTGCGGCTTCTGCCAGGAAGCCTGCCCGGTGGATGCCATCGTCGAAGGCCCGAACTTCGAGTTCTCGACCGAAACCCGCGAAGAACTGTTCTACAACAAGGAGAAACTCCTTGAGAACGGCGCCCGCTGGGAGGCCGAGATCGCCCGCAACCTTGAACTTGACGCGCCGTACAGATGATGAACGACGCCTTCGCCCAGATGCTTCGGCAGATGATCGACAGCAGCCAGGAAATGGCGCGGTCGTTTGCCCCCGCTTTTGAAACCGGCAGCATGAAGGGCTTCGAAGCCTTCTGGCCCACCATGTCCAAGGACATGATGGAGATGTGGTTCGGCCGCACCTTCAACCGCGAGGGGCTGGATGCCAAGACCCGGCTTCTGGTGACCATCGCCGCGCTGACCGTTCTGGGCGCGCAGGCCGAGGCGCAGATGAAGCTGACCATCCGCCACGCGCTGGAAGCCGGCGCCACGCGGCGCGAGATCGCCGAAGTGATCTGGCAGATGTCGATGTTCGGCGGCCTGCCCGCCATGCAGAAGGCGCTTGAGACCGCTCAGGCCGTCTTTGACGAGACCAAGGAGACAGACGCATGACCGTCGCTGACTATGCCTTCTATGCCTTTGCCATCGTCACGGTGGCCGCGGGCCTTCTGGTGACGGTCAGCCGCAACCCGGTGCATTCGGTGCTGTGGCTGATCCTGGTCTTCCTGTCGGCGGCGGGGCTGTTCGTGCTTCTGGGCGCCGAGTTCGTGGCGATGCTTCTGATCATCGTCTATGTCGGCGCCGTCGCGGTGCTGTTCCTGTTCGTGGTCATGATGCTGGACATCGACTTTGCCGAACTGAAGGGCGAGATGGCGAAATACATGCCGCTGGGCCTTCTGGTGGGGGTGGTGATCCTGATGGAACTGGCCCTGGGCATCGGCGCCTGGGTGCAGGCCGACGGGGCGATGGGCCTGCGTCAGGCGGTGGCACCTGCGGCCGATCAGGTGGAAAACACCCGCGCGCTGGGGCTGCTGCTTTATGACAAGTATCTCTACCTCTTCCAGGCTGCGGGGCTGATCCTGCTGGTTGCCATGATCGGCGCCATCGTGCTGACCCTGCGCCACCGCAAGGACGTCAAGCGCCAGAACGTGCTGGCCCAGATGTGGCGCGACCCGGCGAAGGCGATGGAGCTGAAAGACGTGAAGCCCGGGCAGGGCCTCTAACCCGGGGGGCGCGCGGGCCGCGCCACCCACCAGTTGACCCGAGGGGGGCCGCTGCGCCCCGCCTGCGGACCGAAGACAACGGGCAAAGACCCGGAGGGACGTAAGATGGTAGGACTTGAACATTACCTGACTGTGGCGGCGGCTTTGTTCGTCATCGGGATCTTCGGCATCTTCCTGAACCGGAAGAATGTCATCGTGATCCTGATGTCGATCGAGCTGATCCTGTTGTCGGTCAACATCAACTTCGTCGCCTTCTCGTCCCATCTCGGCGATCTGGTGGGGCAGGTCTTCACCATGTTCGTCCTGACCGTGGCCGCGGCCGAGGCGGCGATCGGTCTGGCGATCCTGGTGGTGTTCTTCCGCAACCGCGGCACCATCGACGTCGAAGACGTGAACGTGATGAAAGGCTGATCGTGGAATTTCCGGTGCAACAGGGTTTGGCTGTTCTTTCGGTTGCTTGCTTTGCAACCGGAGCGTCTGCCTGCTTGCCACCGGACAAGCCTGCCTTTTGGCGTGACAAGCCGATATCGGTCGGGGATGACTGCTCATTCGACAATGCGGAAGGTGACTATTATTTCTCTGTCAACGGCAGGGCAGTTAAGGATTTGGGGGGGGGGCGTGTTGGTCAGCGTCTTCTGTCCAGTCACTTCTGCGGCTCAGCCGAATGGCTTCTTGTGGTGGATTGCAGTTCACAGGAAAGCATCTTGATAGCGGGTGGGGTCGATCCAGAAGATCCCGGGGATTTCGGAGGTGGGCCATCAACAACCGTTGATATGCTTTATCCTCCACGCGGAAAGGTCCGTCTGACCAAGTCGACGACGATCAAATCGCTTGAAGCTTTGGCGGACCGCGAGGGCTATGACCACTCGAGGACATTCGACGAGTGGATGAAATGGAACGGAGGCGGGAAAAAGAAGAATGCGTATAACCAGTTCTGCGGTTGTGCGCTCTTTTATCCCGGCACCCCAGGGGCGAGCAAATGACGCTTACGACGAATTTGAAAGGCTGAAGCCATGGAGAAAATCATCCTCCTCGCCCCGCTTGTGGGCGCCCTTATCTGCGGCTTTGGCTGGCGTCTGATCGGCGAGAAGGCCGGGCAGGTCATTGCGACCGGGCTGGTCTTTCTGGCGGCGGTGCTGTCCTGGATTATCTTCCTGGGCTTCGACGGCGAAACCCAGCACATCGTCCTTCTGCGCTGGATCGAAAGCGGCGCGCTGTCGACCGACTGGGGCATCCGGCTGGACCGTCTGACGGCGATCATGCTGGTCGTGGTCAACTCGGTCTCGGCGCTGGTCCATCTCTACAGCTTCGGCTACATGGCCCATGACGACAACTGGACGCATGAAGAGCATTACCGCGCGCGCTTCTTTGCGTATCTCTCGTTCTTCACCTTCTCGATGCTGGCGCTGATCACCTCGGACAACCTGGTGCAGATGTTCTTCGGCTGGGAAGGGGTGGGGGTCGCGTCTTACCTGCTGATCGGCTTCTATTACCGCAAGCCCTCGGCCAACGCCGCCGCGATCAAGGCCTTCGTGGTCAACCGGGTGGGTGACTTCGGCTTTGCCCTTGGCATCTTCGGCCTGTTCTACCTGACGGATTCGATCCGGCTGGACGATGTGTTCGCCGCGGCGCCCAAGCTGGCCGAGACCAACCTGCATTTCCTGTGGACCGAGTGGAACGCGGCGAACCTTCTGGGGGTTCTGCTGTTCATCGGTGCGATGGGGAAATCGGCGCAGCTGTTCCTGCACACCTGGCTGCCGGACGCGATGGAAGGCCCGACCCCGGTTTCGGCGCTGATCCATGCCGCGACCATGGTCACGGCGGGCGTGTTCCTGGTCTGCCGCATGTCGCCGCTTTACGAATATGCACCGCAGGCCACCGCCTTCATCACCGTTCTGGGCGCCTGCACCGCCTTCTTCGCCGCGACCGTCGGTCTGGTGCAGAACGACATCAAGCGCGTGATCGCCTATTCGACCTGTTCGCAGCTGGGCTACATGTTCGTGGCGGCGGGGGTGGGTGTTTACCCGGTGGCGATGTTCCACCTGTTCACCCACGCCTTCTTCAAGGCCATGCTGTTCCTTGGCGCCGGCTCGGTCATCCATGCGATGCACCATGAGCAGGACATGCGGAACTACGGCGGCCTGCGCAAGAAGATCCCGCTGACTTTCTGGGCCATGCTGATCGGCACGCTGGCGATCACCGGGGTGGGCATTCCGCTGACCCATATCGGCTTTGCCGGCTTCCTGTCGAAGGATGCGGTGATCGAAAGCGCCTGGGCCGGCAACCATTTCGCCTTCTGGGCGCTGGTGGTCGCGGCCTTCATGACCTCGTTCTACTCGTGGCGGCTGATGTTCCTGACCTTCTGGGGCAAGCCGCGCGGCGATCATCATGCGCATGAACATGCCCATGAAAGCCCCGCCGTCATGCTGGTGCCGCTGGGCGTTCTGGCGACGGGCGCGGTGTTCGCCGGGATGATCTGGTACGGCGTCTTCTTCGGCGATGAGGCGAAGATGCGGACCTGGTTCGCCATGGCGCCGGCCGCGGCGCATGGCAGCGAACACGGCGCCGAACATGGCGCCGAGGGCGAGGCCGCCCACGCCACCGCCGAAGCGCCGGCTGACGGCCATGCCACCGAGACTCCGGCCGAGGCGCATGCCACGGCAGAAGCCCCGGCCGATGCCCATGCCACCACCGAAGCCCCCGCGACCGAAGCGGCGACCGACCATGCCGCCGCCGATCACGGCCCGGCCGTGGCGCCCCCCGGCGCGGTCTTCATGGAGGTGCGCGGCATCGCCACCCTTCATGCCGCGCATGAGGCGCCGACATGGGTCAAGGTTTCGCCCTTCGTGGCGATGATCCTGGGCCTCCTGCTGGCCTTCCGCTTCTACATCCAGCGTCCCGACCTGCCGGGCCGTCTGGCCGCAGCGCAGCGCCCGCTGTATCTGTTCCTGCTGAACAAGTGGTACTTTGATGAGCTTTATGACTGGGTCTTCGTGCGCCCGGCCAAATGGCTCGGCCGTTTCCTGTGGCAGAAGGGCGACGGGGCGGTCATCGACGGCGCGCTGAACGGCGTCGCCATGGGGATCATTCCCTTCTTCACCCGGCTGGCCGGCCGCATCCAGTCCGGCTACGTCTTCACCTACGCCTTCACCATGGTTCTGGGGCTTGCCGCGCTCCTGACCTGGATGACCCTCGGGGGGCACTGAGAACCATGGATAACCTCCTGTCGATCATCACTTTCCTGCCGGCGGCAGCGGCGCTTGTCATGGCGCTGTTCCTGCGCGGCGACGATCCGGCGGCGCAGAAGAACGCCAAGAACCTGGCGCTGTTCGCCACGACCGCGACCTTCCTTGTGTCGCTGTTCCTGCTGGCGGGCTTCGATCCGGCCAACACCGAGATGCAGTTCGTCGAGGATTACCGCTGGATCGCCG
>Ga0268299_1002401_pt1 | contig 22609 bp, 26 predicted proteins | sample NOBtaG_FD_193484 | JGI IMG/M metagenome (GOLD analysis project Ga0268299, IMG submission 193484) | Activated sludge microbial communities from bioreactor in Nijmegen, Gelderland, Netherland - NOB reactor | ecosystem: Engineered > Bioreactor > Aerobic > Activated sludge | place: Netherlands... | reverse complement strand
TGGGTGGGGATCACCGCCCCATCCTACTCACACGCCGGAGGCATTTTAAGAACGTATTTTGGACAAGAGTGAGCCTGTCCCCTTTTTGCTCCGACGGCGTCCGAGTTCCTATCATCGACCAGAGGCGGGAGCGAAGTGTATGTCGTCAATAGTGTCCTTGACGTCTTTCCATAAGGTCTCATGATACTCATCAGACTGATCTGCATCGCCTACTCCCACCTGTACTCCCTTCATCTCTCCCAATCGGGGATCCGCATATCTCCAACGTCGCGCGATACCGTTCGCGTCGTACAGATACCGCAGCGAATTTCCATCAACTCGCCACTCGCAGATTTCGGTCCCTCCACCTTTCCCGACGCAGCGGTCCGGCGGACCTTTCTCTATGATCCGATGGTCTTTATATTGCCCAAGCCATTCGTCAAACTCCTTGGACAACGCCATGCGCTCACGATCTTCTGTTGAGACGCATCCCATGACGGCTGCGAGGAGACCCACTCCCATGATCAGCATGTAGAAGGCCCGGAAAGAGGAGAGAACACGTGACTGATGCATGCTCGATGAAGCAAGTCGGTTCTCGGCTAGAGACGATCGTTGAACGCGTAACCGAGTCATGAACAACCAGCACGGCCCAGTGATGTCGACATCATAGATAGATCGCTCGCTCCGACGACCGTCGCGCAGGACACTATGCCATATGAGGAACCCATAATGGGGGACATTTTGCATCCTCACTGGGCACAAGAAAAGGGGTCAGGATGAACGGTACCCATTTCCCTTCCGCTCGGTCCAGGCCCGTTGAAGGCACTGTACCGTTTCCATTCCCTTTCCATTTGTCTATCGCCGTGGAACTTTCCGGTTCAAAACCGTAAAATGCCGGACAATTTCGGTAATCGGCACATGGCAAAAGTTAGGAGCTCTCTATGAACCGAGCAGAAGAATTTCATTCCCGGTTCGTCGCGGCGTTCAACGAGGGGAACATTGCCGGATGATCATCGCTCTTTTCCTTCTCGTTCTGGGATTGTGAGTGAAAATTGCCGCTGTTAGAATACTCCCCAAGAGCCTCCTCGCCCGCTTTATCACCGCGTTTGGTTTTGCTTGATGGATCCTTCATTTCGGCCTTCTCGAGAACAACTTTCGGCACTCTTGGCCGTCAGTCGTCTTCTGACCTCCTCGATCGATCTTCCGTCCCTACTTAAACTGATTGTCACCTCGGTGACGGAACTTCTTGAATGTGAAGCGAGCAGTCTGTTCTTGATCGATGCAACAGGGAAACAACTCATACTCAGCGTGGTGACAGGCCCGGTACGCGTCGAAATCAAGGAACTTCGCATGGACATTGGTGAAGGCATCGCAGGATGGGTTGCGAAGAATCGAAAGAGTCTGATCATCAATGACGCCAAACATGATCCCCGGTTTTTTCCAGCTGTGGACAAAGCAACAGGGTTTCAAACCCGTTCAATTCTTGCCGTGCCGTTGATGGACCACGAACAAATTGTGGGCGTGCTTGAGATACTCAACACGGCCAAGGCAAAACAGTTCGATCAATCGGATTTGGAACTCTTGTCGGCGTTTGGGTCATACGCCTCCGTGGCATTGAGGAATGCCGAGTTATTGACCACGATGCGAGAGGAAAACCAGATCCTCAAGGGCTCGGTCGAAGAACGGTATCGGACGCTGATTGTGGAAAGCCCCCGCATGTATGAAGTCGTGGAGACGTTACAAAGGGCGGCCCGGAGCAATAGCACGGTATTGTTGCTCGGAGAAAGCGGCGTGGGAAAGGAAATCCTGGCTCGATCCGTCCATAACTGGAGTCCTCGGGCGAGTAAACCATTTGTGGCCGTCAACTGTGTGGCGTTGTCGGATCAGTTGCTTGAAAGCGAATTGTTCGGACACGAGAAAGGCGCCTTCACCGGCGCTCATCAACAAAAGAAGGGTTTATTGGAGGTCGCTCAGGGCGGAACGATCTTTCTCGATGAAATCGGCGATATGAAGCCGAACCTGCAGGCGAAGTGGCTTCGCGTCTTGCAAGATCGGGAGTTTGATCGTGTAGGAGGGACACAACCCATAAAAGTGGACGTTCGGGTTATCGCAGCAACAAACCAAGACCTGAAGGAGGCCATCAAGGACGGCCGATTTCGGAAAGACTTGTTCTTTCGCTTGAACGTCGTCAGCGTGACGACTCCGCCTCTGCGTGAGCGACGGGAAGACATTCCAGCGCTTGCGAGGTTTTTTGTTGGCCGGTATGCCAAAGACATGAAGCGTCCACACTTGGCCATTGACTCAAAGGCCATTGAAGCGTTGCGTCAATATGACTGGCCTGGAAACGTGCGCGAGCTGGCTAACGTCATCGAACGAGCGGTGGTTCTCGCGAGCCGGGATGCTATTTCTGTGGATGACTTGACCCTCGAGGCAATGGAGACGAATCCCCAACCCACGGATGAACTGATGGGTCTTCCGTTCCACGAATCGGTCGAGCACTTCAAACGCATGAGGTTACAAGCGGCTATTGCCAAAGCCCGGGGAAGCAAAACCAAAGCTGCTCAGGCTCTACAGCTTCAGCCGACCTACCTCTCTCGTCTGTGCAAGCAAATGGGAATTTCGTAATCTGCGAAGTGACCCCGTTGCTCAAGGAGTTGATACCCGACGAATCCATGGGGGAACCTTATCTGATTTAGCAAGACATTATCTGTTCGGATAGTAATAGAGACACCTCGCCGACGGCTTCTCTGCTCTCACTCCTCGGTTCTGCCCTGCTCAGATAACCAGACTTCATCCGGTCATTCTGTGATTTGATGTGAGATTCACCATTGAATCCCACTCCTTCCCCCATGTTCCTCGTTCCAACTTAACATCGATGAATGTTTGCTCATGCTGAACGTTGTGCGAGTGGCATGGCAGTTGCGCACAGGACGAAGCAGATGCAGCAGAAGGCTAGGTATTCTAACCGGGAGGGATTGCCATGAAAACACTGGCCAACATGATTGTGGTTTCGAGAAGAACGCAGCAGGGAACGGTCAAGAAGGTATTGAGATCGGCCCAGTTGGTGTTTGTATTGGGGATGGGATTGACCTTGATGGGGTGTGGAGATGGGGGCAACGGCGCGGTTTCCGCACAACAGGGAACAGGCACGGCTTTCGTTGCGCCGACCGTGTTCCAAGCTGCCGGACCAACCGTTGCCTCGATTCAAAACACCGTCGACCAGTACAGGGCTGCTCTGGGGGCGACAAACAATGGCAATACACCCGGGCCGATCCCGAACGGTCGCCGCGAGATCAACTGGGACGGCGGGGGCGTCGATACGACAACAGCACCGGTCACGCCATTCACCACATTCCTGAACACGCGCGGCGCCCAGTTCACCACGCCGGGGACAGGGCTTTCGCAGGCTCCCCCTTCTGGCGGGCCCCAAGGCGGCCTGGCGACGCTCTTCAACAATCCAACCTACGGCACCATCTATAATACCTTCAGCCCTTTGCGGTTGTTCAGCCCAGTGGACAGCAACATCACCGAGGCGCTGTTCTTCGTACCCGGCTCCAATGGAACTGAGCCGGCAAAGGTCAGCGGTTTCGGCGTGGTTTTCACGGACGTTGACCTGCCCGACGGGAGCGGGCCTGGCAATACGAACGGAGGCCGTAAAGCCAGCACGCAAATCGAGTGTTTCGGTATTAATGGAGAGCTGCTCTTCAGTAGCTTTGCCCCAGCCTCACCGGGAGATGGAAACCTTTCCTTCATCGGTATCGTCTTTGCCGACGCGCGAATCGCCCGAGTCCGGATCACGAGCGGCGATGCCGCGCCAGGGCCAAATGATGATGGGACACATGACATCGTCATGATGGATGACTTCCTGTATGGAGAACCGCAGCCAATACAGCCGTAACCGATGGCGGGATGCCCCACAGGATAGATTGATCTTGTGGGGCATTCGCTCTGATAATGGAGGCCGCTTCGGTACTCTACCAAGGAGATTGCCATGGCTGTCGCCGCGTCACGCCGGGCCGGATCCGGGTTTCTCCGATGCCCATTTCATCTATCGTGGAGGACACTTGCACCGATCATTGGGTGCACTTGGAGCCTGGCGATCTCGGTACAGGTCTTCGGCGGTGAACCCGCGCCCGCGATCCTGGGCGTCTTGGCCGGAGAGGTCAAGGTCATCCCGCCGGAAGGAGGGGTCGCGAAGCCGGCATCAAACGGCATGACCGTCGCCGTCGGGACAAGAGTACAGACGGGCAAGAAGTCCACCGCGCTGGTCACGTTCCTGGACGGGAGCACCCTCACGGTCCAGCCCGAATCGGATGTCGCGATCAAGCAAGCGGACGTCGGCAAGAAGCGGTCGCGCGTGACCGTCGGAGTCGACGTGGGCACCGTCTGGGCCCGCGTGGTAAAACTGGTCGACCCGGAATCGTCGTTCTCTCTGCAGTCAAACACGGCAACGGCAACCGTGCATGACGGTTTGATCGGCGCGCGTCAGGAGCCGGACAACACCTTCACTTGCTGGACCAGAGCCGGTGATCTATGGGTACTCGAACCCACCGGGCGTGCCAGGGCAATATTGAAACCGGGTCAGATGGATATCGTGAAGGCCGGGTCCCCGGCGAACCCGCAGGCGTTCTTTTCCAATCACAGCGCCTTGCGGGTCGAGACACCGGTCTCCGTGCTGCCGGTCATCCTCATGCCGGACCGGGCCAGGATGGCGGGCTTTACCGACCCGGATATGGACGTGAACCAGGTTTTCGGATCCTATACAGGAATGGATGGTGAAGGTCATCGGGTGGTGGAAGTGCCAGCCGGCGTGCCGGGACCCTTTACCCTGGTTCTTCAGGGAGAACTGGACGGGCCGTTTCTGATCCGCATCGGTGCGCTGTACAAGGGCGTGCCTGTCGACCAACATCAAGTGAGTGGCACATTACAACGGGGCGCTCGGCTCGCGGCCCAGCTCACACCGCAGCTGGAAGGCATGACCAACGACGCAAAAACCGCAAAGGTGTCGAGCGTCATGATCGGACCGTTGGAATCCACGGACCTACAGCTTCCCGGCAAGGTCAGAGTTCCGGAGAATCCTTAGCCGGAGACGGTTGTCGGCAGTATTTTGTCATGGGTTACACACATTCTGGCCCACCAGCTCATAGACCCTGAGGGGCTCGTCGCGTCCTCTCAGCGTCACCTGATCGATCGCCCGATATACGAACCGGTCGCCTGCGGCTTTCCGCGTAGTCTCGGTCGTCAGCACGTGCGTCCCTAATTCCTTGTTCAGGTTCTGCAGGCGGGAAGCGACGTTCACCGTATCTCCGATGACTGTGTAGGCCAGCCGTTCCCGCGAACCCATGTTCCCGACCACCATGGGACCGGTATTGATGCCCACCCCGATGTCGAGAGGCGGTAGGCCGCGGCGCGACCACGATGATCGTAGACCATCGATCTCGCGGACCATTTCGAGCGCTGCCTGACAGGCAAGACCCGCATGGTCCGGCTGCTCTCGAGGAGCATTCCAGAAGGCCATGACTTCGTCCCCAATATATTTGTCCAGCACACCGTTGTGACGGAAGATAATGCCCGTCATGGCGGTCATGAAATCGTTCATGAAGGACACCACGAGGTGCGGATCCATGGAGCGGGAGAGGGTGGTGAATCCACGGAGGTCGCAGAACAGCACGGTCATGACCCTGGTTTCTCCTCCGAGCTTGAGCTGTTCCGGCTGTTGCAGCACCCACTGGCTGACCGAAGGCGAGAGATAGCGGGACATCAGGTCCTGAACCAGTTGTCGTTGAGCCTGTTCGAAGAAAATCCGGTAGCCTTGAGTGGCCGTGAACCCCAGGAGCAGCGCAGCTGGCGGATAGACCATATTGAGCAGCACGCCTCTATCGAACGACATGCTGGCGCCGATCAGATAGAGGAACAACGATGCCACCACACTGCCAATTCCAATAAGCGGGCGCGCGGCGGCGGCGAAGATGGCACCCGTCAATGCCGCGACATAGATCAGTAAAACAGTTGTCGTCCGGGACGCGGGCAGCAAATATCGTTCAGCCAGTAATGTGTCGACGGCGCTCGCCTGGACTTCTACACCCCACATGCGGGTCGTGGATGTCGTCGGCGTGGCAAACTCATCAATACCGCGAATGGTCAGACCCAGCAGCACGATCTTGTCCCGAACGAGACTCTCGTCGAATGATCCGCTGATGACATCCACAAACGGTATGATCGGAAAGCTTCTGCTCACCCCGGGAGACGACGGCGGACCGGAATAATTGATCAGCATCCGTCCGTTGTCGATCACCGGGATCGTCCTACCGGCTGCATAGATCGTGGAACTCGTGGGATCTTGATCCAGTATATTGGCTCGTCGGATGAAGCGGGAGATGATCGCAAGCGAAAGGGAAGGAAGCAGCTCCTCGCCCGACTCCAGCAAGAGCGGAAGGCTACGGACGACGGTATCGCGATCCGTCGTGACATTGACGGATCCCTCGGCGACGGCCGCCGCCGCAATGCGCGGCGTAGCCCGGACGAAGACGTCAAAGACCTGGACAACGCCAGGGTGAGGGTGGAAGGCGCCCGGACCCTGGCCCTCCACGGGAAAGACGACGTTGCCGGCGCGCGAGATGGCGTCAATCAGGCCGGAGTCCTCCGCTCCGGGAGCATCGAAAAACATGTCGAGGGCGATGACACGGGCGCCTGCAGACCGCAACCGGTCGACCGCCTGTGCATAGAGCGCCCGCGACCATCCAACGAGAGGCCCGTGTCGGGGCAGCAGCTCTCGATAACTCCGCTGGTCGATGCCGACGATCACAATGGCTCCGGAGAAACTTTCGGTCCGATCGGTGAAGAGAAAGTCGGTGCCGCGCAATTGAGCGTTGGCGAACAGCCCACCGAGAAACGCAGCGCTTAAGAGACTACCCACCAGGAGGGAGAGAAAGGCAGCCACGGCAAATTGCTTCAGACTGGGAGCTGGCATCGCGCCATTCTAGAAAACCAGTCCCGTCCGATCAATCGGGGGGCTTTATCGGTTCAACTGTCTTAGCTAGAAGACGATGATCCTGCAAGTTCAAAGATGGATCAAAAACCTCAATAATTATCGAGTCATTTGTATTGGTAAAACGAGCTTCCTCTTGATTCTTGCTGAGTGGGCGATTTATCTCTCGCCTCCCCGCCTCTCACCGCTCATCGCATCTCACACCGCCATAGACCTCGCCGACGTGAAAACATAGAATGTCCTGGCTTCTAGTCTCGATGTGCTAGTAGGGCTCGGGGCCATCGGCCGCTTTCGACCGATTCATACACTCCGGAGTTCTTCGTAACCTAGGCTGCGAGTGAACCAGCTGAAAGACCAGAGCAGGATAGGATTATTCAGTGCGATTAGTGGTGTCATCCTTCTGTCGGTGGGGACATTCCTACATCCGGTACCGCTTAATCCAAATGACGCTCCAACGGCGTTTGTTGAATACGCCGCGGATCAGTGGTGGGTACTGAGTCATCTGATGCAATGGATTGGCATTGTATTTCTCGTCGGGATGTTCGTCTTGCTCACGAGGAGGATGGCAAATGGCTCAGGCGCTGATTGGGCGTATCTGGGTATGGCTGGAGCGATTGGGATTCTTGCGGTGAGTTCAGCTCTGCAAGCCGTTGATGGTCTCGCTTTGAAGATTCTGGTCGATGCCTGGGCAGCCGCGCCCAATAATGAGAAGGCCACGTTATTCCAAGCCGCATTCGGAACGAGACAAATAGAAATCGGATTGGCCAGCATCGCGACTATTCTCACTGGCATAACCGTGTGTGTCTATGGCATCTCGCTCGTTGTCGACCGGACCCGTCCGAAATGGCTGGGCTTATTGGGGATTATCGATGGAGGCCTGCTGATGGCCTCTGGTATAGCTACGGCCTACACAGGTTTTTCAGGTACCGCCATGACGCTCAGCATGCCGTCAAGTACCCTGTTGCTTGCGTGGGTTATTCTCCTTGGGTTCTTCATCTGAGAATTGTTATAGAGAGCAGGTCTTGCAATCATAGACAAGAAAAGGGGGCTACTTTTCTCGCAACTTCGCCCGTCGAGCATCGTGGCGAAAAAAGTAGCCTAGTGGACCGACAGCGGGACGGACGGAACATACTGAGGGTCGATATTCTCCCACACATTGTGCTTTCCGCTTGCGTCCCAGCCTCGCATGTACAGCAGGAGCAGCACCGGATCGCCCAGGAATCGTTCACCCGTCACTCGTCCGGCTACCGTGACGCGTCCCCAGTTTCGATAATTGGAGGGAAGCTGCTTCAGCGGCATCGCGATCCAATACTCCCCGGCTTCCGGCCCATCCAGACTCGGCGGACGATGAGGCTTGTAATCCTGATCGAGCGGGCGATTCTTGAGGTGCAAGAAGACATACTGGTCGGTCCGGTCTTCTTCCGTAATGGTCCCGCCCATGAGCACGACCTTTCCCACGTGGGAGGGCAGATGGGAGTTCAGCGTGGTGAGCGTGACGGTCGTGTCGGCCATCCAGATATATCGCCGCGGCACGGCGGAACACCCGATCGCAACCGCGACGCTGGCAACTACGACGAGAGACGAAGTCCATCGGTAGAAACGGGTACGGGGGGTCATCGTAATACGCTTCTCCTTGAGCTATGAGAGATACGGCGCATTCTAGTGAGTCCGACATGCGCAGTCCATGCATGATGTACAAGAAAGAAAAAGGACAGGCTACTTTTCTGAGGCTTTCAAGTCGATTCCAACCATTTCGCAGGGCGTGGGCGGACATGCATATCCTACGGGTTGGCTGCGGATTCTGACCTGCCGCTGAACAGGCTGGACGATCGTTCCTCATCTCCCAACGGTTTCCATCCGGACAGCACGCACCGCTGAGCTATCAAAGGCGCGAAGCTCGGTACGTCCTCGGATACGGCTGTCATGACCTCATCGGCAAGTTGGGAATCCTCAAAACACTCATACACGTCGTCGAGAAAGCCGCCGCGCAGCAATGGATCTTGCAAAAACGCGCGTCCTTGACCGGTGGCTACTTCTAGGGGATATTCGTTTACGACGATGTGCTCGAAGCCGAGCTTGTGAAGCCACCCACGGCCTTCTTCAGCAGACGGCCGTTCAGCGAGATATGCTTCAAACCGGTATCGTTCCTTACGCAATCGCCGTACCGCCATCTCTTGATCGACTCTCCGCCACAGAGAATCGAAGGTACCCAGGGATGGAAATGTCAATACGATTTGTCCGCCCTGCTTCAAATGTGCCGACAAACCCTGTAGCGTCGCGAAGCGATCGGGTCGAAAGAACATCACCGATAAATTACCAGTGATTCGATCAAAACTCGGCAGGTCCGGCGGCAGTGCGCGCATATCAAGACACTCAAACCGTAACCAAGGCAGCTGCTGCTCTTGAATGATCCTCGCGCTCCTCACCTGGTGCGCATTGAGGTCGATACCCAACACCTGTCCGGTGTGACCCACCTGCTCGGCAAGATAGAAGGCAGGAATTCCATGCCCTGAAGCCACATCCAGAATTGTCGCTCCCGAAAAGAGATGAAGGTGCTTCAGCAATGATTCAGCGAAGGGGGTTGACCAGTAGTCATGAGTGGGAAGAAGCCAAGACGGCACGGCGAGCCTCTCGTCAATATGATCCGGCGACGCGCGGTATGAGGACCCGGCTCTTCACTAAAGGTATTAGCTCGATATTGAGGATGATGCGCTTTTGTCTGCTTGCGATGCAACACATTAGCAGCGCCGTCTTTCGAAAGCTTCGCTATTACGCGAAGAAACCGGGACATTCTAAATTTTGCAGCGCCTGGCGGGCAGGTCTTAGCCCCTTCATTCCGGTCCGTGTGCAACAGGAACGGCAGCTCTTTGGTTAACAGTTGCTGCCCAACCGGCTTGAATCATTGAACCATCGCAGCCGATAATAGCACTTGACCAACCGGTGCATTTGGGCGCTACATTATACATACACATCCACATCCATTTTGGTCGAGAAGAAGGAGGCGAGCGTCATGGCACTGCTGATTACCGCCGAATGTATCAACTGTGGAGCCTGCCTTCCGGAATGTCCAAACGAGGCTATCTTCGAAACTCGCGGCGACGCGGAAGCAAAGGGAAATCATGTGGGCGACGGCCAGGGAGTGGGAGACAGCATCTATGTGATTACGCATGAGCGTTGTACCGAATGTGTCGGCCATTTTGACGAACCTCAGTGCGCGGCGGTCTGTCCGGTCGACAATTGCTGCGTGTCTGACCCCGCCTATCCGGAAACGACGGATGTCTTGCTGGACAAGGCGAGGAAACTGAATCCTGACAAGGCTATCGATCCGGCAAAAGTGTGGAGCGGCGTGCGAAACTAATCGTCTTCACTCCGAGGGTCCGCGCCGCGTATAGAATGCGACAGCCTGAAGTACGAAGAGAAGAACGTATAACCATGTTTGCCTTGGTAGCCGAAACAATCAGTCATGGCTGATAAAAGGCCAAAAGCAATTTCTAATGCAACTGTCATTAAGGTATTAGCCAAAGTCTTTGCTTTCCAAGCCATCGAGATCAGCCTATTGCGTTCACATGCTGGAATATCCGATGCCGATTGGAAGGCCCTCAAGACCGAAGCCTTTAAGAAAGCCTACGCGAAGCAACGTTCCTTTTATGAAGATCGCTTGACTGGTGCGTTCGCTTTGGAGCACATTTCCCAGTCTGAACGCGAGACAAGACTTCTTGAACTCTGGCTAAAACAGAGTGAGGATTCTCCCAAAGACGAACCCTGACGCGGGGTAGGCCGGCTCGTCCCTCGCCTCCCCGCTTTCGCACCGCTCATCTCACCTCACACCGCAATAGACCAAGCCGACCTAAGAACGTAGAATGACCCCGTTTTTTCGTTCTATCGGCGCGTGACGGGCCGGCACTAGGCTGGTGGCTTCTCTTTCCCGTTGACGGATACCACATGACTTTGGGACCATGTCCCCGTGCATTTCGAGTTGCTCGGCCCGATCACGCAGGCTGAAACATTTGCGGTCGGATCCGGAATCCGCGAGGTCGATCGGCTTCGGAAGTTCTATGGCAAAGGTCGCTGGCGCAAGCGGAAGGGTGTCGCGAAGGTTCGACTCACTGATGGTTCCACCCATCTCGCTGAAATTCACTGGTATGAGGCAGCGGGTATAGGCCGTAAGGAATACAAGATCAAGCGCCTACTCTGAGGACACCATTATGCAAAAATCTAAACGCGCTGCTTCTCGGTTCGTCATTTGTGTCGAGAATAAGGGGTACAAGGCTTCGTTGGAAAAACGAAAAGTCTATGTCGCCCTTTCCGATGCAATCGCATTGAAACACGGCCAGGTCCGCGTCATCGACGAATCAGGAGAAGACTATCTCTTTCCGAAGAGCCTCTTCCTACCCATCACTGTTCCTGTATCGCTGCGCAAAGCGATCCTGAAAGCCGCATGACAAAGACGGCAATGAGGTCGAAAACCATTTCGCGGCTCGTGGCGGGAAACACATTCCGGAGCGGCCTCGCGTCTCTGGCTTGCTAAGACTGCGGAATCCAACCAAAACCGTCACATTCTGAGCACTCTTGCAATCGCATCCACTCTTTGGAACGATCAACAAATATGCCATTCTGGCAAGCGTCGCACCGTTTCCACTCTTCGTCTGTTGTCAGGAAGCGCTGAAGCGCTCTGTCTCGTTGTTCGGAGGGGATGCCTCTCTCGTCTAGTTGTTCAATAGCGCGGGCGGCTTCCGGGCCGGCTGATGAACCTATTTTGCCAAGCGCAATCATGGCAGGACGCTTATATCGCTTAAGCCGAGGGTATGGCTGCAGCAACCTAATGAGATCTATGATACGCTTGTCCATCACCCGCAGATTTCCGGCACCTTCAATTGAGGCAACACTCGGCAGGGACCGCTTGTCCCGTAGTTTGACCCAATACTCAACAAAGTCATTCGTTCTTTGCTCACGAACATAGAGTCGGAAGCGCAAATCTATATCATTTGGGGATTCCAAGGCCCCAACTTCTAGTAATCGCCACAATCGTTCTGTTAACACCTCATTCAACTCTTGTTGGTGAAAATCAAATAGGCAGTTGAGCAACTGATCTGTATCCCTTCGGAACGTCGGACACGGGAACATACCTGTTTCGAGAATTGAAATGAGTTCGCCTGCTGGGAGAATTTGCCATTCTTTGAAGATTGCATACAATCTTCTTTCGTCCACTAGGCGACATAGGTCTTCACGTAACTCTACCGCCGTCATATTCACCCAATTGAAGTACCTTGAGGTGTACAGGACGCCGTCTTCTGCTGTCCAAGAGCGTTGCAGCGGACCAGAAGGGTATTGTAGTGGTCCCGTTTTTTCACTTAGTTAGGGTGACTTCGACGATTTCACAGCTATCGACTCGCCAGGTGACCTGGGTTTGTGGGAACCGCCGAACGATCACTAATGCTTCATCAACGGTCATTGACGCACGAATGGAGGATGGCGGAGTTGGTATTGATTCCCAAAAGGATGTGAAGGCGCACTAGACATGCTCGAATATATGCCGATCAAGGCAATAAGTCGAATTGGAAAAGATGGAGTCTGCGACCATTTCGCGGCGGGGCCGACCCGGTGTTGGTATCTCGTCGTTCGTGAAGCGTCGTTCGTCGCCGAGAGGACTCGATCTCCCACGCTTGCAAGACACGCTTCACGCTTCACGAAATACGAGGACCGCTCACGACATCTTACACCGCGATAGACCCCACCTACGTGAAAGCATAGAATATCTTGGTTCTTCGACGTGGTCAGACTCGAATCTTTCGTCCGCGGTGACGTTGATACCTACCTCGAAAGGAGTGCGCTATGATCGGCGTATTCGTGACATTTCGCTACGGGGAGAATTTCGATGAGCGAGCCGTGCGCAAGATCGCCGAGACCGCACGCGCAAGGTTTGAAGGAATGCCAGGATTACGCTCAAAGGCGTTCACGCTCAATTCCGGAAAGCGCGAAACCACGAACTTTTATGTTTGGGAGACAGAGGCCGCAGCTAAAGCGTTCTTCACCGATGAGCTTCTTGAACGAGTAACCGGTCTCTACGGTGTGCGCCCTACCATCGAGTTCGTGCAGATTGTCACGCTAGTGGAGAACGTTCGAGCATGATGATAGCCGTCTCATGAGCCGAAAACTCGAATTGATTCGTGAGGAAAAGCTTTTCCGCTTGCTACCTGGCAGGACGAAACACAGCCGGTTGGAGGCAAGCGGGGTCGCGCTGCTCGACGACAACACGGCGTTGGTGGTGTTTGACAATCTCAATCAGGTGGCGCGCATCAATCTTTCGTTCAAGCGCCATGCGACCAACGCTCTCCTCCCTGCGCCGAGCTTAGGATCCGGATTCGAAGACATCAGCATTGACCACCGGCACCGCCGGGTGTTTTGTCTCGTCGAGTCAGTGGAAGACTTCGACGGACTGCTCCGTGGATTTGTCGCCGAGTACGATGTGGACGGCCACTTCATCCGCTGTGCCCGGCTTCCTTCCCGCCTGGCAAAGGCCAACAAGGGTTTCGAAGGCCTCGCCCACTTGTGGCAAGGCAGCCGAGAATACTTGTATGCCCTCTGCGAGCTAGCTCATGAGCCGGGGAAGGGTCGAATTGAGGTCTTCGTTCGCGCCAGGGACGGCGGCTGGAAGACCTCGCACCGGATCCGACTCCCGAAGAATCCAGAATTCGAGGACTTTGCTGCGCTGGCGTATCGCGACCGATGCCTTGCCGTGGTCTCGCAGGATTCGGCCCGCTTGTGGGTGGCGCAGATCGACGAAAAGGCTCGTGCGGTGGTGCAGGGATCTGAAGTCGTCTACCGCTTTCCGAGCAAGAGCTATGGCAACGTCGAAGGGGTTGCCTGGCTCGACCGACACTCTCTGGTGGCTGTCTCAGACGGAAGAAGAAACGGCAGCCAGACCGCTGTTCAGACAAGGATCAAAGCATCCATCTTTTTCGGATCCCCGTGAGTTAAAAGAAAACAAGAACGGGAGGAACCTTCGGGCTGGTTTTGGTGCCGCAACCTAAATTTAAGACCTTCACAAATATCTCAGCATTTACCGGTTACGGGGCTGCATTCCGCAGGATCCCATTAATAGCGCCCAGGCTGGCTACGGCTATAAGGATCCATGTTTGAAGCCGGCGGACGTTCGTCGAAACGATACTGGCCCGGCTGCGGCGACCGCATATCGACGTCGTGCGCGGGCCGATGTCGATCGGAAGGATCATTCGCACAGCCAGCGGCTATTGCACTGGCCATGAGGGTAAAGGACAGAGTGCAGAGAATTCGAATCATGCTGAACCTCCTTCGTCATTTGGAATTACTTGCATCTTGCCACATGAATTCATGACTCCGATAGTGCGATGGACGTGACTAGGGGTTTGAATAGTGGACAGATAATTTCGGCTGCGTACAATTCCACTTTGACCTTAACAGTTCACAGCATCATCTGAGAGGGAGGTCCACTCATGACTGAAGCCGCTTCAAACGGAAAAGTGATTTCCTTAGAGTACACGGTCAAGCTGGAAGACGGCCAATTGGTAGACACGAATGTAGGGCGAGATCCTCTGACCTACACACAGGGAGCCAATCAGGTTATCCGGGGCGTCGAGGCGGCGGTTGAGGGCATGGAGGTTGGACAAACCAAACAGGCCATTGTGTTTCCAACGGATGGCTATGGCGATCGAGATCCAAACGCGGTTCATGAAGTGCCAAAAGCAAAGGTGCCTCAGGAAGCCAAGGTCGGCACCATACTCCATGGGAAAGATGCTAGCGGCCGTAAGGTCCGACCGACTGTGTCAGCAATTAAGGACGACACAGTTGTTTTGGACTTCAACCATCCACTTGCAGGCAAGACGCTTCACTTCGACTTGAAGGTAGTGAGCATCAGTTAACTGATTCCCTACCAGTCATCTATGTAATTTGAGACAAAGAACTCATCGTTCTTGAGAACAGGAAATGGGGAGAAGCTATTTTTCTAACCTTGCCTCCTCCGCTGTAGGGTCTTCGACACATGCTTTCTCCAGGGCGGCAGTAGTATCCCAGTTTTCACTCCGATGACAATGGCATTCACAAGGTCATTCGTATAGAGCTTCTTCTTGATATGCTGCAGGTGCTCCCGAACCGTGCGCTCGCTAATCCCCTCTGCGGTCGCAATCTGTTTGGTAATCTCGCCCATGGCTCGTCGCTGAAGAATCGAGGTCTCGCGCTTCGTGAGCAGCGTGTGTGGATAGGCACGCTGGCTCGCCTCGACCAACCACGGCACAATTGACTCGAATCGTCTGAGATAGGCGCTGCCGCTCCGTGCTGTCGGCATAGCTGCGGCAAACAGTACGAATCGGTCCGGGCTGGCGAAGCCGCCGCACAGTGAGTATTGCAGACCGGATTGGGTCATCCGCTCAATCAGTTCAGGATCAAATTGCACCCTTAGACGTTTCACGGAATCGCACCACAGGAAAGCTCGCTTTACTCGAAGCCACTCCTGAAACGCTGGACTCGTCCACAACGCGCCGGTGGTGAAACGCCAGCGGAGCAAGTCGGTGGGGAAGCCCTGATTGAAGATATAGCGGATGGTCGCACGCGAGGGATGGCCCCATGTGCCTGCGAAACTACTGTAAGGGATATATGCCTGCACATGTTTCAGGAGCTCACAAAATTGCTTCGGAGTCTGACACCGACGGGCCTCGGCTTTCAGCTCCTCAAGAGAGGCTGGACATTTGGCATTCGGCTTGGGTGAGACAAGGTTGGAAGCCACCTCTCACCTCTCCTGTGCAGAAAAGCATACCTCCTATTTCTCCAGCTTGTCACCTGGTGAAGGTCCCGGTATACCACCTGCTATCGTTGGGGTTCTTGGGACGACACCCACCTGAACCTGAAAGAAGCTGCCTTAGCGCAAATGGTAGCGCCTGGTCATTACGTACAGTTTTATCGAGACGAGCGATTCCTGATCGACTCAGTCAGCACTTACATCAAAGCTGGTCTCGATCTCAACGAGACGGTCCTCGCGATCGTGACCGCGCAGCATCGCAAGGAACTCTATACGACCCTTTCTCGCAAAGAGCTCCGGAATGATAAGCTGAGATTCCTGGAGGCAGGAGACTTTTTGGCACTATTCATGGCCGAGGACTGGCCGAATGAATCGCAATTCCTGCATGGGATAAAGACGATCCTCGGCCTGGCTCGTGGAAACGGCCAGGTTCGCATCTTTGGTGAAGCGGTGGCGGTTCTCTGTGCGGAAGGCAATCCGGCTGCGGCCTTACGGCTCGAAGAGCTGTGGAACATCATGCTACTAGAACACCACTTTTCTCTGTTGTGCGCATATCCACTATCTGGCACCTTTGCAAAAGCGGACCAGGACAGGGTCTGTCAGCTTCATCGAGCCGCACAGTTTCAATAGGTCGATCAATCTCTGTGTACATGCTCGTCGGGTAGCGGCTGACATTTATCTCATCCTTCACCTCCATCCTCAGCGGTTTCTTGCACTTCACACCGCAATAGGCTAATCCCTTGGATCTGCTTCAATGCCTAGAATACTACACACCGTAACAGTCTCAGGAACCGTTTTGCGGCGCGTGGCCGCTGGCGACTTCCCCTCTATTCCCTACTACGACACAGCGATGGACCAGGCCGACGATAGAAAGTAGAATGGCCCCGGTTCTTCACGTGATTCCGCTAGCGGGATCACGTGAGTCTCCCGAGGAGCACGCATGCAAAAGACCCGCATCATCTGCACGATCGGACCGGCCACGGAATCCTACGAGATGTTGCAGAAGATGTACGAGGCCGGCATGAATATCGCGCGGCTGAACATGTCCCACGGTAACCACGACTTCCACGCCAGAGTCATCCAGCACATCAAGACACTCAACAAGAAGGTGAAGTTTCCCATCCCTATCCTCCTGGATACGCAAGGTCCGGCGATCCGCACCGGAGACCTCTCCAACGAACTCGATCTGCAGCAGGGCGCCATCGTGTCCGTCACCACGCGCGGGCCGATGGACGTGGAAGAAAGCTCCATCCACATCGACTATGCGGATTTGCTAGAGCAGGTCAACGTTGGGGATAAGATCACCGTGGACAACGGGCTGATCAATTTCGAGGTCCTGGAGAAGCAAGAGCGCTTCATGCGGTGCCGTGTCCTAGACGGCGGACTCTTGAAGAGCAAGCGACACGTGAATCTCCCGGGCATCCGTGTCAATCTGCCGGCGATTACGCACAAGGACACCAAGGATATCCTGTTCGGCCTGGAACGGGATGTGGACTTCATCGCCCTGTCTTTCGTGCGCGAAGCTGCGGACATCCAGCAACTCAAGGCGCTCATGGGCGAGAAGGTCGGGAAGGTGAAGATCGTCGCGAAGATCGAGGACCAGGAAGGGGTCCGGAACCTGAAAGAGATCATCAAAGAATCGGACGCTATTATGGTCGCGCGTGGAGATCTGGGGGTGGAGATCAACCTGGAAGATCTGCCGAATGTTCAGCGTACGATCGTGCGAATGTGCACCGAGTACGGAAAACGGGTGATCGTGGCAACCCATCTGCTCGAATCCATGATCCACAATCCTCACCCCACCCGCGCCGAGGTCACCGACGTTGCCAATGCGATCTATGAAGAAACCGATGCCGTCATGCTGTCCGGAGAAACCACGGTTGGGAAGTATCCGGTGAAGTGCGTCGAATATCTCTGCAAGATTGCGCTGAAATCCGAGATGATTCCCGGATTGCAGTTTGCGAAACACTTGCGCAACGCGGGAAATAAACAGCAACTGGCGGCGGCGGCCGTTCAGCTTGCCGAGGGAGTCAAGGCAAAGGGAATCGTCGTGATCACCAGACGGGGACTCATGGCCGATCTCGTCGCAAACTGCCGTCCGTTTTCGGCCAACATCTACGCGTTTACCAACATGAGCCAACCGCGGCGGACCATGATGCTCAACCGTGGCGTCCTTCCTTTTAAGATTAATTTCAGTTCGGACCCTGAAAAGACTCTTCAAACGGCGTTCCGGATCTTGAAGGACCGTGAACAGTTTCAGGTGGGAGACAAGGTCGTGATCATCTCGGACGTCCTGGCTCAGCAGCGGGTCGACTCGATCCAGATTCGTGACGTCCCCTCGGACGACATCCCGCCCGAACCCCTACAGGACTAGATGAGCTAACCTCCTTGAGCGATGAAAAAGACGGCATATTCTAGTGAGTCCGACATGCGCAGTCCACGCATGATGAACGATCGAGAATGAACGACTTATCTCACGACAGAATATCGACGGATAACCGCCTCGGCGTCGAGATGCCCCGTCAGACTCGTCAACGCATTCTTGAGATGTTCGGTCGCAAAATGCGCCTGCTCGGCCGCAGTACTTTCCCACTCTTCGACGGACACAAATTCTTTCGGATCCGATTGGTTCTGAAGAAACTGATAACTGATACACCCCGGCTCTTTGCGGGTTGCATCGACGAGCGCGATCAGGATCGTGCGGACCAGATCCACACTGCTCGCCTTCGCGGACACTCTGGCCAGCACTCTCAATCGATTTTCCGACATGTCATTTCTCCGTTCATTGGTTATTCCATATCCTCCGGGGGAATCCACGGAGGGGCCAGCCTAGAATGAATTCAAACGTTGATCAAGGAGGAAGAAAGCCGTGGGCATCCATCCCTCTATCAAACCTCCATGCTGAGGAGCAGGCTTTGACTGGATTCCCGCTTCCGCGGGAATGACAGACTTCAGTGCATCTGATGGCAACCTGATCCACGACCGTTACCATACGGATAAGAGAAGCGATGCAGCTGTATGGGATCGACGGGTGTGGTACAGTCCGAATCTCCCTTTCAGGATTCTTCGAGGTAGCTTTCCCACTCTGAGCGAGGTCTGGGGATGAAAGAGAAGAAACGCATTCCCATTAGCGACGAGACGTTCTCCTGGAAGAGTCCGTTCGCGGCGCTGAAGGATGCGGTACCGCCGCCGACGCCTACCGATCCACCTGTTCGCAATCCAGCTCATACGCCGGCGCCCGCACCAAGAAGCAATCGGGGGCGAGTGGATATTCTTCGTTCGACGGCGCATCGGGGCGGCAAGACCGTGACAGTTGTCACAGGATTTGTCGGAATCAGTCAGTCCGAGAAAGAGCGACTCGCCAAAGAAATGCAAAAGTCTTGTGGCGCAGGAGGCACCGTCAAAGAAGCACGGATCGAGATTCAAGGTGATCACTGTGACACTGTCGCAAGGATCTTGGCCGACGCGGGCTTCCGCCCTGTCTTCGCCGGTGGCTGAATCGCTTTTCCTTATTCCACTCGCGAGCGAGACACCGGGATAGGCTGTTTTCTCGCCGCTTTGCCCTGCTCGCGCGCCAGTGGACCTCCTCAAAAGCACCAACGACCATCCGTTTCCATACTACTTGACTCACATCTATCAAACGCCTAGGCTTTCACTCCCACGCTGGCTTTTCACATTGGTTTCCATGAAAGGAGGAATCATGACGCGACGCAACCTTGATTGGGTGCAGGGCTTGGGTTTGGCAGCGACAGTGCTCGCTCTGTCCTCTCTGGTGATCACGGATGGCCTGCAATGGACATCGGCACCTGCCTATGCCGGCGATCGCGGCGAGCAACGGAGAGATAAGCGAGATGACCGGCAAGATGACCGGCAAGACGCGCGCGATACACGGCAAGAGGGCCGTGAGGCAGCCAGGGACGCGAAGGAAGAATGCAAGAAAACAGACGGTAAGAGTAATGCAGAATGTCGGCGAGAAAAGCGAGATGTCAAGGACGATGCACGGGACGCTGCCAAGGACATCAAGCGGGACTAAGCACAACGCTGGACGAAGGAGCAAGCATAGGAACAAGGTTCGTCCTCAGTCAGTGTGTTGACGTCTTGGGGCGTAGGTACTGCGCACATCCTACGCCCCCATCATTGGCGCCAAGTACTGCGCACCCGCCAACAGTCTGATCCGACAACTCCTCTAGCCGCTCGGGCGGCGCACCTACGATATCTTTGCTGCGTACCGGCCCATGCCGCCCTTCGGCAAATGAATCCGGACGCCGGAGCAAGTCACCGCAGCTCCATCACGCCTCTGTCAAGAGAACCAGACTCCCGGATAAGACATCAACACCAATACTCCTTATGGTGCGAGCTGTCGCGCCAATTAAGCACAAGCCGTCACGCACGCTTGAAGGAAAACAGATATGAGAACCACCCACGTCATTGGAGTCGCCGCGGGACACCGGACTCTGCTTCGAACCGCCAAAACGGCATTAGCCGATTCGGCACTCGCTCCGCGCCGCGTGGCGGGGCCGATTCGTGAGTGGAGGCACGATCCAACATGATAGCGACACGATGTGTAATCGCAACAATGTTTCTACTGGCCGGTTGCGGGTCCAATGAGGGCCCCACCATGGCGGAGTTGTCGTCCGCTTCGCGGGAGACCATTCAGGCTGAAGTTGTCGAGATCAACCCTACTTCGGTACCGATCCACATTGAAGTGACCGGCCAGGTGGCGCCGATCTTCCAAGCCGCCCTTTCCAGCCGCATCCAAGGAACCATTGATACGCTGTTCGTCCGAGAAGGCACATCGGTCGTCAAGGGACAGACGCTCATTCAACTCGATAACCGCGACGTGCGGGCCAATTTGGCGCGCGCCTTGGCGGAAGTAGAAAACACGAAGGCCCAGCTCGACCGCATGGTCCAGCTGTACGCCCAAGATGCCGTTTCGAAACAGGAAATGGAGAACGCGACTCGTGCCTACAAGGTCGGGGAAGCCAACCGCAAGACAGTGCTCGCCCAGCTGAGCTATACGATTGTTAAGGCGCCGTTCGACGGCGTGATCATCGAGAAAACGGTCGAAGCAGGCGAATTGGCCTCGCCGGGGCAGGTTCTGTTGAGAATGGAGAATCCCCGGCACCTACGGCTTAACGCGACTGTGGCTGAGGGAGATCTGAATTCGGTATCTCTCGGAGACAAGATTTCCGTGGTCATTGGCGCCTTGGGCGAGCAGGCGCTCGACGGCGTCGTCGGCCAAATTATTCCCGCCGGCGATTCGCACACCCACACGTTCACCGTAAAAGTGGACTTGCCTGCCGAACCGGGTTTGAAAACCGGCATGTTCGGACGATTTCAATTGGATAAAGGAACGAGCAAGACGATTCTCGTGCCATGGACCGCCGTCGTCGAACGGGGTGAACTCACGAGCGTCTTTGCCGTTGGCTCAGATCAGATCGCCCGCCTTCGGTGGGTCAAAGTCGGTCGGCGAATCGACCAACAGGTCGAAATCCTCTCCGGTGTAAATATCGGCGAGAGGGTCCTGTTAGATGCGACCCGCGGCATCGATGGCGCGGCAGTCAGGATCGTCGATGCGGCGACATCGCCCATCGTGCCGACACAGTGCAGCGTGTCTTGTCAGCCACCTCGGTCAAGAGTCGCGAGTTCTGTCTTCCAGGTTTCCGGCAACGCTCTCTCTAACTTGAAACGATGAACTCACAAACGGTTCATGCATGACGAACTACCGTCTCGGCCTTTCGGGCCGCATCGCCGCCGTCTTCATCGGGAGCAAGCTCACGCCGCTCATCATATTGGGAGCGCTGCTGCTGGGCCTGTTCGCGATCCTCGCCACGCCGCGCGAAGAAGAGCCGCAGATCGTCGTTCCGATGGCCGATGTCTGGCTGCCATTTCCCGGTGCCTCCGCCAAGATCGTTGAAGAACAACTGACCAAGCCGTTCGAGCGCAAGATCTCAGAAATCAAGGGCGTGGAGTACGTGTATTCGATTTCAAGGCCGGGCGGCGCGCTCATTGTCGTCCGCTTCTACATCGGCCAGTCGATGGAGCAGAGTCTGGTCGATCTCTACGACAAGCTGATGTCGAATCAGGACCTGTTGCCACCCGGGGCCGAACCCTTTCTGGTCAAGGCAAAGGATGTCAACGACATCCCGATCGTGACGATCACCCTGTCGAGCGAACAGTATGGCGAATTCGAGTTGCATCAACTGGCTGAGCAGGTGTTGGAGGAGGCCAAGAAGATCACCGGCACATCGGGGGGCTTCATCATCGGCGGCCGGGCGAGAGAGCTGCGGGTGCAGATAGACCCGGCAAGGCTGAAGGCCTATGGGCTGACCCCTTTGCAGATCGCGGCCGTCATTTACGGAGAGAATCGCGCGTTGCCGACGGGTCGGTTCGACAGCCTCAATCAGAACTTTCTTGTGGAGACCGGCCGCTTCATTCGATCACGCGAAGACCTGACAGGCCTGGTCGTCGGCGTGAGCGAACAACGACCGGTCTATCTGCGGCAAGTGGCGGACATCATCGACGGGCCGGCCGAAGCGGCGAGCTATGTCTGGTTCGGTCTCGGCGCCGGTGATACCCGTGAAACGTTGAGCGTGAAACGTGAAGCGGGGCTTACGAACGACGCTTCACGAGATGCGCTTCACGAATATCCCGCGGTGACCGTGGCCATCGCCAAGCAGGTTGGTGTCAACACGGTAACCGTGGCCGAGCATGTCATCCGCAAGGTTGAGGACATGAAAGGAGTGACGGTTCCGTCGGATGTGCGTGTAACCATCACGCGCGATTACGGGGAAACCGCGCAAGAGAAGGCCAACGAATTGCTGTGGCACCTGCTTATCGCTGTTGTCGCCGTCGTTCTGTTTCTCGGTGTC
>Ga0268299_1002400_pt1 | contig 22613 bp, 19 predicted proteins | sample NOBtaG_FD_193484 | JGI IMG/M metagenome (GOLD analysis project Ga0268299, IMG submission 193484) | Activated sludge microbial communities from bioreactor in Nijmegen, Gelderland, Netherland - NOB reactor | ecosystem: Engineered > Bioreactor > Aerobic > Activated sludge | place: Netherlands... | reverse complement strand
TAAGCTAGCAGAAAACTACCATTTAGAAGGACTTAATGATCAAGCACATGATGCTTATTTATATGCTGGTCAAGAGTTTGCTAAAAAAGGGAAACTACCTGATGCTATCTCTGCTTTAACTAAGGCTATTTCAATAAATCCTTCTGGAAAAGCGTCCTTAAAATCTTTGGCAGATGTGTATATTCAACAAAATGATATTCATAGTGCTGTAAATATGTTGTCTGCTGCTCTTGAACGTAACCCTAATGATGTAGATATTCTAGTAATCTTAGGCCGTACATATATTAGTGCTAAATTACTAGAAGAAGCAGAAGCTACCTTTAGCCATTTACTTGAATTAGATAAATCTCGCTATGATTACTTAATACAAGTTGGACGAGCTTATTTAGAAGTAGGCAAATTTGATCGCACTATCGGAGCAATTGATCGCTGTATGGATCTTCTTATTGCTCGTCGTCAAGAAGAAAAGGGTGTTACTTTATTAAAAAATATCCTAGAGTATGATGCTAACAATATGTTGGCATTAAAACGGCTAACAGATATTTATACACGTATTAGAGAAGATCATAACCTAGCTTCAACACTTAATCTAATTGTAGATGTAGCACTACGTAAAGGACAAAAAGATGAAGCTATTAAGTCCTTAAGACAACTAGTTGAAATTGAACCAGATGAACCTTCCTATAAACAACGTTTAGCTAGCTTAGGCGCAGCAGTTGAACCAAGTAAACCTGCTTATTCTATACCTACAAGTTTTGAACCAGCAATTGCTGCAACTACACCACTTTCAGCTAATAAACAACCACAGACAGATAGCCAAATAATTGAAAGACAACTACGAGAAGCAGAAATGTTTGCTAGTAGAGGTTATGCTGATAGTGCTGCACAGATATTAGAAGACCTAATTAATCAGTATCCTAATCATATTGAATCAAGATTAAAAATTAAACAGCTTTATATAGATGGGGGATTGGAAGAAAAAGCCGCTAATCAATGCTTAGAGTTGGCTAAGCTTTATGAAGCAAAAGGGGATAGGGCCCTTGCTTCTGACCTAGTGTCAGAAGCATATGATCTTAATCCTGCTTTAAATAAAACAGCTAAAAATAATGGGCAAAATTTTGCAAAAACAGCTTCTGATGGAATTGAAATAGACTTAAATGCTAGTTTGGACGGAGATTTTAATTTTGAGCAACCATCATTTGCCCAACCAAAATCCGATCCATTTAATGTAGCTGCTAAGCCTCAAAGTACAACCTATCAACCACAAGCTTCTACTCCTAGCGGATTTGATTTATTTAGTAAACCTGCTACTCCATCATCAAACGCAACTTCAAATTCTTCTTTGTCCTATGGGTTGCCAGATCTATTTAACCAACAACCCGGCCCATCTGCCTCAACACCTGCTCCAACAACTCCTATGGGCGGATTTGATTTCTTTAACCAAACACCACAATCATCACCACAAGGAGGAATGCCAGACTTATTTAATCAGGCAGCAGCGTCTCAGTTTCCATCTAAGTCATCTGCACAACCTCCTTCATCAATTGCAGATATTTTTTCAGTTAGTTCACAATCATCATCAAGTGTGGCGGCTGTTCCACTAGGTTCAAAAGGCGAAACCCCTGCGTTACCTAATGCCAATTTTGAAATCAATATTGAGGATACTAATACAGGTAAAATTGCTAAAGACAAAATTCTTAAAGATGAATTAGAAGGTGTAGATTTTTATATTGCTCAAGGTTATATGGAAATAGCCCGGAGTACATTAGAAGACCTTGAAAAGCAGCATCCTAACCATCCTGAAATTTTACGACGCTTTGCCCAAATGGGTATTAATCGCCAAACACCTGCATCAGCACCAGTTGCTAATTTATTAAAAACTAGCTCAGATTTGGAAGTAATAGAGGAATTACCTAATTCAGCAATCCTTGAATCAAAACCAAAAGAAGGTGCAGGATTTGAGCTTTTTGGAGGTATATCAAATACCTCTTCACAACCTCCAGCAATACAAAGAACTGCTCCACCTCCACCAACACCAGCACCTATTCCAGATGCTTTATCTGCTCGCGCTCAAACAGCTATGCCTCCTCAAGGAGGATCGCTATTTGATGATTTGATTTCTAATGTTGAAGCAGAGCTAGATGATATGCCTACTAGCGATATGATGCCAATAGCCGCAGCTAATAATAAATCTGCTGTTGATAAATCAACTTCTTCGACCTCATCCTCTGCTATCTCTGATCAATCAGACTTAGGTTCTATATTTAAAGATTTTGTTAATGAATTTGAAACTGCTGATAAACCAGATTATGAAACTCATTATAATTTAGGCTTAGCTTATAAAGATATGGAACTCTTTGATGATGCAATAGAGCAGTTCCAATTAGCTTTTAAGGCTACTTCTCCAACTAGTGGGGATGGAAATTATTTTAACTGTTGTAATATGCTAGGATATTGTTTCTTAAGAAACAATATGGCACGCCCTTCTGCTGTTTGGTATAAAAGAGGACTAGAGGCTCCAGCACGTTCAGAAGAAGAATATCAAGCAATGCGTTTTGATTTAGCAGAAGCTTATGAGCATTTAGGTGAGAATGATAAGTCATTAGAATATTTACAAGAAGTTTATGCCTTAGATATAAACTATAGGGATGTTGGTACTAAAATTCGTGAATTACAAGAAAAAATGCGCGAAGAACAATAAATCGTTGCTTACCTAATAAGCTTTTAGTAGTTTATTAGCTATGTTGGGGGCTTGTGTCAGCAAAAGTAACTGTTATTTTTTATATTGCAATCTGTTTTGAGATAGGTATTGTACTACTTATTGCACCTTGGTCAGGGTTTTGGGTAGATAATTTTTTCCTGGAATACATCACTTCTTTTTTACATTGGCAAAAATTAGTTGGTATTGTTCAAAGTGGTTATGTTCGTGGTGCAGTCTCTGCTTTAGGTGTTGTTAATTTGGTGTTTTGTGTTTGGGAAATAAAAAATTTTCACAAAACAGTGGCTACACTTTCTCAAATAGAAAAAAAAGAAGATGAATCTCCCCAACATCAAACTATGTCTGATAACTGATCGTAAACAATTACTTTCTACACTTCTTAATCATCAACTTTTTGATTTAGACACAACACTTTCCCAACTACTAAATTTCTGTCAAACTGCTGCACAAGCAGGAATAGATATTATTCAAGTTAGAGAAAAAGATATTCCAGCAGATAAACTTTCTAACTTTGTTGCTAAATTAACCAAAGAAACAAAAAATACTAATGCTAAAGTTTTGGTAAACGATCGCTTAGATATAGCTTTAAGTTATGAAGCAGATGGAATTCACCTTCCAAGCAATTCTTTTCCTATTAATAAAGTAAGAAAACTAGTAGGTAAAAAGTTTATTATTAGTGTTGCTGTACATAGCATTAAAGAAGCTCAACTAGCAGCTAAAGCAGGGGCAGACTATGTTTTATTTAGCCCAATATTTGATACTCCTTCTAAAACTATTTATGGCCCGGCTCTAGGTTTAGCCGCTTTAGAACAAGCAGTAAAGTCTGTAAAATGCCCTATAATTGCGCTTGGCGGAATAAATCAATCAAATGCCAAAGAGGTATTAGATTCTAAAGTGGCAGGTTTAGCTGCTATTAGGTTATTTTTAGAAACTTCAGATTTACCCAAATTAGTAAATGAGCTTAAAAGGTAAAAAGCAACCTGTAGTACTATCTATTGCTGGTTTTGATCCAACATCTGGTGCAGGGGTCACTGCTGATATAAAAACTTTTGCTGCTTTTAATTGTTATGGCTTAGCTGTCACAACTGCAATTACTGTTCAAGATACAGCAAAAGTACATAGTTCTATGGTTTTAAGTGCTGATTTGGTTACAAAACAACTTAATGCTTTATCTGAAGATATTGCGGTTGATGTAGTAAAAATAGGCATGTTAGGTGACAATGAAATTGTATTAGCAGTAATAGATTTTTTAGTTTCCCAAAAAACAAAATTTGTCATAATAGACCCTTTGATTTATTCAACTAGCGGGTATCCTTTACTTGAAGAAACAGCTAAAGAGCTAGTTATAAATAAGTTATTCCCATTAGCTACTTTGATTACCCCTAATTTAATGGAAACTGCTATATTGCTTAATGAAACGATTTTAGATTTAGAAGATATGAAACAAGCCGCAGCAAAACTAAATTTAATCAGTAAAACAGCAGTTTTAATTAAAGGGGGACATCTATCAGGAGATCCAATAGATTTGTTTTATAATGGCAAGGATTACAAGATTTTTTCTTCTCCACGTATAAAACAAACTGCACATGGAACAGGTTGCGCCCTTTCTTCCGCTATAAGTGCAGCCTTAGCTTGTGGAAATGATTTGATAAAATCTATAGAGATTGCTAAAAACTTTCTGACTAATTCTTTAATGTCAGCACAAAGATTAGGGCGAGGAGATAATTTGCTTAATCATTTTTCTAGCTTTTACTAATATGCCAAGCTTAGAACCAATAGATGAAAAAATATTAAGTGAATACCCTATACCATTAGCACTAAAATATCAAAGAGTGTTAATGGAGGAAGATTCTTTTGCTAAAGCAAGATCACTAACAGGTGCATTTGAAGCATTATTGAAATATTGTTTATGTATCACAATACAAGATAGTTACCGTACACGCTTAGTTACACCTCAATTTTCTAGTGCAAATCTTGAGCAAATACTTAACCTAAAAGCAAGCTCTATATTTAAGTTACTAATAGATAATTTATTTTTATTTAATCATAGCCAAGAAACTATATTTGAACCAGAACTATACCTACTGTTTTATTCTGAATTTAACCCTAATGCACAATTACGAAATGATACTAGTGGGCTGATAATGGCACTCTTAGAATTTGCTAAGGAATATCCTTATAGAGGGGAAGTTAAAGCTAATGAATTTGAAGCAGAGGCAGATTTTCAAAGCTATTTGCCTTTATTAAAAGGGCTTTATGGGCAAGCTATTTTTCTAGCAAATTTACCTTTACTTTATTTTCATGATCCTATGGATGAAATTGAGGCAATAGCACAACCTTCAACAGCTAGTTTGGCAACGGCTGAAATACTGATGGGGGCATATGCTATTAGTCAAGCTATGTCAAATAGACGATTTCCCGGCTGTCCTTTTGGCCGAATAGCCTTAAAATCTCGTCGTAGTAATATTTTACTAAGTCTTCATCCATTAGTAATGTTAGTAGAAACGATAGAACTACTTTCTACAACTTCAGATGATAGTTTATCTATCGGGCCTCATGTAGTCATATTTTATGATGAAATTCGAGGAATAGACCAGGAAAAATTATTAAAATATTGGTACTCGGAAATTTCTAAACAAGCTCAAACGTCAGAAGCTCCTAAACTTGCCTTGACACCACAAGGAGGTATTTTTAATAAGCTTACTGAGTGGATAAAAACTAATCGAAGTTCTAATAAAACCCGTATCCAACTAGCACAACAAGTTAGCAAATATATTGAGCAACGTAATTTTAATGCTGCCATCACAGAATTTGAAAAAATTGCTGAAGCTGAACCAGATAATTTAGCTATAGCGGCTAGATTAGCAGAACTTTATTTGCCAGCTAATAAACGTTTAGAAGCTAGTTATAATTTTGGAAAAATTGCAGAACGTTGCTTAGAATTAGGTTTAATCCCTCAAGCTATGTTGATGTATCAAAGAGTACATAGACTTAACCCTAAGGATATAACTTCTAGCTTAAAACTAGCTAATATATGTTCAGAACAAGGTTGTAAGGAAATAGCTTTACAACAATGTGAAAGGATTGTTGAGAATGCTAGTCAAATTAATGATAATGAAGGAGTTCTTAAAGCACTAGAACTTGCTGTTAGTCTCTCGCCAAACGATGCTAATAATCAAAGACGTTTAGCTACTATTTATTTAACAAAAAAACAAAAACCACAAGCTCTAAAATGTTTACTTGCAGCAGCAGAAACACTTTATGCACAAAATGAATACAAGCAGACAGCAGAAGTTTATGAAGAAATATTAACGGTTAAACCTTTTCATCAATTAGCATTTACAATGCTTGGTTATATTTACTTACAACTAGGTGATAATGAAAAAGCTATTGAAATGTTAGTTCCGTCTTGCCAAAGTGAACCTACTAATGTTGATTTACTAAGAGCTTTAGCACATGCTTACTTAAATGCTAATGAATTAGAGAATGCTTATAAGACTTTTTCTTCTTTATTTAGATTAGATAAAAATTTTGCTAGTGAGTTCCTAGAACTTGGACGACGATTTTTATATGATGGAAATTTAGATTATGTAGGGTTAATTGTTGATGAATGTTTACAAATATTAGTTTCAGAGCAAAAATCCCAACAAGTAGCAAGTTTACTTGAAAGTTGTTTAAGTCAAAACTCTCATCACCTACCTACTATAAAACGCTTGGTTGATTTTTATATATTAATTAATGATGAAGTTAATCTAAAACGCTTACTTCAATCTTTAGCAACAGAAGCACGCTCACAAGGGCTTTTGGAAGATGCTAAAACTGCCTTAAAACAATTAACTAGTTTGGAACCAACAAATCGTAGTTATCTTATTCAACTACAAGATTTAGACCGATATCAGCTATAAATTTTCTAGCACTTAAAAATCCTTTTTTAGATATCCCTAAAAACTACTGTAGCAATAAGCTTTGTGATGTTGCAAAAAATAAGCAAAGCGAGTAAATTGACTTTATTCTATGACAAACTTTGAGCGAATCCTTATTTATTATCGACGTTATTGGGGCAAGTTAACTGTAGGCTGTCTATGTGTATTGTTTTCAGCTATTTCTGGGCTACTTGCTCCTGTAGTTATACGTTTTGCAATTGATGACCTACAAATTCAATTAACCCAAAAAAAACTTTTTACTTATGGACTCCTGGTTTTAGGTGTTGCTACTCTAAAAGGGATTTTTCTATTTAGTCAACGCTGGATTTTAGTTGTAATGTCTCGTGATATTGAAAACGATTTACGCAATGACTATTACGAAAAATTACAACAATTACAATATAGTTTTTTCCAGCAAAACCGGGTTGGAGATTTAATGGCTAGAGCTACTAGCGATATTAACGAAGTAAGAATGTTAATTGGCCCAGCGATTATGTATTTTCTTAATACAGTAGTTGTAACCATTGTTGCTATTCCTGTAATGATTGCTATTAGCTTAAAACTAACTTTGTTAGTGCTAGGAAGTTTACTAAGTGTTTCTTTAGTAACTAAGTATTTTTCTACACAAATACATGATCGTTTTGAGAAAATCCAAGAATATTTTGCTTCCATAACTGCACGAGCGCAGGAAAATTTAACAGGTGTTCGGGTAATTCGTGCTTATGGGCGAGAAGATTATGAAATAGAAAAATTTCAAGAATTAAATAAAGAGTTTGTCATAAGAAACCTGGGTTTAATTAGAATACAAGCATTGTTTATGCCAGTACTTCGCGCTTTGGTAGGAATTGGCCCAGTAGTTGTGCTTTGGTATGGTGGTAGTTTAGTTGTTAATCAAACTATTAGTTTAGGCAGATTTGTAGAGTTTAATATGTATTTAACTTTATTAATTTGGCCGATGATTGCTTTAGGTTATGTTATTAGTCTTTACCAACGTGGTATGGCTAGCATGAAACGAATTAATAATATTTTAAATACAGAAGTTACTATAAAAGATGAAGGTAAAGAACAAATTAAAGAAGTAAAAGGTGAAATAGAATTTCGTAACCTAACTTTTAGCTATGGTGAAAAGACAGTACTAAAAAATATCAACTTAAAAATTGAAGCAGGGCAAACTATTGCAATTGTTGGTCATACTGGCTCTGGCAAGTCTACTTTAATTAATCTAATTCCACGTTTATTTGACTCTGCTCAAAGTCAACTTTTTATTGATGGTTATCCAATTCAAGATATACCTCTAGCAACTTTAAGGCAAGCAATAGGCTATGTCCCACAAGACACTTTTCTTTTTGGAGACACAATTGCAGGAAATATTGCTTTTGGAGTAGAAAAAGCAGATCCTAAAGAAATTGAAAATGTTGCTGAACAAGCAGGGCTTTTAGCAGATATTAAAACTTTTGCAGAAGAGTTTAATACAATGGTAGGAGAGCGGGGAATTACCCTTTCTGGCGGGCAAAAACAGCGAACTGCTATTGCTCGTGCTTTGATTCGTCAACCTAAAATTTTAATTCTGGATGATTCTCTTTCTGCTGTTGATACTGAAACAGAAGAGCGTATCTTAGGACACTTAAAAGGTGTAATGTCTGGTCGAACAAGTATTATTGTTTCCCATCGGATTTCTACTGTAAAAATGGCAGATTTAATAGTTGTACTTTCTGATGGAGAAATTATTGAACGTGGCACACATGAAAAACTTTTAACTCGTGGTGGTGCTTATGCAGAACTTTATGAGAAACAGTTACTAGAAGAGGAGTTAGCAGCAACTTAATGGCTAGCGAAGAAGAAGTTAAAGGGAAACTTTATGATGGGGTTTTAACAAAAAGGCTTTTAGGCTATGTACACCCTTACATCAAATATATTGCTATTGCTGTTCCATTAATTACTTTTAATTCTATTGTTGAATTAATTGGGTTAAATATAACAATGATGGCAGTAGATCTTTACTTAAAACCTATTGCAGAATCACAGTTAAATTTTATTTCCCGTCTGCTACAACAATCTTTCAAATTGCTAGATTGGAACCCTTCTATTTCAGAAGCGTTACTCTTTTTTACAGGACTTTATCTCCTCGTAGTTATACTAGGGTTTGTTTTATCTTATTTACAGGTAGTTATTCTTAATACAATGGGACAGCATATTATGTATGATATGCGTAAAGAAATATTTACACAGTTTCAAAAACTCCCATTACAATTTTATGATCAAAATCCTGTTGGACGTTTAATTACTCGTTTAACTACGGATGTTAGCTCACTTAATGAGTTAATGACATCTGGTTTTGTTGCACTAGTTAGTGATGTTTTAACTTTAGTTGGAATTTTAACCTTTCTATTTTTAGTTAATTGGCAACTGGCTTTAGCGATTTTACTTGTTTTACCAATGATGATTGGTGTTACAGCTTGGTTTAGGAAAAATGCTTCTGTTGGTTTTAGAAAAGTTAGGGTAAAAATAGCTCTGCTTAACTCTTTTTTACAAGAACATATTATGGGAATGGCTATAGTACAACTATTTAATAGAGAAAAAAGAGAATTTGAGCAATTTAAGACCATAAATGATGAGCATCGTCAGGTAAATATAGAAACAATATTTTATTATGCAGTTTTTTATCCAGCTATTGGTTGGGTAAGTGCTTTAGGTACAGCAGTTATTGTTTGGTATGGAGGGCTACAAATCTTAGAAGGCACATTAACTTTAGGAGCATTGATTTTCTTTATTCAAGCCACACAACGCTTTTATGAGCCTATAATGGACTTAAGCGAAAAATATAATATTCTTCAAGCTGCAATGGCTTCTGCTGAAAGAATTTTTAGCCTTTTAGATACACCTATAACTATTATTTCTCCTGAAAAACCCTATAAAACAACAAAAATTAAAGGGGCTATTGAATTTCGCAATGTTTGGTTTGCTTACCAAGATGAAAATTGGATTCTAAAAGATTTGTCTTTTAAGATTGAGCCAGGCCAATCTATTGCAATTGTTGGTCATACTGGTGCTGGTAAAACAACTATATCTAGCCTACTAATGAGATTTTATGATATTCAAAAAGGACAAATTTTTATTGATGGGGTAGACATTAAAGAATTTGACTTAAAAGAACTAAGACAAATTTTTGGGGTTGTATTGCAAGATGTATTTTTATTCTCTGGTGATATTGCTACTAATATTACTTTAGGCGATAAAAATATTACTGAACAAAATATGCTGGACGCAGCTAAACAGGTACATGCTGACAAGTTTATTTCTGAGTTAAAAAATACTTATAAATCCGAATTAAATGAACGAGGATCAACTTTATCCGTAGGCCAACGTCAACTACTTTCTTTTGCTCGTGCGCTAGCATTTAACCCTAGAGTATTAATTTTAGATGAAGCTACTTCGTCAGTTGATACAGAAACAGAATTATTAATTCGGGATGCGGTTAAAACTTTGCTTGCAGGTCGAACTTCTTTAATTATTGCACATCGTCTTTCTACTATTCAAAGTGCAGATAAAATTATGGTAATGCACAAAGGACAATTACGCGAAATGGGCAATCATCAAGAATTACTAGCTAAACGGGGTATATATTATAAACTTTATCAACTTCAATATCGGGAGGAGCCGGTAAGTACCCGGTAGTATAGTTTTGTTTTGGAAATACCAACCTAGTAGCTTAGTTTTTACATTAGCTAGCATTGCCTGGGTATTGATTATTAGTAGTTTTTCAACTAGCAGTTTTGGAGCTAATAAAACTGCTTCTTATATTGAGGTTTACTTAAGAGAGCTATTTCCTACCTTTCAAACTTCTACAATTCATTTAATTCATATAGCGATTCGTAAACTTGGGCATTTTATAGAGTTTGGGATTTTTTCAGCACTAATTTTTGGAATTTTTGCGGCAAAAAAAAACTTTTGGAAAATAAACTGGCTACTATTTAGCACAATTATTGTAATAATAATTGCACTCTTAGATGAATACCATCAATCATTTGTAAGAAATCGTAGTGCTTCATTACAAGATAGTTTAGTAGATATTTTAGGTGGGCTAACAGCGTTATTAATACTTTTTAAGATAAAAAAGACTAAATTTAACAAATAGGATTTCCAGAAATACAAACTAGCAATAACGCTCTAGGCTTTAATTTTTATTTGGTTTATGATTTTTTGAAAAATTAACTTATATATTTTATTTTTTAGGAGATATTTGTGTTATATACCGCTTCAGAATTAAAAAAAGGCATGTTAATTGAGCTTGATAAAGTTCCTTATTTAATAACAGATGTTGCACATCAAACCCCGTCGGCGCGAGGTGCTACAATGCTGGTAAAAGCTAAGTTAAAAAACATGCTAAATAAACAAAGTTTGGAAAAAACTTTTCGTGCTGCTGATAAAGTTGAAGAACCAAATTTTGAAACTAACCCTGGGCAATTTCTTTATTTAGAAGGGGATAGCTATGTTTTTATGGATTTAAGCACCTATGAACAATTTAATTTAACAACTGAAGTTTTAGATCAAGCCGTTTATTTTCTTAAAGATGGGCTAGATTTAAGACTCCAAATTTATAATGGTGAGGCAATAGGGATAGAATTGCCAAATTCCATTGATTTAACTGTAACGGAAACCGAACCAGCCTTAAAAGGTGCTACAGCATCGGCTCAAACTAAATCTGCTACTTTAGAAACAGGGCTTCAAATACAAGTCCCTCCTTATATTGAAATTGGAGAAGTTGTTAAAGTTGATACTAGAACACAAACTTTTGTTTCTCGTGGTGGAAAATAGTAGTGAAATAAAGATAAAATATTGCTAAAATAGGCTTGTTTTATCATCTGTTAGCCAAATTAAAATATCAAAAAGGAAGAAAAATTATGTCAGTATTAATTGAGACAACAACAGATGACTTCATTTTTTACCCTGAAAGTGATGGCAAGCCTATGGCGGAAAATACTAAGCAATTTGAATGGATAGTGACAATTAAAGAAGGGCTAAATGCAATGTTGCCTAATGATTTTGTTGCAGGTGATTTGCTTTGGTATCCAGTAAAGGGAAATCCAAAAATTTCCCAAGCCCCTGATGCAATGGTAGCAATAGGCCGTCCCAAAGGTCATCGAGGTTCTTATAAACAATGGGCAGAAGAAAATATTGCTCCACAAGTTGTTTTTGAAATTCTTTCTCCTGGTAATACTGTCCCAGAAATGCTAAGAAAATTTAGCTTCTATAACCTTTATGGAGTAGAAGAATATTATGTTTATGACCCAGATGATAACTTGTTTTGGGCCTGGGTACGTCAGGAAGGGAATTTACAGGAAATTCTTAATGTTACAAATTGGACTAGTCCAAGACTAGGTGTTAGGTTTGAGCTAACTAATGAAAAACTAGAAATTTATCGACCAGATGGAGAAAAATTTCTAACTTATGAAGAATTAGATAGAATTGCAAAAACTACCCAAGCCGAATTAGCTAGAACTCAAGCACAGCTAGAGACAACCCAATCAGAGCTAGAAAAAGAACGATTAGAAAAAGAACGACTTAAGCAAAAATTAAAAGAATTGGGGATAGAGTAACTTTGTTTATAGTAAATGTCTTCCACCATCAACCCGAAGGCATTCGCCTGTAACAAAGTTGGTGCGGATAAAGAATTTTACAGCTTCGGCGATTTCACTTGCTCCACCCCAACGTTTTAATGGGGTTTTGGCCGCAACTTCTGTTACTAATTCTGGAGGTAGATTAACTGGAGGTATGATTGGGCCTGGGGCAATGCTATTAATTAGTACTTCTGGAGCATACTCTAAGGCAAAAGCTTCTGTTAAACCAATTACAGCTTGTTTAGCAGCATAATAAGAAACAAAGCTTGGGTATTCGGTACGTCGGCTTGCAACTGTCCAATCAACAAAATTAATTATACGTCCTGCGCCTTGTTTACGCATAATAGGAGCAAGTTTATTTATACATAAAAAAGTATTGGTAGCATTAGAGTTATAGTCAGCTTGCCAATCAGCTAAAGTTAAATTTTCTGTTGGTCGTGCAATATAGGTTGAAGCCATATTTAGTAAAATATCAATCTTACTAAACTTTGCTAAAGCTAAATCTATCACTTCATTTATAGCAATTTCTTGGCTTGTATCTACTTGTTTAAGAATAACTTTAGCTCCTAAATCCTCTAATTTAGTAGCAAGTTCTTTCATTACATTTTCAGAGGTTAAGTAAGTTAGCAAAAATGCAGACGCGCCTTCTTGAGCAAGGGAAATTGCTACTTCTTGCCCAATACGCGCCCCACCTGTTAACATCACAACTTTATTAAAAATTTCCATATATACTTTAATTACTATGGTTTAGTAAAAATCTTATCTTCTACTCCAGCATTTATAATAACTTCTTTTACTGTTGTTGCTGCAAAATCTTGACCATTACGTTTTAATAGGCGTTTCATAGGAATTTGAACACCATTAAATGACTTAAAATCTAAGAAAAGTTCTTCATTAGTAAAAGTATTGCCGCCTACCTTAGCTTGAGATGATTTTCCAATAATCATATTAGTTTTTGGCTCAAGGTAAACTTTAATTTCATGTCCTGTGTTTGTAGTTAATAAAACTGTGTTAACGCTTTGTTCTTGCCATGTATTTTCATCTAAAAATGTTACTTGATAATTTTGCTGGTCAAAATTATTAAGTATGGAAATAGGATCACTTGCTAAAACATTTTGAAATTCTAGGGTTTTATCTCCTACTAATTCTTGGATTCCGCCTGGGGTTTGTGTCCAAGCAATTTCTCCATTATAAGCATTTTTAATTACACCAAAAGGGCCTGAAATAACGCTTAAAGTTTTATTTGGAAATTTAATAGTAGTTTCATTTGTAGCTTCAAAACCATTACCTCCTAAAAGTAATTGTACAGAGCTAATAGTTTTGATGTCTTTAATTTCGCTTAAAGGTTTTTCGCTTTTTACCTTACGTGCTGATAAAAGTAAGTTTTTTGCTTTTGCTACTAGATCAGCTTTTTCTATATTTTTATCTTGAGGTTGAACAGATTGTTCTTGTTGTGAAAAAGCTAAAAAGTTTAATGTTAAAACTAAAGAAAAGCTAAAAATTAGTAACAAACTTTTTTTCATAACTTACCGCCTAAAAATTTTTATTAAGGTTTAGTTGCAAGCAACAAAGGAAAAGGAGATGGAATTTTATCTAAAACTTCAAAATCTATTAACCCTACATCCTCAGTCCATTGTTTATATTGTGAGACAGGAAAAACATCCCCCTCGCTAGTAAAAACAAGCATATTTAATGAAAAAAGCAACGCGCTTAAAGGTGCTGTATAGTCTTCATTTGGCAGGACTTCGGCAATTAATAGTGTTCCACCGGATTTTAATGCTTGAGCAGATTTTTTTATTAATTTTCTACTACGTCTTTCACCTTCGCTATGACAAATATGCCCCAAAATTACTAGATCATAACAATTTTTACCAAAAGAAATCGTGTTTAAGTCTCCAGCTAAATAGTCATATTGTGAATCTATTCCAAGTTGTGAGCTATATTGACGAGCCACATCTAAGACTTTAGGAAAATCTAATGCAGTTACCTTTGACTCTGGATATTGTTGGGCAAAACCTAAACTCCAAGCAGCAGATCCAGCAGCAACATCTAAAACGCTTTCAATATTTTTTTTCTTCTTCTTAAAAGCGGCAGCAGCAGCACAAGAAACTGCAAAGTTAGCAGGAAAAAGAGCTTTAACTAAATGGCTAAAAAACTCTTCTCCATTCTTTTGACTATCAAATTGAAAAGAAGATTTTCCAGATTCAATGCTTTGAGGGAGGTTCTTCCAATTATTTAATATATCTACTCCATGCGCTACCATATCACCTAAATAAACAGGGCGGCCACGAACTAAAAATGCGTCTGCGTCAGGTTCTAAAGCATAAATTTTTCCTGTTTTGGTTAATAACTCCATCCCTACTAACACATTAAGCAACCGCTCAATAGCATTAGCAGAACATTTAGTTATCCGTGCTAGATCACGAGGCGAAGACTTACCATTAGCAATATGAGTAAAAAGATCATAATAGACCGCTGTATTTAATGCTATTGTTTCTGTTCCAGCCCAAATAATCCGTCCAATTTTTTCTGGTGTCACCATACGCGGTTTGCTGTTAGTCATAATGTTTCCTTTTTCAAGAGGTTCTAAATATCTATTCTAAATCTCTGATACAAATTATTTCTCCCTCAGATAGTTGTACACGAACCTTGTCGCCTGGTGCAACTTGGTTTGGGCGTTTTACTAGTTGATTATTTTCTGTCCAAACCAATGAATAACCACGAGATAAAACAGCTAATGGGCTAAGAGTTTGTAATTTAGTAATATTACAGTGAAATTGATCTGTTAGTTTTTGTAGCTGTTTATTTAAATTGGTTTGTAATTGCAAAGAGAGTTTTTGTAATTGATTTTTAGATTGCTGCAAAGAACTTTTTAATTCTGTACTAGCTAAGCGGAGTGCTAAATTGTTTACCTCATCTTGCTCTAATGAGAGTTTTTCTTGGAGAGATCTTTCTAAACGGTGAGTTAAATTAGATAACCTATGTTGATATTGAGATAATTTTTTCGGTAAAACATCAAAACCAGGCTGAGACTGCAAACTTGTTAGTTTGTTACGTTGGTTAAGTAGTAAATATTCTAAATTATTAAGTAATGTTTCCTCATAGTAAGAAACTAAATTTGATAATTCGTCTTGGCGTTCAGCTACAATTTCAGCCGCTACAGAAGGTGTTGGGGCGCGATGGTCAGCAACAAAGTCTGAAATAGTAAAGTCTATTTCATGCCCAACGGCTGAAATAATAGGGATACGAGATGCAAATATTGCTCTTGCTACAATTTCTTCATTAAAAGGCCAAAGATCTTCAATTGAACCCCCTCCGCGACCTACAATCAACACATCAATATCATCACGAGTATTAAAATAATTTATCCCTTCAGCAATTTCTGCTGCTGCTGTTTCCCCTTGAACATGTGCTGAATAAATTGAAACATTGACAGATTTATTACGTCGATAGAGGACTTGCAAAATATCTTGGATTGCTGCTCCAGTTGGACTTGTTACAATGCCAATAGCTAAAGGAAATTTTGGCAAAGGTTTTTTATATATTGCATCAAAAAGACCTTCTGCTAATAGTTTATTCTGTAACTGCTCAAATGCTTTTTGTAAATCACCTTTTCCTATAGGCTCAATGCTGCTAACAATTAGCTGATAATCTCCACGATTTTCATATAAAGAAATCTTACCGCGAAGTTTAGCTTTTATTCCATCACTTGGACGAGGGCGAATATAAATATTTTGATTGCGAAATGCTGCACAACGTAGTTGGGCTGAATTATCTTTTAAGATAAAGTACCAGTGACCAGAGCTATGAACCTTAAAATTTGAAATTTCACCTTCCACCAAAATATCATAAAATTCTGCTTCTATAAGATCTTTAATTTGAGTAGTTAACTCGGATACTGTAATGGCTTTAGGCTGGTTTATAAGTAATTCTAATAAAGACATGCAATGCTAGCAGATTCCTAATGATTTTAAGATATCTTTCCATGGAGTTTGTATTGTTTGTTGCTGAGAAGTTACATTAAGCTCAACTTGATATTTACCTTCTGTTACTGAAAAGGCTCGGTATAGTGCTTCCATGCCTGTACTAGCATCACAACGAGCATCAATAATGTTTCCATTATCAAAATATATTTCTGCTTTAGTTTTATCACTAGTTAGTTTGACACAAGCACGAGTTCGACCAAAACAATGAATCATAATTAGATCCGTAACAGATAATTCTGGTATTCGCCCCTTTAATGCCATACGGCCTCCAAATCCCTAACAAATCAATGACGCTAGATATAATATTTTTTTGATTATTTTTATTAAAAGTAGATTGTGTCTTTGTGTTAATAACAATAATACACGATGGCTTAAGGTGCAAGTCTAAAATCTTAGCTACAAGTTGATTTGTTATTTTATTTTTCTGCAAAAACTTTCCAAAATTTTCCAAACTTTTTTCTATAAGTTGTCTTCTAACTTGGTACAAGCATAAATTACTTACTAAAGATATAATATTGGAGTTATTATGCGTAATAAATTATTTTTATATTTAATTGCTTTTTAGCTCTAACAGGTTCTTTTACATTATTTACAACTACAACAAATGCACAAAATTTTGATCCATTTTCTTTTACTGTTGATGCTAAAGAATAGGTCATAAAAAGTAATTTTATGGTAGAAGGACAACAACGAGTAATAGATTTGATTAACAAAGATTAACAGATAATTTTCGCAAGCCTCAATAAAACTAATCCAGTAAAAACACTTGCTAGGTCATAACTAAAAAAAGTTGTGACCTAAATTTATCTAAGCAGGTTTATTTAATTTTTCTAAATCACGCAAGCTTTCGGATGTTGTAATAATTAAAAGTTTTACACCTGTTTCTAGGATGAAACTTGGGTTTGGATTCCAATCTACTTCTACTTCTGTTTGATAAAGTGCAATGGTAAGTTCTAATCGGCTACGCAGTTGATCCAATGACCAGCCAATTAGTTGGGATCTTTCGCTTACAACAAACTCTACAGTGTTAAGTTGGACATTATTAAATACAAAAGAATTTATTACATTATGCTCTGTCACTGCTGCTGCAAAAACTGGTGCAGCAATAGCGGAAGTGCTAAAAACACAATGAATATTAAAGCTTTTAGCAATTTTACGGGCTAAAGTTTCGTCAAACATTCGCATAACAATCCGAATATTAGGCGATAGAGATCGAGCATCAATAGCTATTTCTAAATTTGCTAAGTCGTCATCTGTAACAACAATTATTGCTTGGGCTTTAGAAATATTTGCTTGTTTTAAGACTTCTTCCCGGCGTGCATCAGCAATAATTACAGGAATATCTAATTTACGAATTTCTTCTACAAATAAAGAATCTTTCATTTCTATGACTACACACTCTAGGTTATTACGTAGTAGATTTTGCACAATTCTATAGCCAACATGCCCTAAACCGCAAACAATTACATGATCTGTATAAGTTGAAGCTAGCAAAATATGCCATTCCTTTCTTTGGCTACGTTTTTGGAAAAGCAAACTACCTAAACGTGCAATAGTATCTGTAATTATCAGAACTCCTAAAATAGGGAGCAAAATAAATAAGTATTCTAAATAAGAATCTTGTGGATAAGCTAAGATGGGTTCTCCAAAAATAGCATGAATTGTGTAGTAAAAATCTTCTGTCCAATTTGTTCTTCTATTGTGCGGGTAAGGGTAATAATAATGAATTAAAGTCGTTCCTAAAGTTAACTCAATAATAAGTAGCCATAGAGAAAAGCGAAATTCATGTTGAATGATACGCAGCAATCTCAGTTCAGTAATAGCATACCTTTTTAGTTTGCGAGCGAATTTTTGAGCCGATTTATATAATTTTGAATATTTATAAATTGGCACAAATTATTTAGCTAAAGTTAAGTTGATGGATTTTAATCGCTCATTGTCTACTAGCCATTGATTATCAAATCGTCTAATTTGATAATCTCCTTCAAAGGTTTGTTTTGTTGCATCTGTGTCAATAAGTCTAAACTGAATCCGCAGTAACGCGCTAGTTTCACTTTTAATCATTACTTTAAGTGTGTTTAGTTCTACAGCTTTGATTTCCTTAAACCGACGACGAAGAGAATCTATAGTTTGTTGACCTTGCATTTTTGCTGATAAGGTTTCATAAGCTGCATTTAATTTTGCATTAGCTGCTTCTTCTGTTATTCCTAATTGAACCGCAGCCGTTAAATTAGCATAAAAAGAAAGAAGTGCTAGGGCTGGATGATTTGGAACTTGTGAAAAATCTTTTCCATCCCATCGGTAAATCGTGTAGCTACTATCTCCTTTTCCTTGAGTCTGTAACATTATTAAATCATCTTGTTTATCAAAGTCTATATCTGTTATCAAAGCTGGTTGCCAAGCTTTATCTGTTGTAAATGGAGAACCTTTTTTATAAAGGTTTGCTGACTGAGCAATTTTTTGAGCAACTCCATTTTTATCAATATTAAATAAAACTGCGTAAGTGCCTGTTGGGTAAGGTGCTTTTGGATCATTGCCACTTTCTACAGCAATAAAAGCTAATACTTCTTCTGTTTCAGCTTGTGTAAATTTGCCTATTGTTCGACTAAGAACAGAGATTTGATGACTTTCTATATCACCTACTTGATAGCGAATTTCCCGGCTAGGTTTTTCTTTATCTTCTGAAGGAGTTTGATAGCTTAAAGATTGATTGGGATAAAGTAGCCTTAAAACCCCAACATCATCAAGTTTGACATATTTTTCTAATAGGCTATTAGTATTATTCTGAGAGCTATTTTCTTGCGGATTAGAAAATACAACATTATAAAAGCAAATGGTGAGAACTAAAGCTAGTAAAGCTTTTTTAAGCATATAGTTTTAAGCCAGTAAGTTTTTAGTTTACTGGCTTAACCTCCTAGAATTTTTATTTTTATTTTAATTTTGAGCCGTTTGTTCTCGGCGATAAGGTGCGCTTAAATACTGTTGAGCAATTTGTTGTGCATTATCATGATTATCGCCTACTTGAATTGCTTTTTGATATTCAGCAACAGCACGTTCTCTTTGTCCTAAAGCATCGTAGCAGTTGCCACGCTTAATATGTGACCAAACTTGCACCCAACGCGGTTGTAAGTCTAATTCTAAAGCTTCACCAAAACAATCATTAGCTTTAGGGTAATTTCTTTGCTCAAAATAAAGTAGCCCTAAATTATACCAAGCCCAAGAACTACTGCGGTTTAATTTAATAGCCGCTTGGAATTGTTGCTCTGCTTCAGGATATTCTTGATTACGAAAATGCTCAATTCCTCGTCGGACAATAACAGAAATGCGAATTTCTTCAGATACTTTTAGCAATTTGCTATCAGGATCTACTATAACATCTAAAGGTTTTCCCTTTGCTTCAAAGCTAAAATCTACACTTCTGCCTGTCATATTTAGCTGAGTTCTTTCTGAACCACCTTCATAAAGAAGTTCAACATCTATAGGCATACTAAAAGTGTCCACTTCTTGGTTTATTGTTCCACGAATCCTAAAAGTGTTATTTTTAGTTCTTAGCATTTGATAATCAGCGCGAAACTCTGGAACGCCTGTAGCATCAACCCATTGACCAAAGAAGTAGCGCATATCTTTTCCTATTACTTTATTAGCCAATGATTCAAAATTAGAAATAGCTGCTGGTTTTCCTTGGTATTCCTGGTAATAAGTTTTAAGTAATTTATCAAAAGTTTCTTCACCTACAACTAGTTTAAGCATTCGATAAACAAATGCGCCTTTGTAAAACATAATTGATCGATAGGCTTCTGATTGATCATCAAGCTCTAAAGGAGCGCGAGCAATAGAGGTTTGTGATTCAAATGCCATGGCTCTTTCCATTGCACCACGAGCAACTTCACGAAAAACTGTTTCTGGGCTGTTAGCTTCTAAAACAGCTAAAGCACTATATTGAGCTAAACCTTGAGAGAGCCAAACTTCATCAAAAGACTTAAGCACTACAGCTTGACCCCACCATTGATATGCAGTCTCTCTATAAAGTAGTTCTCTAGGAACATCTGTTAAGCGAAAAGTTTTTTCTGAAAGAAGTGTAACCCCAGCACCAGTTAAACTATCTAATGATTCGTTATCAATCTCAGCAAAAACTAATTTGTCACCAAAAGCATAAGCACCAAATTTATTATTATAAAAATCAACTGCTTGGCTAACTGCTTCAGCATATTTTTCTGCTGCTGCTTCACTACCAGGTTTAATATAAAAATTTATTTCACCTGTAGATGTCTTAATATTTCTGGTGATATAACGAGCTATAGCAAATGTTCCTGGCAGTACAGCTTTAGTGCTAACAAAAGTATGTATATTTCTTGGCCCACTTATTGGTGCCGTAGGTTCTTGGTTGTTTGCAACAACATAAGAAACTGGTAAAACTGGTAGTGTTGGTTTACCTGTTTTAGGAGTAGGTTTTGTAGTAGCAGGTTTAGTTGTTTTACTAGGTCTTTTTGGAGTTGGCTTAGTTGGTTTTTTAACTGGTTCTGGTTCTGGCTCTGGTTCAGGTGCTGGAGGGGGTTCTACAACAAAAGGTTTTGTTTCTATCGCTTCTGTGCTTAATCCTGCAACTAAATAATCTACAGGTGTAATTAAAGAGATTTGATAAGTTGCTGTATCAGCGGCATAACCATGAAAAGGAAACCAACGTGCAGCATAGCTTAAGTAAGATCCTTCTTGTCCAATATATGCAAGCCGCTTGTTTGCTAAAACGCCTCCTTGAGGAGATACTAAGATTCCTTCATAAATAAAATTTAGTGTTACAGGTTGATTTGCCACTATTGATGTTCCTAGATCAATACGAACATTTAGCGCGTCTACTGTATCTTGAACAAATTGTAATTCTTTGCCATCTTGATTAGTGATTTTACTAATTTTCAATGCTCCATTTATTTCAAAAATTACTGATTGAGTGTTCTTCAATGCTTGAAATGTAACGGCAGTATTAGCACGCAATGTATTAGTCTCAGGAATTAATTCAGCTTCAATTTTATAATTAAGAATATCAATAATAGGTTGATTAGGTTGATTTTGATTTGGTAAAGCAAATACATTATTAAAAATTAGAAAAAATACTAAAATTAATCCAAAAATATTTATTAAACTCCATGGCATTTTTTTCATCACAAGAAAAGGTGAACTCTATTTTCTCGATAAATTACTTAATTAATAGACTTACACCAACCTCCAAGTTTTTGGAATAAAGTAGTTTATAGACATACTTAAGTCTAAAGACTAACCCTAGCGGAAAATTTATTTTTTATATTTAATTTTTTATATTTGATAAAGCAAACTGTTAAATTATTTGTTAGAGAAAAAAACACTTAATAAAAAATAATAGTTCGATTATATCACCAGAGCAAAGAATTGCAATTATCTGCTCATCTTTTGTAAGGCTAAGATGCTACAACCCTATAATTTAGTTGTGTTTAGATCGGCGGCTAGATAAGCTTTAGGGCTTATCTTTTTTAGTAAGGTAGGGCAACAGTTAATAAACTATATAATTAAAAATCTGCTGAAATATTTAAATGTTGTTTTATTAGACCATAAATTTGCAGTGGGCTAAAAGGCTTAGTTAAATAGCCTGTCACCCCAATTTCCTTTTGTTCCTCATCTGAAGGGCTTTCCCCTTTAGCCGAAAGTAGGAAAATAGGTATTGATTGAAACCGGCTATCTTGTCTTAAACGACGACAAACAGAGATCCCATCCATGCGAGGCATTTCTATATCTAAAAATATTAGATCTGGTTGGTGTTGATAGGCTAGTTCTAAACCATCTTCGCCATTAGAAGCACTAATAAGTTCTAACTCATCACTTCTAAATAATTCAGTAAAGATTGCTACAATAAATGGCTGATCATCGATAACAAGTAACTTAGGTTTTTCACTCATTATTTTATCCTAAAGAGTTGACTTAGTATTATTAAATGAAGATCGAAAATTAGCTGATAATAAGCCTACCTATAGAGATATGTCAATAGGCTATGATGAGCTATGCTTAGCTATTTTCTTTTTAAGATAAAAATATACTCATGCTTAAAAATATAAAAACCCCCAACCAAAGCACGATACCGCCATAAGTCTTTTTGATTTCGTTTGCCAGTAGTGTCTTCAAAATTTTTGACTACAATGCTTTTTAATGAAAAACCTAAATTTAATATTTCATTCATTGCTAAAAAACCAAGCGGAATCCAATCACCATCAACATATTTATCGCCAATAACTAGAACTAAATAGCGTCCTTTGTCCAAAATACTAGCTGCATTTGCTGCAACATTTTTTAGCATAACCAAAAAATTACTTACAGAATTAGCATTAGACAAATCTTTTGGATC
>Ga0268299_1002399_pt1 | contig 22626 bp, 25 predicted proteins | sample NOBtaG_FD_193484 | JGI IMG/M metagenome (GOLD analysis project Ga0268299, IMG submission 193484) | Activated sludge microbial communities from bioreactor in Nijmegen, Gelderland, Netherland - NOB reactor | ecosystem: Engineered > Bioreactor > Aerobic > Activated sludge | place: Netherlands... | reverse complement strand
GGCGTAGAGCCGGCGTCAGGACCTCATCGCTGGCTTCGACAGTCTGGTCCAGGCAGATCAACTCGGCCGCTGTCCGCGCCTCAGTCTCCGAGCCGCCGACCTGATACAGGACGGTGACGCGCGCATCAGGAGACTCAGAACCCAAATCGACCGAGGGGCATACAGTCATGGACCGTGCTCAACGTGACCGTCAGGGTACTCGGAAGGAAGCGGAATTGCCAGTTTGTCTTGAAGCCGTGAGTCTCGGAAGGCGTGTTCTTCGATAGCATAAAAGCCGTTAGGAGACTGCCCCGCCACGTGTATCATCTGGCGGAAGCCGCAAACTGGCTCTCGATTCAGCGCCTCGGCCTGCTCCCTGCCGAGACGCTGGTCGACCGTTCAGGCATCAGGGGCCGAATGCGCGAATGCCTGCTGGCGGAACAGCGAAAGCGGCATCTCGTCCTCTCGGAGGGGTGTGAAATACGTGATCAACGGCCTATGCCTGCGGAGGCCTTGTCCGCGTGCCTCATCGGAATGACCGCAGCCGACTGGTATAGACTGATCAATGCACACGTCTACTTCTGGCTGGACCCTGCAAGACTGAATCGGCAACGCGCGGCTTGCGGTGGCAGGCCGCAGCTGGTGCTGGTGGCGGATGCTGCAGCCTTGGTCGAGCAATATAAGAGTCGCGCGGCTCTGACGCCTATCAATACCGGAAATGCCCGACGCCGTCCTGCCGCAAGGGGAATCGCCACCTTCGTACCCTATGAAACGTGGTTGGCAAGCGGCTGGGCCAGCGAGGCGGCCGCCTTGAAGCGTAGGGTCAGGTCTTCGTCTCATCGCCCGGTCGAACTCGCTATAGCAGGACCGATTCCCGATATTGCTCGATACCTTGTCCGGGTCGTGAAACTGACGGCCAACAAGTCGTTCATCCCGGTATAACCGTTGCGTACCCTATGGCCATGAGTCCTGACGCGACATGCGAACAATGAACGATGGAGAATCAGCCTCCGCCGAATCGCGCCTTGGCCGTTGCCACTCGTGCACAGGCGAGGTGAACTTGGTGCGCGAGGAATGAATCGTGTTGCGTTTCTCGACAGAGCGCTTCAGCGTGGGACAAGACCATCTCGTCTTCCGGCATCAGATTGTTTCCGATGCAAAGCATATCCAATCCAGCCCGTAATCCTAGGCTGCAGGCCTGTCCGGTCCGATACTTCTTTTGAAGACCCTGCATGTGGAGATCGTCGGAAATGAGCAGGGCATGCGGCAGGCGTTGGCGGATCCTGGCTATGCCGACTGGAGACATGGAAGCGGGGACACCCTCTTCCCACTGTCGGACGATGCCGTGACTGACCACGATGCTTTCCCCTGAGACGGTTTCACCGAGTTGGTAGAACAGCTCCAATTGCTCATCGCAGATCGTGTCCGAGAGATCGGTGAGCTCGCTATGGCTGTTGACGGTTGCTCCGCCCAACCCGGGAAAGTGCTTGAGGCTCAAGCCGATCCTCGCCGCTCTGGCTGCGGCATCGAGGATCCGCACATTGTCCCGAACCTCGGCCGGCTCTGCCGAATAAGATCGTTCGACGGCTCCAATGTCCGGATTCGACGGATTGAGGTTCAGGTCGATGACCGGCGCAAGATTGTAGTGAAATCCCAGACGAGCCAATTCGGCGAAGCTATCACCGACCAACCGGGATTTCTCATTCGACGGCAGCCGGTTGAAGGTCTGTTGGCTGGGGAGGGGAACGAAGCCGTTCGTGTCCTTCAGGCGGCGGACCCGGCCGCCTTCCTGATCGACAAAGAGGAGGGGACTGGACGGCAAGGCGGAGAGTTCCGCGCAGAGCTCGCGGACCTGTTCGGGACCGTGAATGTTGTTGTCGTAGGTTTTAGTCTGACAGTTGAAATCAAAAAGGATGGCGCCCCCCAGCCCGTAGGTCTCGGCAAACTGTTTGAGCCATGCAGGAATGGTGGTGCCCCGGAAACCAAGGAGAAAGCAGTGACCGATTTCAGGCCGGTCACGCATGGACGGAGGTGTCCGGTATCCCATCAATAGGTGGCCCCGCCGAGGTCCGGATCCGGAGCCATCTGTCCCTCGGAAAATTTCAAGGCGGACGGGCGGTGTTCGAAGAAAATGATGCCGCGGTCTTTCATGCCTTCATACGTGAGAACGATCTCGCTGTCTTCTCCCTGCCAGTTGAATTGTTGAACCGAGCCTTTCGAAATCTGCCCGGGAGTACGGTCCAATGGTCCGTAGCGGGATTGAAAGTATGCGACGATCTGCTCGTGCGTCTGATGCCCGTGATATCGAATGATGACCCGCGCGAACTGTCCGTCGAAGGTCACAAAGCGCATCGAGTCGACTTTCGCAGATCCAAGATCGGGCGGTCCTTGCTTGAGTTCGTAACCCTTGATGTGCGGCCCGTTCTCGACGAGCTGGAACTCCGGCGTCTCGGAAAAGGCCGCTCCCCAGGGTATGCCTTCGAAGCCTTTCGGGTCATTGGTCATCGGAACCGCCAAGGCGGGGCGGGGAGACAGGCAGCTCCATCCGCACAACACCAGGACTGCGAGCAGGCGCCGAGGCCTGAGTAGCTGCCGGATGAAACCCATCTCCGCTGAAGCTGGAGAACTTTTCGAGATGAGGGCGAGGGAACGATCCATGACGATTCCGCCGAGGAGGGCCGCCGGGAGGTGTCTGCGATGGTCCCGGCGGCGCCTGCCCTTGTGGTTAACCGACTATTTCATTTTTTCCTTCGCGGCATTGGCTTCACCCTTGGCTCGTTCCGTAGTGCCCTTGGCTTTTCCCTTGGCCCGCTCTGCCTCCGCGCTCATCTTGTTGCCTTTGGCATCCTCGACGGCGCCTTTGGTCTGTCCCTTGACCTCTTCGGTGGTCGCCTTGGCTTCGCCTTTCATCTTTTCCATCGTGGCGGAGGTTTCTCCGGCGAAGGCGTATGGGGCGAACATCACCAATCCCAGAACAGATGCGGCAATTCCCAATCCAGTGGATCTCATGGCTGGGCCTCCTTTAGTGTAGGAAACAACGGACAGCGATGATCTTCTTCCGCTTCGAGGGCGGCAAGACCATGAATGCAAGACCATGAATGATTGATACGGCGTTGCCGAGTCGTCGAAAGGGGAAGGAGACGCAGAGGGCGGGTATACAAATATACGAAGCGATCTGAGGAGACGAGGAATCCCATGCAGAAACCCTCTCTTCAGAATGGAATTCAAAGTCTATGACATTGGACGGAGTAAATGCAAAACTTAAAACGGCGAAACATCCGTAATGTGCGCTTTGACAGTCTGTCTGGCTCATGACACAATTCGCGCCTGTCCGCCCGCTGATGCAGATCGCTCTTTTCATGGGAGGATCTCGGCGGTCATGCAAGGCCTTGCGCATGGCGCCTGGATTGACAAGAACATTCGGCGGTTCGTAGTCTGAGACTAGGTAGAATCAGGAGGCGCGCTATGTCGATGATGTTAGCTTTCTGTCTCATGCTGGCCGCTGCTATTCCGGCGCAGGCGCAATCCGGCTCCCAAAGTTCCCAAGCGGCTGCGAACGACGTCGTCAAAGGCGATGTGCTGTATTGGGAGGGGGAAGAACTGATCGTTCGCGAAATGTCCGGGCACGAAGTACGGATACGAGTCACCGCGGATACGAAGATCGAAGGCGCATCGGCGAAGCTCAAGACCGGAGACAAGATCGCCGCCCAGCTTGCCCCTGACGGACATGCGACCGCCATCATGTTACAGATTCCCGACGCCGGTGCATCTCCTCCACCGCGTGTGCGGTAACTCTGCAACGGACCCTGAGGCTTAGCAACGATGTAGGTGCATCGTGAAAGATGGGATTGTAATCCAGTGTCTCCTCGGTGCTTGTGCGTGGCTTGTCCTTCATTCCGGAGTGGCCCACTCTGCCGCGGGGCTCGGCGATGTCTCGAAAGGCAAAGTGCTTTTCGACCGCAATTGTGCCGGCTGTCATGGAACGGAAGGGAAGGGGAACGGCTATAAGCTGCTCGGTCCTGATCCCGCGGATCTCACCTCCAGACGGACGGCTGCAAAGTCCGACGGCGAATTGCTCAAAACCATCCACGACGGGAAGCCCAACATGCCGGCCTGGAAAAATCTTCTCTCGGAAGAACAGGCGCGGGATGTCCTTACATACGTGCGAACCTTGACGAAATAGCCAGAGCTTCTTCCCTCCATCCATTACCAGTCTCGCGTTTTCCAGCCATCTTGATGTCGGCTGAGACTCAAGGTAGATTCCTGCGGCGTGTCGATGATCCACTTCGTTGGAGGTGAACCGTGCCCCCCATCGTCGTCCAAAACGGAAGACTGCTGCCGTACATGCTCGATCGATATGACGCTTCGAGTTTGAGACGGCTCCGGGGATTTCTGCAGCGGGAGGGAGTGTTCACATTCAGGCCTCTGCGCACGCATCTGTTTCCAGCCGCCGTCGTCGATCGGTCCAATCGCCATAGCGGCTATCACCACGTTTGGGTGCGGGACAACGTCCATGTGAGCCATGCCCTGTACGTTCACGGCGATGTGCGGGCGGCAGGCCGCTGTGTATCGGCACTCATGCGATTCTATTCGCGGCACCGACATCGATTCGAGGACGTCATATGCGGTCGGTCCAAGCCGGCCGACATCATGTCCCGCCCTCACGTACGGTTCGACGGAGCCACGCTGCGCGAGTCGCGGGAGATCTGGGCCCACGCCCAAAACGATGCCCTCGGTTACTTTCTCTGGATGTACTGCCTGTTGGCCCGGCGCGGCGTGCTCAAGCCGATCCGTTCGGATATGGAGGTGCTCGGATCGTTCGCGCGGTACTTCGACGCCATTCGCTATTGGACCGACGAGGATTGCGGCCATTGGGAGGAGGAGCGGAAGGTCGAAGCCTCCAGCATCGGCGTGGTGGTCGCAGGATTGGCACAGCTTCGGCAGCTGTTCTCGACAGACAAGAATCGGCGCGACGCGGTAGGGCTGTCGGATGCCGAGCTTCAGGCGCTTGAAGGACGCGGGCGGGGTCAATTGCGAAAAATATTGCCGCACGAGTGCATTCAGAGGTCACCGGCCAAGAAGCGCCGAACCGACGCGGCCCTCCTGTTTCTTGTCTATCCGCTCGACGTTGTTGGGCCGGCGATGGGCAAGCGAATCCTCACGGATATCGCTGACCGACTCGAAGGCCCCTACGGCATCAAGCGATACATCGGAGACTCCTATTGGGCCGCCGACTACAAGGAGAAGTTGAGCCCCGCTCAGCGCACCGTCGATTTCAGCGACACGGTCGCCCTGAGAAACAAATTGCTCTCGCCCGGTGAAGAAGCCCAGTGGTGTCTGTTCGATTCCATCATGTCAGCCGCCTACGGCCGGCGGTTTCAACGGACGAGAAATAGGGTGGATCTGGAGCGGCAGACGCACTATTTCAACCGGGCACTTGGGCAACTCACCGAACCATCGCCGGGCATCCCGGCGTTTCGATGTCCTGAAGCGTACTATCTGTCGCGGGGGCGCTATGTCGCCAACGACCACACTCCGCTGCTATGGGCGCATGCGAATCTCCTGGTCGCCATGAAACTCATGGAGACCAGTCTAGCTGTGTGAGACTCGTTGCTGCTGTTCGTTACTTGGGAGGAAAGTTGGACAACACGTCGCGAAGGATCGTTCGGATCCGTTCGTCCCGCTCCTGGGAACTCAAATTCGGTTCGACCATGCCGGACGCCGTTCCCCGCCACGCCAGCTTGTTCGATGGGGCGTCGATGATGTCGACCAGCAGCGTGCCCGCTATGTAGGACGGAGCCTCCGGCCCGGTCCCCGGCTTCCCGCTCGGATTTCTCGTGTCGACCGAATGGACGAAAGGCTTGCCCGCCATGCCGTCCGAAAAATATTGTTGCGACTGATCCGCCGTCCCTTCCTTTACTTGGATGTAGTAGGCGACGAGAAAATCCGGTCGGCCGCTGGTGGAGGCCGTATAGCCTTTCAGGCGCAGCTGGGCAGCTATCGCCGTCCGAACACGAATGTCGGTGCTCGAACTGTCCACGCGGCGGTCTCCGGTCCGTTCCTGTTGATCCGACATCCACGCATAGGTACGATAGGCGCTGAAATCGGCCGAGCGGTCATAGTCGTAGCCGATCTTCGGGGACGCGCATGCCGAGAGCCATGCCGCGATCACACAGGAAAACAGAATCCGTGTCGACATCATGAAGCGCCTCATCCGGTCAGTGGGGTGGGAAGTTCTCGAACATGGCCTTGACCACGCGGGTGATCCGGTCGTCCCGCTCCTTGGCCGTCATGCCCGGATCGAGTTCGGCTGACGCAGTCCCTTGCCAGACCAGCCGCTGTGTGGCTCCGTCGACAATGTCGACGAGGAGTTCCCCGCCCTTGTAGGGTTGAATATCGTTGATGGTGGTATAGAGGCCGGTCGCTCGGTCGCCGATGTACCGTTGAGTGGAAGCTCCCTTCATCATATCAGTCACTGCCGCCTGGTAGGCCACATAGAAATCAGGCTGTCCAGCAGTCGAGCGCGTATAGCCTTTCCCTCGCAGCTGCGCATCAACGGCTGAGCGAATACGGGCATCGACCAGGCTATTGTCGATCCGTTTGTCGCCTGTCTGGTCCCGGTCCCGCGTGTCCGGCATCCAGCCGTAGGTTCGGTAGGTGGTGAAATCCTGGCTGCGATCGAAGTCATATCCGACCTTCGGCGAGGCACACGCGGAAGCCAGCACCACTAGCGAGCCAACGAAGAACGCTAACGGCCTGATTCTGTAGCAATTCCTTCGGAAATTGCGCTCATGCCCCTCTAATGTTGGAGAGGTACGATGAGACGTCCACCACGACTGTTGTCGGAGCAGCCTCATGCCGTATCTGAACATGCGGATATACCTGACGGCGATAGCCATGTGCGTGTCTTCCCTTATTGCCCGGTCGATGGCCGCGCGAAGCCGGAAGCGGCCTCGCTCTGAGGCGGCTCCAGAAGAAACCATGCCCTGAAGAACCGTAGCGTCCGGAGCGTCCGGATCGGAGTAAACCAATTTCGTCGTGTCTCCTTTACGGCGAGGGTCCGGACTTGAGATCCGGATATGTTTCAATCAGGCGTTGGACCAGACAGTCCGGGTAATTATCCGGCAACAGCCAGACGTTGTGAGCCGACCCTGGCTTCAAACACCGCTGTTTGGCCGGAACCGGGTACCGCATCGAAATCGTCACATCGGATGAAATCCAGTCGTTGGCGAACCAATAGCCGTGCCCCTTCATCCCATGAAGTTCATGGGCTCCCTGCACCTCCGTCACGTCGATGACCTCAAACGTCGGATCTGTGGCAAAGGCGTCGAGTTCCTCTTGCGAGAGCTCCTTGACGTTGGGCCTTCCCACTCTGGACGTTCTGGCCAGGAATGCCGAGAAGGCCAGCGCCTCGTCCTTTCTCGAGACGTACACGATAATCTGTTCCGCCAGTTGTCGGATCGCCGGAAAGCCGTCTGTGGCAAAGGTCTTCACATCGATATCGGAGGCGGCGAAAATCACGTTGCCGATGCGGAAGCGTTTCTGTAGCTTCTCCGGCCCGGCGTCCGGATACCGGGCCCGCAGGCGTATGAGTGCCTCGGCCAACAGCGGGGAGCCGCAGCTGTAGGCCACCAGGTTCAGTCGCGCCGCCCGCGTGTGCGCGGCCAAGGCGATCAATCGTTCGATGTCCGGAATGTACTTGAGTGCGCGGGGACAGTCGGTGAGATAGTTCCAGAAATACAGATTGGTCGGCCACTGAAAGGATACCGTTGCCGAATGGCCGAGATACCTGGCAAAGGACGCCATCAGTACTGTGACTTCGTCGAAGGTGACACGGTATCCGTGCACATACAGCGTCAGGTCTTGGTTTCTGGTCAGCGCCAGGTGGTCATTGATGGCGGCTACGAACGCTCGTTCGGATTCGGTCAGCTCGGCGTTCCCCCGCATGGGACCGAATTCGCGTATCTGTTGGACGCGCGCCGGGCGCGGACTGTCGATTCGATCGGTGAGATCGGATGCCACCAGCCGGTTCCAGTCCCAATCCGGACCGCCGAGGACGACGTCGGCGACCCCCAGCGTCACGGCATCGCTCTCGGTGGCGGAGTAGTGTCCGGGCGATCCGGGTGAAACCGGCTCGCGGTTCGTAGCATAGAAGACCGGCAATTGAGGCGAACGGAGGGCCGCGGGCACGCGGCGTGAGAGGTCGATGCGTGTGTCCTTGAACAGCAGCGGTGTGGGCATCATGTACTGTTCGGCTGGTTTACATCCGGTCCCAACCGTCAGACCGGTTACGACGATGGACAGCACCGTGAGCAGGTTGGTGATCCGCCCTCCCGCACAGACCCGGCGCATAATCAGTCTCTGTCGGAGAAAGAGCGCGATATCGGAGCGTTGCGCACGGTTGGATGTAGCCCGAATCCAGTCCACTGTCAAGGCGACGATCTCCTCTCGATCTGTCGCAGTCGAATGCGTACAATGGGGCGCGGGAGAGGGACCGGATGATGCGCACAGGTCATGACCCAGACAGTAAGGTCGGCAATGTCCGCGGTAATGTCCGAAGGGTTTCTGGAATGTCGCCCCTCTTCACACGAGCACGACTCCCGGCATGGATTAAGGCGATCGTCCTTCTCCTGTTGGCCGGCTGCTCGACGACCTCGCTCGATATGGGAGATAAGCCGATCGAGCCTCCGGGGCCAGGCTGGGGTGTCGTTGTGGGATCGGTGTTGGTGGAAGCAGAGGAGGACCCGCCGGATTCCTGGTGGAACCGCACGTTCGGCCGCAATGCGGAGGGCTTCACCTATGAGTTCCAGATCGTCAGGATTGAATGGACCGATCGTAAGGGTGGGGCCCACCCCTATGCCGAACAATACCGGCTCGAGGCGAAACCGAAGGTTGAGCGCACCTTTGTTTCCAGACTTCCGGTCGGGAACTATCTCATCAAGACGTTCCGGCATGAGGGGCTGTCTGCGATCGGAGGAGACCTGGAGGTGAAGTTCTCAGTGGAGCCCGGCCGCACTCAGTATCTCGGCCGGTTGGTCCTCGACGTGCCTCGGCGTGTGAGTTTCGGCACACCCTACACGTTTCGAATCGCCAATGCCCGTGAGACCGCGGTCGCCACCCTGCGGCAGCGATATCCCGCACTTGCAGGGGAGGTCGTGGACAGTCCGATGCAGGCGCGATAGAGGATCACTGGTCGCCCGAGGGGCGGCGGATGCTCATCGCAGGTGAGTGGCTTCGAACCGCGCCAGCGCCGTCCCCCGGTTGTCGTAGAGCTCGAGATGTTTTCCGGTCACCTTCCAAGTTTCCGCGTTCTGGAGCGCATCCAAGAAGGCTTGTTCTTGCTGCATCCCTTCCGGGCAGGCCATTTTCGTGGCGGCCATTTGGCTGAAGCGGAGCGTCTGCCCTTCAAGGCCATAATTGCCCATGAGACGATTGCATCCGCCCGATCCAGCCACGCGATGGTTCTCACGATGCAGAACGAGACCGGGTTCCCGCTGCCGCTCCGAGACCACAACCGGGACGGAGCCCAGCCGCGTGAGTTTCCAATAGGTATTCTCGAGCGGGTCGGTGGCGAAACGCGCACCGCAGGTTTCTCTGGGCCGGAACTCGATGAAGCGGTCGACCACGAGCGTCGGCCGCGGAGTGTTCCCCTCCATCGCCGGACGCGTGACAATCGAGGCTTCCAGTACGCCTAGGAGCTCCTCGTTCGGTTGCCGCCGCTCGCCGGCATAGGCCCGTTCCAGATCATCATTCTTCCCCTCCTGCGCCACCGGCCACTGCCGGCCGGTCAGGCATTCCCTGAAACTCCCTGTGTCCGCCATGTATCGGTACATTCCGCGCATGACGGTGTGCGGCGTCAGCAGTTCAAAGTGCGGTGACCGGACGAGCGTATAGTTCACCTGAGAATCAATGTCCCGCCCGTCGAGCCCCCGCATGCGCAGCCGCTGTTCGTCCACGACGGTAAATCTGAAAATCTGGTCCCGTCCTCCTGCCAGCGTGAGGACCTTTTGATCGGCCGACAGGGTCCAGTTGCCGATGTCGTGCACGCCCGGAGCCTCTTCCTTTCCCAGGTATTGGATCGACAAGAAGTAGGCCCGGTCGGGAAACACATTGAGGCTGTACCGGAGGCCTGTACAGTCCGCGCAGGGGAGGTCGCCTGCATAGCTCGCGGGGAGCGCTCCCAAAGCCCCCAATGGGGCGGCAGAGCGGCCAGGTTCGGTGCTGGAGGGAGTAGGCGACGGTGAACCGGTGCAGCTGCACAGGTAGAATAGCCCGAGAAGGGCCACGAAACCGGTCGGCAGCGCGTTCATGATCAAAGCCTCCATCGATGCGAATGGCGCCCTCGCATGTACGGCATCCTAACACCTGTGTGGGAGGAATCCCATGGAGTGACCTTCGGGAGCACGTGCCGCTCACGTGGGGATTATTGAAGAAGAAGGGGAATGTCGTGTATCCTCCCTCCGCTCCGGTTGGTGGGTTCTCCCGCTCAACAAGGTAAGTCGATGGCGCAGTCGCCCGTCTCACCATCAGAAATCCTGTTCATCTGCATCTCCGGACCGGATGTCGGCAAACGCGTCGCGTTGCGGGACGGCGAGGTGGTGATTGGACGGTCGATTCACTGCGATGTGTTGAGCGACGATCAGGACGTGGCCGAGCGGCACGTCGCGCTCGTACTCAAAGAGGGACGGTTGTCCTGCCGCTCGCTGCAAGGCGCTCTCTTTCTCGACGGGCATCGCATCACCGACACGGTGGTCATTCCAAAACAGCAGCTTCGGATCGGCCGTTCCCTCTGGCAGTTGACGAGCCACGATGCGCAACCAGGCGCGTCGCGATGGATCGGGGACTTGAGCGATCGGATCAGCTCAGTGGCCGGTGTCGAAAAGCTCCAGGGGTTCGACGCGCGGGACATGTTTTCGGAAGTGTTGCGCTCGCGAACGGACGACGAAATCGAGGAATATTTCACGGCCGGCACGCCGTCCACCACGCCTCCGCTCGATGCCGTGAACACGGCTTGGCCCAAGCCGTGGGTCTTCTTCAAGACCTTTACCTTGTCGGCCATCGTCTATCTGGGATTCGTCTTTGCCTACCGTGAGTTTCAGAACATACATCTGGTCCCGGGACTGATCATGACCGGGACCTTTCTGATCCCTGTCTCGCTCTTGATCTTCTTCTACGAAATGAATGTGCTGCGCAATGTATCGTTGTACCAGGTGGTGAAGCTGTTTCTGCTCGGAGGAATTACTTCTTTAATCCTGTCTTTGTTCTTGTTCAGGTGGACTCATCTCGATTCATGGTTGGGAGCCATGAGCGCGGGGCTGGTCGAAGAGACTGGAAAAGCCGCGGCGTTGTTTCTCGTCGTCAATAGGTTGAAATATCACCACAGCCTCAATGGGCTGTTGTTCGGCGCTGCCGTGGGGGCGGGATTTTCGGCCTTCGAGTCGGCCGGTTATGCGCTCCGGCTTGGCATGCAGGGTGGACCCGATGCGATGCTCGACAATATCGCGCTGCGAGGCGTGTTGAGCATGGTCGCGGGCCATATCTTATGGACGTCCATGGTCGGGGCAGCCTTGTGGCGGGTGCGTGGCGATCAATCGTTCACTGTGGAGATGCTCCGGGATCCCCGTTTCCTCCGTGTGTTCGGCCTGGCCGTCGCGCTGCATATGCTCTGGAATTCTCCGCTCGCCCTGCCCTTTTATTTTAAAGAGATCGTGCTGGGGTTCGTGTCCTGGGTCGTGAATCTGGCCATGATTCAGACCGGCCTCCAAGAAGTCCGCGAGCGGCAGCAGCAAGCTCAGGCATCCAAGGCGTCCGATCCGCCCCGCGATCCCCTTCTCCGAAGCGTCTGACAGCTCGGTCGCTCCCGTCATTCGACGATCAAGGTTCCAGTCATGTTCGGGTGGCCCTTGCGCCGGCAAGAGTAGAGATACGTGCCGGGCGGGGCTGCGACGAGGAGTCGTAGCGACCGCCCCGGCTTTAGGAGGCCGAGCGCGGAGGCGTCGGGCGTGTCGGCCCTTTCGCTTCCGGTTCCGTAGGCCAGGATCGGGCTGACGAACTCGTGATCCTCGCGGCCCGCGTTATACAGGGTGAGGGTGAACGAAGTCCCGGCCTTCACTCGAACAATGTCGGGCACAAACCGGTAATCTTCCGCAGTGACGGCAACGGTCTGCGCCGGCCCGTCGCAGGCACAGCACGACAGAAATACCATGCTGAGCATCAGCCGTATGAAACGATTGTCCGTCATGCCCGCCTGTTTCGATGAACTGCGATTTCCTGGAGTCGGACGAGATGGTAGATGGTCAGGGCCTAGCCGACCGGTTCGTTGCCTGGTTTCCACTTGATGCTGCAGCCGATGCTCGGTTTTTGGTGACCCGGCACCGGCTGTTCCCCCAAGGCCGACTCCACCGCCCCTCGCAGGTTCCGGCCGTCCACCTGTTGTCCATTGCCCGGCCGGCTGTCGTCAAGCTGTCCCCGATAGACCAGCTTGCGCCCGCGATCGAAGAGATAAAAATCCGGTGTGCAAGCGGCTCGGTACGCCTTGGCTGCTTCCTGCGTTTCGTCGGCGCAGAGGGGAAACGTGAAACCCAGCCGATCGGCCATCTCTTTCAGGCGCGGGGGAGCATCGTCCGGATACCGGCTCGCGTCGTTGCTGCTGATCGCCAGGATGCCAAGGTTGCGCTCGCGATAGTCGCGCCCGATTTTCGCCAGTTCTCCCTCCACATGTTGGACGTAGGGACAATGGCGGCAGATGAACATGATCAACAGGGCGGCTGTTCCTTCAAACGACTCCAACGTCCACCACTGTCCCGAGACGACGTCCCGGAGCCGGAAAGGAGGAGCAGGGGTTCCCAGCGGCAACATGACGGATTCAACGGCCATGGAATGTTCCCTCCGAAAGACCGTGTACGGATGAAGATGCCCAACTCGAAGGGTCGGGTCAAGAGGCAGGAGAGATGAAATATTGCAGGTGTGGTACGACCTGTCGGTCAGGTGAGCGCGCCCGTATCGCGAATGCGGAAGTCCACGGAGAGGCGACTGTGCCGGTTGCCGGTCAGTTCCAAGGTCACGGTGCCGTCCGCGGTTTCCCAGGTTGCGTGATAACGGAGATGGCCGATCATCACGGCGACCCCCCAGTAATCGGGCAAAGGTTGGTACAGATCGTTGGTCCAGAGGACTTCGTCCTCCGCCGGTGTCCCGTACGTTTCTGTCAGAGTCTGTTTGACCGCTTGAAAATAACTGATGAATTCGTTGAGGCGATTGAGCGGGCGCTGCAAGAGGACGTACTGGCCGCGGGCCAGGGTGTCCTGGCTGAACTCGTACCCTTCCAACACCCCGTGATCGCCGATGTTGCGCAGATAAATGAGCTTGCTCTGATCGTCGCGTACGTCGCCGGTCACGGAGGTGCGAAGTGCCGCCTTGTCCTTGCCCCGATGGGAACGGACGGTTTGTAGAAACGCCCCGACTTGTCGGGAAATTTCAGTTTGAAGCTCGGCCTCATCGATTTCGTCGAAGGGAATGGCAAAGGTCGGTGGGGGCAGCGGTTCTTGGACCTGCGCGAACGACGAGGCAGAGCACCAAATGACGGCCGCGGCCGAACTCAGCAGCGTGGGCATGAGCCGCACCATATGATGGAAGCGATGCCTCGGTCCAGCCCTACCAAAGGACGGGCCACGAGATGCGTGTCGATTCGCCGGAGTCATCCGGGCAGGCGTGAGCGGCCAGGACCGATCATCGACCAGGGCGTTTGGCTTTGGCGGTCGGGGCGGCGAGGAGCGGATCTTCCGGCCAGTGGTGTTTGGGATAGCGACCGCGCAGGTCCTTGCGGACATCCCAATAGGTATTGGCCCAGAAGCCGGCCAGGTCCTTCGTGACCTGGACCGGTCGTTTGGCCGGCGAGAGCAGATGCAGGAGGACCGGAACCTTGCCGTCCGCGACTCTCGGCGTATCCGTGCAGCCGAACATCTCCTGCAACCGCACCGCCAGCACCGGTCCCTCCGGTTGATCGTAGTCGAGCCGCAGCCTCGATCCACTGGGGACCGTCAGGTGCGTGGGGGCACGGCGGTCCAATTCGCGCTGTTGATCCCAGCCGAGCCTGGTTTGCAGCGCCGGAGCGAGATCCATCCGTTTGACCCGCTCCAGTGTTGTGATCCCGACGAGAAAGGGTTCAAGCCATTCGTCCATCGTCTTGAGCAAGGCGTCGTCTGAAAGATCGGGCCAGTGAGAATCCGGACCATCGACTGTCTTGAGAAAGCGAATTCGAGCCTGCCACTGCCGCAACTCCGGCGTCCAAGCCAGCGCCGACAGCCCGGCCTGGCGAAGGCCGATCGACAGGGCGTGGGCGATCATGGCCGGATCGGGGTTCGACAGGGCGTGTTCCGACAGCGTCAGCGCCCCGAATCTCCGTCGTCCGGCCGCGCGGACACTTTGTGTCCGTTCATCCCAGCTCACTTCGTCTATCTGCTCGATCCGATCGGTAAACAAGGCTTCGATGTCCGCCGGCGTCACGGGGGCGGCCAGGTCGATTCTTGCCCACTGCACACCGGCGTCGAGCTCGGCGATCACGAGATAGGGTTCCGAGACCAGCGGATCCGGGTTGGCGAACAGCGCGCCGCGTCCGTTGGCCAGCAAGTAGCGAGCCTCGGCCTGCGGCTGTCGCTGCGCAATGCGGTCCGGATAGGCAAGCGCGAGCAGCAGGCCGGAGTCGCCCGAATCATGCGCGGCGCCGGAATGTCTCCTCGCGGTGTCGGACAACCGACGCCGGTACAGGTCGGCCGTCTGTTTGGCCCGCTGTCTGGCTCCGTGATCGATCGGAGCGTCGCCTGCCCGGCACTCGCGACCCCATAAGGCATCGAGCCTGAGCCGTATGTCGGCCTGGCGTCGGCCGGCCGGAGCCCGAACGATGTCACGCTCGCCGAGCAGGGCGGCAAGGTCGCAGGCGAGATCGGTCAGCTTGAGCGCTTCGGCCTTGATCAGCATATGAGCCAGGCGGGGATGCACCGCCAGTCCCGCCATGCTTCGGCCGTGCGTGGTGATGGATCCTGCCGCGTCGAGAGCGTCGAGGCGCGCGAGGAGATCCTTGGCTTGAGCGGCAGCTGCGAGAGGAGGAGGGGTCAGCCACCGCAACTCAGAGGGATCGTTTGCGCCCCATTCCGCCAATTCCAGGATGAGCGGCGCCAAATCCGCCTCCAGGATCTCGGGCGGCCTGCGCGCGGCCAGAGCCGCCTGTTCTTTTTCGGTCCAGAGGCGATAGCACACGCCCGATTCGAGCCGGCCGGCCCGGCCCCGGCGTTGGTCCGCCGAGTCCTGTGTCACCCGGACCGTGTCGAGCCTGGTCAATCCTGTGCGCGGATCGAAGCGAGGCATGCGCGACAAACCGGAGTCGATCACCACGCGCACTCCGTCGATCGTCAGACTGGTTTCCGCGATGGAGGTGGCCAACACCACCTTTCTTGTTCCCGGTTCGGCCGGGGCGATGGCTTCGTCTTGCGCCGCTTGCGGCAGATCCCCGTGCAGCGGGGCGACGCGAATGCGTGCGTCCAGCGGTGCGTCCTGGAGGAGACGCTCAACCCGTCGGATTTCGGCCATGCCGGGTAGGAACACCAGCAGGCTGCCGCGATCCTGGGCCAGCGATCGGCGGATCGCCTGAACGACGGCGGCATCGAGTCGTCCGGCGAGGGGGCGATCGAGGTAGCGGGTTTCCACCGGAAACGGCCGACCCTCACGGACTAGAACCGGCGCATCACCGAGCAGCTCGCTGATCGGTCCGCATTCGAGTGTGGCGGACATGACCAGGAGCCGAAGCGTCGGCCGGAACAACCGCTGGGTCTCCAAGCAGAGGGTCAAGCCGGCATCGGCCTGCAGACTCCGTTCGTGAAACTCGTCGAAGATGACGAGCCCGTAGTCGGCGAGTGACGGGTCCTGCTGAAGCAGTCTGGAGAGGATGCCTTCGGTGACGACTTCAATGCGGGTCGCCGGTCCGACTTTGGTGTCGAGGCGTGTGCGGTAGCCGACGATGCCGCCGACCGGCTGCCCGAGTGATGCGGCCATGCGATGCGCTGCGGCACGGGCGGCGAGGCGGCGCGGCTCCAGTAGCAACAGTTTCTTGTTGGCCAACCATTGGGCACCGAGCAGAGCCGGAGGCACGCCCGTCGTTTTTCCGGCGCCCGGTGAGGCGGTCAACAGTGCGTTCACGCAGGATGCCAGGGCGTCGCGGAGCGCCGGAAGCACATCTTCTATTGGGAGTCGAGTCATGATAGGGTCAGTCCCTCGTATGGGCGAGACTGTATCAGAAGCGGAGACTATACAGGAGTGGCATGCCTCAATATCAATGGACTACGGTGAAGCCGACAAAGGCCGGATGGTACTGGTTTCGAGGGCAACTTCATGAAGCTGATCCGTTCATCGTCCTCGTGGATGAAGCGGGACAGTTTCAATGGCCGGACGGAGGCTACCAAGAAGTGAAGCTGGCCAAAGGGGAATGGGCGGGACCGATTGAGGAGCCTGGAGAATAATCATGATACGGGTCCTGCCGCCAATCAGCCCAACCGGCTTCGCACCCCGCCCGGTGTGGGGCCCCGCTGCAGGCGGTTGGGCGCCCAGATTGGCGTCACCCGCTGAGAAATGGTCCTTCAATCGACCGTGAAAGGGAAGAGAGAAGAAAAGCACAGGAGGCATGAGAGATGAGGCGTGCGGGCGGAGATCCGATACAACGGCTGATGAGTCTGATGTTCAAGGCGCACCCCTGGCATGGGGTGTCCATTGGAGAGCGGGCACCCGAGGTGGTGACGGCCTACATTGAAATCGTGCCCACCGACACGGTCAAATATGAGGTCGACAAGGACAGCGGTTTTTTGAAAGTCGACCGGCCGCAACGGTTCTCCAATTTCTGTCCCGTCTATTACGGACTCGTTCCGCAAACGTACTGCGGTGACAAAGTGGCAGGTCTCTTTTCGAAGCGTGCGCGGCGAAAGGGGATGGTGGGCGACCGTGATCCGCTCGACATCTGCGTATTGACCGAAAAGACCATCCCGCACAGCGACATTCTGCTGACCGCGATTCCCATAGGAGGGTTCAGCCTCGCGGACGGTGGAGAGGCCGACGACAAGATCATCGCCGTCATGAAGGAAGACGCGGCATACGGGAACTTCAAGGACATCGGGGACGTGCCGGTGTCGTTGATCGACCGCTTGCAACATTATTTTCTTACCTATAAACAGGCTCCCGGTTCCGTGCAGCACAAAGTCGAAATTACCAGTGTCTATGACCGGGACGAAGCGCTGAAAGTCATTCGGGCCAGCCATACCGACTATCGCATGAAGTTTCCCGAGTTGGAGTCCCTTTGGCCGGCTGGAATGGGCGGTTGACAAGGGTTCGCGCCCGGCGGATTGCCGATGGCCTCCGAGCTGAGGAACGGAGTTGTCCAGGTGCCGGCGTCTTACGGTAAGAACCGGAAAGGCTTGATCAGACTTCATGAAGATTGACCACACTCATCCTCCGGCGGCCCATACGGCCACCGGATTTTCACCGGGCTTCGCCGCGCTCGGCCTCGAAGCCTCGCTGCTCGCCTCGCTCGAAACGTTGGGGTACGAGGAGCCCACGCCGATTCAGCGGGAAGCGATTCCTCCGCTGCTTGCCGGGCGAGACCTGCTCGGCCAGGCTGCGACCGGGACGGGCAAGACCGCGGCGTTCACCCTGCCGATGTTGCAACGGATCGCTCACGGGGGAGGACCCCGTCCGGCCGGGCTGGTGCTTGTGCCGACGCGAGAGCTGGCCATCCAGGTCGGCCAGGCGGTGCAACGGTACGGCCGCGAGCTGCGGACGACGGCGCTGGCGATATATGGAGGCCAGGCCATCGGATCGCAGCTTCACGCGCTCAGGCGCGGCGTGGATATCGTGGTGGCCACTCCGGGCCGGATGCTGGATCATCTTCGCCGGCAACCGCAGCTGCTGGCGCATGTCCAAGTTGTCGTCTTGGACGAAGCGGACGAGATGCTCGACATGGGGTTTGCCGAAGACCTCGAGGCGATCCTCGGCCATCTTTCCGGAACGAGGCAAACGGCGCTGTTTTCCGCCACCATGCCGCCTCGGATCAAGGCCATTGCGCAGCGGCACCTCCGGAATCCCGTCGAAATTGCGATCGCGAAGGAGCCGGTCAAGCCGGGGAGCGCTCCGCGAGTCCAGCAGACGGCATACATTGTCGCCAGGCCGTATCGAAACGCCGCGCTTGCGAGGGTGCTCGACGTGACCGGACCGACCTCGGCCTTGGTCTTCTGTCGTACGAGACTCGAAGTCGATGAAGTCACGTCGATGTTGAACGCTCGCGGCTATCGGGCGGAGGCGATTCACGGCGGGATGAGTCAGGTGCAACGCGATCGAGTGATGCAGGCGTTCAGGGCCGGTCAAACGGAGTTGCTGATTGCGACCGATGTGGCGGCGCGCGGGCTCGACATTCCACATGTCTCCCACGTCGTCAATGTTGATTTGCCTTCGTCCGCGGAAGTCTATGTCCATCGCATCGGCCGGACCGGCCGTGCCGGCCGAGAAGGCGCGGCCATTACGATTCTGGATCCTCGCGAGCAGCGTCTCCTACGGAGCATCGAACAGCACACCAAAGGCCAAGTCGTCGTCTTACCGGTCCCGAGCGCCGCCGCGTTGCGCGCGAAACGGATGGAGCGGGCCAAGGCGGCCGTGCTGGAGGTGTTGGAGGCGGGGGGGCTCGATCAATTTCACGCGGTGGTCGAGTCTCTGGCCGCCGCGAGCGATCCTGCCAAGGTGGCGGCCGCCGCCTTGCGATTGGTGTTCAAGGGGCAGGGGGGCGAACGGCCGGAACAGGACATTCCCGTTCCGGCGCTTCCGAATACGAGAGCCCGAGATCGGGAGGGGCGCCCCGCCGGTCGCGCACATCGTGAGTCGCAGCGCGGAGCCGAGCTTCGCCGAGGTCCAAGACCCGGTCATCCGGTCCGGCAGCCTGGCTTGTCCCGGATATACGTTGGAGCCGGCCGCGAGGCCGGAATCAGACCGGGGGATTTGGTCGGCGCGATCGCCAATGAGGCGCGGGTCAATGCCAAGGTCATCGGGGCAATCGAGATCGAGGAGCGCTTTTCGATCGTTGATGTGCCGGAAGCGATCGCGCGGGATGTCGTCGAGGCATTGAGCCGATCAAGGATCAAGGGGCGTAAAGTGGCGGTTCGGCTGTTTCGGGAATGAGCGCGATCGATCGATCCGCTTGAGAAATCCTTGCCTTTTATTGCACGTATTTTTAGAATGAAGGGCAATGTCGGGCCGGCGACTCTTTCCTCGGGATAACATGTTGATGTGGCTCAGCGCGTGCGTGCTGGTGCTGGGCCTCGCGTCTTTTGTCGCCAATCTCACCGCGAACGGCGGGGCTGAAGCGGCTTCTTGGGCTCAGCCCGTGATGGTGGATGGAGAGGAGGTCGATCCATCAGAGGATGCCGCAGAGGATGCCGCCGATCCGATCTCATCCGACCATCACGTTGTCGATCGTCTTGTCTTCACCGGCCTTCGAGTTGGACTCCACATTCAGCCGGCAGTGGCGCAGGGTTTCTCGTGTCACGTCTCATTCTTTGATCTAGCCTCTCGTCCGCCTCCCGTCCTGTAATTCTCCAACAGTGTGTGCCGGCTCATGCACGCGGACCGCCGCGGGGTACACGGGCGCATGGCAGGCCCGGGCTCATTGCCGTGCGACGATCAAGGAGCAAGGACGTGGAAGCAAAAATTCTCGTTGTCGACGACCATCTTGAGACATGGCAGATCCTCAGCGCGATGCTGCGTTCCCAGGGGTTTCATCCCGTCTGGGCCGCGGATGGCCTCAATGCGATGAGTGAGGCCCGCAAGCAGCATCCTCATGTCGTCATTCTGGATCTGGGATTGCCCGGAGGGGACGGATTCATCGTGCTGGAACGCCTGAAAGCCAACAGGCTCCTCTCCAACATTCCCGTCATCGTCGTGACGGCGCTGGACGCGAAGACGACGGAAGCCAGAGCGCTCGAACACGGGGCGGCCGCCTTCCTGCAGAAACCGGTTAAACCCGACGAGTTGATCGCCACTATCCATGGAGTCCTCAAGAAGAAGACCTGATTCGCAACGAAAGGACGAGCGATGGCCGGTTTCGGATTGCGAAAGAATCAACGGTTCAAGGATTCGGTGCCGGTTCAGTTTCGCGGCAAGGGCGTCGTGGGAGAAGGAATGTTGAAGGATTTGTCGTTGACCGGAGCGTCCATTTCAGGCGATGTGCACGTGTCCGTCGGTATGACGCTCGGACTCCAATTGTTTTTTCCCGGGGACCGTGAGCCGCTGCTGATCGATCGGGCCGCAGTGCAATGGGTCAAGGGTATGGAATTCGGCGTTGAGCTGACGGCCCGTCCCCAGATTGCCGAACGTCTTACCAAGCTCATCTCCGAAAAGGTCAAGAAGAAACACGGATCATCCAAGAACTAGCCCGCCGCTCCGCGCCCGCCAGGATTGTTTGCCTTCCCGACCGTTCGTTCTGCCGCCGATAGCGAGACCATCAAAGGGTTGACGCCCGCCGGGGGCGGATCGTAGTGTCATACGAAGTCGGCCCGCAGGGATCCGTTTGACTTCGCGGAGGATGCATCATGGCGGAGAAATCGGTTGAACCGCATGTGTTTGTCATTCTCGGTGCGACCGGGGATCTGACCCGCCGGAAGCTGATGCCGGCGTTGTTTCATCTGCGCACGCTAGGAGAGCTGGACAAGCAGAACACCCTTATCGTCGGCGCGGCCATGCCTGAGATGAGCGAGGATGCTTTTCGCTTGTGGGTCTACGAGGGACTACGAAGCTCCGGCGCCCGCGATACGGCCGACTTGCGGCGGTGGTGTGACGACCATCTGCACTATCTGTCCGTGCACGAAGGGACGCTGAAGGATTATGAGGCACTGGCCGCCTTGGTGGCGCGATTGGAGCAGTCCAGGCGGCAACCGGCGAACCGGGTTTTTTATCTCGCGCTTCCGCCCACCGTCGTGCCGTCCACCGTCGAACAGTTGGACCAGGCCGGTCTGCTGAAGAGCGACGGGTGGGTACGGGTCGTATTCGAGAAACCGTTCGGCCACGATTTGTCCTCCGCGCAAGGCCTCAACGCCCTGCTGCATCGCCACTTGGCCGAAGCGCAGATCTATCGCATCGATCACTACCTTGGAAAAGAAACGGTCCAAAATCTCCTGGCATTTCGATTCGCGAATCCCATTTTCGAGACCGTGTGGAATCGGGACATGGTTGAAAACGTTCAGATTACCGTCGCGGAAGACCTCGGGGTCGAACATCGTGGAAACTACTATCAGGAGGCCGGTGCTCTGCGCGATATGGTGCAAAACCATTTGACGCAATTGATGACCGTCGTGGCCATGGAAGTGCCCGTTTCCTTCGAGGCGGCGGCGATCCAGACCGAAAAGCTCAAAGTCCTTCAGTCGATTGCTCCGATCGATCCGCATGACGTGGCCTTCGGCCAGTACACCGAGTGGGATGTGGCGGGCGGCACCATTCCAGGCTACCGGCAGGAACGCGGGGTGCCGCCCGACTCGACGACGGAGACATTCGTCGCGTTGAAGCTGGACATTCACAATTGGCGCTGGCGCGGCGTGCCGTTCTACCTGCGGACCGGCAAGCGCTTGCCCCGGAAGCTCACGCAGGTGGCCGTCACGTTTCGTCCTGCCCCGTTTCAGGTGTTCCGTTCGCTCGAACCGGGAATTCTGGACTCCAACAAGCTACTGATCACCCTCCAGCCCAGCGAGGGATTCGCTTTGTGCTTCTCCGTCAAGACGCCGGCCAGGCCGCTGGGTTTCACGTCTCAGTCGCTGCAATTTGACTACGGCAGAGCCTTCGGCGGCGAGTTGCCCGATGCCTATGAAACGTTGCTGCGCGACGTCATGATCGGCGATCAGACGCTGTTCGTGAGCGCGGATTTCACCGAGACCGCCTGGGAACTCTATGATCCGCTGCTGGCGGGCAAACACGACGTGCATTTCTATACGGCCGGTTCTTGGGGACCGAAGGAAGCGGATATCGTCGTGGAACGCAACGGGCATCGCTGGCAGTTGGGGTGGTAGGAGGTCATGCCGGCAGAGCCAGCCGTCTCTCTTACCACCAATATCCCTCAACGCCTGGATCGTCTCCCCTGGTCCCGCTGGCATTGGCTGGTGGTTACGGCCCTGGGCGTGACTTGGCTTCTCGACGGGCTGGAGGTCTCGATCGTCGCCTCGCTCGGTCCGATGTTGATGAGCGAGACGACCTTGCATCTCACGGAATCCCAGGTCGGACTCTCCGCTTCGGCCTATCTCTTCGGATCCGTGCTCGGCGCCCTCATCTTCGCGTATCTCACCGACCGGCAAGGACGAAAAAAATGGTTCATGATTACGCTGACGTTGTATCTGGGCGCGACGGTACTGACCGCCTTCTCTTGGAATCTGCCGAGCTTCATGGTGTTTCGCTTTCTGACCGGCGCCGCAATAGGGGGCGAGTATGCGGCCATCAATTCGGCCATCGACGAGCTGATTCCGGCGTCACGCCGCGGCCATACGGATCTGGCGATCAACGGCAGTTGGTGGCTGGGATCCGCCGGGGGCGCGCTCCTGACCCTTATCCTGCTGGACCCAGCCCTCTTTCCTGATTATCTCG
>Ga0268299_1002398_pt1 | contig 22632 bp, 12 predicted proteins | sample NOBtaG_FD_193484 | JGI IMG/M metagenome (GOLD analysis project Ga0268299, IMG submission 193484) | Activated sludge microbial communities from bioreactor in Nijmegen, Gelderland, Netherland - NOB reactor | ecosystem: Engineered > Bioreactor > Aerobic > Activated sludge | place: Netherlands... | reverse complement strand
GGGACCGCCGGGTCGCGCACGAGCGCCTTGATCTCGGAGGCGATGAGCACGGCGTCGTCCGTCCGGGTCCAATAGACTGGCTTCACGCCGAGGCGGTCCCGCGCCACGATCACACGGTCGCTCGCATGCTCGTGCAGCACGAACGCGAACATGCCGTTGAAACGCGCGAGGGCATCGAGTCCCCACTGACGCCACGCCACGAGGAGCACCTCGGTATCCGAGGTCGTGCGGAAGTGGTGGCCGAGCGCGGCCAGCTCCTGCCGGAGCTCGCGGTAGTTGTAGAGCTCGCCGTTGAACGTGACGGTCGCGTGGCCGTCGGTCATCGGCTGCGCACCGGTCTCGAGGTCGATGATGGCGAGCCGCGCGTGGAACAACGCGACCGCACCGCGCACGCTCAGGCCGTCACCGTCCGGTCCCCGGTGCCGGAGCAGGGCGCCCATCGCCTGGGCCCGCGGTCCGTCGCCCTGACCGCCGCGCAATGCCACATGTGCCGCGATGCCGCACATCGCTCAGACCGATGCCGGCAGCGCGCGCGACGGCAGCCGGCGCGCGAGCAGCGCGCGGGCGTGGATGTTCATCGGTACCAAACGGAAGCGTCCGGCCATCGTCTCCATAGTCTCGGCGAAGAGTTCGCGCTTCAGTGCTCCAGCGAGATCCATGCCGGGAAAGAACCGGAGCGCGTCCACGTCGTCCGCGCCGAGCAAGTCGAGTGGGTGCAACAGATAGGACGGCTCGACCCCGCCCAGGCGGCACAGCGTGAGGGCGGTCTGGAGATAGGCGCGCATCAGCTGCCGCGAGCTGCGCGCCAGGTACAGCAGGTAACTGAAGTGGAACGGCGCGCGGGTCACCGGCATGGTGGTCACCGGGACCTCGAGCAGCGTCTGACCGTCGCCCAGGCGCAGCACATGCGGCGTCAGCGGGCGGAATCCGTCCCGAAACCGACCGAACAGCATCCGACGGGTGTGGCGCTCCTCGGCCGTCAGCCGAGCGGTGCGGAAGTAGTACCAGCGGGCGAGCGGTCCGATGAAGGTCGGCAGGGTGGAGGCATCGAACAGGTAGCCGCGGCGCTTGAGCAGGCGCAGCAGACCCGGCGTCCACGAGTAACCCGGGCCGCGGAATCCCAGCGGCCGCTCCCCCGTCACCTCGGCGATCGCCTCCTCGGCGCGGGTGATGTCCGATTCCAGCGCCTCGGGAGCGTAGGTGTGCAGCCAGGAATCGTGCTCGAACGAGTGGTTGCCGACCTCGTGACCGCGCCGCGTGATCTCGCGCAGCACCTCGCGATTCGCCGGTGCTCGCGCGTCGGCCCCCACAATGAAGACCGTGAGTTTCAGCCCGAGCGCGTCGAAGGTGTCCAGCGCCCGCGGGAGGAAGGCGGGGAGGTACGACGGCCGCTCGGCCCAGCGCGGATCGCCGTGGACCTTGAGGTACGTCCAGAGGTCGTCGAGGTCGAGCGAGACCGAGGCGATGGGCCGTGCGTCGGGCGCTGGCGTCATGCGAACTGCGGCAGGAGCGCGGCGGCCTGCGCGTTCGCGAGGGCCACGGACTCGTTGGAGTTGAGCGTCCCGTTGACGATCTGGGCGGAGTTGACCACGTGCACGCGGCCCAGCGAGGTCTCGACGCTGGGCACCGCGTCGCGGCGATAGTGCAGCGTCGGCAGCGCCTGGACCTCGCGGGCGCGACTGATGACGTGGTGACGGACCGCGGTCGCGGGCAGGTCGGGATAGAGTCGACGCAGCCCCGCGAGCAGGTCCTCCCAGATCTCGTCGTCACTGCGGGCCCACCATGGATCGTCGGCGGGGCAGTAGCGCGGCAGGTACGCGAGCGTGTGCCCACCGAAGGTCGCGGGCGCCACCAGCGCCGTCATCTCGATCACCGTGGTGAAGGGGAACCCGGGGTCGGTGATGTTGGTGACGTAGTAGCCGGCCAGCGGACGGTCGAGGAGGACGGACGCACAGATCACACCCTGGTAGTGCACGCGCCCGAGGCGCGCGCGCTCCGCATCGGTGAGTGCGGGGCAGAGTCGCGTGACAGCCGGACAGGGGACGGTGAGGATCGCCTGCGTGGCGGTGACCGGCGCCGCCGCCCCGCGCGCGACGACGACCTCGGCGCCGACGACCCGGACCTCGGTCGCGGCACTCCCGGTGTGGATCCGCACGCCACGACGCTCGAGGTCGGCCCGCAGCGCCGAGAGCAGCGTCGCGTAGCCGCCGTCGAGATAGCCGAATCGTTCCCGCTTGGCACCCGACCGTCGTGCCGCGTACATGCGCGCGATGATCGCCCAGATGAACGCCGCGCTCACGCGCGTCCAGTTCACCCCCAGTTTCGCCTCGAGCAGCGGTCGCCAGATGCGCTCGAAGGTGTGCCGGCCGGACCAGCGCACGAGCCACTGCTCCACGGGGATGGACTCGAGCGCCTCCCCGTCGGCGATCCGCGACGCGCGCAGGATCGTGCCGGCGAGTCGCGCCTTGTCGACCAGCGACAGCGGCGGGAACCGGAGGAAGTCGAGGCTGCTCGAGAGCGAGTGGAACCGACCGTCGGTGAAGAACCCCGTGCGGGTCGTGCCCCACGCGATGCGGTCGGCGAGGCCCAGCTGCGCGATCAGGCCCACCAGTGCGCGGTCGGACTCGAGGATGACGTGATAGTACCGGTCCCAGGTGAATTCGCCGAGCGCCTGTGGGGCCGCGAGTCCCCCCAGCCCGGGCGCGCCCTCGATGACCTGCACGGCGTGGCCGGCCTCGGCGAGGCGCAGCGCGAGCGAGAGTCCGAGGATCCCTCCGCCGACGATCGCAACGTCAGCCATGCGCGGCGTCGACGGCGGTGAGTCGCGTGGCCGTGACGGCCACCGATTCCTCGGCCGGGGGCCAGACACGCCGACCCGACAGCTTGCGTCCGACGAGCTGGGCCAGCAGCACCAGGTGACCGGCGATCACCCGCAGGACCTTGATCTTCGAGCTGCCGAGCATGCGCACCTCGAGTGTGGCCGGGTACTCGATGACGCGCTCGCCAGCGACATCGAGCCGACAGAGCAGTTCGGTGACACCGAGGAATCCCGACCGCTGCAGGCGCTGCGGGGCGACGACGCTGCGCCGGTAGACACGGAAGCAACTGGTGTAGGTCGCGAGCTTGTTCCGCAGCACGCGCCGATAGAGCCAGGAGAGGTTCCGCGAGAGGAAGAGGCGCCACTGCGGCACGTTGCGCACCCGCCCGGCGGCGTGGTACGGCGACGCGGTGACGAGGGCGACGTCATCCCGCAGCAGCGGGATCATGTTCCCCAGCTCGTGCGGATCGTAGGTGCAGTCACAATCGATCGAGCAGATGATCTCGGTGGTCGTGAGCCCGATGCCGTGCATGATGGCCGCCGCGACGCCCACGTTGGGGCGCAGGCTGACCACCTGTGTGTCGGGGCGGCCGGCGAACAGCCGGCGCAGCGACTCCGCGGTCGCGTCGGTGCTGCCGTCATCGACGAACACGTAGCTGAAGCGATACGCCGACAGCCGTTGCTCCACCGACCGCAGCGTGTTCGCGAGGTACGGCAGGACCAGCTCCTCGTTGTGGCAGGGCACGACGATCGACACGGGGATGCGCGCCGACGCATCCGGCGGGGGGTCCGCCGCGCGCGCCGCGAGCTGCACCGGGAGCGCGCGCGTGGGCGTCCGGATCGGTGTCGAGGCCGGCCGCTCCCCGACGGTGCTGAGGCCCAGATGCTCCGCCACGGAGGTGAACCGCCAGCGCGCCAGGAACCACGCGAGGCGGCTCTCCATCTCGCGGAGGTTGCGATAGTGCCGGACCCGCTGCGTGAACGACGCCGCCGAGATGCGCGGCTGGTCGGGATCGAGTTCCCACGTGTGGAAGTAGAGCACGAACGGCGCATCCACGTGGCGCGTCCAGCGTTCGGCGCCGTACCGCACCAGCCATGGCGGCAGCTGGCGGAAGTAGTTGCCGCCGCCGATCGGGAAGGTGACGCCGAGCACGTCCAGCGACGAGATCGGGAACTCCCAGAGCGTGCGATCGCCGAACCGGTATTGATGGGCGAAGCGGCGCCAGCGCTCGCCGTTGAGCGTCCCGGACATGGGCGCCGTCGAGGAGTCGTAGGCGTAGCCTTCGTCGGCGAGGACGTCGAGCGCCCAGCGGTCCTGCTGCTGGAACCAGCGGTCGGCCACACGGTAGCCGAGGATCGCCTGGCCGGTGGCGCGCCGGAGCGCCTCCCGGGCGCGCCCGAGGTCCTCGCGGAACTCCTCGGGGCTCATCCGCGTGACGTCCCGGTGATAGTACCCCTTGCTCGACACCTCATGTCCCCGCTGCGCCACCTCGCGCAGCAGTTCGGGCATGGTGTCCGCGATCCAGCCGAGCGCGAAGAACGTCGCCTTCACGTCGTGCGCGTCCAGGAGGTCGAGCGTGCGGCGCAAGCCGTGCTCGAGGCGGGATTCGAAGCGGTACCACTCCCCGCGCTGGATCAGCTGGTTGAAGGCGCCGACGTGGAAGTAATCCTCCAGCGCGACCGTGACGAGATGACGCCGCGGACCCGCGCCCGCGCCGGGGCCCTGGCTCACGTCCACAGCGTTGTCGAACGGCGACGACGGGTCATGGCGTCACTTCGGGGCGACGGTGCAGCGCTCGCCGAGCGGCGCGGTCGTCGCGAGCACCTCGGCGAGATGACGCGCGGCGACACGATACCCCGCGCCGCTCGGGTGGCCGTCATGCGGCAGCAAATAGAGTGCGTCCGCGGGACGTCCATCCGCCTGCAGCGCGCCGAACATCGGCACCACCGGGATCCCGTGGGACCGCACCATGCCCTCGACCCACTCCAGCTGTTCGGTGCTCCATTCGCCGTAGAGGGTGAGGTGCGCCGGGAACGTCATGAACGCGAGGGGGATGCCGCGGCCCGCGAGTGTCGCTTCGACCTCACGGAGTTCGCGCTCGTACCGGGCCCGGAGCGCGGAGTCGGGAGCGACCCCCGGGCGCGCGCCGCCGACGACCTTCCGCTCGGGCGCGTCGGCGTGACCTTCGGTGCGCAGGCGGCCCCGCACCTGCATCGCGAGGTTCCACAGCGCGGTCTTGCGGAGGATCGGGTAGGCGACGCTGAACGGGAACCGCGCCTTCGCGGCGCGATTGTTCGCCAGCACCTCCCACTGCGCTTCGCCGGTGAGGTCGCCGATGTCGTTCTCGGTGAACGCAAGCACCACGAGGTCGGGAGCGAGCGCCAGCGCCCGCGAGATGGTGTGCTTGTGCTCCGTGATGGTCGTGCCCGGCACGCCGACATTGATCACCCGCACCGCGCCGCAGGCCCCGGCCAACTGCTGCTCGAGCTGCGCCGGCAGCGTCAACGAGTCGTCGACGAAGTCACCATAGATGAAGGAGTCACCGACCAAGAGGATGCGGGTCTCGCCCGCCGGCTTCTCCCGGGCGATCTCGGCGCCGCGGAATCCGAGGGAGTCCACGCGCACATGGTGGGGCAGCTTGGTGTTGCGCTGGTCGACGAACCCGTCGCTCGGCGACAGCATGCCGGGGATCCGGTCGAACTGGCGCGCACTCACCGTCGACAGGCCGTCGGTCGGTGCCAGGTGCAACGCGCGGAGCAGTACCTCCGCGAGCAGGACGCCGACCACCCCGGCGCCCGCGGCGAGGCCGAGGCCCCGGACGATTCGCTTCATGGGCGGGCGCGTTCCCGAACGTGCGTCATCCGGTGAATATCGCCAAAGCGGAAGTGAATGCAATCGGGACACAACGTGACGCTCGGTGGCCGCGACCGGGGCCCGCCGGCTTGCTCGGCCTGTTTTCTTTCTCCCGTGACGTCCCCTTGGCAGCATCCCGATCGCGCCGTCGCGCGCGCGCGCAGCGTCCTCATCACCGGCGCGACGAGTGGCTTCGGCGAGGCGGCCGCGACGCGACTCGCCGCGAGCGGTGCGCATGTCATCGTACATGGCCGCACGCGTCGTCGCGCCGAGGCGGCCGCGGGACGGATCCGCGCGCGTTCCCACGAGGCACGGGTCGATGTCGTGGCCGCCGACCTCTCGGATCGACTCGCGATCGACGCGCTCGCCGCGGAGGTCCGCACGCGCTTCCCGGCCCTGGACGTGCTCGTCCACAACGCGGCGGTCGTGCCCCGGCGTCGCGAGGCGACACGCGAGGGCCTCGAGCTGCAGTTCGCGGTCAACCACCTCGCGCCGATGCTGCTCACCGCCCGGCTGCTGTCGACGCTCCGCGCGCGGCCCGGCGCCCGCATCGTGGTGGTGGCCTCGCAGGTCGAGCGCGACGGCCACATCGACTTCGCGGACCTCCAGTCGCAGCGGCGGTATGACCCCTACGCCGCCTACCGGCAGTCGAAGCTCGCGAACGTGCTGTTCACGCGGGCGCTGGCCAGACGTATCCCGGGGTGCTGCCCAACCGTCAATTGCCTGCACCCGGGGATCGCTGGGACGCGTGTCCTGAACGCGCTCGTCGGTCGCCCGGACTGGATGCAGCGCTGGACCGCGTACCGCGAGCCGACTGCCGACACGCAGGCGGAACCACTCGTACGCCTGGTACTCGACCCGGCACTGGATGCGGTCAGCGGCGCGTATTTCCGGGAATTGGAACAGCGGCCGCCGTCCGATCGGTCCATGGATGACGTGACGGGGGAACGACTTTGGGCGGTCTCGAACTCGTTGCTCGGACTGCCGTCTGACTGGGCGGACTCGGCCTGACTGTAGCCTGCGCGCAACAACAGGAAGGGGTCCAGCAACACCAATTAAGGGATTGTCGCCATTTTTCCGTCGAAGCTGACGGGCAAGGGTCGACAGGAATCTGGTGTAATTCATTGCAGTACAGCATCTTACATGCGCTTGTCCCGTCCGGGCCGTCGGTGATCCCTACGGCCCCGCTTGTGCCTAAAGGCAAAGAGACGCGACCGGCCCCCCGACCTCGGCAACAATGACCCAACACCCGTTCAGCTGCTTCGTCATCGGCACCGAATCCCTGCTCATCTCCTGCGCCGAGATCCTTCTCGACCGGGGGGTGCGGATCCTTGGCGTCATCAGCGACGAGCCGTCGATCACGGCTTGGTCCCGTGAGCGCGGTCTGGCGGTCATCCCGGGCAGCTCGGACTACACGCCGACCCTCGCCGCACAGCCGTTCGACTACCTGCTGAGCATCACCAACCTCACGATCATCCCGGCCGCGGCGTTGGCCCTGCCGCGCCGTGGCGCGGTGAACTTCCACGACGGACCGCTGCCCCGCTTCGGCGGTTTGTACGCGCCGGCCTGGGCACTGATGGCCGGCGAGACGCGCTACGCGATCACCTGGCACCTCATGACGGACGCCGTCGACGAGGGCGCCATCCTGCTCCAGCGTCCGATCGACGTCAGCGAGGGCGAGACCTCACTGACGCTCAACACCAAGTGCTTCAGCGCCGGACTCGACTCCTTCCCCGCCCTCGTCGACCTGCTCGCGGCGCCGGCCCTCGCTCCGACCGCGCACGCACTCGACCGCAGCACCTACCATGGGCTCGCTGAGCGTCCGCGTGCGATGGCGGCGCTGGATTTCGCGCAGCCCGCCCGCAGCCTGGCGTCACTGGTGCGGGCCTTGGATTTCGGACAGTACGCGAACCCGCTGGCGCTGCCGAAGCTGGTGCACGGCAACCGCGTGGTGCTGGTGGGCACACTCGTCGGTCACTCCGCCGACCCGGTGTCGGCGGCGGCGGGCACCGTGCTCGCGGCCGACGGTGACACGCTCACGGTCGCTGCCGACGGAGGCACGCTCACCTTCGGTCGCCTGCTCTGCACCGACGGCGGCCCGCTGACCGGCGAGGCCGCGCTCGAGCACCTGGGGATGCGGCTCGGCGAGCGCCTCGGTGACCTGGACGGCGCGTTCGTGGAGGCGGTGGATCGGTTCGCGCGCGGGAGTGCGAAGCATGAGGGCTGGTGGGCGAAGCGCCTGCACGGTCTGGAGCCGGTCGAGCTGCCGTACGGCGAGCACCGTAGCGCCCCGGCGCAGTACGCGGTGCACCCGTTGCCGGCGACCACCGACCGGTCGCGCACCCTCGCGGACTTCGTGCTGTTCGTCGCGCGCCTGGCGGGACGGACGCAGTTCGACCTCAGCTGGGCGGACGCTGCGAGCGACGCGGCGCGCGTGCCGAGCGTCGCGAGCCCGCGGCTGCCCCTGCGGATCGCGCTCGACGCCGGTGGCTCGTCGGAGGCGGCGCGGCGCGACATCGCGGCGGCGCTGGAGTCGGCGCGCAAGCGCGGCGGGTTCGCGCGCGACATCGCGGCGCGGCGCCCGGCGCTGCGCGCCATGCAGGGGCGGCCGTTCTCGCTACCGGTGGGCGTCGAGTTCGCGACCACGCTCGAGACCCGGCTCGCCCCGACGGGCGTCCTCACGCTCGTGCTCGGTGACGACGGCGCGGCCTGCTGGGTCTACGACGCCAGCATCGTCTCGCCTGCGCAGGTCGAGACGATGGCGGCGCAGTTCGCGGAGATGGTCGCGGCGGGTGAACGCACGCCGTGGACCGCGCTCCCGCTGCTGGGGGCGGAGACGCGGACCCGCGTGCTCTCCACCTGGAATGCGACGGCCCGCGAGGTGCGCGCCGACCGCTGCGTGCATGAGATGATCGCCGAGCAGGCGGCGCGGACGCCGGACGCGGTGGCCGCGGTGTTCGAGGATGTGCCGCTGACGTACCGCGAACTCGATACCCGCGCCAACCGCCTCGCGCATCACCTGCGGGCACGGGGCGCGGGCCCGGATACACTCGTCGCCCTCTGCTGCGACCGGTCGCTCGAGATGCTCGTGGCGATCCTCGGCATCCACAAGGCGGGGGCCGCCTACGTGCCGATGGATCCGGCGTATCCGGCGGAGCGCATCGCCTACATGCTCGAGGATGCGCAGGCGCAGCTGCTGGTGACGCAGGAGGCGGTGCTCGGGGAACTGCCGGACACGCGCGCGGAGATCGTCTGCATCGACCGCGACTGGGCCGCGATCGCGGCGCATCCCGCGGAGGCGCCGGTCAGCGGTGCGACCTCGGCGAACCTCGCGTACTGCATCTATACGTCCGGCTCGACCGGGCGCCCCAAGGGCGTGATGGTCGAGCACCGGAACGTGGTGAACTTCTGTGCGGCCATGGATGAGCGGCTGGGGACCGAGCCGGGGGTCTGGCTCGCGGTGACCAGCCTCTCGTTCGACATCTCCGTCCTCGAGCTGCTCTGGACGCTGACCCGCGGCTACAAGGTGGTGATCTACGCCGACGAGCACCGCGCGGCGGGGATGACGGCCGGCTTCGCGAACGCCCACAAGCCGCTCGACTTCTCGCTGTTCTACTTCTCGGCCGACGAGAACGAGAATCAGGGCGACCGCTACCGCGTCCTCATGGAAGGCGCGCGGTTCGGCGACAAGCATGGGTTCAGCGCCGTGTGGACGCCGGAGCGGCATTTCCACGCGTTCGGCGGGCTGTATCCGAACCCCTCGGTGACCGGCGCGGCGGTGGCGGCGATCACCGCGCGCATCGGCGTGCGGGCGGGCAGCTGCGTGCTGCCGCTCCACCATCCGGTGCGTGTGGTCGAGGAGTGGTCGATCGTCGACAACCTCTCCGCCGGGCGCGTCGGTGTGTCGTTCGCCGCTGGCTGGCAGCCGAATGACTTCATCTTCCAGCCGCAGAACTACGCCGACGCGAAGACGCGCACGGTCGAGATGATCGAGACCGTGCGGCGCCTGTGGCGCGGGGAGACGCTCTCCTTCCCGGGCCCGCGCGGCGACGTTGCGGTGCGCACCCTGCCGCGCCCGGTGCAGTCCGAGCTGCCGATCTGGTACACCACGGCCGGCAATCCCGAGTCCTACGAGCTCGCGGGCACGCTCGGCGTGAACGTGCTCACGCACCTGCTGGGGCAGACGGCCGCCGAGCTCGCGGACAAGATCACGCTCTACCGCAAGGCGTGGAAGGCGGCGGGCCACAAGGGGACCGGCCAGGTCGCCTTGATGCTGCACACCTTCGTCGGCGACAGTGACGCCGAGGTGAAGGAGCTCGTGCGCGCGCCGATGAAGGCGTACCTGGGGACGTCGATCTCGCTCATCAAGGGCTTCGCCGCCGCCTTCCCGACGTTCAAGAAGGGGAAGGACGGCAAGGCGCCCGAACTCGACTTCCAGAGCCTCTCGGCGGAGGAGATGGATGCGCTCCTCGACTACTCGTTCGAGCGGTACTACGAGACCAGCGGCCTCTTCGGCACGGTGGAGACCTGCGCCGCGATCGTCGACCGGCTGAAGGGCATCGGCGTCGACGAGCTGGCGTGCCTGATCGACTTCGGCGTCGACTCCGCGCGCGTGCTGCAGCACCTGAAGCAGCTCAACCGCGTGCGCGCACTCACGAGCAAGCCCCGGGCGACCTACGGCGACCAGTCGATCGCCGCGCAGATCGCCCGGCATCGGGTCACGCACCTCCAGTGCACGCCGTCGATGGCCGGCATGCTCATCGCGAACGACCGCAGCCGCGACGCCCTGCGCAGCCTGCAGACGGTCTGCATCGGCGGCGAGGCCTTCCCGCCGTCGCTCGCGGCCGAACTGCTGCGCCTCGTCCCCGGCGACGTGTTCAACATGTACGGCCCGACCGAGACGACCATCTGGTCGTCGACGCACCAGGTGACGCAGGCGGACGGGACGATCCCGCTCGGCACGCCGATCGCGAACACCGAACTCTACGTGCTCGACGCGTTCCGGCAGCCGGTTGCGCCGGGTGTCGCCGGCGAGCTGTACATCGGCGGCCGGGGTGTGGTGCGCGGCTACTGGCGCCGGCCGGAGCTGACCGCGGAGCGTTTCGTCGCGAACCCGTTCTCCGAGGACCGGGCCTCGCGGTTGTACCGCACCGGCGACCTCGTGCGCTGGCGCGAGGACGGCACGCTCGAGTTCCTCGGACGCCTGGACTTCCAGGTCAAGGTCCGCGGCTATCGCATCGAGCTCGGCGAGATCGACGCGGCGCTCTCCTCGCACCATGCCGTGCGGGAGGCCGTGGTCGTCGCGCGGCGTGAGGCGGACGGGGACCACCGTCTGGTGGCCTACGTCGTGTGGCGCAACGGCGCGACGACGGACGAGGTGGTCTCGCTGCGCGAGCACCTCCGCGTCTCGCTGCCCGAGTTCATGGTGCCGACCAACTTCGTCACGTTGCGCGACCTCCCCCGGACCCCCAACCAGAAGATCGATCGCAAGGCGCTGCCCGCGCCGGAGTCGGTGGCGCCCGTCGCGGCGACGCCGTCGCTGCCGGCTGTCGCCCCGGCGGGGGAGTTGGAGACCATGATCGCCGAGATCTGGACCGAGGTGCTCAAGCTGCCCAGCGTGGGCGTGCAGGACAACTTCTTCGACCTCGGCGGCCATTCACTGCTCGCCGTGCAGGTGCACTCGCGACTCAAGAAGAAGCTGGAGCGGGAGCTGTCCATCACGGACCTCTTCCGTTTCCCCACCATCCGCGGGCTGGCCGGCTATCTCGGCGGCGAATCGGACGGTGGTGCCGTGAAGAGCGGGATGGACCGCGCCGCCCAGCGGCGTGAGATGGCGGCCCGGCGCACCCGTCGGCCGACGACGTAGACCGAACGAGGAACGGAATGAGCGACCCACAGCAGTACAGCGGCAACGAGATCGCGATCGTCGGGATGGCCGGACGCTTCCCCGACGCGCGGACGTTGGCCGAGTTCTGGCGCAATCTCGAAGGCGGCGTCGAGTCGATCCGCGTCCTCAGCGAGGAGCAGCTGCGTGCGGCGGGGGTCCCCGAGGCCACCCTCGCCGACGCCAACTACGTGCGGGCCGCCGCGATCCTGGACGAGATGGAGTACTGGGACGCGCCGTTCTGGGGATTCACGCCGCTCGATGCGTCGATCATGGATCCGCAGCACCGCCTGTTCCTCGAGTGCGCCTACGAGGCGCTGGAGGATGCCGGACATGCGCCCGAGCAGTTCCCGGGTGCGGTCGGTGTGTTCGCGGGCTGCGGCATGCAGGCGTACATGTCGTACAACCTGCTGCCCAACCGCAAGCTGATGGAGGGCACGGGGCTGTTCCTCGTGCGCCACACCGGCAACGACAAGGACTTCCTCTCCACGCGCGTCTCGTACCAGCTCAACCTGCGCGGCCCGAGCGTCAACGTGCAGACGGCCTGTTCGACGTCGCTCGTCGCGATGCACATGGCGTCGCAGAGCCTGCTCTCCGGCGAGTGCGACATGGCGCTCGCGGGCGGCGTGACGATCGAGCAGCCGCATCGCGTGGGGTACCACTACAAGGACGGCGAGATCCTCTCGCCGGACGGCCACTGCCGGGCCTTCGACGCGGCCTCCAAGGGGACGGTCTTCGGGTCGGGCGCCGGCGTGGTGGTGCTGCGCCGCCTCGAGGACGCGCTGCGTGACGGCGACCGGGTGCACGCGGTGATCCGCGGCTCCGCGATCAACAACGACGGGTCGAACAAGGTGGGCTATCTCGCGCCGAGCGTCGACGGCCAGGCGGCGTCGATCGTCGAGGCGCTGGCGATCGCCGGCGCGAGCCCGGAGTCGATCAGCTACGTCGAGACGCACGGCACGGGGACGCCGGTGGGCGACCCCATCGAGGTGACGGCGCTCACGCAGGCGTTCCGCACCGGCACGGACCGCAGCGGCTTCTGCGGGATCGGGTCGCTCAAGACGAACATCGGGCACCTCGACACCGCCGCCGGGGTCGCCGGCCTCATCAAGACGGTGCTGGCGATGCAGCACCGCAAGCTGCCACCGAGCCTGCACTTCACCCAGCCCAATCCGGCGATCGACTTCGCGTCCAGCCCGTTCTACGTGAACGCGAGCCTGAAGGAGTGGAAGAGCGACGGACCGCGACGGGCGGGCGTGAGCTCGCTCGGCGTCGGCGGCACCAACGCGCACATCATCCTGGAAGAGGCGCCGGCGCGCGGGCCCTCGGGCCCGTCCCGGCCCTGGCAGTTGCTCACGGTCTCGGCGCGCACCGCGAGCGCCCTCGACACCGCGAGCGCGAACCTCGCGGACCATCTCGAGGCGCACAAGTCGGTCCCGCTCGCCGACGCCGCATTCACGCTGCAGACGGGACGGCAGGCACTGAAGGAGCGGCGCATCGTCGTCGCGCGCAGTCCGGAGGACGCCCGCAAGGCGCTCGACACGAACGAGAAGGAACGCGTCTTCACGGACACGGCGAACGACTCGGCCTCGGTGACGTTCCTGTTCGCCGGTGGCGGGGCGCAGTACGCCGGCATGGGACGCGATCTCTACGAGCGCGAACCGGTGTACCGGCGCGCCGTCGATGCCTGCCTGAGCCACCTGCAGCCGGAGCTGGCGCGCGACGTCCGCGCGCTCCTCCAGCCGCCCGCCGGCGACGACACGGCCAGCGCGCGGCTCGAGAAGCCGTCCCTGGCGCTGCCGGCGCTGTTCACCACGCAGTACGCGATGGCGATGCTCCTCGAATCCTGGGGCATCACACCCGATGCGATGATCGGGCACTCGATGGGTGAGTACACGGCGGCCCACCTCGCGGGTGTCTTCTCGCTGCAGGACGCCGTGCGCCTGGTCGCGCTCCGCGGCCGGCTCTTCGAGCGCGTGCCGGCCGGCGCGATGCTCAGCGTGCCGCTCGGCGAGGCCGAGCTGCGGCCGCTGCTGGGCAGCGAACTCTCGCTCGCCGCGGTGAATGCGCCGGGCCTGTGCGTCGCCTCCGGGCCGGTGGCGGCCATCGACGCACTCGAGAAGCGGCTGGCCGGGCAGGACGTCGAGGCCAAGCGGCTGCACATCGCCGTCGCCGCGCACTCGGCCATGCTCGAGCCGATCCTGCAGGAGTTCGGCGCGTTCTTCCGGACGATCGAGATGCAGGCGCCCAAGCGACGCTTCGTCTCCAATGAAAGCGGCACCTGGATCACGCCCACGCTGGCCACCGACCCGGACTACTGGGTGCGCCACCTGCGCAATACGGTGCGGTTCGCCGACGGCGTGAAGGAGCTGGTGAGCGAGCCCTCCCGGGTGCTGCTCGAGGTGGGACCGGGTCGCGTGCTCGCGACGCTCGCCAAGCAGCACCCGGAGCGCCACGTCTCGCAGCTCGTGATGACCTCGATGCGGCATCCCGGCGAGGAGGGCGACGACCAGGCGGCGGCGCTCACCGCGCTCGGGCGGCTGTGGACCCGCGGGATCCGCCCCGACTGGAAGGCCCTCTGGGCCGACGAGTCGCGGCAACGCATCGCCCTCCCCACCTATCCGTGGGAACGGCAGCGCCATTGGATCGATGCCCCGCTCCCGACGCAGGCCGAGGTGCCCAGCGACACGCGTCGCGCCCGCGTCGACGACTGGTTCGCACGCCCGAGCTGGCGCCAGGAGGTGCCGCTGCCGGCGCTCACGCCGCAGGATGAGCGGGTCCTGCTGTTCGTCGATGCCGCCGGCGTGACCGACGCCCTCGGCGACCTGCTGCAGGCGCAGGGCCGCCGCGTGTACCGCGTGCAGTCCGGCGCCGCGTTCAGCCGCGACGGGGATCGGTTCACCCTTCGCGCCAGCCAGGCGACGGACCACGGACAGTTGCTGTCGGCGCTCGTCAAGGACGGCGGCATGCCGACCCGTGTGGTGTTCGGCTGGGGGCTCGGTGCGGCACGTCCCGACCTGTCGGCGATGCTCGACGGGGGCTTCCACGCGCTCCTGGCGTTCGCGCAGGCCCTCAGCACCGAGGAGCCCGCCGGCGACTTCCAGCTCGACGTCCTCACCAACGACCTGCAACGCATCGGCGGCGAGGGCGCCCTCGCGCCCGTGCGCGCGCTGCTGCTCGGACCGGCTCGCGTGATCCCGCGCGAGTTCCCGCAGGTGCGGAGCCGCGCCATCGACCTCCGCCTGCCGGGCACCGCCCGCGAGCGCGAGCTGCTCGCCGCGCAGTTGGCGGCGGAGGTGGTGAGCGACGCCCGGGTGGAGACCGTGGCACTGCGCGGCGCCGACCGCTACGTGCAGGAGCTCGTGCCGCTCGCGATGGGCGCCGCGGCGACGCGCCTGCGGGAGCGCGGCGTGTACCTCATCACCGGTGGCCTCGGCGGGATCGGCTACGCGCTCGCCGAGCATCTCGCGCGCACGCAGCGCGCCCGCCTGGTGCTCGTCGGCCGCAGTGCCTCGGCCGGCCGCGCCGCCCAACGGGTCGCAGCGCTCGTCGCGCTGGGCGCCGAGGTGGAGGTCGTGCAGGCCGACAGCGCCCGCGCCGACCAGGTGCAGCGGGCCATCGACGCGGCGACGGCACGCTTCGGCGCGCTGCACGGCGTCTTCCATGCGGCCGGCACGCTCGGCGACAGCCTGATCCCGCTCAAGAGCCGCGAGGACGCCGAGCGCGTGCTCGCGCCCAAGGTGCAGGGCACCCTCGCCCTCGATGCCGCGCTCGGCGAGCGGCCGCTCGACCTCATGGTGCTGTTCTCGTCGGTGAGCTCCGTGGCGGGCCTCGCCGGCCAGGCGGACTACGCGGCGGCGAACGCTTTCCTCGACGCGTTCGCGCACGAGCGTAGCGCGCGCACCGGCCAGTTCACCGTGGCGGTGGGCTGGAGCGCGTGGAAGGACGTCGGCATGGCCGCCGCGATCAGCGGCGGCCAGGGCAGCGGTGGTGGTGTCGGCGAGACCGTGCACCCGGTGCTCGGCACGCGCATGTGGGCCAGCCCCGAGGCGGAGATCTTCTCCGCCAGTCTCGCGGTCGATTCACACTGGGTGCTCTCGGAGCACCGTCTCCGCGGGGGACGGGCGTTGATCCCGGGCACCGGCTACCTCGAGATCGCGCGGGCCGCGCTCGAGGCGCGCGGAGGGGGGCGTCCCGTGGAGTTGCGCGACGTCGCCTTCATGTCGCCGTTCGTGGTGGAGGACCATGCGCCGCGCGAGCTGCGGGTGCACGTCGGCCACATCGGCGCGGACGCGCGGACGCTGGTGATCGCCGGACGCACGCAGGGCGAGGACGGCCAGGTCCATTGGCAGGAGCATGTGACCGCCGCCGGCGGATTCACCGACGCGGTCGTCCCCGCGCCGCTGGACCTCAATGCGATCGCCGCCCGGTGTACGCTCCGCGAGGACCGGTTCACGGGGACGGAGGAGAATCCGCACCTGGACTTCGGGCCGCGCTGGAAGAACCTCCGCGCCATCCGGTACGGGCGCGACGAGGCGATCGCCGAGCTGGAACTCCCGGCGGCCTTCGCCGGCGATCTCGCGGAGTACCCGCTGCATCCTGCGCTGATGGACATGGCGACGGCCTGCGCCGAGGCGCTGATCCCGGGCTTCGACGGCACGCGCGACTTCTACGTGCCGCTGTCGTACACGCGGCTCACGATGTTCGCGCCGCTGCCGACGCACATCCGCAGCCACGTGCGCCTGGCGCCGAGCGACTTCGATCCGAAGGAGATCGTGGTGTTCGACGTGACGATCACCGACGCCTCGGGTACCGTGCTCGTCGACATCGGCGAGTTCATGATGACGCGTGTGGTCGACACGGCGCAGCTGCACGAGGCCGGCTCGCGCGGCGCCCATCGCCGCGCGCATGCGAACTTCGATCCGCCGCCGGTGGCGGAGGTTGCGCCGCCGATGGTGCAGGGCCTCGAGGAGGCGATCACCGCGGTCGAAGGCATGCAGGCGATCGATCGGATCGCGGCCGGGCCTGCGGTGCCGCAACTGTTCTGCACGCCCAAGGACGTGCGGGCGCTCATCGCGGAACTGCGCGCGGCCCTGGTGCCCAAGGCCGCGGTGCCGGAGCCGCTGCTGGTGGCGGTGCCCACCGTCCCGCTCCATGAGATCGAGGCGGTGCTCGCCACGCACGAGGTGGTCAGTCAGTGCGTGGTGCTGCAGCGCCGCAATCGCCCGGGTGAGTTGAAGCTCGTGGCCTACGTGGTGTTCGCACCGGGCGAGCAGGCGACGGTCAGCGACCTGCGCCGCTTCCTCAAGTCGCGGTTGCCCGAGCATCTCGTGCCGTCGACGTTCGTCGACCTCGACGCGCTGCCGACCGCCCCTGACGGGACGGTCGACCGTCCGGCGCTGCCGGATCCGTTCGGGGCGGCGGACGACTACGTCGCCCCGCGCACCGAGACCGAGATCATGATCGCCGAGATCTGGAAGGAGGTGCTCGGCATCGGCCGGGTGAGCGTGTACGACAACTTCTTCGACGCGGGCGGGCACTCGCTGCTCGCGGTGCGTGTGGTCACGCGCATCGACAAGAAGATCGGCGTGCGGCTCAACCAGGCGGTGATGGTGCTCCAGACCCTGGAGCAGATCGCCGCGGAATGCGACAAGCGTCGGGGATCGTCGCCGAACGCCCCCACGGCCCCTGACGGTCCCGCGCCCGGCACGCCCGCACCCGCGGGCGGCCTCGGCAAGAAGCTGTTCAACGCATTGAGAGGCAAGTGAACCCGATCTTCTTCGGCCGTGCCCCGAAGTCCCTCTTCGGTGTCTATCATCCCCCCAAGGCCGCGCAGGCGCGCGCCACCGGGATCGTGCTCTGCTACCCGTTCGGGCAGGAGTACATGCGCGCGCATCGCGCGTTCCGGCAGTTGGCGCTGCTGCTCACCAAGGCTGGGTTCCATGTCCTGCGGTTCGACTACTACGGCACCGGCGACTCCTCGGGTGAGGCGCACGAGGTCTCCATCGCGCAGTGGGTCGAGGATGCGAACGCTGCGGCCGACGAGTTGAAGGAGACGGCCGAGGTGAAGCGGGTGGCGTTCGTCGGCCTGCGCCTCGGGGCGATGGTGGCCGCCCTCGCAGCCGCCGGGCGAACGGACGTGGACCAGGTGGTGCTCTGGGACCCCGCCGTGAAGGGCAGCGACTACCTGGCCGAGATCCTCGTGGAGCGCACCGACAGTGTGGGCAACAGCCGGCACACCGCGCTGGCGGACGGCACCGTCGGTGTGATGGGCTTCCCCATCACCGGTGCGCTCCGGACGGAGCTCGCCGCGATCGACCTGCTCAGCGTCGGCGGCCCCGCGGGGAGCGGCCGCCTGGTGGTGGCCTCGCACGCTCGCGACGAGTACGCCGCACTCGGCCGCCAGGCACCGGCCGGGGTGAAGGCCGGGTACGAGCTGGTGCCGTCGGAAGGCAATTGGAACGAAGTCGATGATTACGGCGGCGCGTTGATCCCGGTCTTCCTGATCCAGGCGATCGTCGCGCACCTGTCCCGGGAGATCAGATGATGCACGGACGTGAGAAGGCGGTCCGCTTCGGCACGAGCGCCTCGCTGGTGGGGATCGTGACGGAACCGGCCGCCGGGACCGAGACGGCCGGCAAGCCGGCGATGGTGCTGCTCAACTCGGGGATCCTGCACCGCGTGGGCTCCTGCCGCGTGCACGCGCGTATCGCGCGGGCGCTGTCCCTCGAGGGGTACACCACGCTGCGCTTCGACTTCTCCGGCATCGGCGACAGCGACCAGCGGCGCGACTCGCTGCCGTTCGAGGAGAGCGCGGTGGTCGAGACGCGCGAGGCCATGGACTACCTCGGCAAGCTCAAGGGCACGCAGCGGTTCGTGCTCGCGGGCCTCTGCTCCGGCGCCGACATGGCGCACGAGACCGCGCTGGTGGACCAGCGCGTGGTGGGATTGCTCATGCTCGACGCCTGGGCGTACCGGACGTCGCAGTACTACCTGCGGCACTACGGCAAGCGGGTGCTGAAGCTCCAGTCGTGGATGAACTTCGCGCGGCGGCGCCTCGATGCGCTGCGCGGCCGCGAGCGCGCCCGTCCGGGCATGCCCACGGGCGAGGGCGTGGAGTTCGAGGTGCCCAAGTACGTGCGCGTCTTCCCGCCGCGCGAGCGCGTCGAGCGCGACCTCCGGCAGTTCGTCGATCGCAAGATGGCGCTCTATTGCCTGTGGACCGGCGGCCTCGAGGACTACAACCACCGCGGGCAGTACGAGGAGGCGTTCTCCTCGGTGCCGTTCGGCGGGTTGCTCCGTGAGGAGCACATCCCCGAGGCGGACCACATCCTCACCGGGCTCGAGCATCAGGACTACGTCGTGCGCAACACCGTCGAGTGGATGAAGCGCCTCGACGGCGCGGCCGCGCAGGTGAACGGCCGGGCGCTGATGGCGAACGCACCGATCCCCTCCCCGACCCCGCTCACGACGAACGCCCGGTGAGTCCGCACCTGCGCTGGTCCCGCCCGATCGGCAGCACGCTGCTGATCACTGCCTTGGCGTGCTCCGACGCGCCGTCCTCGGCCGCCGACGTGACGCCGGGGCCGGACAGCGTGCTCGTGACCGCGGCAGCGACGCCGGCGCTCCGCGTCGACACGCTCGCCCGCGGCCTCGTGATCCCCTGGGGCGTGGCGGTCGCACCGGACGGCCGCATCTTCGTGACCGAACGCGCCGGGCGCCTACGCGTGATCACCGCCGCGGGCCTCCGGCCCGAGCCGCTGATGACGCTCACCGTGCACGCCGAGGACCCGGGTTGGCACCCGGAGTCGGGCCTCATGGGGATCGCCCTCGCGCCGGACTTCGCGACGACCGGGCACGCGTATGTGGCCGCGACCGTGGTCCGCGACCCGGCACCGACGGAGCCGGGGTTCGTCACGCGTGTCCGCAACCGGCTCGGCATCGGCGGCACCACCGCGGCCGACGCGTTGCCGTTCGAGAACCAGGTCATCCGCATCACCATCGGCGACTCCACCGCCAGCGACCCCGTCGTCGTGGCGCGCGGGATGTGGACCAACCACTACCACGCCGGCGGCGCCCTCGCCTTCGGGCCGGACGGCAAGCTCTACACGACCGTCGGCGACGGCCGACGGCCGCATCTCGCACAGACGGAGGCCCCGGTCGGAAAGCTCTTCCGCCTCGAGGCCGACGGTCGCGTCCCCGCCGACAACCCCACGAGCGGCTCCACGGTCTTCGCGACCGGCCTCCGCAACACGCAGGCACTCACCTGGCTCGCGGATGGCACGCTGCTCGGCGTCGAGCATGGGCCGAGTGGCATCGACGAGGGCCTGCGCCGGACGGGGCGCGACGAGCTGAACGTGCTCGTCGCCGGTGGCAACTACGGATGGCCCAAGGCCTACGGCTGGGAGGGCGCCGGCACGTTCACCGCGCCACTCTGGGTGTGGGGCCGGTCGGTGGCGCCCGCTGGCCTCGTGGCGTACACGGGACCGTACACCGCGTGGCAGGGGAATCTCTTCGTCGGGCGGCTGCGCGGCGGGGTCGAGCGTCTGGTCCTCGCGCGCCAGGGCGACGCGTGGACGGTCTCCGCGCATGAAGTGCTCGCGCTGCCTCCACTGGGCCGCGTGCGCACCGTCGCCCTCGACCACGACGGTGCGCTGCTGCTCACGACCAGCAACCGCGACGTCCGCGGCACCGCCGGGCCATCCGATGACCTCGTGCTGCGTGTCCGTCCGCCCTCTCCGACTCCATAGAACGTGTTCGACAACATCCGCGAGGACCTTCGGCGGGCGCGTCTCGCCAACCAGGGTGGAGAGGAGTCGATCGCCGCGCTCATCCGGGAGTGCTTCAACCCGGGGACGCAGGCGATCCTCATGCATCGCTTCGGTGCGTGGACGCGCACCGTGCGGGTGCCGGGCCTGCGGCACCTGCTCGCGGCCGTGCACTTCTTCCTCGACTACATCTTCGGATGGCGCGTCGGGATCTACATCCCGGTGCGGGCCCGCATCGGCCCCGGACTCGTGATCCACACGTGGCCGGGGGGCATCGTGTTCCCGGCCTGCGAGATGGGCAAGCACAACACGTTCATCGGCGGCGGCATCCAGTTCGACTACGAAACCAAGTCGGTCGGTGAGGAATGCTGGTTCGCGCCCGGCACGAAGTTCGTCGGCAAGATCACCATCGGGAACCGCGTGCGCACGGCGCCCAACGCGGTGGTGCAGACCGACGTCCCCGATGATTCGCTCGCCTTCGGCAACCCGGCACGGATCGTGCCCATGCGCCGATGGAAGAAGTCCCCCGCGGCATCCACCCCTCCGGCCCCCTGATGGATTTCTCCTGGTCTCCCGAACAGCTCCAGTTCCGACGCGCCGTCAGCGAGTTCGCGGCCGGCAGCCTGAACGTCGACGTCGACGCGCGCACCCGCGACGGTGAGTTCCGGCGCGACCTCTGGAAGGCCTGCGCGGATTTCGGTTTGCTCGGCCTGCCCGTGCCCGCGGAGTACGGCGGGTCCGCACAGGACCTCCCGACCGCCGTGCTCGCGATGGAAGCGCTCGGCTACGGCTGCCGCGACCAGGGACTGCTGTTCTCGTTGCATGCCCATCTCTGGGCCGTGGTGATGCCCGTGCTGGCCTTCGCCGACGCCGGCGTGCGCGCGCGCCTGCTGCCGGGCCTGATCGACGGCACGTTGATCGGCGCCCACGCGATCAGCGAACCCGAGGCCGGCTCCAACGGGTACGCGATGCGTGCCACGGCGACCAAGGTCGGCGACGACTACGTGCTCAACGGCACCAAGACCTGGGTGACCAACGCCCCCATCGCCGATGTGTTCGTGGTCTTCGCGACCGTGAACGCCAAGCGCGGGATGTTCGGCGTGACCGGATTCCTCATCGAGAAGGGCACACCCGGGCTCCGCGTCTCGGCGCCGTTCCGCAAGATGGGCCTGACCACCTCGCCGATGTCCGAGGTGCTCCTCGACGACTGCCGCGTGCCGGCCTCGCACCGACTGGGCAAGGAAGGACAGGGCGCGGCGATCTTCAACCATTCGATGGGCTGGGAGCGGTCCTGCATCCTCGCGAGCCAGCTCGGTGGCATGGAGCACCAGCTCGACCAGGCGCTCACGTACGCGAAGACGCGCGAGCAGTTCGGCAAGCCGATCGGCGACTTCCAGCTGGTCGCGTCGAAGCTCGTGGACATGAAGCTCCGACTCGAGACCAGTCGCCTGCTGCTGTACCGGACCGCGTGGAAGCAGACGCAGGGAGAGGACATCACGGCCGACGCGGCGATGGTGAAGCTCTATCTCAGCGAAGCGGCGGTGCAGTCGGCCCTCGACGCCATCCAGATCCACGGCGGCAACGGCTACATGGCCGAGTACGGCGTCGAGCGCGACCTGCGGGACGCGGTGGGCGGTCGCCTGTACTCCGGGACATCGGAGATCCAGCGGCTCATCATCGCGCGCGCCATGGGACTGCGCCCGTGAACCACCTGCTCTGGCATCGCGTCCGCACCCATGCGCAGGCGACCCCCGAGCGCGAGGCGGTGCGCGGCAACGGGCGCTCGTTGACCTACGGCGCCCTCTGGGCACAGAGCGGTCGTGTGGCCGCCGCGCTCACGGCCGCGGGCATCGGGCGCGGCGATCGCGTGGGGATCGTGCTGCCGAAGTCCAACGAGTGCGTGGTGGCGATGCTCGGCGTGCTGCGCGCCGGTGCCGCCTACGTGCCGGTCGATCCGCGCGCGCCAGCCGCGCGGCAGGCGTACGTGCTCGGCAACGCCCAGGTCGGCGGCGTCATCGCGGCGCCGGGGATCCTGGAGGGCCTCGCGGCCCACCGCGACGGCTGGATGCCGCGTGTCGCGATCACTCACGGCCCGGGGGCAGCGCCCACCTGGCTCGGCGACGTGCTGCGCGGCCCGATGGACGCGCTGCCCGACGCCAACGGACTCGACGACGCGAACGGCGCGCACGAACACGATCCCGCCTACCTGCTCTACACCTCCGGCTCGACCGGCCACCCCAAGGGGGTCGTGCTCAGCCACCGCAACGCGATCACGTTCGTGGACTGGGGCATCGAGAGTTTCGGCATC
>Ga0268299_1002397_pt1 | contig 22641 bp, 24 predicted proteins | sample NOBtaG_FD_193484 | JGI IMG/M metagenome (GOLD analysis project Ga0268299, IMG submission 193484) | Activated sludge microbial communities from bioreactor in Nijmegen, Gelderland, Netherland - NOB reactor | ecosystem: Engineered > Bioreactor > Aerobic > Activated sludge | place: Netherlands... | reverse complement strand
GCTCATCGGATAAGGTGGAAGTGTCGAAGCTTCACCTGAACCCGAGGAGTTTGATCCCGATGACCGACAATAGTTTACCCCTTGCCGAGCTGGTTGCCAAAGCTGGCGATGACGACTTCCTGCGCGTCGTGGCCGAGAGCGTGCTGCAGATCATCATGGAGGCCGATGTGGAGGGCCTGATCGGCGCCGGCCGGCATGAGCGCTCCGGCGACCGCACGACCTGGCGTAATGGCTACCGCGACCGTGCTCTCGACACCCGCCTGGGCACGCTCAACCTCAAGATCCCCAAGCTGAGGGCCGGTGCTTACTTCTCTGGCTTTTGGAGCCGAGGAAGACGGTTGAGAAGGCCTTGGTGGCGGTGATCCAGGAGGCGTGGATCGCCGGCGTCAGCACGTGGCGCGTCGATGAGCTGGTTCAGGCCATGGGGATGAGCGGCATCTCCAAATCGAGCGTCAGCAAGCTGTGCAAGGCCATCGACGAGCGAGTGAACGCCTTCCTCAAACGCCCGCTCGATGGCGAGTGGCCGTATCTGTGGCTGGACGCCACGTACCTCAAGGTGCGCGAGGGCGGCCGCATCGTCAGCGTCGCCGCGATAATCGCTGTCGCTGTCGACACCGAGGGCAAGCGCGAGATCGTCGGCCTGCACATCGGTCCGAGCGAGGCCGAGCCGTTCTGGTCGGCCTTCCTGCGCGACCTCAGCCGGCGGGGTCTGAAGGGTGTGAAGCTGGTCATCAGCGATGCGCACGAGGGACTCAAGGCCGCCATTACCCGGGGACTCGGAGCCACCTGGCAGCGCTGCAGAGTCCACTTCATGAGGAACGCGCTCGCCTACGTACCCAAGGGCGAAACCACCGTCGTCGCGGCGGCCATCCGGCAGGTCTTCCTGCAGCCCGACCACGCGGCCGCCACCCAAACCTGGCGGCAGGTCGCCGACCAGCTCCGTGCCCGCTGGCCCAAGCTGGGCATCTGCAGAGGACACTCCGCCGCCTGGGGTCGTCCCGTCATCCTGGGTGGGGTCATCTTGCCTAGTCAGTTTGGCCTGTGTACCCGTATCGGGCGCATCAGCGGGATTGTAGTCTGCTTTAACCCGCTGACGCCGGGGGGTCGGGGATGAAGTTTGCCTGGTTGGTTGCCGCATTCAGCCTTATCGCCACTGGATCTAGCTGGATGGGTCCGGCTCTTGCCGGTCCGGCGGAGCTCGCATTGCTTTCGAGCTATATCGGCGAGTGGAAAGGGGCGAGCGCCCTGGTCGGAGGAAAGGAGCCTGAACCCTTTTCCTGCCGCCTTACGGTCAACAAGGGCAACCAAACCAAGATCAACTATGCAGGACGGTGCACGCTGACCAGCATGAATCTGTCGGTGACCGGGACCATCGCCTTCGACGACACCACCCGAACTTATCAGGCAATCATGGGCTCGAATGCGGGCTACAAGGGTACGGCGGTGGGACGCATCGCGGGCGACACGATCGTCTTCGATCTCTCCGAGCAACAATCCGACCGGGCAGGCAACGCCGTACGACTGGGCGCCCGCATTACCCTGATAGGCTCGAACTCGATTGCTGTCGACTATGAGGTCGAATTCAACGAGTCTGGACAGATACTGAACGCCAGCGTGCCGTTCAAGCGGTAGCAGGCCTCTTGGCATCGAGGGAACAATCGCAGTGATAGAACCCGCCGGCACGGCGCCCGACCAGCAGGGCGTAGGACCGGGTCAGCCCCCCCTTGTCTCGCTTTCGGGTGTGGGATACGCGCTCAGCATCGGCGGAAGTCAGCTTCAGATTCTGACGGACGTCAGGCTCGACGTTGCCCAGGGCGAAGTAGTGGCCATTGTTGGTCAATCGGGAAGTGGCAAGACTTCACTGCTGATGATCATCGCGGGTCTTGAACGCCCCACCACCGGCAGCGTGATCATCGACGGCCATGACTTGACCAGCCTGAACGAAGATGCCCTTGCCGCGTTTCGGCGCAATACACTCGGTATCGTCTTCCAAAGCTTCTATCTCATCCCCTCGCTTTCCGCGCTCGACAATGTCTGCCTTGCGCTCGAAGTCGCGGAACCAGGGCTCACGCTTGCCGAAGCACGGAAACGTTCTGCGCAGGCGCTCGCGGCAGTCGGCCTCGGTGATCGCGTTCATCACCGACCCGCGGCCATGTCCGGGGGCGAGCAACAGCGGGTTGGCTTGGCCCGTGCTATCGTGGCGCATCCCAAAATCCTTCTGGCCGACGAACCAACAGGGAACCTCGACCAGAATACGGGTGAACGCGTGATCGAGCTAATGTTCGCCTTGGCGCGGGAGAGAAATGCTACGGTCCTCTTTGTGACTCACGATCCGAGCCTGGCGGCCCGCGCCGACCGGATCCTCACCATGACCCAGGGCAGACTCACCGAAGCGGCCAAGTGATGCGGCAATTGCGTGCGGCAGTTGAGCTCGGGTTGCTCGATATGCGCGGCGACCTTCGTCGCTTCGCACTGCTCGTGGTCTGCCTCGCCGTCGGCACCGCACTCATCGCGGGTGTTGGAACGGTTGGAGCGAGCATCCGGAAGGCAATTGACCAGAATGCCGCCGTGATTGTTGGCGGCGATCTCGAACTGTCACGAACCGACCGGCCAGCTACTCCCGAAGAGCTTCGCATCATCGGCTCCCTGGGCGACGTCGCCACGACGATCGACACGAACGTACGGGGGACCTCGGACGCGGGCGATGCCTTTGTCGACCTCGTTGCAGTTGGCGAAAGCTACCCGCTCGTGGGACGTGTCGAGAGCGACGGACTAGACGCCAGCGAGTCCCCTTTCGAGTTTTTGAGCCTACGCAATGGCGTGTATGGCGCGCTCGTGGATCCATTGATGCTCGACAAACTCGGCGTCGAACTGGGCGATACAATAGAGCTTGCGGGAACGCCATTCGAGGCACGCGGCACGCTCATCAGCCTGCCGGACGGCGCCGTCCGCGGCTTCCGGCTGGGGCAACCGGCGCTCATCAGCACAGTCGGCTTTGCCACACTGTCAGATACGACGTCTCCCCTGCCCGGACTGGGCACCTACTTCCGCTATAAGGTGCTCTCCGAAACGATGGACGCCGAGCAACTGGCGGCCCAGGTCACCGCTCTTCTCGGAGACACCGGCTGGACCCTCAGGACCCCGCGCGATGCGCTGGGGACGATGGTACGCTACTATGACGTGTTCATGCGTTTTCTGGTCGTCGTCGGGCTTGCCTCGATGCTCGTCGGTGGCGTCAGCGTGTGGACGGTCATTTCAGCATACGTATCGGAGCGCGCGACGGTCATCGCCGTAATGCGGAGCATCGGCGCCAGTCGGCAGCGGATCCTCCTCCACTTCCTCTCGCAGGTCGCAACGCTGGCCCTTGTAGGTATTGGCGTTGGTCTGCTCATGGGTGGCGGCATCGGCCTGCTGGCACTGCCAGCAGTCAGCCGCGCCATCGGCGTTGTAATGCAGCCCGAATTCCACCAGCAGCCCCTGCTGATCGCAGGGGCGTCGGGCATTCTGACAGCCTTTGCCTTCTCCTATCTGCCGCTGCAGCAGGCTCTCAACATCGAGCCGATCATCCTGTTCCGATCCAAGGGCCTCGCCTCGCCACAGTTCAGGTGGCGCAGCATCTTCGCGTCGGGGCAGATCGTCCCCGTCATCGTGGCCGCCGCGTTGTTCGTCGCGCTCGCCAACGTCATGACGAACGATGTGAAACTCGTCGCTGCCTTCTTGATCGTGAGCGCGCTGAGCGTTGTCCTGTTCCGTCTCGCTACCAGCCTCTTGATTGCCATTCTCCGCCGTCTGCCGGAATCGGAGAATCCTATCATCCGTCGTGCGTTGCGCGGCATTACCGATCCTGACTCTGCTGCCCCTTCGGTCGTGACCTCAGTGGGTATGGCCGTTGCCATGCTCGTCTTCGTGCTCACTCTCCAGACGAACCTCTCCAACGAGTATCTGGGCGCGTCCGTTTTCGACGTACCGACCTTTGTCGCGTCCGATCTGTTCTCCGATGAGGCCGCAGCGCTAAAAGCGCTCCAGGCGGAAGACGCCGACATCATGGATTTCACCGTCACGCCGATGCTGCGCGGTGCCGTCACCAGCGTCGCGGGCGTGAGCGCTGAGGCCGTCGAAGCCCGCGGGCAGGAAGCCCTATTCCTCCTGTCTGGCGACGTGCCCTTGACCTTCAGGGCACAGCTGCCACCGACGTCGCGCCTCGTAGAAGGTGCTTGGTGGCCCGCAAACTATAGCGGTGGGCCGCTCGTTTCGCTGCATGCGAGCCTGCGCTCAGGGCTCGGCCTGACGCTTGGCGACGAGATATCCTTTGATGTCTTCGGCGACACCATCACGGCGAAGATTGCGAACTTCCGCGACTACTCCTGGCAAGGCGGCATCGACTTTCTGGTGGCTTTCTCTCCATCCGTCCTCGAGGCCTATCCGGCGACGCTGCTGGGGGCCGTGAAGGCGGTAGCGGGCCGGGAAGACGCCGTCGAACGAAAGCTGGCAGCGGCGCTCCCGGAGGTTCGGTTTGTTGCTATCGGCGAGACGCTGGAAAAGGTCACGCTCGCTCTCAGTCAGCTCACGCTGGCCGCAACACTCGTTGGAGGTCTCGCTGTCGGGAATGGCTTTCTGGTTTTGATCGGCAGCCTGGCCACAGGACGACAGCAGCGGCACGCGGACGCCCTGATCACCAAAGTCCTTGGCGCACAACAGCGGGAGATCGTCGGCGCGTATGCAGTGCAGTACGTCGTCCTCGCGCTGGTCGCTGCAATCCTGGCGACACTCATAGGCCTCGCGCTTGCCTGGAGCGTGTCGCTATCCCTGCTCACGGTCGACTTTGCGGTCAACTTCTGGATGCCGCCAGCTGTGATAGCCGCTTCCGTAACGGCTGTAGCCGCACTGGGAGCTGGATCGGTGACCTCTGCCTTCCGAGGACCGCCCGGACGCCTCCTGCGGGCCCTTCAGTCTTGACCGGCGCCAAGTAGAGAGCCGCTAGTGTGCAGGTTCGCCGACAGCAAACCGGCTACGGTCACTCCTGCCGTCAAGTGCCGACGATGTGCTGCCGCAAGCTCGGCGCGCAGTTGAACTATTGCGGTGAACGCCCACCTGTAGTTGGTCGGGGCTCTCGTATGAGCTTGGCGACTCGGTGAGGCGGAGCCGCAAACTGGGTTTCGGCCTCCGGCCAGAGGAGATACCTGCTGATTCGTGGCCGGGCCGTCGCGCCGCCGCTGCATCTGGGGGCTACGGCAGAGCGCTATCTTCGTGAGACACCCTCCCGCGCGTGATTCCGCATCGACGGGCGAAGGGCGGGGAGTCGTGGGCCGACGGGACGGGCATATCTCACCGCACAGTAGAGCGCATCGCGCCGTCCTCTTGCGCAAGTTCGGTGCTCGCAACATCATCCATCTGGTTCGCGTGCTCATCTGACCATCGTGGTCGGACTTGCCGAAAGGAACGGTTCCAATAACCAAGACTTCCGACCTGTCCGGTAAAACCGCAACGGATCGAGGGACGCTGGGCAGCATGCCAAGGGTGGGCCCGGCAGGCGCGTCCTAACGGCGAACGGAGAGTGGGGAACGATGCGATTGCGGCCGATTATTGCCCTTGCTCGCCACTGCCCTGTCACCGGCACTGGCCGTGGACAAGCCGCTGCGGGGCTTAGCGCTCGTCATCGGTCAGTCGGACTAGGTACGCTTGACGACCTGCCAACCCGGGGCGCGATGCGCGGGCCATGGACGACCTGCTCGACGACCTCGGATTCGACGTGAACCGGGTGCTTAACGCCGAGGCGGACAAGGTGCGGGAGGGGATCGCCGAGTTCCTCGTGCTCAGGTTCCGCGAGTAGGCGACGGTGCGGGCGCGTGAACTTCGGGGGAGCGCGACCGGCTGGAGGAGTAACTGGCGGCCGACCGGCTCGAAATCGCGGCGACGTGCGGCGTCCACGCCGAAACGACAGCGCTCAATTTCGATCATGCGACGGCCGCGACGATGTTCAGCGAAGCGTACGAGGAAGTGCGCCGCTGGGACGATGACGCGGCGGTCCACTATAAGTGGAATGGGGGGCAGGCGCTCAAGAATGACGGCGATATGCGCGGGCTGAACGAGCCGCTAAGGACATCGAGCGTCGCCCACACCGTGGCGCTGGAACTCGCCCCGCGCGTGACGCGACCGGCCGATTGGGCGGGCCTGCAGAACAATCCGGGCAATGTCTACCTCGCCCTCACCGAGCGCGTCGGTGACGGCACCTCGCTCGAGCTTGCTATCGACGCCTTTCACGCCACGCTCGAGGTGTCGCAGCGGGAAACGGCGCCGGGGGACTGGGCGATGGCGCAGAATGATCTGGGGGTCGCGCTCGTCGATCGCAGTTTATCGCGAGACCGGGCGGGCATCGCTCGACGAGGCGTTGGAGACGGCACTCGAAGTGCGGACGCGCGAGGATGCGCCGCTCGACTGGGCTACCACGCAGAACAATCTGGGGATCGCGCTCAAGGTTCTGGGCGACCGGACAAGGCAGATCGCGCTGACCGGACGCGCCGCCGAGACGTTCCGGGGGGTGCTGGAGGTCAACACACGGGAGATGACGCCGCTCGAATGGGTCACGGAGCTATGTGTCCGGCCTTTGGGTGCAGCACTGGACGATGGCCGCTGGCCAAAAATGCTCTCCGCGGATTGCCGCTGTGTACGCTCATCATAGGCCTGTCGCGAAGCAGCGATTCCTGTCTGCTCGGACCGGACCCATGATGCCCGCGTCTGCAGCGGTCCGCGCAGGGACCGGCGCGAGGCGTTGTTCGCCGATCTAGATCCCCGTTGTCCACGGCATACGGAAGAGTGAAACTCGCCGGGGGAAGCACCCGTATCTCTTCGCGATCTCAAAACGAGTAGATCGGTCCACTGGAGGTACGGATGAACATTCTTAAGGCTGCGGCACTTGCCGCTGCCATCTCTCTTGGCTCTTTCGGAGCCACGGTGGCTCAGGCCGCCAATATCGTCGAAACCGCGAACTCGGTGGGTACGTTCAAGACCCTTCTCGCCGCCGCGACGGCTGCCGGCCTCGCGGAGGCACTTGGCGACACCCAGAACATCACCGTGTTCGCGCCGACCGACGAGGCGTTTGCTGCGTTGCCCAGCGGCACGGTGGAGAACCTGCTGAAGCCGGAAAACAAGGACCAGCTGGTTGCTATCCTCACCATGCACGTGCTTCCCCGCGTGCTGATGTCCACCCAGCTTCTGGCGAAGCCGTTCCACGTCAAGACGCTCAATGCCGACGAGCGGTTGACGATATCGGCCAAGTCGAGCGGCGTGACGGTGTCGGGCTCCAACACCGCCAAGGTCGTTCAGGCTGACGTTAAGGCCGACAACGGTGTCATCCATGTGATCGACACGGTGCTGTTGCCGTGACGTAGAAGTCCCACCGCTCGCCCCCAGCCAGCGGTGGGACTGCCAACTCCCGCCACCTCGACCCTGCGGCAAACCATAAGGATCGTCCGCCGTACCTGGGCCGTCCACGATCAGATCCGTCCCGATCAAGCCAAGCTTAGCGCCATCGCCAGGCAGCGAACCGGGTGTCCTAGAATGACGTTTCTCTCTTCTACGCGAGCGGAAATCTTGTCGCGTCCCGTTGATTCCAACGCGCAAAACGGTCTCCAACAAATACTGCGGTAGTCAGGGTTTCCTCATGGCAAAGCCTCCACTTGCCGCTTGAGCAAGGAAGGACTGTTTGGAGCCACGGCGAGCACCGCACCATCCGTACGGCATTAGCTTCGAATGTTCGCGCGTGATAAGTAATCGGCGGTACCTTACGAGAGCGCCTGTTATACTCTGCAATGGGGCCAACTCTTGAGCAGACTGAGCAATGGGAGCGGGTGAACGAATGAGCAAGAAGATGCCAAGCGTTGTGACGCGACTGGTTGTGACCATAACGTTTGTCCTGATGGTGTTCGTGAACTTCCTGGCGAACGCGCTTCCATTGAACGGCCGCCAGACAGGTGAGGTTTCGGACCTCTATGGAAACCTGTTCGCTCCTGCCGGAGTAACATTTGCCATCTGGGGACTGATCTACCTGCTTCTTGGATCACACGTTCTGTACCAGTGGGGACTCTTTCACCGGGGAGGACGCCTTGAAGGTAGTCTCCTGAGTCGGATCGGAACGCTGTTCTCTCTATCATCTGTCGCGAACACCGGCTGGATCTTGGCCTGGCACTACGACTTCATCTGGCTTTCGGCTCTGCTGATCATCAGCATCCTCCTCCTCCTCATCGCCATCAATCAGACGATCGTCCGTCTGGAGTTGACCCCAAGAGAAGAGCTTCTGGTTCGGTTGCCCTTCAGTGTGTATTTCGGCTGGATCACTGTAGCGACGGTCGCAAACATCACAGCGTGGCTGGTGAGCATTGAGTGGTCTGGTTTCGGATTGAGCGAACCGGTATGGGCCGTTGTGATCATTGCCGTAGCCGCCTCGATCGGCACGGTCACCATGCTTCGCAATCGAGACTTCGCCTATGGACTGGTGTTGATCTGGGCCTTCATTGGAATTGCGATCAAGCACACCAGCGATGCCGGGTTCGCCGGAAATTATCCCGCCGTGATCGTAACGACGATCGCCTGCATCGCGGTGTTCGCCGCGAGCGTGGCCATGATTGTATGGCGAGGGCGACCTCGCGGGGCCTGAGCGGACAACCGCCCCGCTTAGGAAGCCTGCCGCCAGAACTCACAACGACCGCTCGTGGCGCAACAAGCGGTCATTCGCGCCGGAAGAGTGTGCTGTGTTGTGGGCCTCGTTCGTACCAGCCCCTCGTGCGGTTCACGGTCCACACCACCGAGAGCATTACCGGCACCTCGACGAGTACGCCGACGACGGTGGCCAGGGCCGCGCCCGAGTTGAAGCCGAACAGGCTGATGGCCGCGGCCACTGCCAGTTCGAAGAAGTTGGAGGCGCCGATCAGGGCAGAGGGGCCGGCGACGCAGTGCTGCTCGCCGGAGACCCGGTTGAGGAAGTAGGCCAGCCCCGAGGTGAAATAGACCTGGATCAGGATGGGCACGGCCAGCAGCAGGATCACCAGCGGCTGCGCGATGATCTGCTCGCCCTGGAAGCCGAAGAGCATGACGAGGGTCAGCAGCAGCGAGGCGATCGAAAGCGGTTGCAGCACCGCCAAGGCTCCGCTCATGCGCTCGATGCCGCCATTGGCGAGAAGCCAGCGGCGGAGGAGTTGGGCCGCAATCACCGGTACAAGGATGTAAAGCCCGACCGACAGCAGCAGGGTGTCCCAGGGAACGGTTATGGCCGAGAGGCCGAGCAGCAGGCCGACGATCGGGGCGAAGGCGACGATCATGATCGCGTCGTTGAGCGCCACTTGGCTCAGGGTGAAGTGCGGCTCGCCCTTGGTGAGGTTGGACCAGACGAACACCATGGCCGTGCACGGTGCCGCGGCGAGAATGATCAGTCCCGCGATATAGCCGTCGATCTGTCCCGCCGGAAGCAGCGGCCGGAACAGCCAGCCGACGAACAGCCAGCCCAGCAGCGCCATCGAGAACGGCTTGATGGCCCAGTTGATGACGAGCGTGATGCCGATGCCGCGCCAATAGGTTCCGACCTGGCGCAGGCTCATGAAGTCGATGCGGACCAGCATCGGAATGATCATCAGCCAGATCAGCACCGCCATGGGCAGGTTGACCTTGGCGTATTCGAGCGAGGCAAGCGCCTGGAACAGGCCGGGGAGGAAGTGGCCGGCCGCTATGCCGACGACAATGCAGATCGCGACCCAGAGGGTCAGGTAGCGTTCAAAAATGGACACGTGCTCAGGCTCGCCGCTGCAGGGTGCCGGCAAGGCCGGCGGCCTCGGCCACCGTGTTGAAGATGGTGCCGTACTTGCGGACGTTTGTGTGCAGCAACTCAAGCCGCTGATCACTCTCATCGCTGTCGACGATAATCTCATAGTCCACCGAGATGATCTTCGGCGGCGCATCCTGACGGACGGCCTTGAGCCGGACTTCGACGCCACGCAGGTCGAACTTCAGCATCGGCGTGACCCGCTCGATGCCCTTGAGCATGCAGGCGGCAATCGACGCCAGGAACAGCTCGGCCGGGTTGAAGGCGTCGTCGCGACCCTTGAGGTCGGTATCGATCACCAGCTCGGCCTGCTTGGTGGTCGCCCGGCTCCCGTGTGCATCAACCCGCCGGGCGTTAACTTCGTACTCGAGCATCAGGCGGCTCCCTTGCTTGCGTTGGTGCCGCCGTCCAACGCGCCTATACCGCGCAGCTTCGAGCCGAGCGCCATGTTGTCGATACTCTCAAGCGGCAGGCTGATGAAGGCCGCTATGCGGTTGCGCATGAACCGCATAGCTTCCTCGAAGGCGGCCCGCTGCTTGAATTCGGGGCCTTCGACAGCCGCCGGGTCCTCGATGCCCCAGTGCGCTGTCATCGGCTGGCCCGGCCAGATCGGGCAGGCCTCGCCGGCGGCGGTGTCGCAGACGGTAAAGACGAAATCCATCTTCGGCGCGACGGGACCGGCGAACTCCTCCCACGATTTCGAGCGCAGGCCATCGATGGAGATGCCGGCGTCAGAGAGCACCTTCAGGCTCATTGGATGAACCAGCCCCTTGGGCGTGCTACCGGCCGAGAAGGCGCGGAAACGGCCCTCGCCCACGTGGTTGAGTAGCGCCTCCCCAAGGATCGAGCGCGCGGAGTTACCCGTGCACAGGAACAAGACGTTATATACGCGATCAGCAGGCATTCTTCCCCTCCGAGGGAGAGCAACATGGGGTGAACTCGGCGACCAAGGGTTCGCAGAGTTCGGGACGACCGCCGCAGCAGTCGGTGACGAGGAAGCTGGCAAGTTCGCGCACCCTGTTGAGCTCGGCCCGGTAGATGATCGAGCGGCTATGGCGCTCCGAACTGATCAGGCCGGCCCGGGAAAGCACCGCGAGGTGCGACGACATGGTGTTCTGCGGCACGTCGAGAAGGCGGGCTACCTCCCCGGCCGGCAGCCCGCTCGGCTCGTGCTGGATGATGAGCCGAAACGCGTCGAGACGGGTCGGCTGGGACAAGGCGGCGAAGGCTTCGATGGCCGAAATTGATTCCATACATCCAGCATTATCGATATGATGGTCGATGGTCCAGTGAAGCATTTGTGACACGCATCGTTCCACAATCATCTAAAGAGCCGGCGTCCCACTCGCCATGACATTTCTATGAACATGGAAACTGCGCAGCTTGAGGCCATGGGCATCACAACCCGCCTCGGCATTTGCCGCGCCGGGGTGCGAGCCGTGATCTGCCGCACCAACGACACTAGTATGAGCGTGCAGATGGGCATTCTCGCCTGCGAGTGCTGCGCAGAAAGCGCCGGCTGCACCACAGAGACCGAGGAAGCTGCTGCGTGGGCGGCCCGGCTAGCGCAGGGACTCTAGGTAGGCGACGATCGCCGCTGCCTGGTCTGGTTCGAACTCGAACTCCGGCATATCCGGGTGGCCGGTTGAGAGGCCCTCGACCAGAGCTTCGGTGAGATCCGCGACGTCATAGCGGAGATGGAGTTCGCGGAAGGGGGGAGCTTCGGGATGCGGGCTCGATCCTTGGCGGCCAGTCGCATGGCAGGCTCCGCAGTAGATATCGACCAGAGACTGTCCTGTCTGGACCGCTATCTGCTCAGGGGTCTGGAGGCTCTCGAGATAGGCAATGACGTCGGCTACATCAGCGGGATTCTTGAGACCTGGAAAGATCATGCCAGTGCCTGGCTCGAAGTGTTTCGGTCGTTCGATAAACGGGGCCAGCGTCGCTGGAGTCCAGACCAGACCTGCTTCTCCAGCCTCCCGCAGCGCCGCGCTGTACGGAAAATCCGGCAGGCTCGCCGCTCGCCGGCCAAGCAGTCCGTTGAGGTGTGGTCCCTGACGGTTCTCCGCCTGTGCGCCGACCTCGTGGCACATTGCACAACGCTCGAAGATCTCCTCGCCCATCCGGATACTCTGCCCCACCGCCGGAGCGATCCATAACAGCGTCGCCAGCACACAGATCCAGCGCATCATAAGCTCCCGTCCCCGTCGAAACACCGGCAAGGCGCCGAGATGTCGCGTTGGGTGCACGCTGCTCTCGCACCGTGCGCCGGTCAAGCTCGGTGGCATTCTCTCCGACCCCCAACATCACAGGAGCACCGACAGTGCGCATCTCGAACTCGGCCAGTCAGACGGACCTAATTCCATGTCGGTCTGGTTCGCGTCGGCGGTGCGTCATTCGGTGTTTCGTTGGTATCGACGCGATCGGCGGGGCTGTGCCAATGCGATCGCCTCCCATCCGAGGCGTGCTGAGCTTCCCTTCCAAACTGGCGTATGGTCACAGTGCATCGCATCAAAGCTGAGGACGGACATGCTGAGGGCACTCAGGTCCGACGGCGTCACGACCGACGCCCTTCCTCCCCCGCACCTCGAGTACACCCTGGCTACCGCCTCACTGAGGCTGCGGCGCAAGACGCTGTACTTCAGCGCTGAAAGTGGCAGTGGCAGCCAGAGGGCGGTAGCCGCGCAGGTGCAAAGTTGCGATCTCCGTCAAACGCCGCGCAAGGCGAGCTCGATGTCCGCGACGGAATGGCCCGTCAGATCCTTGGAGATCTCGCCAAGCAGCTTGGCGGTCAGGGCCTTGTGATAGTGCTTGCGCATCTCCCCGAGTGCTCGTGGGGCCGCGACAATGACAAGGCCATCAATATTGCCGTCGAGGACTTCCTTGTTGAGGTAGTCCACGATGCTCGCCGAGAAGTCGTCCTCGCTGGCCTGACTCTCATCCGGATTTGACGGGCTGTTCTGGCGCGAACGGCTAGCCTGGTTGTCACGGCCAACTGCGTGATGAACGACGTGCGTCAGCTTCAACGCTACTTCGTCGCCCGAATTGCGGAACAGGTTGAGCTTCTCACCGTCCGCCACTGCGACGTAGGTACTTCTGGGCAGCATCATTGGACCTTCTCCATGGTGGGCCGACGTTGAAAGGATAGTCGGAAACTGGCGCGACCGAACCATCTGACCAGCAGTATGGGCGACGGTGCGCTCGTGCTTGGCGCGGCAATAGTTCTGGCGCGACTTAGACAGCGGTGTAGCCGCCATCAATGAGATAGTAGCTCCCGGTAACAAAAGAGGCGTCTTCCGAGAGCAGGAATCGGACCACCTTGGCCACCTCTTCCGGCCGGCCAAGTCGCCCCAGCGGATGCCTGCCGACAAGCGCCTCCCGGAACGCATCGGGGAGGCCCGCCAGCAGCGGCGTGTCGATATAGGCGGGACCGACGCAATTGATGCGCAGTCCCTGGGGGCCGTACTCTGCGGCTGCATTCTTGGTGAGGCCCACGACGCCGTGCTTCGCGGCCGTGTAGGCGCCATTCCCCAGAGCGGCGACCGTTCCGTGAATAGAGGCCATGTTGACGATGGCGGACTGTGCACCGCCCGCCGCCAACATGGCGGGTATCTGGTAGCGCATGCCGTACATCACGCCGTTGAGGTTGATGCCGATCACGCGATCCCAGTCTTCGATGTCGACGTCTCCCGCAGGCGCCTGCCGCCCGCCGATGCCGGCATTGTTGACGGCATAGTGCAGCTTGCCAAAGGTCGAGAGAGCGAAGTCGACAGTGCGCTTGCTGTCCTCGGGCTTTGACGTGTCGGCGACGAACGGAACGGCTTTGCCGTAGCTGTTGATTTCCGTCGAGACGCGCTCGGCTGCCTCACGGTTGATGTCGCTGACCACCACGCTCACGCCAAGGCCGGCAAGCTCCCTGGCAATGGCCTCCCCCAGACCCGACCCGCCTCCCGTAACGATCGCAGATTTTCCATCGAACGACATTGGCTTCCTCCCTGGGCTCCAGTGACTGGGCAATTGGCACGTCCGCCGGGACATGTCTGAGTGAACAGCATCCCCCTGTACAGGGGCAGTGGCGAGGGTTCGTTGACGCAGATCAAACACCAGCGCGACCAATTGAGCTAGTCTTACGCCAGAACTGGTCCGGCGCGCACAAAGATTGAATGAGCGCCCTACGGCACGAACATCTGCCAAGGCCGGGCTCGGATGTCACGTTACAGCGCATCAGGAGATGTCATGATCAAGAATATCGCCGTCCATCTCACCGGCTCTTCGGAGGACGATTTCCGGCTGACCTATGCCAGTGCGCTCGCCGAGCGCTTCGATGCCAGCATCACCGGCCTCCAGATCAATGTGATGCCCCAAATTCTGTCGATCACGGATCCCGCAGGATCCGCCTTCTTGCAAGAACTGATCGAGACCTCGAACAAGCAGGCAGACTTGGCCACCGCCCGCCTCAGAGAGCAACTCGCGCAGTTGAGGCCGCTGACGGATCTTCGCCGCCTTGATCTGTTCGCCGAGCAGATCGGACTCACGCTGGCGGCTGAAGTGAGGCTTTCGGACCTGTTTGTGGGGACGCGCCCTTATGGCGATCCGGCGAAGGCGGAGGCGATCGAGGAGGCGGTGTTACTGCGGTCCGGTCGACCGTGCATCTTCCTTCCGCCTCAAATGCGGGAACAGCCGAAATTCGAGAGTATCCTGATCGGGTGGAAGAACACGCGCGAGGCCGCTCGTGCCGTGGCGGATGCGCTACCGCTCCTTCAGGGTGCAGGTCGGGTGGACGTGATAGCGGTAGCGGAAACGTCGGCCCCCCCGGCCAGCGAGCCTGGTGTGGACATCGGCCGTTACCTCAGTCGGCATGGCATAAATGCGGAGATCAGGACCGCGGCCGGCGCTCCTGACACCGGGACTGCATTGTTGCGCGAAGCGAGGGCATCGGCAGCGGACCTTATCGTGATCGGAGGTTATGGCCATTCCCGGTTGCGGGAATGGGTGCTCGGCGGGGCCACGCGGGAACTGCTCTCCAATGCCCCCGTGCCTGTGTTCATCTCCCACTAGCGCCGCCGCGAGTCCCGGAGCGACCGGCAAGGAACCTCATGACCATCCGCAACCTCGATCCCTGCTTCCGTCCTCGCTCCATCGCCATCGTTGGCGCATCGGCGCGCATCGGGTCGGTCGGGAACATCGTGCTCAACAATGTGCTCGGCGGAGGGTTCGGCGGGACGGTGCTGCCGGTCAATCCGAAGTACGACAGCATCGGAGCCCTGCGGTGCTTCCGCTCGGCGGCGGAGCTGCCAGAGACGCCTGACCTGGCAGTCATCGCAACCCCGCCCCGCACAGTCCCGCGGGTGGTGGCGGAACTGGCCGCCAAGGGCTGCAGGGCGGCGGTGGTCATTACGGCAGGCGTGGGCAGCAAGGATGGCTTGCGTCAACAGATGCTGGACGCCGCACGCCCCAGTCTCATGCGGATAGTTGGGCCGAACACGATCGGCGCCATCTCGCCGTGGGTGGGGCTGAATGCCAGCTTCGCCCCCACCAATCCAACGCCGGGCGGCATCGGGCTGGTCTCGCAGTCGGGTGCCATGGTCTCGACCATGGTCGATTGGGCTGCGACCGAGGGCGTAGGCTTTTCCCAGCTCATCTCCTTGGGAGACATGGCCGACGTCGATGTCGGCGATTGTCTGAACTGGCTGGCCCTCGACAAGCACACCAAGGCCATCCTGCTCTACCTCGAATCCGTCCCTGAGGCCCGCAAGTTCATGTCGGCGGCCCGCGCCGCCTCCAGAGTCAAGCCGGTCATCGCCCTCAAGCCGGGGCGTCATGAGGCCGCGGCCAAGGCGGCCATGACCCATACGGGCTCGCTTGCGGGTTCGGACATTGTCATTGATGCGGCCTTTCGGCGAGCGGGTGTCATCCGCGTCAACAGCATAGAGGAGTTGTTCTACGCTGCAGAGGTCACGTCCCACTTTCCTGCCCTCGCACGCGGGCGGGTCGGGATCGTCACCAATGGAGGTGGCGCGGGCGTGCTGGCGGTCGACGATCTTCTCGACCGTGGCGGCGAACTGGCGCAGATCGGACAACCCACCATCGATACCCTGAACGAGGCGCTGCTGCCCCCTACCTGGTCGCACACCAACCCCGTCGACATCATCGGCGACGCACCCCCAGAGCGCTATAAGGCAGCAATCGAAGCGGTGGCAGCCGACCCGGAGGTGGACGTCATCCTCGCCATGAACTGTCCGACCGCGCTCGCTTCGCCCTTCGAGGCCGCGTCGGCGGCCGCGCGAACGACGGAAAACGGGCTGGTGAACGGCAAGCCACTCATCGCCTGCTGGCTGGGTGAGGCACTGGCCGAGCCGGCCCGCGCCATTCTGCGCCAGGCCAAGGTCGTGACCGCAGACACGCCGGCCGCCGCGGCCCGGGCCGTGTCGTTTCTGACCGAGTGGTCCACCTTGCGCAGCCGGATCCAGCGCGTTCCCGGCAGCATTGCTGCACAGCCCCGCAATTTTGGTACCATCAATGCAATCCTCCGCGGCGCGGCCGCCGAGAACCGCCGCATACTGACCGAGCCTGAGGCAAAGGCGGTCCTGAGCGCCGCAGGTGTGCCGTGTCCCGAGATTGCCGTTGCGAGAACGCCGGCCGAGGTCGAGGACCTCGCCGCTGAAATGCTGCAACTGGAAGCTGCCGTGGTGGTCAAGCTCTACTCGACGACCATGACGCACAAGTCCGATGTCGGCGGCGTCGTGCTGAACTTGGCCACGGCAGCCGCCGCCCGCGCGGCCGCGGAGCAGATAGCGGTCAGAGTGAGCTCGGTTGATCCAGAGGCGCTCAATGGCTTCGTAGTTCAACCCATGGTGCGCCGACCGCGCGCGCATGAACTGCTGATTGGACTGACGACCGATGCCGTGTTTGGGCCCGTCGTGATGTTTGGAGCCGGCGGCACCGCGGTCGAAGTTGTGCGCGACACGGCTACCGGCCTGGTGCCGGTCGATGACGTGCTCGCCGGAGACTTGATCGACGCTACGCGCATCAGCCGCTTGATGGCCGGTTATCGAGACAGGCCCGCTGTTGACCGGGTCGCGGTGATCGACGCCATCGTGGCGACGGCCCGACTGGCGGTAGACCACCCCGCCATCGTGGGAGCCGACATCAATCCCTTGCTGGCGGACGAGAACGGCGTGGTTGCCCTGGATGCCAGGATCGAGATCGACCCCGAGCGGATCGACTGGCCGGCACCGAACCCAACCCTTTCAGTCCGTCCTTATCCGGCTGGATGGGAGAGGGCGGCGAGCCTGGCCGCACAAGAGTTCCTGATCAGACCGATCATGCCTGCGGACGCACAGCTCTACCCGCGATTCCTCGCCGGCGTGACCGCCGAAGACATGCGGTTGCGCTTTCTGGTGCCGACCCGAACGCTGTCAGTGGAGACGCTCGTGCGGCTCAGCCAACTCGACTACGATCGGGACATCGCGTTTGTTGCACTGGACCAGGCAGGGGAACTCGCGGGTATCGTGCGGTACAATGCCGATCCCGACCGCGAAGCGGCCGAGTTCGGGCTCTTGGTGCGCAGCGATCTCCAGGGGCTCGGTCTCGGGACCGTCCTGATGCAGACGCTCATCAGCTACGCCCGGGCAAACGGACTGAAACGTCTGGTAGGGTCCGTGCTGAGAGAAAATGGCAACATGCTCGATATCGCCGAGCGGATGGGGTTCAGGCCAGCACCCTGGACGACGACAGATGATGTCATTGAAGTACGTCTGGACCTGGAACGGAACCCCTAGTGGCCGAGCTGCAGGCCCGTGTTTCGCGATGCGGTCTGGATCACAGGTGAGGCGCGAACACGGTGGTGAGCAGCATTGCCGTCAACGCCAGGCCGCTGACCCCGACGATGACGACGCCGAAGGCCTTGCCTCCAATGACGGTGGCAAGCACTGCCTTCGCCGCTGTGTTCGCTCCAACTGCCAAAAGGATAGCAAGCGCGGCGTCGTCTGCGGTGATGGATGTGCTGGTCAAACGGAGCATGGACAGGGTGACGGCGTCGACGTCGACCATGCCTGAAACCGCAGCCAACGAAAGGGTGCCGGCCTGGCCCAGGCTATCCGATATCAGTTTGGCAGCGAGCGTGATTGCGCCAATAAGCAGGGCCAAGAAGATCACCGTCCCGAGGTCGAAGGGGTTGCGAAGCTCGACGTCCATCTGGTCGCGGGGAGCAGTTGAGCCCCGGAGTAGCACCGCTGTTGCGATGAGCAGCACGCAGAGTCCGGCGGCGACTGGCACGACGACTTTGCCCATGAGCGTCGGATTCAGCACGGCAACAAGGATCAGAACGCGCCCGAGCATAGTTGCGCCGGCGAGCAGCACGCCTGCAGCGAGCAACCGCTTGTTGGCAGGTTGCTTGCGCGCCAGGCCCGCAAACGAAAGGGTCGCGGCGGTCGACGATGCGAGGCCGCCTGCGATGGCTGCGACTGCCAGTCCGCGCCGCCCGCCGAAGACCCGAACTGCTACGTATCCTGCGAAGGAAACCCCTGCGATGAGAATGGCCAGGAGCCATATCTCCGCGGGGTTCAGAACCTGCCAGGGATCGAGCGGGCGGTTAGGGAGGATCGGCAACAGCAGAAACGACATGGCCAGCAGCACAAGCACGCTGCGCATCTCGATCCAGGTAATGGCACGCACCCAGGAATGGAGCGTGTCGCGAAGGGCGAGCAGGATCGCCATGGCGACCGCTGCGGCCACTGCGACGGTCTCGCTGCCCAGCGTGGCATAGGCGCCGAGGATGAAGGTGAGTATGCCGGCGACGACGCCGGTGACGCTGAGGTTCTTTTCCTGCCTGGCCTCCAGATAGCTGAATCCCGCGAGGCTGCCTGTGTAGGCGAGAAGGGCAGCAGCGAGCACCAGCGGTGAGGTTGCTGCACCTACGAGTGCGGCCATGCCTCCCAGCAGCCCGGTCAATGCGAAGGTCCGCAGACCGGCGGTCCGCTCCCGATCAGAGTCCTCCCGGGTCTGCCACCCGCGCTCAAGACCGATCAGCAATCCGATCGCCAGCGCGACGGCCAGCCGGCGAAAGAGTTCGACTTCGTTCATAGGCTCACCGCAGGGCGCGTAGCGCATTGAGGATAACGGCGACGTCGATGGCCTCCTGAAGCAGAGCACCCTGAACCGGGGTCAGGTAGCCAAAGGCCGCGAACACCATGCCCGCGAGCGACAGACCCAGGCCCGCGTAGACGCTCTGAAGCGCGATGCCTCGCGTGCGCTTGGCGATGGCGATGGCCTTGGCCAAGGGACCGATTTCATCGACCAAGAGGACCACACCAGCAGATTCGGAGGAGGCGGCTGCCCCCCTGGCGCCCATGGCGACCCCGACGTCAGCGGCGGCCAGCGCCGGCGCGTCGTTGATGCCGTCCCCCACCATCAGCACCGAGGCTCGAGACTGCTCCTCCTTGACGATCGACACTTTCTGGCTGGGCGTGAGTTCGCCGTAGGCTGCGTCGACGTCGAGCGCGGCGGCGACCGCCTCGGCGATCTCGGCGCGATCGCCTGAGGCGAGCACGATCCTCTCTATGCCGCCGGCCCGCAAGCTGGAGAGCAGGGCACCTGCGTCGGCGCGGATGGGGTCTTCGAGGACGATGACGCCGCCCAGCACACCGTCGACAGCAACTGCGACAGTCATCACCTCCGGCCTCAATCCGTCATGGAGGGTGTGCGGGTCGTCTCCACCAGAGCGCCGGTGAACGTAGCTGTTGCCGCCGACCACGACTGACTTGCCTTCGACCATGCCCTCGAGGCCGACGCCGGGGGTCTCGTGTACGTCGGTCGGTGGGGAAAGAGCGAGGCCACGTTGCCGGGCTGCTTCGATCAGCGTGGCGGCGACCACGTGGCCGGAAGCTTGATCGAGGCTGGCGGCGAGGCGGAGAACGTCGTCGCCACTGATCGTTGCACCGGTTGTCCTGATGTCGACGATAGCGGCCGAGCCATGCGTCAGCGTGCCGGTTTTGTCGAGAATAGCGGTCTTGACCTTGGCAAGGTGCTCCAGTGTCCCTCCGTTCTTGACCAGAACGCCGTTCCGCGCGGTGCGGGACATGCCTGACATGATTGCGACTGGCACGGCAAGGATCAGGGGGCAGGGCGTTGCCACCACCAATACCGCGAGCACCCTGATATGATCCTGCGAGATCAGCCAAGCTGCCGCGGCAATTGCGAGAGTTAGCAACAGGAACCACCAGGCGTAGCGGTCGGCGAGGCGCACCATGGGCGCCCGCTCCTCTTGGGCGGCCTCGACCAGCCGCACGATGCCGGCGTATGTGCTTTCGCTGGCCGGTCGCGTGGCGATCATACGAAAGGCTGAGCCTATCGAGGTGGACCCGCTCAGAACTTCGCCGGCTGTATCGACCCTAACCGGAACGGATTCGCCGGTCAGCACTGAGAGGTCAATGAGGGCAGGCCCGCTGACGACGCTCCCATCGACGGGGAGTACCTCGCCCTGCCGGATCAGAAGTTCGTCGAGGGCCGCGATTTCGGCAATCGGCACCTCTTCCAGGGCGTCACCTCGGTAGCGAAACGCCGTATGCGCCACCCGCCCCAGCAGGGCGGTCATTTCCCGCCGCGCTTGCCCCTGCGCGTAGCTTTCTAGGAGCTGGCCACCGGCATACATAAGGGCGACGACATTGCCCGCCAGGGTCTCGCCGAATATCAAAGCTGCGGACATCGAGAGCGCCGCGACAATATCGAGCCCGAGATCGCCGCGTCGCAGCGAGCTGACAATCTGCCAGAGCAGGGCGGCCAGAACAGGGGCCGTGGCAATGCCCCACACCCATACGGCAAGTTGCGGCGAGCCGAGCCAATGTGCTGCCGCGCCAAACGCGAGACCGAGCAATGCTGCGGCAACTAGCAAATAGTCCCGCCAAGTTGTTTGGAGCAATTTCAGAGCCTATGGTGGAGAGATGCGACGGCTTGTCAGGTCGCCTTTGACACTGGAGCGCAACCGGCCCGACTGGTCTGATGCTGCCACGTCCAAAGCGTCAATGGTAGCGGCGAGATGCTGCCGGTCGGCCTCAGCTTTGCGCCAGAATCTGGACGTGGAGTGAAGCCAATTCGTACGGAGAACCTATGAGCCGGCTGCACACCCACGCCGAACGCCACGCAATGGAGCGAATTGGTTGGCTCCGGGCCGCCGTGCTTGGTGCGAATGACGGGATCGTATCGACGTCGAGCCTGATTGTCGGCATCGCTGCCAGCTCCGCTGAGCATGGAGCGATAGTCTCGGCTGGCGTCGCGGGTCTCTTAGCCGGTGCGCTCTCAATGGCAGCAGGCGAGTATGTCTCTGTTCGCTCTCAAGCCGATACAGAGGCGGCGGACTTGGCACGAGAGCGGCACGAACTGGCGGATCAGCCGGAGGCCGAATTGGCGGAACTCGCGGGCATTTACGTCGACCGGGGCCTCAGTCCGCAGCTCGCGCTGCAGGTCGCCCAGGAACTGACGGCCAAGGATGCGCTGGCCGCCCACGCACGCGACGAGCTGGGCATCGTCCGGCACCTGTCTGCCAATCCACTGCAGGCGGCCTGGACGTCTGCTGCGACGTTCGCGGTGGGCGCTGGCGTGCCCCTAGCGGCCGCCGTGCTCACGCCGCCCGGCATGCTGCTGTGGGTCACAATGGCGGTGACCGCCGTCGCGCTCGCCGCGCTCGGGGCCCTAAGCGGGTGGACGGGCGGGGCGGGCATCGTGAGACCCGCGCTGCGCGTGCTCTTTTGGGGCGTACTGGCAATGGCGGTGACGTCAGGGGTCGGGTTCCTGTTCGGGCGGGTCGTTTAGGGGGGCGCCAACAACAGACTGGCGTTCTATCGTCCACGCCCGATGAGCGTCGCGCCACTGGCTCAGCCCTCACAGTAGATGTGATAGAGAGTCTGCAGCACCTGCCTTACCTCGTCCGAGGCTAAGCTGTAGTTGATCTGCTGCGCCTCGCGGGGGTCTTCACCAATCCCCACGCTCTCAGTTTGGACAGATGCTGCGACAGCGCCCGGATCAAGAGTTCCAGAACTTGGGAGACGTACTTGGTAGAGCACAGCGAAAATCCTTGGGACAACGAAGCTGAGGTCTTTTGATGAGGCCCCGGATCATGGCCTGCAAGACCCAGAAGTCCGCTCACGTTGGTCAGAGTTGATGGGAAGACTGGTGCCGCAAAGCGGCACCGCGCTTGATATCGGGTGCGGCACCGGCACGCTCAGCTTGCTGCTTTCTGAACGTGGTCTTAGCGTGACGGGCATAGATACATCACTGCGGATGATCGAGTTTGCGCGTCGGAAGGCAACCGCAGCAGGGGCCGGGATCAATTTTCAAGTCGATGACGCTGGCTCTCCAACCCTGCCCCCTGCCCAATTCGACTTAGTGCTGGGTCGGCACATTCTTTGGGCACTTCCAGACCTATCCGCAACTTTGAACAGGTGGTCTACGCTTCTGCGACCGGGAGGCCGCATGGTACTAATCGAGGGCTTTTTGCATACAGGGGCGGGACTGCACCTGCAGCAGGTTGAGAATGCATTGCCGGAAACAATGACGAGAATTCTGTCAGAGAATCTCGGTGCTGATGCAGGTCTCTGGGGAGGCCCGGTGGCCGATGAAAGGTATGTGGTAGTAGCAAGAGTAACCACTGAGCGTTGGCGGAGCAGTTCTGGGGGATTTTGTATCTATGTGCCGAATGGTAATGTCGGTGTCCGTCGTCAGATCATTTGGCGCAGTTTGGGTCTTGGATTAGCGGAGTATCGGCCTCGTCTTTGGGTTGATGTTATGCGGCGAGCTTGCGGTGCTGCAAGCGCCGATGCTGGATGGTTTGTCGT